>WLWH01000207.1_pt1 | contig 50764 bp, 74 predicted proteins | sample 6712741 | NCBI WGS metagenome assembly WLWH01 (sample SAMN12718694, study PRJNA515312) | sponge metagenome | isolation source: marine sponge | host: Mycale hentscheli | place: New Zealand: South Island, Marlborough, Capsize Point | collected 2003-05-01 | reverse complement strand
TCAAGCAGCTTTGATTTATAATAGATCATCAACAGCCACAAATGCAGCGATTGCAGTATTAGATTTTGGCGGTGTAAAAACATCAACAAACGGAACATTTACAATTCAGTTCCCAACCAACGACGCAACAAGTGCAATTCTAAGGATTTCCTAATCCATAGGAGATCCTTATGTCAAACAACTATGGTGATGGAGGCTGGAGCCTAGGTAACTACGGCCAACAAGGCAACGCCACAGTTGCGGTTACGGGACTATCAACTGTAAGTACATCTGTATCATCAGCTGTAGTTGATGCAACAGTAGGACAAGGTTGGGGAAGATTAGAGTGGGGCACCCAAGTATGGGGTGATGCCTTTACAGTAGAATTAACAGGTGTATCAAGCACTTTTACGTTAGAAGATGTAGGAAGAACTGGAACTGCATTAATTAATCCAACAGGAGTTTCATCAGGTGCTGTTTTAGGCACAGCCGTAGGCGAGCCAGAATCTATTTATCCTTTAACAGGGGTACAATCAGCCACATCAACGGGAACCGTCAGTATTTCTGAAGGACATGGTGTTCAACCTACAGGGGTTGAAATGGTTTTTGCTGATGGAACAGAAACTATTATCACAACAGTTGATGCAGGTTGGGGAAGAAATAATTGGGGTTCTTTTGCTTGGAACAATAACATTACAAGATTGGTTGATGTTACAGGTGAACAGTTAACTGTAGGACAATCAGATGTAGATGTATTTACTGGTACAGGTGTTATAGCAACACCTACTGGTTTAGGAATGTCTACTGGTTCGGGTACATTTACTTTTATCCTTGATCAAGTTCTTTCTCCAGAGGGAATAAATATACAATCAACAGCAGCTTTAGCTACAATTATAGCTGATGGAAGCGTTACTACATCTGCTCCACCAGATCTTATGGATACCGCTCTTGGTTCCATAACAATTGATATCTTTACACAAGTTGATGTGACAGCAGTCACTTCAACATTTGATTTAGGCACTGTAATAGCTCCCGCTGCAGCACTTCCGACAGGAGAAGAAATTCAGACCAATATTGGAGATATTGTTATTCCAATTACTGTGGCAGGTCTTTCAATGTCCTTTTCAGACGGAACTTCTACTCCAACTGCAGGAGCAACAGTATTGCCAACAGGGGTTGAAATGATCGCAAGTGTTGGTAATATAAGATCAACTCCTTGGGCTAATGTTGTTACTGGAGCAAACAACACTTGGACTGAGGTTGCGGCATAATTTATGAAATTGAATTTTTTAAAATATAGGTATATAAATTAATCATGGCATCCACATATTCAGATAGATTAAAATTAGAACTAATGGAAACAGGGGCAAATGCCAATGTTTGGGGGACTAACACAAATAATAACTTAGATGTAGTCGATACTTTTGGAGCGGGATATTTAGCAAAAAGTGTAGCAGGCAGTGCTGACGTTACCTTAACAACGGCTGACGCTGATCCTAGTGCAGAAGCATCTAACAAAGTTATAGAATTCACAGGAACTTTAACTGGAGATATTAAAGTTTTTGTTCCCGCAGTAGAAAACAATTATATTTTTTTTAATAACACTGCAGGCTCTCATACATTAACAGTAGCTCCAACAGGTCACACCTCTAACGGTGTAGCTATTGTACAAGGGGCACATACAATTCAATATTGTAAGGGAGATAGAATCATTGATCTTTTTGCTGATTCATTAGGAACAGTAAGCGTTAAAAATTTAGTAAATGTTGCTAATACAGTAAAAGTTCAAGCTAATGGGGAATTATCAGCAACAAGCTTTACAGGTGATGGATCAGACTTGAATGGTGTTGTAACTGTTGATCCTGGAACACAAATGGTTTTTTTACAATCGGCAGCTCCTACAGGTTGGACACAAAACACAGCTTCAACTTTAGCTAATGCTACTTTAAGAGTTATTACGGCAGGCACAGCAGGCACAGGTGGATCAGATGCTTTTCAAACAGTATTTGCATCAACGACTACTTCTGGAACTGCAAGTGCAAGTATCTCACCTTTGACAGTTGGAGATTTAGGAATAGATGGCACCTCTTTAAGTAATCCACAGATGGCTTCTCACACTCATGGTGTTTCTCCAGTACAACAAAACAGAAACAATCAACCCTATAGAAGATTTCCATCAGGTCCAGGATCTGCTGGAACAAGAATAGGTTTTTGGCCTGTTACAACAGGTAGTTCTGGAGGCAACGCTAGTCACACTCACCCTGTTTCAGGAAGTGCTTCAGTATCAGGAACTATAGCAGCACCTGCTGTTAGTTTAAGTGTTCCAAACATGGATGTAAAATTTGCAAACGTAATAGTTTGTAGTAAGGATAGTTAAATGGCAAGTACGTATTCAGATAGATTAAAACTTGAATTAATGGCTACAGGAGCAAATGTAGATTCTTGGGGTAATGTCACAAATTCAAATTTAGAGGTAGTAGACGCTTTTAATGCAGGTTATTTATCAAAGAGTGTTGCTGGTTCTGCTGACGTAACATTGACCACAGCTAACAGAGATCCTAGTGCTGAATCATCTAATAAAGTAATTGAATTTACAGGAGAATTAACGGGAAATATTAAAGTTTTTGTACCCGCAGTAGAAAATAATTACATATTTTTTAACAATACTACAGGTTCTTTTACATTAACAGTAGCTCCAACAGGACACGCTTCCAATGGAGTTGCAATATCACAAGGAGCACACACAATTCAATATTGTAAAGGGGATAGGGTCATTGATCTTTTTGCTAGTACCTTGGGTAATGTTCGTGTAATTAATCAACTAAAAATTGGTACTAATATTCAATTAAATTCAAATGGTGTTGTTAATGCTACAACATTCAAAGGAGATGGAGCAGGGCTTACAGGAGTAGCGGAATTTCCATCAGGTACAGAAGCAATGTTTGTGCAAACAGCTGCTCCTACTGGTTTTACAACAAACACAAACTCTACTTTATCTGAGTGCTGTTTACAGGTTGTTAACGGAACAGGTGGTGCAACAGGTGGTGCAGATACTTTTTCAACAGTTTTTAATGGTTCAAAAACAGCCACAGGCACAGACGTACCATTAAGCACCTCTAACCTAGCTCTAAGTAGTAATTATAGTGTAGGTAATACTTCATTAAGTAATCCTACAATTCCAAGTCACTCACACACTAATAAAAACTCAGGTGGATCAGCTCCTCAAGCTAGAATGTCGTTAGTTTCTCCTCCTACCGATACTTTTCTTTTAGGACCTTTCACTGCTTCTGAAAGCACTTCTAGTTCAGGTGGAGGCGGTAGTCACTCACACAGTGTTAGTAACCCTCCAATTTCTGGTAGTTTAGCAACACCTATATCAAGTTCTGTTCCTGCAATGGACTTAAAATTTGCAGACAGTATAATAGCGACAAAGGATTAAAAAATGGCATCAACATATTCAGATAGATATAAACTAGAACTTCAAGCAACAGGAGCTAACGCAAACACTTGGGGAGAAAATACAAATAATAATTTAGAAGTAGTAGACGCTTTTACTGCTGGATATTTATCAAAGAGTGTTGCTGGTTCTGCTGATGTTACCCTTACAACAAATAATGCTGACCCTAATGCTGAATCATCTAATAAAGTAATTGAATTTACAGGAGCTTTGACAGGCGATATTAAAGTTTTTGTTCCTGCCGTTGAATCTAACTACATATTTTTTAACAATACTACAGGATCTCAAACTTTGACTGTAGCACCAACAGGTCATGCATCAAACGGAGTTGCTGTAGTTCAAGGTGCTCACACCATTATGTACAATAAAGGTGATGCAATGGTTGATCTTTTTGCAAATTCTTTGGGTACATTTAGTGTAAAAAATTCATTAACTGTTAATGGTACAGTATTCACATCTGCTAACGGAACTATAAATGCAACATCTTATTCTGGTAATGGCTCTACATTAACTGGAGTATCGAGTATTCCTACTGGGACAACTGCATTATTTTTTCAAGGTTCCGCACCTTCTGGTTGGACACAAAATACAGACGCTTCTATAAACACCACAACAATGAGAGTTGTAACTGGAACGGGTGGAGCAGTAGGGGGTTCAGATGCATTTGGTACAACATTTGCTGGAAGTAGAACTACCGAAACTGGTGATATTCTTTTTAATGATTTGAGTTCTGCTTCAGGCTCAGGTAATTTTAGTATGGGAGCTGCTACAGTTTCAAATCCACAATTACCTTCTCACACACATACTTCACCTATTGGTCCAAATAATTATTTTAATCCAGCTGCTGTTGGTTCTCAAAATGTTACAAACGGCAGTACAGGCACTACAGGTGGAGGTGGTAGTCACACTCACCCTTTAAGCGGTAGTGTTGCACTAGGCGGTAATGCATCAGCAACAACATCATTGTCAGTTCCAAACATGGATGTAAAATTTGCAAATGTAATTGCATGTTCCAAAGATTAGTGATAATTTAACAAACAGAAATGCCAATATTCGATCCCGACGGTAAGTGTCCTCTTTTAAACAAAAAATGTATAAAACATCAATGTATTTGGTATAATATGTTACAGGGAAAAAACCCTCAAACAGGTCAAAATGTTCAAGAGTGGGGATGTTCTATAGCTTGGATTCCATTACTTTTAGTAGAGAATACAGGCAAACAAGTTCAAACTAGTGCTGCTGTAGAATCTTTTAGAAATGAAATGGTTAAGGCTAATATGGTAACTCTTTCAATGTTACCTAAAATGGCTCAAGAAAAAGAAAATCCAAAGATAAAAGATGTAGGCAGTATTTGGGGATCTATAGGAAATGCTCAAGAAAACCTTGAAGACGGAGAAGAAGTTCCTGAAGATATCAACTTGCTTTCAAACAAAAAACTTGATAAAAAGAAGAAAGGTAAAACAAAGGTAACAAAAAATGCCAATAACAATAAACAACGTAACAGCAAATAATCAAATAACCATTATTAATGATGCTGGTATTAATCCCAATAATCCTAACGATGGACCAAGAGCTTATTCAGGCAACACAGAATGTGATGTTATAATTGATGGAGTAGGCTATATGAACTTAAATGGAAGTGATATTGTTCCTACTAATATTCATGCACTTCAATTCAACGCAGCAAGTAATAGCGGTGAACTAGAGTATACTGGAACTGAACAAAATTTAGTGTTATCGAGTGCATCCGACATACCTTCTTGGGCAAATACTATGATCACTAGATGGAATGGTGAAAAAACTTATTATGCAACTTATCAAACAGAATATGATAATGCTCTTGCTAATCTAGATGTAAGTTCAGAAACATATGAAGCTGATGTTAATTCAGCTCAAACCGCAGCTCAATCTGCAGCAACTACAGCAAAAAACAACATCCTAGGTGCTTAATTTAAAAAAGGACATCATGGAGTATTGCCTCCATGTTAAGGATATACTGTCTAATTCTCAGTGTAGACTTATGGAAGAAGTTATGTTTTATAATAAAGAAGAATGGGGACACGGAGGAACTTTTGCAGGCCCAGATTTAAGAGTTAGACATGTTAGGCAAAAACATTTCAAAGAAGAAGATGTTGACACTATTTCAAAAAGAATTTTATTTAATGAACTATCTATATTAAAAAATAAATTACAGGATATCTATATTGATAAAGTATCTCCCTGGTACTTTGGTTCAGAAGCTACCTTTAATTTTTTATCTTATGACGGAAAAGTCAAAGGACATTATGAATATCACACAGATCACTACAAATTAGAGCCTAGAGTTTTAACTATGCTTATTGGTGTTAATTCTAAAGATGAGTGGGAAGGTGGAAAACTTTTAGTAGGAAATGATGAAGAGGGTATAAAGCTTGATAAAGGAGAGTGCCTTATGTTTCCTTCTAACTTTATGTTTCCACATAAAGTAGCTCCAGTAGAATCAGGGAATAGAAAGGTATTAGTAATATGGACAACCTAAAGACATATTTTAATGAAAATAGTTATGTTTATGTTCCTAATTTAGTTTCAAAGGAATTAACAACTTTTATATATAATTATCTAGTATTAAAAGCTTGTACTAATCAAAGTTTTTCTAATAATCAAGATGACGAACAAGAAAAATATTTAAGATATTGTTATGGTGATGTTGTTACTGAATGTCTTTCTAGTTTTGTAGTAGACAAAGTTAGTGAAGTTACAAGTAAAAAACTTTGTCCGACATATACCTATACTAGACTGTATACAAAAGGAGAGATTTTAAAACCCCATAGTGACAGACCCTCATGTGAATACTCTGTCACAGTTAACTTTGGAGGAGATCCTTGGCCTATATATTTTGGTGATTTCAACAATGAAGATAAAAATCTTGATGACGGATACTCTTTAAAAAAAGAAATAACAATACAACCAGGAGATGGAGTTGTTTATATGGGTGAAAAATTAGTTCATTGGAGAAATAAGTTTAGCGGAGATCATTGTGCACAAGCTTTTTTACATTTTATAGATGAAGAAGGACCTCATTATCCTGAACATAAATATGATCAAAGAAAAAATATTGCTTACAAAAAATAATGAACATAATAAATGAGCAAATTAAATACACAGATAATTTCTTACCTCAAAATTTAATAGATAGTATTTATAACAAAGCTCTATCCAGTCAATGGAGAAAAGGACAATCTAATGATGAAGAAAATGATAGTTGGTTCTGGCATTTAAATATTGATGATTCTGAAGAAGCTAAAAACTTAGATAAAATTATCGATAATCAAGTTACAAGAATTTATATTAACGGACAGACTTATAGCCAGCATGGTGATTTTCATCAGGATGATGGAGATGAAACTTATTTAATAGGATTAAATAAAGATTGGACAGTGAAAAGTGGAGGAGCAACAGAATTATTATTAGAAAACAATACTTCTTTATGCATCTATCCTTTGTATAATAGAGCCATAATTTTTAATTCTAAGATTTTTCACAGAGCCTTACCAAATATACATATTAACGATTTTAGAATGACACTAGCTATTAAAACAAGGAGAAGATAATGATTAAACCAGAAGAACTTAAAGACAAGAAATATAAAATATTTTTAGGAATGCCGATGTATGGTGGGATGCTTACAGAAAATACAATGCATGGTTTATTGTCCTTACAGCAGTGGTCTATGGAAAAAGGTGTAGGACTGCGTATACAGTCTATGGGAAATGAGAGTTTAATTACTAGAGCTAGAAATACTTGTGTTTCTATGATGATGGATCAAACAGATTTTATCGCTACACATTTACTATTTATTGATTCGGATATAGGTTTTCAAGTTGAGAATATAGAGCGTATGCTTTGTTTTGATAAAGATATCACATGTGGAATCTATCCAAGAAAGCATATTTATTTTGAAAGAATACCTAAGATATTAAAAGATTACCCTGAAGCCACTCCTGAAGAAATAGAAGTAAGATCTTTAGGTTATAATTTAAATTTTGATGATCCTATGAATGTAAGAATGGACAATGGTTTTTGTAAGATTCAGGAAGCAGCTACAGGAATGATGCTTGTCAAAAGAGAAGTGCTACGAACAATGATGAAGAAATTCCCAGAAAGAAAATATGTATCTGATCAAATTGTCAATGGTAAATCTTATAGCTCTGATAACTGCTACGATTTATTTTGTGCAGGCGTCTATGAAACTAATGGTGTAAAAAGATATTTATCAGAGGATTATTATTTTTCTAGACTTTGGCAAGAATGTGGAGGAGATATATGGGCTGATATAGCTATGCCTCTAAGTCATTTTGGAAATAGATCATTCAAAGGACATGTGGGATCTTTATTTAATAAGAAAGATTAATGAACGTCGATATAAAAAAAGAAAATTGGTTTCCAACTAATGTTTTTCATCTACAAATAAATGAAGATTTCTGCGATACATTAGAAAAAAAAGTTCTCGTAGATAAAAGTAAATGGAAAAAAAATTTAGCAAACGTGAAAGCACTTACATCAGGCTGGGATGGGCTAAAAGAATATGAAGAACTAAGAAGTTTATGTGATTATATTTGTCAAAGCATTCTCACCGAGATAGGCAAAAACGAGAATTGGAAATATAATAATTGGATAACAAATGACGCTTGGATTAACTTTTATCAAAAAAATGATTTAACTAAATTACACACTCATGGATTTGCAGATTTTTGTGGAGTCCTTATTATCAAACCAGGTAACGGCAATTTATGTTTTTCAAAAACAGAATTAGTAGAAAGTAAAACTAGACCATTTGAGTTTGTTGAAGATCAACAAATAAACGAAAAAAAAGGATCTCTTATATTATTCCCTTCGTGGCTTTATCATTCTGTAAGTAATTGTGAAAATGATAGAATTACTGCATCTTTTAATTTTTCTAATCAAGTAAATGATTGAAAAAATACTTAGCAAGGATTCTTGTTTTTTAACAGAATATCTTGGAGACATATCTTTAATTCAAAGAGATATTGATAAATTATTGTCTTTCGATAAAGGAGTATCTTTAAGTAATCGAGGAGGCTATCAGAGTAATCTTATAGATTTTGGCTTTAATGATTTAACCCAGTTTTTAGTAGAAAGTCTAGAATCAGTTAATATCAATTGTATGTTAAATTCTTTTTGGTTAAATATTAATGATGGTAAATCTTCTAATGTTTCTCATATACATGAAAGCCCTAATTTTGAAGCATGGTCAGCAGTCTATTATCACAAAGTATGCTGTGATAAATCAACGATAAATTTCCATCATTTGGTGCCAACAATTAGAACAAATATAACCTCTGTTATTCCACAAGAAAAAATGATTATTTTTTTCCCTGGTATATACCCTCATTCTGTAAGTTCTTGCAACAGTGAAAATCATCAAAGAATTTCAATTGCTTTTAATTTCGAACCTAGATAAGCACAAGAACTGTAGATTTATGGTAAAAAAGTAGTATATTGACAAAATGCCATTAGTTAATTTTAGACCAGCACCAGGTATTAATAAAGAAGTTACCGACTACACAGGCGAAGGTAAGTGGACAGACGGTGATAATGTACGCTTTTTTCAAGGATTGCCACAAAAAATACAAGGGTGGGAGAAATTTCTTGCTAAGACTATAGTTGGAGTAGCTAGGGATCAGCACGCTTGGGTATCCTTAGACGGCACAAGATATAATGCTGTCGGAACGGATAGAAAATTATATGTTATTCAAGAAGGAGAGGCTTATGATATTACACCGATTAGACGAGGACCTACTTCTTTAACAAATCCTTTTACAACAAATGCAACTACTTCTGTTTTAGTTGCGGATTCAGGTCATGATTGTGAAACTGGTAGTTTCGTAACATTTGACTCATTCTCAGCAATAGACGGACTAGATATGAATAAAGAATTTGAAGTTTCTTCTGTAGTCAATGCAGCTGCTTACGTAGTTACTCATACTAGCACTGCTTCTGGTTCTACCGCAGGTGGTGGAGGAACAGGAAATGCTAATTATCAAATAAATCCTGGTCCTGAGTTTTCTCTTCTTGCTTTTGGATATGGCACAGATAAATTTGGTTTTGGAGGATGGGGATCACCTTCTACAGTCTCCAATGTTACTTTGGAGGCAAGGCAGTGGTCTCTAGATAACTTTGGTGAAGATTTAATAGCTACTGTCTTAAATGGAGGTACTTTTCAGTGGGATACTTCTAGTGGACTCAACACAAGAGCTACTGCTATCACTAACGCTCCAACTGCTTCACGATTAAGTTTAATTTCTACTCCAGACAGACATTTAATGATTATGGGAACAGAAAGCACGATTGGCGATACAACTACTCAAGATGATTTATTAATAAGATTCTCCGATCAAGAAAATATTACCAACTATCAACCAACAGCAGAGAATACTGCTGGTTCACTACGTATTGCTGACGGATCACGGATCATGGCGGCTGAACGTTCAAGAGGTCAAATATTAGTGTGGACAGATACCTCCCTTCACTCACTACAGTTTATTGGACCACCTTTTACTTTTGGTCTTAGACAATTAGGTCAAAACTGTGGAATTATGGGCAGTCACGCAGGTGTTGATTTAAATGGTGTGAGTTACTGGATGTCTCAAGATTCTTTTTATCTTTTTGATGGATCTGTGAAAAAATTACCATGCACTGTTGAACAATTTGTTTTTAATAATGTTAATCAAACAGGAGCAGAAAATGCTTTTGCAGGACATAATGGTGAGTATAATGAAATACTATGGTTTTATCCTAGAGAAGGATCTAATCAAATAAATGCTGTTGTTGCTTATAACTACTTAGAGCAAACTTGGTGGACTGGCACCTTATCAAGGACTACTTGGATAGACAGAGAAGTATATCAAAATCCTATTGGCACAGAATATTCTGGTAATACTGTTGCAAATAATGAAACTATTTTAGGACTTACAGCAGGAGCAACACAAATGTATTTACATGAAACAGGAAACGATGCTGACGGACAAGCAATGACTGCTTATGTAAAATCTGGATCAGTTGAAATAGGAGAAGGTAATGATATACTAATGGTGCAAAAGTTAATACCTGATATACAGAATCAATCAGGTGTTCTAAATATGGACTTAGAATTTAAATATTATCCAAACAATACACAGAGTGTAACTAAAACAACATCTTTTAGTGACACTACTGAATTTGTAAGTTTAAGGGGAAGAGGAAGAGAATTTACAGTAAATGTTGTTTCTAATACTTCAGGTACTTCTTGGAGATTAGGTACTCAACGTTTCGACATACAACCAGATGGTAGAAGATAGATTTTTAAAAACATTAGAAAACAAAAAAGTTAATTTAATAGAAGATCATGTTTTAGAAAGATTGCTTGATAGAAGACGTTGGCCTAAACAATATTTAAATGGTCAACCTAGTGTTGAAGCTATATTAGAGAATGGTAACAAACATCAAGATTTTTTTTGTGAAGATGGATATTTAGATTCCGAAAAATGCATTAAATGTTATGAAGAAGGCTACACTTTAATTCTTTCCAATATAGGTTCTTTTACAAAAGATACATGGATTATTCAAAAATTATTAAATATAAATTTTAAAACAGAGATTAATTGTAATTTTTATTTTGGTAATGGTAAAAAATCAATATCGTTCCCCAAGCATCAACACGAATACCCTGTTATAGTAAAAAACATATATGGTAAATCTAAGTGGATAATTGATCAAAAAGAGAAACTTTTGTCTAATCAAGAATGTATTTCGTTTGACAAGTTTGTAAATCATCAAGTTGTAGAAATAAATAGTGCAAAACTCTCTTTAACATGTAATATACAGCTATAGAGAATAATGAGCCTAGATATAACAAGACATCATTTTCAGAGCACTTTGTATGAAATACCTTCTGACTTTGACAATAAATCTACAATTGATTTTGTTTCTAAAAATAAATTTGTAGATGAGGGAAATTTAACTACATACTACAATACACCGAATGTTCTTGAAGATAAAAATTTAATTGATTTAAAAAATCATGTTTATCAATTTATAGAAATATTTACTAAACAAATTATGAATAAAAAAAGTTTCTCTATCGATGGATCTTGGTTACAGGCGTATAGAGAAAATGATTTTCATTCACTACATACACATAACCTAAACTTAAATGATTTTTCATTAATATTTTATATTCAGTGTACTGAAGAATCTTCTAGCACTGTATTTTTTAATCTTGGTTATCCATATATTAATTCGCCAAGCATTGAAGTGAAGGCTGAGAAATCTAAATTTGTAATTTTTCCAGGAGGATTACCTCACAGTGTTCCTCCAAATAAAGACAAAGAAAGAATTGTATTTTCTTGTAATTTTAAACTATCCAATGAATAAAATAAAATTTATATCACCGCTTAAAGGATATTGTGCTGAACCAAAACCTTCAACTTTTTTTATACCAGATGCATTTAAAAAATTACCCCCTTATATTAAAGATCAAAATGATTCTACAGTGAAAAGATGTATGCCCTTTTTAGATTCTTTAACATCAGGATACATTATTCCTTTTCCATGCGACTTTGAAATTTGGGTTGATGAAGAAGCTGATCAAGTCAAATTTACATGTAATGATCAACTAGGAGATATGTTTTCAAATATAATTGGAATATCTTCTCACCCTAATTTTCAAACTGCGGAAGAAATGAGAAATCCGAAAAGAACTGTTGATGTTGCTTTTAAGTTTTTGAATCCTTGGAAAGTAGTTACTCCTAAGGGATACAGTTGTTTATTTGTAACTCCTTTTAATCATGCACTGCCGTTTGATTTAATTACTGGAATTGTTGATACAGATGAGTTTATCATGAATGTTAACTTTCCTTTTTATTGGACTGAAGATTTAAAAAAAAGAACTCTTTTAAAACAAGGATCTCCAATGGCTATGGTGATTCCATTTAAAAGAGAAGACTGGAAAATGAGCACAGAATATGTAGATAAAGATGAGCTTTTAACTAATAAACAAAAATTTGCATACTTTAGTAGACTTTTTAATAACTATAAAAGCTTGTTTTGGAAGAAAAAATCATTTAAATAAGCTAATGGCAAAATTAACTCTTCAGAGATTTCCTGACGCTCCTGACCAGTATGAAAGACAACAATTTTCGGAGTTAGTAAGGCAGCTAGAAGAAATGATTCAACAATTAAACACACAATACACAGAAGACACAAAAGAAGAGGCAACAAGAAGATCTGTCTTTTTTGCAACAGGAGGCACAACGACTGACTAATGGCTGATAGATTTAGAACCTTTGCTTTATCTCCTGCAAATACAGGGGCAAATACATTGTTTACGGTGCCCACAGCTAATGTAGCTGCGACACCCCCAACTCCTGTTACTACCTTCATGGTGAAAACCATTGTTCTACATAATAATTCAGGATCTGGAACACTAAATGCTGTTCTTACATATAATGACGGTAGCACAGATTTTGAAATAAATAATGTTGCGGTAGCTCATCAAGCTACAAAAATCATCAATGGTACCTTTGTTTTTGAGGAAGGGGATAGCCTAAAAGTAACCTCTAGTGATGCAAATGATCTTGTTATTAAAGCTTCGGTTTTAGAAATAAAAGCACAACAATAATCGGTTGATTTATTAGTTTTTACTCGATAAAACTATAATATGGCAAAGATTATAGATGAACCAATCATCTTACGCTATGAGCATGACGCAGAGGGAAATCAAATCCCTGTCTATAGTTGTAAGGTAGAAACCACTATTACTAATACAAGAACAGGTGTCGAATACGAGTCTGAGGATCACGCAAACAATGATGTTGCCGATCCTAGCACCGATACCACCGATAGTGAAATTAGACGAGATGTAAATGTTATTGCACCAAAGTTATTTACAGGTGCCGTGGTCAAAGAATAGAGATGTAAATGCAGCAACAAGTATATCCACAAATGTATGAATACGGTCTAGGATCTCTTGTTGGTGATTTTTTTCAAAATGTTAAAGATACGGTTACAGGTTTTGCTAGAGCAGTAGAACCCATAGCACCTTATGTTTTACCTTTTATACCTGGTGGTCCAGCAGTTCAACTTGGATTAGGAGCGGGTATTGGTCTAGCCGCTGGAAAAAAACCAGTAGACGTAGCAAAAGATTTAGCGTTGCAAGTAGGTATTGGAGGACTGAGAGGTGCTATAATGAGACCTGAGGGAGCAACACTCGGTCAAGGTTTTATGGAAGGAGCATTCGGTGTTAAACCTAATCTTCAACCAAAGAACAGCGGTCAGGTGGAAGGTATTAGTAATGTGTTTGATAAAGTAAAGGATTCAAGATTAAACCCCTTTAGTGAGGCTTCTCAATTTAAGACTAATCCAAAGTTTACAGATGACATGGCTTTGTTATCTCAGGCAATAGAAGAGCAGTATCCAATTGTTGGTGAAGACTTAACAAAAGATGTAATACAAGAAAATCTTTTAAATAGAGCAACCTTAAATAAACAATTAGGTATTGTTCCTGAAAAAGTAAAGAGAGGTATTGCGGGACAGTTTTTACCTGCGGCAGCGACAATAGCTGGGTTATCTTCTCTGGCTATGAAACCCGAAGAGCAACCAACAGAAGAAGAGTATGTTGCCTCTTTTACTCCCAATGAATACTACTACGCCGACCCCTCAAAATATCAACTATTAGATATCACAGGACCACAGGGATACGATCCTGGTATTTATCTAGCCGCTGACGGCGGAGAGGTGACAGGCGGGATCGCGAACAGCGGTCAGCGAATTGAACACTCTGATGGTAAAGTCAGAGAACACCCAAAACGCATCGGAGAAATTGCAGGAGCTGGAACGGGAACTTCTGATGACATTCCTGCAATGCTATCGGATGGAGAATTTGTAATGACTGCCAAGGCAGTTCGAAACGCGGGCGGTGGATCGCGGAAAGCGGGAGCAAAAAATATGTATAAAATGATGAAAAGTTTAGAAAACGGTGGTAGTTTATCACAACAAAGCATAGGGATGTCATAATGGTAGAAACAACGGAATATTTACAAAGAGAAGCACCAGATATTGAAGCAAGAAGACTAGGGTTAATGGATACCGCTAAGTCTTTAGCGGATAAACCTTTAACGTTACCAGCACAGCAGGTAGCAGGGTTTACTCCTGAGCAATTACAAGCTATTCAATTGGGTTCTCAGGGTATAGGAGGCTATCAACCTTTCCTAACATCCGCACTTCAATCTCAGGCGGCGGGACTAGGCACACTCGGTCAGGCAGCGCAAGCTTACACAGATATAGGTACAGCTCCGACTATGGAACAGCTTCAACCTTTTATGAACCCCTATCAACAGTCTATTCAAGATGAAATTAATCGTTCCTATAATATTGCTCAACAGGGTCAGGCAGCGCAAGCGGTTCAGGCGGGCGCGTTTGGAGGCGGAAGAGAGGGAGTTGCACAAGCAGAATTAGAGCGTAATCGTGCATCGTCATTAGCTCAGGCACAAGCTCAAGCATTTTTAAATGCACAACAACAGTTAGGTCAAAGACAGCAAACTTCAGCGGCAGGTTTAGGAGCACTCGCTCCTCAGTATGGCTCCTTTGGAGCACAGCAAGCTCAATTAGGTGTCACAGGTCAACAATTAGGTTCACAAGATATTAATACATTATTAGGTTTAGGTGCCTTGGGGCAACAGCAAGCTCAATCAAGTCTGGATGTGGCAAGACAAAATCAACTTTCTCAAATGTATGAGCCATATCAGAGAGTTGGTTTCTTATCAGATATTTATGCGGGAGCACCGACAAGTACACAAACAATTCAAACAAGTACCTCTCCAGCGGCAACAAGTAGTATGTCCCCTTTAAGAACAATCGCTGGGTACGGTGCACTTGGTCTAGGCGCACTGTCAGGTCTTAGCGGATTGCAAGGACTGTTCTAATGTCCGTATTTGATAGACTACTTTTTAGACAAGATCCCAACTCTGTTGTAAGAAAAGGCGAGTTTTTAAATATGTTAGATCCTAACTCTGTAGTCAGAGAAGGTGAGAAATCTGCTTTAATGAATTTGTTTGCTGATCAATTATTAGATCCCAACTCTGTTGTAAGAGAAGGTGAGTTTTTAAATATGTTAGATCCTAACTCTGTTGTAAGGGAAGGTGAAATGATGGCTGATCCTAACTCTGTTGTAAGGGAAGGTGAAATGCCAACAGAACAACCAATAGATTCTTACACAAAAGCTTTATTCGATGATGAATTTAGACAGTTTTTAATAACCGAAATACCTAACGGTGAAAATATTTTAGAAATGTTGTTACAGGGTAATACACCTGAAAACTTTAGTGCTTTAGTTCCATTATTAAATCAATTTACAAACTATAAGGCAACAAGAGAAACACAAAACCAGATTATACCTGATACCACTTTTGAATTAGATCCAGCAGAACAGAATTTTTTAGATAGACTAAAAAAAAGAGCAGAGGGATCTCCCATGGAGGGAGAGGAATCCGACGCTGTGGGAATTGCTGATGGATTGGACAGAGAAACACCTCCAGCTGATCCTACTTCCGATGGTATCGCTAAGGTATCTCCTGACCAGTATGTTCAGCTAATGAATGATATTAGGGGTGATGATGTTCCAATGGAGGGAAGAGTACAAGAATTAGCTGGAGTAGTAGGAGAGAGTGACGCTCAGGATACACCACTATCTGTTCTCGCTTTAGTACAACCAGTATTCGAATTACAAGAGCAACAGGGTATTGGAGCCACTCAGCAAGCTCAAGATATGATGCCGACAGCTTCTGCTCAATTAAATCAACCGATGAGTGATGGAATTGTTAGAGCAAACACTGGAATTTTTGCTGATTTGGCAACTGTCACAGGAAGATCACCCGTTGAAATGGAGGCACTAGCAAACATTTATGGTGTGAATCAGACTCCTGTTGATATAGGACAGAGAAGTAAAGATCTTACAGATATTTTTTTACAGCAAGCTGATTTACAAAATAAAGCAAAACTAGCTGCCGCTCCCAGTTTACTTAAAATAGGTTCAACTCTTCTAGACCCAGAAGCGGAGACTTCAGATATTTTTACTGATATTGCTACAGAGGTAGCTCGAGTAGGTACTAATATAGGTGCCATGAAAGATCCTTATGTAAAGGCAGGTCTTACTAAAGCCTTTGCCGAAGAGGCAGATAGAAAAAAATTATTTAATGATTTTAGAAAAACAGTCGGAGATGAAGCCGTTAAAAAGATATTTACAGAAGAGGAATTTATTAATGATGGATACACAGGATTTACTGTAGGAAAAATATCAGGACTACCAAGACCCGATCAGCTATCCGCTTATTATACTAAAAAGCAACAACTTGATTTTGAGAACTCACAAAAGGTAGCGGCGATGAATTCAATAGAGGCTCTCATACCTCTAGCACAGGGAGATCCAGAGCAGATTGCTATGATTAGAAATAATCCTGAAGAATGGTTAAAAAATAATAGAGATAAAACTAGTGGTTTATCGGAAAAAGATAGAAACTCTCAAGAGAATACTCTGAGAACTGAATTTGCTAAAAACAATAAGAATTTTATTGTTCAAGCGGATTCCTTTACTAAAATTAACAAAGCGGCAGAAGCACCTTCTCCCGCTGGTGATTTATCTTTAATATTTAACTTTATGAAAATGCTAGATCCACAGTCCACTGTTCGTGAATCGGAATTCCAAAATGCAGCCAATGCGGCTCCATTATTAACTAGACTTGGTATTGACTTTGATAAAGTCTCCTCAGTGTGGGAAGGTAAAGTGTTGACGGATAATCAACGAAAAGACTTTTTAACAAAAACACAGGCACTTTATGAAGCAGGGAAAGAGGGTTATGACAGACTTGTGACTGGATACACAGATTTAGCTGAGCTTTATAACGTAAGACCCGAAGCTGTAATAGGAATAGATTTCTCTTTACCAGATGCCACTATTGATATTGAAGCAGCAGTTTTAGATGGAGGATCTACAGATGCCTATGATGACTCCGCTTTTAACCCTAACCCAAGAGCACCTAAAAAGAAATAACAATGGTACAGATTCAATCAAAAGAAGAAGCATTAAAGCAGAAACCAGATAAAAGCTCTTCTTATCAATTAGCTGTTGAAAAGCCGATGAATTTTATAAAACTTCAAGATTTGCTTTTTGAGGATGAGTTACAAAGAGCTAAACTTTTTCCAGAAGGTAAGTCAGATCAAGTTTCTCTTTTTGATAGAATTAGAGCTGATCTAAAGGGTGATGTATCTCCAGTGGGAGAGTCTAATTTTTTAAAAGAAATATTTGGCGAAGACAATGTTATTGCAAGAAACGATGGTAACTTTTTTATTAGAGAGGCTCCTGGTAAAACTTATGTAGAATTAAATCCTGAGGGATTTCAGATGAAAGACGTTGCTGAATTATCAGGTGAGGCTGTTGTAATTGGACCTACTATGTTTACAGCTAATCCTTGGCTAGCAGGTCTCTATGCAATAGGTGGTGGAACTGCATTACAGGGAATAGCAGAAACCATACCTGGTGAAACAGAAGTAGAGGCTGGAGATAGACTTAAAAAGATAGCGGCGGAGGGTGTTTTTGGTGCTGGCGGTCAATTTGGCGCAAATGTCGTTATTGATTTTTTTAGTCGTTTTGGAGTTAAAAATTTTATTGTTAATAAAGCACTCAAGGCATTAGAAAAAAGAGGAGAAAAAGGTAAACAGTTTTTTGAGAGAGGTGAAGAACTACAACAAAATATAGGTAAATTAACTTTTGGAGAAATATCAGGAGATGCAGGACTAAAATCTATAGAAGACTTTTTAAGAAGTTATTATCTCACCAGAGGAGCAACAATGGATTTAGCAGATGAACAATTAAATGCTGCTAAAAACGCAATATTAAAATTTATTCAAACATCTTATAATGCTGCCAATGACCCGATGGCAAAGAGAACAGGGGTTAGTTTAGGAGCAGATATTCAAAAATCTTTTCAGTCAGTTTTAGGTAGTTTTATAGAACTTAGAAGCTCAAACGCAGCTAAATTATATGGAAAAACTAAATTCATAACAGACGCTACGGGAAAGCAAGTAAACATTAGCGGTCTTCCTACAATTAAAGTTACAGAAATAAATAAAACATTGGATGAGATGAAAGAGACGGCCAAATTAAATCAAGATGACACTCTTTATAAAAGTTTAATTAAGTGGCAAGATAATTTAAATAAAAAATCAAGAAATGGTTTGATACCTTATGAAGTCTTTAATAGACAAATGAGTATTTTTGGTAAAGCAGCTTACGGTAAGGGATCTGCTTTTAAAAATTTAGAAACAGCAGCTCAAAGACAACCAGCAAAAGAACTTTATGGAGCGTATAATAGGGCTCTAAACGATACTATTGATTCTTTTGATAAAGGATTAAAAATAGGTGGAGTAGATGATGCTATTAACGCTGAGGTAGGATCTAATTTAAAAATAGCAAGAGATCAGTATAAAGCAGACTCAGAGCTAATAGACCAGTTAGAAAATAGTTTTATTAGAGATTTTATAGCACCTGGTGCTAGTAAAACAAAAGCAGCCGTAGTGTCTAGATTTCAAAATCTACAACCTGAAGAAATAGATTATGCTTTTAAACTATTAAAAAGCACTGGTAATGACGATGTTATACAAGACATTAAAAAATCTTTTGTTAGCGATGTTTTTGAAGATTCTTTAAGTGCTATTAAGGATTTAGATTTAAATCAAATGAGCACCGCGGAAGTTGGTCGAGTGATTAAAAAAGTTTTTGAGCCTAATAAGTTTCTCGACAATCTAACTCAAAAAGTAGGAGACGACAGGTTAAGTGTTTTATTTTCTGAAAAAGAATTAGCCAGATTGGCTGACATTACCGAATATATACAGCGAGTAAACTTTAACAACGTTAAACCTAAAGCCGCTGTTCTAGATATTATTATTTCTTTTATTAACCCTAAACAAGCTTTAATTAGAGTAGCTGGATTAAAGAAGATGACAAACTTAATGTTTGATCCAAAGGGAATTGATGCATTAAAGGCGGCTTTAAAAGCATTAGAGAGTGATAAACCCCTGAATGAAGTATATAGAAATATTGGTGGTAACTTATTAAACTTTTATATGTTAGCCGAAACAGAGCCAACTGATTATTTACAAAAATATTTAGACGTAGCTGGTCAATACTATAATTTACAGCAACCAAGTGTTCAGCAAAAAATACAGAAATCAGCTATTGAAAGATTCAGTCCTGAGTATAAAGAAGAGCAAGAACAAACTTTAAAAGATTTACAGTCCTTTAATATTCCTTCTCCTCAAGTGTCCCGCGGACAGGGGGTAGACGTTATCCCTCCTTTGTCTTCCCCCATTAATCCGCAGACCGTGGCTAGCTTAGAGTCAATTGGCATGCCTCTTTTCAATGCAGCAGAGGGTGGTATAGTGGATCTCTATGAATCAAAAAAGTTTAAAAAACCACAGGTGGTAGCGTAATGGCTCCTATACGTATGAAAACAAAAACTAGTGGACCTATCTCTCCTGGTACATCTTCCACAGGGAAATCAAGAGATGTCAGAGCAATATCAAAAGAATTAGATAAAGCAATACAAAGAAGAGAGAGTCTTAATAAAACTAGAGAAGATTATTTTGGAGGTAGAAAAGATATTACTGATGATCGTTTAGAAAAAAGACAAAAACAAGCAGATTTAGTTAATCAATTTAAAAAAGACTTTTTAAATCCAATTAAAGAAGTTACCCAAGGACCTGAGGGTTTTGGTAGGTTTACAAGAAACCTTGAAGCTAATGCTCCTATGAGTTTTGAAAAATTTAGACAGGAAACAGCTAACAAATATGGACCTACAAACAGAGAAGTTATGGGAGATATAGGATTTGGTTTAGGTAACATAGCACAGGGTTTTGGTGATTTTGCAGCTAGAGGTGGAACTATTGGTAACATTTTATCTGATCTTTTTAGTCGAGTTAAAGGTGGAACTACACAGGGAATAGATTCTGTCAAAGGTTTATATGATAATTTAAGAAAAAATATTTTAAGAGAACCCACCGTAACAACAGGTGGTGGTAGCACAATTTATACAACTACAGAGGATCCATTTCAGGATTTAACAAGAGAAAAAATACAAACACAAGCAATAGATCCTCTAATACCTCCAAGACAAATTGGAGACGAGAGTGATCCCTCTATTTTTGGATTAGATGCACAGCCAAACGATCCTTTTCGTAATCAACAAGTATTTGAACCCATACAAGTAAGTGATATGGATATGACAGGTGTTATGGCAAGTAATATGGGTCAAAATGTGATTGGTAATTTACAAAATCTAGCTAACAAATATAACTTAAATAAAATTCAATTTGATCCATTTAATCCAAATAGAATAGGTTACTCGGATCAATTTATGTTTAACCAAACTCCTGTTAACTACAATCTTTCTGCTACACCTCAAGGAATGCAGGGTGGATTAAATTTCACGTTTAAAGATGGAGGAAGTGTAGACAAATATGCTGGTTTAGGTTATAAATTTAAATAAATGAAATTATTAAGAATTATTATAAATATATTTAAACGAAAGGTAGAAAAAGACCCTCACGAAGAACACTGGGGTATAGGTGCAAAATGATTGAAATTACTGATTCATTAAAAAATAGAATTCGTCTTCACGAAGGCTGTGTATTAGAGCCATACGAGGATTCACTAGGCAAGCTTACTGTTGCCATAGGACATTTAGTTCAGCCTCATGAAAGAAAAAGATTTCAAAAGGGAGTTTCTATAACACAAGAGGAAGCCAATGAGCTTTTCGAAATGGATTTAAATAGAGCAGCAGCGGGAGCTGATGTTTTAATTGATGAGTGTATTGGTCACGATTTACCTCAACACGTAGGTGAGGTAATAGTTGAAATGGTTTTTCAATTGGGAACTCAGGGGGTTCGAAACTTTTCTAAAATGTGGAAAAACATGAGGAATAGTAAATGGAAGGAAGCCTCAGACGAGATGAAAGATTCCAGATGGCATTCACAAACACCGAAGCGTTGTGAATCCCTTGCTGAAATTATAGCGAATACTTAAAGAGTTCTTCTAATAAAATTAGGGAACTGACCTTCATTTTTGTATGTCATATAAGCGGCATACCAATCTTTTTTATATTCTGCTTGGCAGAAATCTTTGATTGACTCGTCTTTGTCATTACTCTTAAAGAAGTTTAAGAAATGATCTTTTGCTTTGTTGGTTAAGTTAAACATAATTTTTCTCCTTTTTAATAATTTTTAATCCACAGGAAAGAAAAAAGAATTGTTGTTTACGCACAACAGGTATGATATTTTAATTATAAGAATAGTGACGACCAAAATTATATGGAAGGAAACTTGTGTATATTTAGAAAAGGTCGTTAGATTAGTGTCTCTTGCAATTTATTAGTTTAATAACTGTCGTCGCTATTCTCATATTTTTTAATTAATCTTTGCAAGTACCATTGAGCTTTCTTTAAATCTTCTAATCCATTCTTTTTCTTAAATCTAGTTACATATTTAACTACATTACCTTGAAAATAATCCATTTCATGAGCATCTATATAATCAGCAGTCTCTATTTTACTTTTATAATAATCAGGGTTTATCTTATCACTCACTGAGCCTCTCCCCAATTATCTCCCACAGCAACATCTACCTTTGATGGAATATTTAATTCAATAGCATTCTCCATTACCTCTATTATTTTTTCTTGTTGTTCTTTCGAACCATCAACACTAATAGCTAGTTCATCATGAATTTGTATCATTGGAATAACACCCTCTTTGTAAAGAGTCACCATTGCCTGTTTAGTTTGATCGGCAGCGCTACCCTGAATTAATCTATTCAATGCTTTATATGTACCCGCTCTTTTTAAGGGTGTATTAATGCCGTGCTCCTCTTTTGCTTTCTCATAAGGATATGCTCGATGAGCACCAAACGCTTTTGGCTCCCACAAATCAAAGTGACATTGTCTTCCTAGAAATGTTTTTACCTTTCCTGTTTTACCTGCGTGATCTGAAACTCGGTCAGCTAACTTCCTAACAAAGGGAACTCTCTCATTATATTCGGTAATAAGTAGTTTTGCCTCCTCAGGGTCAATTCCTAGCTGATCTGCTAGTTTTCCAACACCCATTCCATAGAATAACCCTAAATTTATGGTTTTAGCGCTCTTACGTTCGATTTTTCCAATCTCCGCCATGATCGTATGGAAGTCAGTGTTTTTATCGTCTCTGTAAGCTCCTACGAGCTTTTCTGAACCAGCTAAACCTATAAAATCAGCATAATGAACCACTAAACGCGGTTCCTGCTGTGAGTAGTCAAATGAACCCCACTTCTCTCCCTCTTCAGGTAAAAATAAACTTCTGATCATTGTTCCAATTTTAATATCTGCCTCTTTACTATCTCGAGCAGGTATCTGCTGTAGGTTAGGATTAGAATAACTAAATCTCCCAGTCACCGCTCCGCCATTCTCGGTTCGTAGTTGATTGATATTGGCATGAATTCTCCCATTGTGGTTATATCTTTCTATCGTATGGAGAAACGTGGTTCGCGCTTTGTTGTATTCTCTCGCTTGAACGATTGCCTTTGGCACAGGATGAGGATGATTTTCTAAAAAGCTTTTTGTAAAACTAGGATTACCTTTATCCGTTTTAGGATAATCAATCTTACAAAGATCAAAGATAGAGGCGATAGATCTAGCAGCCCAAATATCTACCTTACCACCTGTTTTATCGTGAACAAAATTAAGTAACTTATTTTCTCTTTTAATTAACTCTTTTTCTGCTACCCCTAATTTATCTAAATTAACTCTCACTCCCTTCTTTCTCATTTCCATAAGAACAGGAAGGAGATCCGTTTCTAAATTAAAAACAGTTTCTAAATTATTTTTAGTGACTTCCACACTCAGTCTATCCCAAAGTTTAAGACAGAGAACCGCGTCTTGCTCTGCGTATTCTCCCACGAACTGAGCAGGTATCTTATACATCTCTGCTTTGGCATCGACACCCCACTGTGCCGCTGTTTCTTTTAACAAAAACTCATTTTTACTTTCTCCTAAATACTCTTTAGACATTGCATTTAAAGAATAACTAAATCTATTTTCATCAATAAGAGGACCCGCAATCATTGTATCAATAATACGACCATTCCACTTAACTCCCTCTGCCTGTAACCAACCAAAATCATAGGAGGCATTATGGGCAATCTTCTCGCAGTCAGTGGATAGCATTTCATTTAACCAATCAAAAACTATTTCAGGAGAATGATTAAAACCTGTCTCATGTCGAACAGGGTAGTAACCCTCCCAACCATCAACAGCGATAGCTACTCCAATGATGTGTCCATCGTTTGTAGCCCAGCCAGCACCCTTTTCTGTGATGTTAGGGTCTTTTGTCTCTAGATCGATGGCAATTCTTTTTGCATCTTTAATATCGGGAAAGTCCATTGGTGGTAGCCACTCGGATTTAGGTTTAAACATTCCTATTTGCTTACTCATATAAAATCCTCCAAAAGCATAGGAGTTCTCTCTCCGACAAACGCTCCCACTATATTATAGTCTATATATTCGATAGCCTCTTCTACTGTCATTTTATCTCTGTCTCTTAATTTGTAAGCAATTTTTTGTCTACTATAAATAAGAATGTCTTCCATCCCACATCTGCTTCCAACACCTAAAACACAGTCATCAAAACCATCCCATTTAATCATTTCATCATCTAAAAGACCGTGATCTTTTAATTCTTTTAAATTCATATTCTATATGCCTCTCTTGATTGAGGTAAGACAATAAATAAATTGTGTCTCGCTCTTGAAAAGGCAACGTAAAATAAACGATGCTCATTAATAGGATTGGTGCGGTAATCTTCATACGCCATCTTTCCTATATCAAGAGAGACAATAACATTATCTGCTTCACCACCTTTTTGTTGGTGGATCGTGGATAGCGTTATCCTTGGTTCTTTACCTATGTCCTCACCCCTTGACTCTAGGTTTTCCAAGTATGCTCTTGTTTCTGTATTCAAGGTAGTCATTACATCTACCCAAGAAATTCCAAATTCAGCTTCCAGTCCGTAACTTTCTTTTAGTTCTTTAAAACAAACTTTTTTATCAGGAAAAGCTTTCTTTTGTTCTGACACTACTTTTTTATATCCCCTCGCTACAAAACCTTTTCCAATGCTTTTATATAAATTATCAATCATTCTAATCGGAACTTCATTTGTTTCGCTTCTCATTAATTCTTTCCAAGTTAGTATAGCATTTCTTTCCTGTGCTTTCACAGAATAACGATACTTATTATCCCGCATTTTAACACGAAAAAATACATTCTTTTTACGTAATACTTCTTCTAAATCCTCTCTAATTGTCCTTGTTCTACCCATTACCAACCAACTACCCTCAGAAACATTAAGATGATAGATACCTTTAACAAATTCTACATTCCCATCTCTCTCAGCGGGTTTCCATTTAATATCATCATAGGCAACTATCTGCTCTTCAACACGATTAACAACTTCCCAAATTTTTCTTGGTACTCTCTTTGATTGATCTAAAACAATCGTTTTAGAGGACTGAGTTTTTACCTCAATGGCTCTTGCCACATCAGCGTCAGCCCAAGTATAGATAGCCTGATTAGGATCCATCGCAATATAAGACACCTCTGATGCTTTCCAAATCATCTCTGCCATTTTCCATTGGATCGTGGACATATCCTGTGACTCATCAAAAAATACAACACGAAAAGGTTTAACTCTATCTTGCTTTACATAGTTACTGATCAAATCAGTAAAATCCATTTTAGGACCAGAGTCTTTAACAAAAGAACCTGTGATACCATCAGTAAACTTTTCATAACCTTTTTCTTTATATTCTTTTAGTCCTTTAGAAATATACTCAAGTTTGTGATAGATAATATCTTTTGCAAACATTGTCCAACAATCTCGTAAATCAATATCTCTTCGCTTTGCTTTTTCAATTAACTGAATGTATTTGTCGTCGTAGTTATTGTAAAAACTATCGTCATCATTATTAACATTAATTTTAATCCGAAGTACATCCTCTACATTTCTCCAATCATTTTTACTCATTATATAATCACGACTTAAACCTAGCTGACGCAAGGCATAAGAGTGAAGTGTGGAAAAGCTTTCTAATTGAGAGGCAGGTATTTTAAATTTCTCACTGGCTCTCTGTTTAGCTTCGTCTACCGCCTTGTTTGAAAAAGAAAAGAAACCAATCTCATCAATCGAGTATCCCTCAGCAATATACTCTTCTATCTTATCTAAGATAAAAGTTGTTTTGCCCGTGCCTGGCGGTCCGATGACAACAATAGGTTTACTCATACTGCACCTGTAATAATAAGCTTCCTTCCTTACTAAATCTTAACTTCATTACTTCTTTGTATTCTCTGTTAAGTTCAATCAACACTGCATTTCTTTTATGTCTATGTGCAACAACTCCAGTAGTACCTGACCCACCAAAAGGATCTAGAACGGTGCCATTCTCTGGGCAACCCGCTAAAATACAAGGCTCAACTAAATCGGGAGGAAATGTTGCAAAGTGTGCTCCCTTGAAAGGTTTTGTGGTAATACTCCAAACATTTCTTTTATTTTTCTTTTCTGCTCCCCAAACTCTTTCTCCCTCACTAAATCTTTTACCATTAGGGTAGTCAGCTTGGTATCCCTCTGCCATTTTATTTCTTAAAACAGGAGCAGTCTTTGCTTCCTCTTTAATTGCCTCATGATCGTAGTAATAGGATTTATTCTTCGTTATTAACCATATTTTTTCATGACATGAAGTAGGTCTATCTCTAACACTCTCTGGCATTGGATTAGGTTTATGCCAAATAATCTCTGATCTCACATACCATCCATCTTCCTGTAAAGCGATTGCCACTCTATTAGGTATCATCATTAAGTCTTTTTCTTTTATATCCTCAAAGACAATACCTCTCTTACTACCTTTCGTAGGCAAGTCTTGCCTTGAATTACTAATAGTTTGTTTATGATAGTCAGGACTTTTATATAAATTAACTTTGTTTTTTGTTGGTCGATAATTGTAATAGCTGTCTCCAACATTCCACCATATTGTGGCAGTGTCTTTTAACTTAGGTTTCATTAACCTAAAAAGATTGACGGTGTTTTGTATATAATCTTTGTAATGCTTTTCTAAACCCATTTGGTTTTCATTACCGTAATCTCTTAAACCAAAGTAAGGAGGAGAGGAGACAACACAATCAATAGAGTTATCTTCTAAGTCTTTTACCTTCTCAAAACTATTTCCAAATAATACCTTTATCAAAACGGAATCTCCTCCTCTTTTACTTCTTTTTCCATATTAGGAATATCTAATTCTGGTTGTCCTACGGTTAACTCTTGTATTTTCCAAAGTCTAATTCTAACATTTTTTACTGTCTTGATCAGGTCTTCCGCCTCATACTCTTCTCTCAATCTAACAGTCACCCATGCTCGAGACTCTTTAAAATCATTTCTCTTTAAATGATCCATTAAATCTTTTAAAGCAAAATAGGTATACCCTTCCTCATTATAGGATTTGCCTAAAAAGATATCATCAAAGCTTAATGCTTCTCCCTGATGTAAACAAAACTCTTCTAATAGTTCTTTGAATTCACCTTTCTTGGTTACCTCTTCGGGAGGATAATCAATCGATATATTCTCAAATAACTCTGAGTATGTTCTATTCCACTCTGCGGCACTCATGTTCATTATCCCTGTATTTAATTGCTCAAGACATGCTTGAATAATTTTACGATGATTCATTAAGTCTTCGGTATTAGGTATTTCTACTCTCCTGTCATCAACATTAAGAAAATATCTCGGTGGATCCGACTTATAAACTTTTAAATCAGAGTACACAGGATGCTCTCTGTCATTGTCACCACCTACACCAAATTTTCTCTTCTTACATAAACGCTTATTACAAAGAGACTCAATTGGTGGCTGAGTACATCGATACATATACTTTGGTGCACCCTCATTATCGCTCTGACTTATTTGTCGTATAACAGATATTACCTCATCCGCTTTCAGCGGTGGGTTGATATATACTCTATTATATTCTTCCGTTAATTCTGCAAAGTTATCAGGACTAGACTTCCTATAAAATACTCCGATATTGAAGAGAGCGTTATTGCGGGAACCATCGCTCACTCCTTGCTCGGTAAGTATCTGTAAGCAAGGAGGTCCGTCCTTGATAACTTCGTTCTTGAAATCTGTCTTGATGCTTGACAGATCACCAACGACCATTGAGTCGTATAGCGCAAGAAACTGTTCTAGTGTGGCACCCGATCCATCCTCTTTGAGTGCGTATCTATTTCTTCCATGATAGGGTAAGTTAATCCAACTCCCTGTATCTCTTTTTTGTTCTCCCTCTCTCTGAGATAACTCAATTTGTTTAGGAAAAACTTCCGCTGATGGATATCCAATTGCGGTTGCCATTTCACTTAATTTTAATTGTATTTCTTTAGCGGCAACTGCCTCTTTCATAAATAAATATAAATGAGCGCCACCACTTTTTGATAGACACATAACTAATGGAAATTTTTTATCTTTAATCTTTTTCTGTAGTGCCTTGTGGTCTAATGGATATACATCAATATCAATAGCGCCAAACAGACACTGATTGTCATCGTTGATCGGAACAATACCCATGGCAGGGTACTCTCCCTTTAAGTGTTTTTGAAATTTCTCAGTGGTCGGCGGTTCGTGGACAGTCTTCATTCGAGCTTCCACTTTTTTACCGTTTTGTGGTTCGTTTGATTTCTCAAACACACCATGGGCTCGCTCTAAACCCGTAAATATATTCTTAAATTTTTCTACAAATGCATCATTCATTTATTGGTTCCCTTAATAAATGATACGGCAACCCCCAATTAACATAAACGAGGAGAAATAATATAGCAGGGACTGCCGTATCCTGCGCTAGTAAGCTAGAATGGTAAATCGGACTCCGAGTCACCACTCTTCGAGGCATCTCCGCGACCCTTTTGCGGAGAAACTTGTTCATCGGAAGTATCTTCTTCTACACCAGATACCTCACCTTTATGAATAGCCTTTTCAAATTTAACGGCATCATTAAATATTTTTTCAATATTTGGATTATCCATTTCATCAATCCAGTCACCCTGATTGATTACCCAATCATAGTAGTCACCTTTTTTACCAGGTACTGATTTTGTAGAAAGTTTATATGATCTAGCAAAATCTTTGGGTTGATAAATTTCATCACCATCAATTCTTCTTTGATTAGCCATTATAGAATTCCATGTTCTAGATTTTTTTAGCTGAGTAGATTTCATTTTAATAATAGCTTGATTCCAACTTCCGTCTTCCTCAACGACAATCACATAGTGTTCAGCGGTGTTTTGAACGTAAGTCTCTCCACCATCTAAAATCTCTATGTTATTCTCATTTCTAAACACTCTGCCATCTCTCTTCATTTTCTCGTATTCTTCAATGGTATAAATATTTAAAGGACTCGTCGCTTTATCTCTGTCTGTATGCCACTCTGTATATCTTCTTCGATAGTATACAGGTAGAACAGTCAAATTATCGTAAAGCTTTGATGTAACACTATTAAAAATCATACCCTCTTCGGCACCTTGAATATAATTATTGTTATCTTTTTTTCTTTGTGGAGAAGCAGATACAATAACTTTTAAATAGGGTATCTGATAATCTTCTGCATCTCTCTCATTTAAAGATGCACCAGCTTTTCTCAAAATTGAATTATCAAATACAGCTACGCTTTTCTTTTCTTCTTTTACTACTTGTTGTGTTTTACTTTTCTCTGACATATTTTACTTACCTTTCTTGATATTAATTTTATGTCCGACATAAACACCAAATGTTTCCATTGGGATGTCTTTACCGTTCTCAATCATTTCACGAATGAAACCTTTGAGAGTCATAGGTTCAACTTTAATATTTCTATCAGCGTCTAAACCCTTACTCGCCAAGTCACTATAAATTTGATCAGCCTTTTCATCTTCTGCTCTACCAAATTTTAAGACAACTTGATTTTTTATAATATCATCATACCCGTGTTCACGAAGCCAATCAAACGCTGCCTCTTGATTATCTTTGGATATGCTTCCAGTATAAAATGGTTTGATGTCTACAGATTGTCCATCTGACATCTTAATCGATTTAACACCACGCTCTTCCATTAAAGAAACAATTTGTTCTCCATTTTGTCTGAGCAGGTCTTTTTTTACCTTCATTAAAGACTCTAAATCGTCAATTTCTTTCTCTATTTTTAATTGATCCTGACATGCTTTTGATATCGGATCAACTTCACTGACTTCAAAATCGCTTTTCTCTTTTCGTAAATCTAACATTACTGTTTTCCTTTCTTATTCGTTTATGTCAACTCTGATAGGAAAGTAATCTCTTTCTAATCTATCATATTTTAACATATTATATCTACCATTAGATATAGTGCTTGCAACGGCACATGTCAACCCTATTAAGGCAGGATCTCCCACAAGTACTAAATAATCAGTGTCTTTAAAGTCTTTTAAGATCTGTTTTATTTTTCTAATTGTGGGTTGCGGAGACATCACTACTTGTTTTTGGCTATCAAACAAATAAATTATCTCTCCAAATCTTTCCGCTTGAGAAAAATCAAGTCCTCTCAAGGTTCCATCATTGTGTTTACGTAATACCTTTTGTATTACATAGACTTTACTTTTACTTTCACTCATGTAATAATTCTCTCTTAGAATAATAATTACCATGCTGTTAAATAAATACAAGTTTAAAACTAAGCCTATGGAGCATCAGCTTGTTGGTTTGGCGGGAATGCTTAATCAATTTGAAAAGAATTCACCTGAGTATGCTTTATTTATGGAAATGGGATGCGGAAAAACAAAAGTTCTTATTGATGGAATATCTATTCTTTTTGATAACGGAAAAATAAATCAACTACTTGTCGTCTGCCCTAATGGTATAAAATATAATTGGAGAGAGGAATTAGAAAAACATTTAGCTGAACATATTGATTATGATGTTCACGTTTGGGAGGGAGCAAAAACAAAGAAAGAACAAAATGAAATTAAAAAAGTTTTGTTTGCTACAGATCAAAAACTAAAGATTTTAATTATGAACATTGACTCAGTCATTACTAAGTTTGGATCGAGTGTTGCAGAAAAATTTACTCTCGTTGATAAAACTTTAATGTGTATTGATGAGTCAACCATTATTAAAAATATGTCTGCTCAAAGAACAAAGAGATGTATTAAAATTGGAACATTTGCAAAATATCGAACCATTCTCACAGGATCACCAATTACAAAATCACCTGAAGACTTATATGGTCAGTGCGCCTTTCTCAATGAAGACCTGCTCGGCTTTAGTTCTATTTACTCTTTTAGAGCGCGCTACTGTAACCAAGTAAAACTAAACTTTGGTGGGCGAAGCTTTAATAAGGTAACAGGATACAAGCGGTTGGAGGAGCTAACAGATAAAATACAGCAGTTCTCTTACCGCGTAACAAAGGCAGAGGCTTTAGATTTACCTGATAAAATTTATATGAAGAGACGCGTACCGATGTCCGATAAACAATTAAAGGCTTATGTTATGATGAAGAGTGTTGCTTTAGCGGAGATTGATGGGGAGCAACTAACAACTGCTACTTTGATTGCTCAATTAAAAAGATTACATCAAATTGCCTGTGGATATATGACTACCGATGAGGGAGGTTTGATTGATTTTTCTGAGAATAGATTAAAAGAATTACTCGATACAATTGAGGAGGTAGACGGAAAGGTAATTATCTGGTGTTCGTATCGCCATAATATTAGAAAGGTTATTGAAACGCTGGACAAGAAATACGGTCAGGGGTCAGCGGAGGGTTTTTATGGAGAGACTCCCAGCACAGAGAGACCTAAAATATTAAAAAGATTTAAAGATCCTGAACACCATATGAGGTTTTTGGTAGGTCATCCGCGAACAGGGGGTTATGGCTTAACTTTGAATATAGCTAAAACTATGATATTTTATTCTAACGATTATGATCTAGAAATCAGAGAGCAAGCTGAAGCTAGAAATCATAGAATAGGAACAGAGGATAAAGTGACGTATGTTGACTTAGTCTGTGAGGGAACGGTAGACGAAAATATTATTAAAAGTTTACGTTCTAAAATTAACATCGCCAGTGAAATACTTGGTGAAGAATTCAAGGAGTGGTTAATATGATATTAAGTCCTAACCGTGAAAAAATAGATCACAAGAAATTAAAAGAAGCTTGTGAATGTTTTAATGAATTAATTAAAATGCAAGAAAGTTTAGATAAATACGAAAAGTGGGCTATGGCTAATATTGTACATGAGACTGCTTTAGAATTAGCTGAAACAATAACAGAGAAATTAAAAGAATGAGAAATAGGAAGTATATACTACAAAAGAAACCCGTTTATGAATACAGTGACCCTAGGTCTTCAGAAAATTCAAAACACGCTGAGAATCAAAGAAAACAACAAAGAAGGTTGGTTAGTAAATTATTAGGAAGAAATTATTTTACAAATACACAATCAATAATGGAAATAAATGAAGGAAATAAAAAATGAAACACAGTTATTTTAAAATACCAGGATGGTTTAATTACTCAGAGACTTACGACATCATTGTTGATCAAATTAAGGATGATGGAAAAATTGTAGAGATAGGTTCTTTTTTAGGGAGATCTACTCACTACTTAGCAACGGCATTGTATAATGCTGGTAAAGAAAATGTAAAAATTTATTCAGTGGATACTTTTACAGGGTCATCGGAACACGCAAGTTTAAATATACCAAAAGATTTTTCATCAACGTTTAAACAAAACCTAGAATTTTTTATTGAGAAAGGGATGGTAGTTGTTTGTCAGGGAAGATCAGATGATCCTAGAATATTGGAACAATTTGAAGAATCTAGTATTGATTACATTATGGTTGATGGAGCCCATGAATATGAGCCAGTCATGGATGACATACGAAATTGGTGGCCTAAATTAAAAACTGATGGTGTGATGTTTGGAGATGACTACAGTCTACCCTCTGTATCGGAGGGAGTTAATGTTACTCTCTCTGACTTAAAAATTACAGGTTTAGGGGTAAATATGAGTCATGAGCAAACTTGGTACACAGGTAAAACCCTTGAAAATATTAAGATTTTTGAAAAACTGGTGCCTGGTCAAAACACTTTAAAATAAACAATATTTCCATATAATTTTAATATGGATTATCAGCTTGAGTATGTTGTCTGGAGAGACACTGTCGAAGAGGAATCTGGATGGCATACATACGGTGATATGAAAAAACTAAAAACCGCTATATGCGATGAGGTAGGATGGGTTCTTCAAGAAAATAAAGATGAATTAAAATTAATGGCTTCCATGATTAGACAAGACAAAGAGGGTGGACGCACAATTGTACTTTATAAAAGTTCTATTATACACAGATTAACAATTCCCCTTAAATTATATTCTGATGACAATAAAAAAAATCTCGACTAGTCACATAAATGATAAACATGTTAAGGGAATAGTATCAGAGCTTAAAGCTGTTCAATATCTTTTGGAGCAGGGCTTTCTAGTATTTCAAAATGTAGCTCCCAATGGAATTATTGACATCGTGGCAATCTCTCCTGACAACGAAACATTTCGCATTGATGTTAAAACCAAATCAAGAAGAAAAACAAAAAGTAAAAGAAGACAGATTGGACATGAAATTTATCGGTCACCGAGTAAACTTCAGAAGCAAATGAATGTTGTTTTGGTGGTCGTGGGCAGCGACTCGTGGAAAGTTCACCCTACTAGATCGGGACTCTCTAAATGGATTAAGCAGAAGTAAGATATTTTTCAGAACAAAAAGCAGTTGGATAGGCATTCATCATCTCTAACTCTATTTTAGTTTTTAACATTGCACCCATATTTAAACACTCTCTCATACTATTAAAAGGATCTTTCATAGGAACTATTTTACAAGTATCCTCAAGACTTAGTGAGGGATTATACATACAAACAATCATGAATAAGTATATTTTTGCCATTGAACAATGCTAACATAAAAGTCAACAAATTTATTTAACAAAAACAAAAATAAATAGGTAGATATTTGATATCTGGGTCTGATATAGTGGTCGTTCACCCCAAAATAAAGGAGATTAAAATGACAGAAAACCAAGAAAACAAGCTAATTATCGCATATTTACAGGACGTGATTGCGCAAATGACAGCTTACAAAGAATATAAGGCTGAAGACAGTCAAATAGAAGAGAGAGCAAGAACTAACTAAGTTCTTCTTCTCTCTAAAATTTCTTTTCCTCTCTCAACTAATTTTTTCCAAAAACTAAAATCATAGAGTTTCTCTGATCCATCTGTAAACTTCACCAATACTTTTTGAGCAATATGCTCCTCTTCATCGGGTACGTCTACGTATTCGACCTTATAGATAGTCTTCTCAAAGAAGTGTGGATTATCTTTAAATATCTCCAACATTCCTAAAATTTATCATAAATTACAAATAATTTATACTAAAGTTTTTCTAATTTATCATAATACTCTTTAACAATAAGATATAATTGAGTGGGCTTTGTTCTTAGAGTATCCTTACAAATTCTATCTAATAGTTTTTGAGTTTCTACAGACATAATCTGAGACACCCATTTTTTATCTTCTTTCGACATTCTTCGCTCCTTTTTAATATAATTTCTTTACTTATATAATATTTAATATGAAAATAAAATAGTTAAAATAGGGGTTTCAACCCCCTATTTAGATTAAATAACATTGATAAGTTCATTGATTGCATTTAATTCTTCTCTGAGTCTGTCGATCTCGTGATCAAACCTCATGTTTACTATATCAATTTTAGAAACATTTCTAACCTTAATATATTTTTCAAGCTGTGATACAATCTCCTGCTTTCTTTTTGCGTGTTTACTTATCCAATACTTTTCCGTGTTCAAGCTATATTTTCCTTATCTAAAAATTTCATGGCTAGTCTAACCATTGTTCTTGTCCTATCTCTTTGCATCTCTTCGATATTAGTCACATAGCGATTATCGACTTTCGGATTGCGGACTTTGAAAAGATACCTAGGCGGATATCCTTCTTTGTTACAAAAAGCGCTGTAAACACTTTTTTCTGTTTCAATAATTGAGATGTCATAGCCTCCCTCAATTGTTGTGTGATTAACACATGGATATAATATTGTCATGTTCTTCCTTTCTATTATCATATTTTATCATAAAACTTCCCAAACGCATAACACATTTTGGAAAAAACTTGCGAGATGCATAACACATTTTGGAAAAAACTTGCGAGATGCATAACACCTTCAGGCTTTTTTTAAAATTTTAAAAACCCCCTAATAAAAAAAAAAAAAAAAAAAAAAAAAAAAAAAAAAAAAAAAAAAAAAAAAAAAAAAAAAAAAAAAAAAAAAAAAAAAAAAAAAAAAAAAAAAAAAAAAAAGTAATAAATTATTTTTTTCTATATAAAGAATTTTTTTTCTATAAAAAGAACAAAAGCTATGGAGCGGAAATCCCGCTCCAAGAAATTATTTTTTACCTAAAATTTTAATGACCAATTGAAATATCACTATCGCTAGAAATACTTCGATCATTAAGCGACTGCAAATAGAGATTGGTTTGGTAAATCTAGGATTTTATTTCCAATTACCTCGTAATCAATTCCTCTATCGTAGTCTTCAGTCTCATGGGCTAAATGGGTGACCGCGTTTGCTAACTTCCATTTGGTTGTCGCTCCCTCAGTCTCATCAATTCTATTTAATAAATTATTTAGAATTGAGTCATGCTCCATCTCGGTAAAGTTAAAAGTTTGTTTTAAAACTTTCACCGCCTCTTTAGGTTTGGCAATTACAATACCATCCGCCTCTCTTAATCGATCAACCTGTTTTTGAAAGTTATCTTTGTTTGCGGTATGCTCTACCACGTCTTGAACTTTCTGCAATAGCAATCGATTGTCATCGGTCTTAGTTTGATCCGATAGCATTGACCACAATTTATCATCAGCTTGAGACGATGTAAGATGCGTTGCTCTCATAGAATTGTCAGCGATGATCAATCCATTATTACAAACACATCGATCAATAAATGGCTTCACATTAATCGCACCGCTTCCAACTTCTGAATTAGAAATGATTACGCCGTATCTTACGACATCACCTTTTTTAACTTCATCAATTAGATTGGTTGCAATCGCTTTGATATATAACTTTGTATCAGTGATTTGACACTCGGTAATATTCCAATTGTTTTTTGGCTCGAGAAGTATTGGCAAGACTGTAGATGCAATCTCATCGTTATCTACTCTTCGATACTTATCGGAAAGAAATGCTCGAACTAAAAACTTCGCTCCATCTTTCATCTCATGAGTTCTAATCATCTTAGCGGAGTCAGAGCTCTTAAACCAATGATTAAAGTTATCCGCGACCAGCTGAGGCTTACTTGCCATCATGCGATCAACGTATGGTCTCGGAACTTGAAAAGACGTTGCCATCTGACCAAGTGCATGATTATTGATAGCGTAAATATTTGAGTCATTGGAGTTTGTATTCAAATCAAAATTTAAAACGTTATCTTGAGATGCGTACATTCTCATTCCCTCAGTTCTTACAACGTAGTCAGCTTTTTGCTGACTTTCATTGAGAACTTGACGAAGTAGTTCCTCAGCGTTTAGTACTGTTTTTACTTTATTAGACATATTTATTTCTCCATAATTATTGTTTATGTAATCCAATACTCAAGTATTGGTGAATACCCAACTGAGCAGGTATTCATAAATACTTAATCTTGTTTTTTCTTATATCCCACGATTAAAAAATCGTATCCATCAGCATCGCTGACATCGATAGTTTTATTAATTAATCCTAAGACATTTCTTTTACTCTCCCAATCAACACCAAACCACATCGCTCCATCTTTAGTCGGAAGTTCTTGCCATCCAAAATTTTTAATTTTTTGAATTTGTTTGGGAGTGAGAAATTTCTTACTCATTTGCACCTCTCATCAAATAATATTTGAATTAAATTCTGTATTCCAAAATCAATAGAATTGTTTACATCATCATATTCATATTTTGTCATTAGTGATTGAAAATCGGTTAATGAAATATTGTCGAGTTCTTCCAATATTTTTTCTTTCAATTTCTCATTGTATTGTTTACTCATCGACTTCCTCATCTAATTGGTTGAGATATTGGTCGTTCATTCTTTTGTGACCATGCTCCCAATCATCCCATATTAAATGCCAAGCGACTCCAAGATCGCCATCATTTTTTATCTTTCTTAATTGTTCTTTGTAATTAAGAGAAGCAGATAAAATTGCGTATGCTTCCTTTTCCGATAAAGTAATTTGGATCAACTTTTGTGGCTCACTCATTCTCTTCTTCCTCTAACTGCACTCTCAATTTAAAGAGTAATGTCTCATCCGCTGACGGCTCTTTGAATTTACGTTGATAGGTAATAGTTAATTTCTTTTGGAAATTTTTTTCTAACAAATGATTGACACAATCAATTGCCGTTCCCACTTCATCGTTGATTTCTTCAAGCGGTACGTTGAGCGTTGTCTCGACTTCGTCAAGAACTTGATAGACTTTAAATTTATGAGTCATAGTTCAACTTCCTTTCCATCTACTTCCCAAGTACACTGATCGGTGTACACTGCGTTTGGATATTTCTCTTTGATCGCTTCTCGCTCATGATCAAAACAAAGATATTCGTTGATCGGATCGCAACTGCAATCAGCTTTAATTTCAAGCTGAGAGTCATCTCCAAAATCTGTATCAACAAAAGTTATTGTTGCTCCATCATCGGTATAAGGATCAGCCATTGGATGAGTATCACACGATCCGACTAAATCTAAAATTTCATCATGAGTTAAATGATGATCACTCTCAATTTTAAAATTGCGAGTATCTTGAGAACTCTCGGATACTTTGTAAATAAATTTACTCATCGAGAATACCTTTTCTTGAATAGCGGAAAGTGGTTAGTCTCCCATCCATCGCGATTTCTTAGTTTATCAATAATGAATGCGAACTGCTTTGACTCTTCTGTTAAAACTGCGTTTGTCTTAACTGCCTCTGTCTCTTTTCTTTCGTACATTACTTTCCAAAAATTAGGCGTGTAGTTTTTAATATTTGTCATATTTATTTCTCCCTATATTTCTCCAATACTAAGTATTGGCAAATGCCCATTGAAGAGCATTTGTAAATACTTATTGAGTCATTGTTGTTGCTGATCCATTTGCGATAACTGTTCCATCATCGTAAATAAAATAGACCTGCCCATCTATAATTTGAATGGTTTCATTTTCCTCGTTCATGATTTTTCTTGCCTCCAGTTTCTAATAGCTTTTAATAAAAGTAGATTGTCTTTAATTAGTCCTTCATCAGCATAATTTCTACAATTAAGAACTAACCAAGTTCTTATCTGATATATGATCTGCTTATCAGTCATGTTCTTTCCTCTTTCTTTTCTGATCCTTCATCTACTTTCGCGTCTCCCCAATTCGTATCAACTTCATTGAGGCTAACGGCAAACGGATAGAAATCTATAAACGGTTTAAATTCATTTATATTTTTATAATTGAATTTATGATCCACCGTATTTTCATATTTTTCTACCGCCTCTTCAATTTGTCTCATTACTCTATTAAAATCTTTGAGACTTTGTAATAGTTCGAGTTCAGCTTTCGCTGACTTGATACTGTAATCAACTTCGTAAGTTTGTGTCATAATAAAGTTCCCGCTTTCTCAAAAGTAGTAAACAAGACTCCACCATCGTTTCCTTCACTGTCAGCACTCGGTACTATCCAATGACCATCGGAAAAAATTATCTTGAGCGTTCCCTCAAATTCTTCTCCGAGTCCATCGTGTTCGGTGACTCTTTGCACATCCGCAATTGTTCTTCCTTTAAGATGTACATAGGCGTTTTTTCTGAATGTCTCAGAATAGTCTTCTATTGTTTCCATATTTATTTCTCCATTTGTTTTTGTATTTGAATATTCGTAAATATTCATGATTACCCAAAGCGAGTAATCAAAAATATTTATGGTAGATATAAATCTAATTCATCACCAAAAAAATATTTTTCGTGATTGTTAATCCAATTAGTTATATCGGAATGCAAGTCTAACGTTCCGCTAAATCCTGTGATCTCATTATTAGTAGTATAGAGATAACAAGAGTTATCATGATTATTATGTTCAACGTAAAGTTCATTACCTTTGTCAAAAATAACCATGTTCTTATTTTGGTGTATTATTTCATTCATGATAATTCGATCTGCTCTACTTTCCATTTATATTTAGTTAATAAAAAATTAATAACTTTGCTCCATGTCTTTCCATGAATTGCTGAGTCATAATCTGCCCAGATAAAACTATTATCCTCAGTGACAATAAAATAGTTATCTCCATTGGATAAACTTCCATAGCAGTGAGTAGTTCCACCATCTTTTCTTTTTACTTCAATCATTTTTATTTCTCCATTTATGTTTTGTTGAAAGGAAGAGTGAGCGGAGTCAATAATGCAAACAACAATCTCACTCACTCTTCGATTAGAATACAACTAGTATGTATTCACAACTGCCCTCAGCAATTGCAAGGGCAATTGAAAATACATAAAAGAAAAAAAATAAATATTCTTAATGGCAACTCAATCTCAGTGTCCTGTCCAATTAGGTTTGGAAGCTAATTGCGGTTGGTCGACTTATTGCCGTACAGTAAGTTATTCTATGGTTTCTGTCTTACTGCTCCGATGCCTTTACTAGTGACGAAAAAATTTATGCTCGAAAAATTAAAATTGAGTTTTTGTAAACAATTGAAATTTTTGAGCCAAGCAGTCGTGCCTAGTAAATTGAACTAAATCTAATTTAAGTTTTGGAGCAGTGTCGAGTGTCTGCAAGGCATTAACGTTCTCTAGCTGACCAAAAAATAAAAAACCAAATACTACTTTTTTCATATTTGGAATTCGGAAATTTAAAGTGTTCATGTAATTAAAATATACTGATTTATATTAATTTATCTACATTTATTATAAGTAATATTATCCTTATTTATCAGTGTTTTTAGGTCCTATTTTTATTAATTGGTTGTTTTTTAAGGCATTTCTCGAGATTTTTTTCCGTTTTAAGGCGTTTCTAGATAGGTTTTAAAATGGTTGGTGTGTATTTGTTCGCGGTCAGCGGTGCGTGGAACGTGGAAATTAATTTAAAATAAAAACTTTAATTTGTCAGCGATCCGCCGATATTATTAGTATGGTAATACAAAATATGGGAATTAAAGCTTCAAATAAATCTGATGCAAAAACTAAAGTCAGTCTTTGCTTAGCCTTGTCAGGTTTTTATAGAAGTGAGTATAAGTTCGGAGAAGTTAAAAGAGAAAATAAAACTGAGTATGTAGTGGAAGTTATTTTTAAAAGTGACAAAGGTTTGTTTTAAATTATATAAAATAAATTATTATAAGAACTTCACACTCTTCACAGTACTATAAGTTTTTTGAAAAAATATTTTTTAAGAGAGAAAATTATTTTTAAACAAGTGTGATAGTGTGAAGAATGAGTTATTAGTATTGAGTTATATAGCATTTTACCATCACACTACTAGTTTTTAGAAGTGTGATAGTGTGAAGGGTTTGAGCGTTGGTACTAGGTAATTGGAGAGAAATTTAGAAAATTTATTATTATTAATAATATTTCTAAAAAAACTCATAGTACTAATAATTGCAATTTAAATTAAAAATATTAATAATTGTGTCACGCTATATTTTTATGAGTAGAGAAAAGAATTTATATAAAATGGTGAAGGATAAACTACCTGACTTTAATCCTATTCGTATTGAAACAACTACTATTAATGGATTTCCTGATATGATTTTATTTAATAAAAATAGACACGCTTTGTTTATTGAATGTAAGGTTTGTGAACGTGATAAATTGATACAAAGCTTAAGACCGCATCAAAAATCATTCCATCATAAATACTGTCAGATATTTGGTAATCTATTTATCTTGCAACGCTCTCTCAAAGAGAGAAGAATTTTTCTGTACAGATCGATCTTTTTAAACTTTTTGGAGCAAAACGCTGACCACGCACCGCTGATCAGTGTTTCACTGGGTGAAACGTGGCAACCGATCCGCGAAATTTTAAATGATGACCACTAAATATAGATACATCGATCCGCGAAACGCGAAAAACGTTGAAAAATATAATGTTTTAATGGCTGATAATATATGTTATGCAACAATCTCAGCTTTCCGCGATCCGATGGCTTAGGTACTTAGAGAAAATGAAACTGAGGATTAAAAAAATTTTACCCCACCCCCAAAAAAATCGCCCCTTTTTATATGCGCGTAGGTTAAGGTTTGCAACATATTCACACTGATGGAACAAAATTCACATATGGATTATAAAAACCTAGACACACAACAATTAAAGGCGATGGTTTTGCTTCGTCAAAAGCAAGAACAAGAATTTGCTAGAGCAAATTTCATGAGTTTTGTAAAGGCGGTATGGCCAGAGTTCGTAGAGGGACCACATCACCTAAGAACCTCTGAACAATTTCAAAAATTTTCAGCGGATAAGGCACAGAGATTGATTATTAATATGCCCCCAAGACACACAAAGTCCGAGTTCGCTAGTTATCTGTTCCCAGCGTGGATGATGGGACTTAATCCTAGATTAAAAATTATTCAGGCAACGCACACAGGTGAGCTTGCTGTCAGGTTTGGTAGAAAAATTCGTAACTTAATGAATTCAAAAGAATATAAACGCATCTTTCCTAATGTAACTCTACGAACGGACAACCAAGCTGCTGGTAGATGGGAAACAAATCATGGTGGTGAGTATTTTGCGGCGGGTGTTGGCGGTGCTATTACTGGTCGTGGTGCGGATTTATTGATTATTGACGATCCCCACAGTGAACAGGATGCGTTATCATCAACTGCAATGGAGAATGCCTATGAATGGTACACCTCTGGTCCTAGACAGCGTTTACAACCTGGTGGATCAATTGCAATTGTGATGACAAGATGGTCTCAAAAAGACTTAACTGCTAACTTGGTCAAGAAAATGGCAGAGCCAAAGGCAGATAAGTGGGAAGTTATAGAGTTTCCTGCTATCTTAGATGATGACGATGAAGAAAAACGTAAACCTATTTGGCCTCAGTATTGGAAACTAGATGAATTAGATAAAGTTAAAGCTTCTCTAGTACCAAGTAAGTGGAATGCCCAGTGGCAACAAAACCCTACCTATGATGGAACTAGTATTATTAAGCGTGAGTGGTGGAATATTTGGGAAAAACCTCATCCACCAGAGTGCGCTTTCATTATTCAAAGCTATGACACTGCATTTTCTAAAAAAGAAACCGCTGACTACTCTGCAATTACCACTTGGGGTATCTTTCATCCAGACGAAGGACCCGAAACGCATTTAATATTACTTGCATCCACTAAAGGTCGGTGGGATTTTCCTGAATTAAAGCAGGTTGCCAAGCAACAATTACAAAAATTTGATCCTGACAGTGTAATTATTGAGGCAAAGGCATCAGGGACACCCTTGATACATGAGCTTAGACGATTTGGCGTTTATGCAACCGCATTTTCCCCGAACCGCGGTATGGACAAACATGTTCGCTTGAATACAGTCTCCCCTATCTTTGAAGCGGGTCACGTTTGGCGGACCGAGGACAGTTGGGCGGTAGATTTACAAGAGGAACTCGCGTCTTTTCCTTATGGAGAGCACGATGACTTAGTTGACGCGACTACATTAGCTCTGATAAGATATCGAGAAGGAAACTTCGTCAAATTATACGATGATGACGAGGATATTGATGAACCAGTGAGACATGACAAATATGAGTACTACTAAAAAATTAATTAATCCTGAAGACAGGAGACTAAAACAAAAATTAACCCCCAAGCAAATGCTGTTTGTGACAAACTATGTTCAGGGAACGCTGACAGGTAAAATATCTGCGGCGGAGGCGGCACGCCAAGCGGGATACTCGAAGGACAGAGCAAGACAGACTGCCCATGAATTACTTAATCCTCAGATAAGCCCCTTTGTTGCGGAGGCAGTTAACGAATTAAAACAAGATTTGTATGAGACGGCTGGCGTTTCGATGGCATCGCACCTCTCATCGCTGAAAGATATCCGCGAAGCGGCACTCGAGGGTAAGCACTACTCTGCTGCCGTTAATGCTGAGGTGAACCGCGGTCGGGTGGCAGGCTTCTACGATAATAAAGCGCAAGCGGAGAACTCGCTCGATAGTATGAGCAAAGAAGAATTAATTAAAGTTTTACAAAACTATGATAAGCTAGGCATTCAACAGGATCGCGGTCTAATTGTTCAGGATGACATGAACAGCGAACCGCGGACAGTGGAAGGTGATTAATGATTTTCAACGTAGCTCGACCGATAGCCATGAAGGCTCTAAGCAACCCGAAGATTCTCGGATCGCTGCTCGTGGGCACTTTGGGATCACAACAAGCTGGTGAGATTCAAAACCAATTATCACTCGGTAATATAACTTTAGATGACGTATATGATACTCTAATAAATTTTGCGAGTTCGCCTGCGGCGAGCATTATTAGTGAAATGCAAACAACTCCCTCAGGAGAAGTTTACGCTCCCGACCAAGAACAGATAGACGCGGAGAGAAAATTTAATGAAGAGTTAAACAAAAATATTACTCTTCCTTCCGAGACTCCTTTAGATCAAATTTTATCAACACCAGAGACAACAACAAAACCTGAGCCCTTAATCACACCCGATGTTCCTAAACAAAAAACAAAAGTAGAGGATGTTGGGTTTACAGAAGTGGCACCGATGCCAACTATTTTAACAGCAGGAATTGAGCCTAAAGATATCGATCCCAAAGATATTTCAGATACATCTTATGAAGGAGTTCAAGTAAGAGTTAAAGGACCTATTTTGGAAGAATTCGAAGATCCTGGTAAAGGAGTTTATCTTGTTAGAAATCCTGATGGATCATTGACTGATTTAAAAGGAAAAGTTTTTGAGAACGCTACTTTAAAAGTTGACCCTAAAGCTTTTGATGTTAGAACATTCAACGCCAACAATGAAATCGTCGGCGATTATAATTTACGCGATGACATTGTTACTGATGATAAGGGTAAAAGAAAATATGTCGGTGAAGGTAGTCTTTATAAAGTCAATAGATTGGGCGGTACAAAATTTGATTTAACTCAATCTCCAGAGGGAACAGAGATTGATAAAACTTCTGGTAAGAATGGTGTCCTTGCTGTTACCAAAGGTTTGAGCACGGGTGGTCAACACTATTATACAATGGGCGTTGACTTTCAAAATCCAACACAGTTGATGGAATATCCAGAGAATCCAAACAATCCAAGATTACTTCCTACTTCCACGGGTGAAATTACTTTAGGTAATAAAGTTGGAGAGATTAAAGTTAAAAGTAGTGATAAGACTCACCCTCTTTATGATAAAATAATTATAGGTTCTTCAAAGCAAGCGGTGGGAGCTGATGTTACTCCAAAGACAGTATATAGTCCTCAAGACTCCCTTCTTAAAAATGAGATTAGACCTGTATTAAGCACAGATTTATTAAACCCACAGTATTTAAAAAAATTGAAGAAAGATGATGATATTAGCTGTGGTCAATGTTATGCAGCATCAGAAGCCGCCTTTCACATGTATGGAAAAGAAAACGGATTTAAATCTTATGTGTTAAACAGTAAAACTTTTCCTGAGGGATTAGATAAAGGAGAGACGCACTGGTTTTTGAAAAACAAAGAAGGAGAGATTATTGATCCTACAGCGGAACAATTTGGTGATACTACAATTCCTTATGATAAAGGTAGGGGGACAGGTTTCTTAACTAAAAATCCTTCAAAGGCTTCTCAACAAATAATAGATAGAGTAAATCAAAATAATGCTCAAATATTATCTGGACCAGAGTTTGTTTCTAACGCTACAAAGTTAAAAGATACAAAAGTAAAAATTCCAGATGTTCTTGAATATTTAGATTCAGGTAAAAAAAGAGATATTTTTAATGAAGAAGATTATAAAGAAATGCTGGATGAGGGATTACAAGAAATTAATTATCAATTACAACAAGAAGTTACAGGAGAGGGATGGTATGATGAAGGTGTTAAAAAAGCAATGGACATTGCTCCAGAGATAAATCCAAAATTTGCTGATAATCCTGATCTAAAAGATTTACTACTTTTTACAACAGCCATTGCATCCTCAGGAGTAAATGTTGGGTCTGACTTTAAAGTGGGATTACAGGTTGCTGATATATTTGCAGATACAGGTCAGATACCTCTAACAAATCCAAAAACTGGTAGTGGTTGGACAGTAAGAGGTTCTAACCTAGCTAAACAGTTAAATTTAGCTAATAATTATATTCAAAAAAACGGACTTCCTGCTTTTTTAGAATTTATGCATTCAGAAGTGCAAGGAAGAGATATTCAAGATTTTAGAAAAGAATATGGCAACTTAGGACCATCAAAAGGAGTTAGAATGGAGGAATATTATTCTGGACATAGAGCCTTCGGACCTAAGATAGGTGAGTTTATGGCAAACCTTTATGGAGTCGACGATAACAACGTTACTGATATGTGGAATATCAGAGGCATGAATAGATTAATGGGTGGAAGTATGTATGTCAGAGATAAAGATGGTAATATACTTAGTAATAAGGATGGAACTGTTATGGAGAACACAGGGAGCCCTACAAAAGAGTTTAAAATTGTATTTGATAAATACATGACAGATTTATCGAATTTAATAGGAAAATCAGTTCGTGACACTCAAGCGATTAGATGGTACCTTGAGCAAGGTTTATATACAGCATTAGGAGTTAGAAGTGTACCAAAAGATTATGGAACGGCAGCCCAAGAAGTCCTCGACCAAAAACTCAAAACCGAGTCCGATGGAACTATTCGATCGAGCAAGACTTCAAATATTAAAGGCACGCCACCAACAAAGAAAGCCCAAGGCGGTAGTATAAGTATTCCCCAAAGACGATCACTTGTAAATGATGGGTTAGTTGATATAAATACTATTATTGGAAAAATAAATTATGGCAACTAATACCGACAAAGGTTTATATCAAACAGGAGAGAAACCTGAATTAGAGATTATCAAATCGGAAACTGAAGTAGAAATTGACGGTCAACCAATCCCGACTCCCGAAGGACTAGAGATTGAAATGGATGAAGAGGGAGGAGCAACTCTCGACTTCGATCCGCTGTCCAAGCTTCCCGATGAAGTAGAGTTCTATTCCAACTTAGCAGAAGTTTTAGATGACCGACTCCTAGGAAGAATATCCTCAGAGCTATTAGATGATCTGGAAAGTGATCGCGCCTCTCGTAAAGATTGGGAGGAAGCCTACATTAAGGGATTAGATTTATTAGGAATTAAATACGAAAGACGCACTCGACCCTTCACAGGTGCGAGTGGTGTTACCCATCCGCTATTAGCGGAGAGTGCCACTCAGTTTCAGGCATCCGCCTACAAAGAGTTACTGCCATCAAGTGGACCTGTTCGAACTGTGGTCATGGGAGAAGAAACTCCTGATAAGTATGCGAGAGCACAGCGTGTTCAAGAATACATGAATTATCAGTTAATGAATAAAATGGAAGACTTCACACCTGAGTATGATCAAATGTTATTTTATCTCCCTCTCGCTGGTAGCACATTTAAAAAAGTTTATTACGACGAGTTAATGGATCGAGCGGTATCTAAGTTTGTTCCAGCCGAAGACTTAGTCGTGAACTACATGGCATCTGATTTAGATAGCTGTGATCGTATCTGTCAAATTGTAAATATGAGTTACAATGATTTTAGAAAAAAGCAGGTCTCAGGTTTTTATAAAGATATAGAACTTGAACCCGATAAAGTAAATCCCAGTGAAGTTCAAAGGAAGTATGACGAGATTGAAGGGGTAAAAGAAAACGACAGAGACAAGTATGTTCGTTTATATGAGTTTCATGTTTCATTAGATATTGAAGGTTTTGAGGATATGGATGAAACTGGTGAGCCCACAGGAATTAAAATACCTTACATTGTAACCATTGAGGATGGATCCAGTGAGATTGTAGGTATTCGTAGAAACTATGAAAAAGATGATTCGAATAAAATGAAGAAGCAGTACTTTGTTCATTACAAGTTTTTACCAGGATTAGGTTTCTATGGTTTTGGTTTACTACATGTTATCGGCTCTCTTTCTAGAGCAGCCACATCAATTCTTCGTCAGTTAATTGATGCGGGATCATTGTCAAACTTACCCGCTGGTTTTAAATCAAGAGGATTAAAAATTAGAGATGATGCAGAGCCTATTCAACCAGGTGAATTTAGAGATATAGATGCACCTAATGGTGATCTTCGAAACGCTTTAATGCCTCTGCCTTATAAAGAGCCCTCTCAAACTTTATATAGTTTATTAGGGTTTGTAGTGCAGTCAGGTCAGAGATTTGCAGCTATCACTGATTTACAGGTAGGCGATGCTAATCAAAACGCTCCTGTCGGTACGACAATGGCTTTACTGGAGAGAGGATCAAAAGTTATGTCCGCTATCCACAAGAGATCGTATTACTCTCAAAAAAAAGAATTTAAATTATTATTCAAAGTATTTGGAGATTACCTTCCTGAGACTTACCCTTACGCTGTTCAGGGTGCAGACAGAACTATTAAAGCGGAAGACTTTAGTGAGCAAGTAGATGTACTACCAGTATCTGATCCTAATATTTTTTCTATGACTCAGAGAGTGACCTTAGCTCAAACTGAATTACAGTTGGCTCAAAGTGCTCCTGACTTACATAACATGAAAGAGGCGTACAGAAGAATGTATGAGGCTTTAGGTGTTAAAGACGTAGATCAGATGTTAAGAAAAGATACTCCTGTTGAGCCAAAGGATCCAGCAATGGAACACGCTGATTTATTAGATGGCAATTTATTAAAAGCATACGAGGGACAAGATCACGATGCACATATTCAAAATCACTTAATCTTTGGAACAAATCAAATGATTTTAGGTAACCCTCCAATGGCAATGAAATTACAAAAACACATCTTAGAACATGTTTCTCTTAAAGCAAAAGAACAGGCGATGTTCTTAGTACAACAAGGTCAAGTTCCACAAGATCAATTAGATCCTGTTATAGCAAAACTGGAAGCTCAATTTATGGTTGAATTAAAACAAACTTCACAACAACTATCTGGAGGAGGTCAACCAGATCCTGTTGTTCAGTTAAAACAACAGGAGTTGCAGCAAGACGCACAAAAAGATCAGATGGATGCGCAAGTTGATCAAGCAAAACTGCAATTAGATGCACAGAAACTTCAACAAAAAAACGCAATTGATCAAGCAAGAATTCAAAAAGATTATGATATTGCAGATAAACGCGCTGAAGTTCAGTATGACAAGATGACAAATCAAACTTTAAACCAAGCGAGAAGAGATGCCTCTAATCAAAATAATAGAAAACAATAGTAGAAAAAATGTCTAGACCAAACTACATTATGAGTATGATTGATAAAAAAACCGAAGCAAGAGTTCAAAAAATAATAGATGAAACAAGAGACTTTATTCAAGATCAAGCAGAAAAAGGTGTTGATCTTGTTGAATTAGCTCAAGTAATGCTAAGTATGAGTCGCGAAGCAATGGTAGATGCCTTTGGAGAGTATGTTGCAGATACCTACATAACTACTCAAATTAGTAGGTTGAAAACAGAAGAAAATAGTTTAACATTACACTAATGACTAAGCGATTAACAAAAACTATTCCTCCTAAAAAAGGACCTAAATCACAAGGTATGAATATTCCTTATGGAAAAATAGTGCCAGTAGGTCCTGTCCCAGAAGATACAAAGAAAAAAAAGGGATATGGAATAGCCTCTAAAGGACTCAAATTCGAAGGAGTATTCTAATGCAAAAATGGATTAAGGACCTTTGGGATAAACACCCAAAGAAAAAATGGCTTGTAATCGGTGTAGTAATCGGTTGGGTAGCTGCTCAATACATCTAATCAATGTTATCTAAATTATTAGGCGGATCTTTAGTAGACACTGTCGGTAAAGTTATTGACAGTGTCCACACTTCAGAAGAAGAAAAAGGTCAGATTAAAATAAAACTTCAACAATTAGAAAACGAAATTAACTCCAAGCAAATGGATATTAACTTAGCTGATGCTAAGTCTACTGCTACAGGTTTTGGTGGTATGATGCAGCGGTCGTGGAGACCCCTCATCGGGATGTCCTGTGCGTTAGCGATATTGTGGGAGTTCGTATTAAAACAATTTATAGTTTTTATTTTAGCTGCTTTCAGCATTCAACATAACCCTCTTCCAGAGCTTGACATGTCGACTTTATTTCCACTCGTCACAGCTTTACTTGGAATGTCTGGGCTTCGCTCATGGGAAAAAAGTAAGAAAATTACAAAATAGTGGCTTATTTTGATTACGAAGTAACTAAACTTATCAAGGATAAGATACAAGCTCTAGAAGAAGAAATAATCTCAATGAATATTACTTCTTTTGAAGAGTACAGATATTGTTTAGGTAAACTTCATGAAATGCAGAAGTTTCAAAGAGACTATAAAGAGATTATGGAAAGGATGAATAAAGATGAGTAGTTTAATACTGCCAGAAGGGCTTAAAAAAGCCGTTAATAAAAAAAAGAAAGAAGAGAATGAAAAACCTGCTATGGAAAGAGTTCCTCAGGCAACAGGTTGGAGAATGGTTATATTACCTTATAAAGGTGTAGAAAAAACAAAAGGTGGTTTGTTACTTACTGATAAAGCCATCGAGGAACAACAACTCACTACTAATGTGGGTTTAATTTTAAGTATGGGTTCTGATGCTTACGCTGATAAAAATAAATTTCCCAATGGACCTTGGTGTAAAAAAGGAGATTGGGTAGTGTTTGCTAAATATGCTGGCTCCAGAGTCAAAATTGAAGGCGGAGAAATACGTATTCTTAATGACGATGAAATATTAGCAAAGTTGAAAGATCCGAAAGATGTACTAACTATCTATTAAGGAGATAAAAATGACTGAAGAAAAAATGGTAGACCTTGACACTACTGGCGAGGGTCAAGAGGTTGAACTTCAAGAAGAAGAATCTACTAAAGAAGAAAAAGTCGAAGAAGAAAAAGTAGAGGCTTCCACTGAAGAACAACAAGAAGAAAAAACCAAAGAGGATGATTCTAAAGAGGATGATTCCAAGGATGATGGTTTAGATAAATATTCTAAAAATGTTCAAAGAAGAATTAAAAAACTTTTGGACAGAGTAGAAAAAACTGAACAAAGGGAACAAGAGGCTCTTCGTTTTGCAGAAACTGCAAAGAAAAAATACGAAGACTACGAAAACAAAATAAAGTCTCTTGATGAAAACTATCTTTCAGAGTATGAAACAAGAGTTCAGTCTCAGATAGAACAAGCTAAAAAGGCATATCAAGATGCCTTATATAATAATGATGTTAATGCTCAAGTTGAAGCTCAGAGGGCTTTAACTAGATTAGCAATTGAAGAAGAAAGAGCTATTGCTTCTAAATCTCAAAGGGAACAGTTATTAAAACAACAAGAAGGTTTAATGGCTGAAAAAAATAAACCAGAGCAGCCTTCTCAAAGACAACCTGATCCTAGAGCGGAACAGTGGGCAGAGGAAAATAAGTGGTTTGGTCAAGATGAAGCAATGACTTTCACTGCTTTAGCTCATCATAAAAAGCTTTTAAAAGAGGGTTATGATCCCAAAAGCGACGATTATTATGAGGAAATTAATTCTTATATGAAAGATCAGTTTCCTAATAAATTTAATCAAAAAGAAGAAGAAGTGAAAGAAAAAGCTCCTCAAACAGTTGCTGGAACTTCACGAACATCAAAAACAAGCGGTTCTAAAAAAGTAAAATTAACTCCTAGTCAAGTAGCAATTGCAAAAAAACTAGGTCTTACTCTTGAACAATACGCTAAATATGTATAGATTGGAGATAATATGGTAAATAAAACGTCAAGATCTAATGATACTAGAGAAAAAACAGCTCGTAAAAAAGGCTGGGTTAGACCTTCTTCATTAGACGCACCCCCAGCACCTGAAGGTTTTAAACACAGATGGATAAGGGAATCAGTCAGAGGATTTGATGATACAAAAAACATCATGGGAAAATTACGAGAAGGTTGGGAATTAGTCCGAGCTGACGAGTATCCTGATTGGCAACTTCCTACCATTGATGATGGAAAACACGCTGGTGTGATAGGGGTAGGTGGGTTACTGT
>WLWH01000201.1_pt1 | contig 52242 bp, 69 predicted proteins | sample 6712741 | NCBI WGS metagenome assembly WLWH01 (sample SAMN12718694, study PRJNA515312) | sponge metagenome | isolation source: marine sponge | host: Mycale hentscheli | place: New Zealand: South Island, Marlborough, Capsize Point | collected 2003-05-01 | reverse complement strand
TAGGCCAGTGTCCTACTACCCGTACCATCTTGTACAATAAAGATACTACCTACCTGTCCCGGTACACAGTTAGTTGGATTATCTAATGTTCTATTGTCTGCAAGAGTAAGTGCAAAGTTTTGTCCTGCATTAAAATCAACTGCAATATTTGCTGCATCTGTAAGACTTACAATGTCTGCTACAGCAGCAGTACCAATACGAAGTTCTTTTCCTAGAAGTGCATCTACTCCAATAGCAACCGCACTTACATAAAAGTCTGTACCACTTACTGTACCAGTTAGTGTACCACCAGCAAGAGGTAAATGGTTTGCAATGCTTGTTGCCATTGTTGCCGATAGATTTGTAATAACTGTATTAACACTTGTAATAGCAGCAGTTCTATTATTGATACTTGTAGCAAATGTAGCAGATAGATCAGTAATGACCGTATTAATACTTGTAATAGCTGCTGTTCTATTATTGATACTTGTAGCAAATGTAGCAGATAGATCAGTAATAACAGTGTTAATGCTAGTAATAGCTGCTGTTCTATTATCAATACTTGTTGCCATTGTAGAAGATAAATTAGCAACTACAGTATTAATACTAGTTACAGCATCTAGATTTGTTTTTGTTAAAGCTGATACTGCTGCTATAACTGTATTAGCACTTGTTATTGCTGCAGCATTAACAGAAGTTAAAGCTGAAACTGCAGCAATATTTGTATTACTATTTCCAATGCTAGTAGCTAAAGCTGCAGATACAGTAGCAAGTTCTGCACTTGTAGCATAGTTACCACCATCACCTATAATAGAATTAATACTTGTTATAGAATCTAAATTAGTTTTTGTAAGTGCAGAAACTGCAGCAACTTGTGTAACATTAGCAGCAGATACACCTGCCATTAAAAGCTCATCAGCATCAATATTAGTAGCACTTAAAATTCCAAAGACTGCAGAGCCTGTAGCAACAAAAGCAGTACTAACAGAAACTGTCCCAAAGTTTTGATCAGCAGATACAGCTATAACACCACTAACAGGTATAGAACTAGATACAGCCCCACCCACTGTCATCTTAATACCTGTACCAGCATCAACTTGTTTTACAGTACCACCTTCAGCAGAAGGAACATTTATAAGTCCTGAACCGTCACCTACAAAAAACCCAGCACTTACAGTACCATTAAATACACCAGAAGATGCAGATACTCTAGCAATATGAATTGTTGTGTCAGCTAAACTTACTGCAATAGTTGGATTACCTGCAGTTCCATCTGCATTACCTATTGTTATTCCTGTACCAGCAGTAAGCGTTCTACCTAATGCACTACCGCTATCCATTGCTACAAGACCAGTAATACCTGTAAGATCAGTAATAGCATTTAATGCAGATGCATCAGCAGTAAGCGCAACACCATTTAATTGAAGTGTACCATCAATATTAACAATACTATTAGTAAGCTGTAAAGGAGAATTAGTACCATTACCATCTTGTACTGCTTGAAGAGTAGTAGTTAGTCCTGTATTATCAGAACCTATTTGTAATAGTTGTTTATAGCTATTAGCTATCTGTTTACCTGTAAGTGTTGCCATTATACCATATTCCAATCTTCATCTGTAGCTTCCCAATTAGATGTTGCAGATTCCCATAAAAGATTTCTATCATTATTAAGAGGTGGTCTAGGATTTCTAATTGACTCGTCATCCTTTACATTAGGTGCCTTATTTTGAGGATGATTTTTTAAGTCAAACGTACCCTCAAAATCTGTTGGGCAAACCATCAAGCCATAGCTATTCATTTTTAAAATTCTATGTGGATACTTAAACCCACATATATCACAGAGACCTACAGCCTTTCTATCCGTTGCCATTATACTGATCTTATCTTAGGTAAGAAAAAGATACTAGCACGTTCAGAATCTTCTGTCAAGGCTCTTCCTAATAATTCTTCATAGTTTTGTTTAAGAAATGTAATTTTACCAGCATCTACACCGGGACGTTTAATGGACATATAAAAAGCTAGACCAGCAGATAAACAAGGTAAAAACCTTTTAGGCACATCTGCATTCTGTCCAGCCGATCTATTAATATCTTGTAACTCACTAATCTTTTCAACTTTTAAAACATCTGTTGAGTTTTCTGGAATAGGCCAGATAAAGAGTGTAGGGTTATCTCTATTTCTTTTAATTGTGTATTGAGTAGCTCTACCCGTCTGTCCCTTTTGAGGTACTCGCAAATACTCTTCAAAAGATATTCTAGTTAAAGGTAAATCTGTATTATCTCTGTTAATAATAACTTGTAAAGCATCTATAGTAGAATCACTTAGTTCATAAGAAGACACACTAGCAGTAACTGTGATAGCAGAAGATTCAGTTGACCATAATAGAATACCTCTATTCTGCCAATCCTTTAACATTAAATTTAGTGATCTTCTTGCAGAAGAAGGCTCATGACCAAGTGTTTGCTCACCACCGATCATTTCTGTGGCTTCCTGAATTACATCGTCAATATCTAATGTAAAATTAAATGTACCAGTAGTAGCCATCTATTTTTTCCTTTTAACTTTTTTCTTAGTCTTCTTCTTTTGTGGAGGCTTTGTAATCTGTTGACTTATCTTTGATCTAGTAATAGCCATACTAACACTTCCATCTTTTTCTAGCCTGTCTTAATCTTGAGTTAGGATTCTTAGCTGCCTTTGGAAACTTCTTCATTTGTCCCGCTGATCTAGCACAATAGCTCTTACGTCTAGCTGCTCTTTTTCCAGTAGGTTTAGATTCAGTTACAGCAGTCTTTAGTTTACTGCCGGGATTCTCTCTACGATATTTAGCTACTCCTTTAGCAGTCATACCTGCACCAGACTTAGTAGGACGTTTTTGTCCTCCACCAATGGTATGACCCTTCATACCTTTACCAGTAGATTTTCTTTTAGTAGCCACTGCTCCACCCTTCTTTCGATAAGCTTTAGTTTTCTTAGCAATCTTTGTAGGTTGTTTAGAAAACTGTTTACCCTTTTTAGTGTCTTCTTTTTTCTTACGAGTTGTTGCCGCATACTCAGACGAGGAAAGAGATGCTCTTGCTTTCTTGGGAAGATATCTCTCTCCTGTCGCCTTCGGACCTTGTGTAGAGGGTTTGCCCGACTTTGTTCCCCAATCTTGTTTCGTCCAGTTCTTCAGGCTTTTCTGTGACTTTGTAAGCGCCATTAGCTTTTGTAACCCCCGCCCTTCTTCTTGTATTCTTGCGCCAACATCTGTGCTTTTCTAGCTGACCACTGGCCGGGTTTACCTCCCTTACTACTTGACTTAATTTTGTTAAATAGGTTTTTACGCATAGTTGGTTTTGTATAATTACCTGCCTGATTGACTGTTGACTTCTTAACAGTTCCACCTTTTTTCTTTCCTCTCACAGCTTTAAGATCAGCAGCAGTAATTTTTTTTCTTGGACTTGCTACTGCTGCTAATTTTTTTTGTTTAGGACTGTACTTAGAAAAAGGCATTATTTCTTACCAGTTGCCATTGAATATCTTTGACGAACAGGACCACCAGCTTTTCTGCTAGTCATCTTAGATGCCATTCCAACTCTTTTACGAACAGGCCCACCCATATTCTTTTTCATAACTTTACCACCATATTTGCGCTCTTCTGGTCTACTTTTAAATTCTTTTGGACCGCCACTTTTTCTGCCTTCTTTATTTTTTTGCCTAGCAAATTCTTTAGCACCAAGTTCTTTTCTAGCTTCAATTTCTCTAGCTTGTTTAGACATTCCCCTAGCTTTTAAATTTTTTATAGCTTGTCTTTCTTGTTGTGGTGTAGGTTTAAAACTTTTTCTCATTTCACCTGTTTGATAAAAATGAGTTAAATCTTCTTCAGCTTTTTTAGTTGCAGATACTTTCTTTTGAGCAGCAGATTTAGCAAGTTTAGATTTTGTATTTTTTCCTGCTTGCCTATCAGCAGCTTTTTTATCAGCTTTTCTCATATTAGCAAGTTGAGTTTTTTCTTTAGCTGTAAGTTTATTTTGTCTTTCTAATTTTTCTAATTGAACTTTTGCTTTAGCTCTTTTTCTTCCGCCACCAACTGCAGATTGATCAGTTAAAAAGTTTGCACCACTTTTTGATCCTCTAGTTATTTTTTCACCTCTTGTACCTACATCTCTTGCTGCATCTACAGAACCTTTACCTTCAGGGTCTCTTCTCGTACCTTCAGTTTCTGTAAATTTCTTTTTTGGAATTGGAACTTCTTTATCTTCACCATCGCCAAATCTTTGATATCTTTGATTTTTTGATTTAGCATCTCTCATAGGTTTTTGAACAGCCGAGCCACCTTTTGTATACTTTTTAGTTTTCTTTGATGTACGACCCTCGTAAGGTTTACGTTTTTTAGCTTTTTTAACTACACTTTTAATTAATGACCCAGCAATTTTTGAAGACATGATACTAACTCCTTACTTTTCCATAGCCACTAAGAGCTTTACCAACTCCAATAGGACCACCTTTTTTCTTGTACTTAATTTGGCCTCCACCTCTTCGTATTTCAAAACCACCAAGTTCCATAATTTCATCTTCATCAATGATTCCTCTTCCGCTAAGACCCATAGATTCTGCAACATTACCAGAATCTTCAGCAAATCTACCAGTATTACGCAAGCCAGTACGATTAGTTTTAGTACGAGGAGCGGCAGCAGCTTGTCCTGTCTCAACCAGTTGTCTTCTTCTTTTACGAGAAACTTTATTTGGAAGACTATGTTTTGATAAAGGCATAGTATTTACACCTTCACCAACATCGCTAGGATCATTAAGATAGGTCTTTCCTCTATTACCTATACGAGGAGAATCCATATCATCAGCCTTTTGCTGTTTTAAAAGTCTATTAATTTCCCGACCTCTTTTACTTTTCTTATCGTACTCTGCATCTTTTTTTCTAGCAGAGCCTCTTGTCTGTTTTGTTTTTGGTCCCGGCTTTCCAGCCTCTTCCCATTTCTTAACAGAAGTAAAACCAGCAGCTTTTGCTTTAGCTTTTATTTCAGGAGAAATAGCCTTACGACCTTTACCTTTTCTACCTCTTTTTTTAGCTTTCTTAACTACACTTTTAGTTAATGATCCAACAACTTTTGAAGACATAATATTATTCCTTATACCGTATAATCGTATTCTTTGTTATCAACAACAACAGTATCAAAGCGAATAGAGTCGCCAGTAGCTGCTGGGCCTTTTCTAGCAGCACCATAACCCTGTCCGGTAGGACGCCCTGTACAAGCTTCTCTGTCTTCTTTATATTTCTTAAAACCTTTTGCGTCGTAAGAATAGCCTTTATTATTAATAAGTGGCATAATACCCTCCTAACTACTTCCTTGAATGATTGTGTTTGCACTACCTGCTGGACTTGTATTAAGTTCCATATTGTCTTGCCTGTTTCTTCTAGCCTGATTACGAAGAGAATCAATAGAACCTTTAAGTTCAGCTTGCCATGCAGCTACTGTGTTAAAACTTTTATTGAATAAAGATGCTTCAATCATTGATGCATAGAAGAGGGCATTGTAACAAAAGTCTGAAAAATAATTGTTTGGTGCAGCAGATGTAAGAGTAGTGGGTCTTGCCACATAAACAACTTCTGTATCATATGCAGAGGCAGGAGTAGGCACAATATAAATTTGTGTATTACTCCGCATTGCATAGTATTTAGGTTCTCCAACTGATGAAGACACAAAAGGCCAATAGTCATATGCATACTCTTGGCTTCTTTGTAGTAGATTAATTTTTGAACCTGAAACTTTAATATTAATATTTCTTATAATTCTTGTATCGGATGCAAGAGAAACAAGTGGGTTGTTTGCTTGCGTAGTAATAGATGTTATTTGGTTTAATGCAACATCATCTAACTCTTTTATAAGACGATACTCTGCTTTATTAATAAGCACAGGAATCTGATCACTAAATTCCTGTGAATCATTTTCAGCGGTTCGTTGAATATCTAATACAAGATCACTATAAGAAGGCATTTAATTATCCATAATAAATGTAAAACTTGCCGCCATTACTAGCACCAGCTAATGAAACATTACCAGTACACTTAATACCAATCTCACCGATATAAACATTGTCTACTGTATTAGCAGCTAAAGCCGCATGTTTTATTTTAACACCTAGACTATCACCAACCACCATTTCTGATGCTGCAGTAACTGCAAAGCTATAGACTTGTATTCTAGTATCAGATATAGTTGTACTTGTAATAGCATCTACAAAAAGACCATTGCCTCCTGCACCACCTGCAACTTGAGCTATTCTAATATTCGACATTTAAATCTCCTAAATAATTAGGAGAGAGAATTTCTTCTCCCTCCTAACCATATTTATTTTAACCTGCGTTACCGAAGTAACTTCTCCAATCAGACCAACCAAAGCTATAACGCTCTCTAGCTTTGAAGCGAAGATTACCAGTATCGAAGTCTGGCTCCATCTTTGTCTGTAGTGGCGCTCTAGTGAACATCTTAGCACCGTTAGGAACATTTGTTCTAACGAACCAAGCATCAGTATCAATAAAGCGACGGTTAATGAAACAACCCTTTGGAAGCATTGACATGCTTTGGATTGAGTTTACATCATTCCAGCCTGAAGCTGCCACAAGTCCTGCACCCATAGCAGTAGTACCAGAGGTGGGGATTAGTGTGGAATTAAGCAATGAGTTTGATGTTGCCCAGTTATCAGGTGCAACATGAAGAGACACTGCTGAACCACCAACAAGAATACCTCGGTCATCCTCGATTTTCTGAATGGTGGTAAGTGCTGCTTCTAGAGAAGCAAACGAAAGGTCTGCTGCAGCTAGAAGATTTGATTGTGTTCCATCGACTGTTGGATGGGTAGCACTAAAAAGTGGCTTACCATCGCCGCCATGATAGGCGGCAACATCAGTGAAACCGTTGTTGAAGATGTCTGCAGCTTTAACCTGCTTAGTATTAGCCATTGCTCTTGCAAGGGCTTTTGCTCTAAGCTTAGCAAAAGTATCATACAAATTATCTTCCATAGCTTCTTCTGTCACTGCGAAGGCAAGAGCAATGGTCTCGTTTACATAACGAGCAACATAACTTTCACTTGCCTCATCGTATGTGACTGCAGCGCCCTCACCCTTTACAGGTGCAGTACCAAAGCCTGTGAACAGAACTTCTTCTTCAAAAGCTCTGTCTGAGTTTTCAACCTCAAATAGAGGCTCATGCTCATTATCAACTTCTCCATATTCTAGTCCAAATACAGCATTTAGACCGGGGAGAAGTTCTTTTGCTATACTAGCTCTATTAATAGCCATAATTCAAACCCCCCTTAAATGCCAGATGGTGCTGATAGAACAGCATCAACATGCTTCACAATACGAACTTCTAGAACAGGAAATGCTCTTTCCGTAGCAACGGTAATATCGTTACCCGGCTCATCAAGAACACCAATAGCTCTTACTGGAAGAATAGTGGTATTTCTTGTTGCAGCTTTAACACCAAAACCAGACTGTCCGGTAAAGGTGCTACCTGTTCCCAAAGTTAATCCAAAGTTTACTGTATTAATATCACCAGCAGAACAAGAAGCGTCTGCTTGAATAAAGTAAGTATTGCTTGGACTTGTAGCTACAAAAGCTTTAATATCTGTAGCACTTGTATTGGCGGGCCAATACTTGCTGTATTTAGGTTCCCCGTTTGCAACGTAATGGCATCCCATGAAAACACCGTCTGCATAGTCGGCATCTGCTGAGACTGGTTCTACATTACCAAGGCTTGTCTTTACAAGATCACCTGTGAACATATTTCTTGCGTCACCAGATGCAATTGGTAGCTCATCAAAACCTGTAGAGTTAGTGCCAGAACCACGTTTGCGAGCAGGAAGGAAACCTCTTAGGTTTTTAGTAGTAGACATAATGTCACTCCTCCATGTTTACGCAGTCCACAATAACTATTCTTGAAAGTTAGGTCTTCGACCTCTAGTTACTGTAGACCTACTGTTATTACTAATAGGCATTCTTGAATCTGAAGAGTTTTCTAGTTGTGAGTTCACAGCATGCATTAACTGTTGACCCTTCTGTTCAAAGTACCTTGTGCGGGCTTCTACTTTTCCGGTAGGCATTTTAGCTAATGCCAAGTCTCCACGACAGACTGTTCCGATATATCGCCCATTCTCCTGCACGATAGAAGATACTGCCATTTCTGGAACTTCATCAGGAGTAACCCATGCCCATCCTTCTGCCATTCTCTTACCAACATTTTGGTAATCGTCTACACCCTTTAGATTTATACGAATCCAACGTAGTGACATTCCTTCATTAGTAAATCTATTGATTACTGGATCAGGAATTTCAAGGGCATTAGGCTCTTCATATGTCCACTCGGTTTCTTCTCTTGTATTCTGTTCTCTAGTACTGGCTGAACGTGCTACGCTCTTTCGTGTGTTCATGTCTTAACTCCCTCGGCCAAATGATACATCTGTGTACTCACCGTCTGAACCATCAACTTTTAATTTTTCAGCGGCATATACTTCAAGTGGTATATTCCATTTATTAGCAAGTCGAACATCTTCTTGTGAAAGTTTGATCTTCTTACCTGTGGAAGTTGCTGGCGACCGGGAAGCTCCAGCAACCACTTGAGCAGCAGGTGTCGTCTGCTGCGAACGATTATCTTCACTAACCTCTTGATTAGTAAACTTATGTGGAAATTCTTCTCGTAATCTACGATCAATCTCTCCATAAAAATCTTCTTCGTCAGGATTGTATCCTTGTTGTTTTAACTCTGCATCAACTGCTAGTGCGGAAGCTGTTAGAATACTATCCTTACCAAACCACTCATTCTCCGCTGCCCATTCTTCTGCTCTTGGGTCAGGTCTTGCTTGAGCAGGTTGTTGTGGTTGAGCCGCTTTCTTCTTAGCTTCTTCTTCTCTTGCTTTAGTGTATTGTGCTAAAGCAGCTTTTTGTTTACTAAGATTATCTAAATCAAGTTGACTTCTTTGAAGAACTTCTAATGTTTGAAGAACCTTCTCTCCGTCACCCGAATTATAAGCATCTAAATATGCAGACTTTGCAAAAGCAACCTTATCATTTAACTGTTGCTCACTCACATCAGTAGTTGTTTTTTGAGTGTCAACGAAACTCTGTTCTTGAGAAGAAAGCCTTTCTTGTAAGTCTTGCTTCTCTTTTAGTAAAGCTTGAATTTCTTCTTCTCGTTCTTTTCTTTGCTTTACTAACTGCCGGATTCTTTTTTGTGCGCCATTTGTTTCAATACCATCAAGCTCTTTTATTTCTTCTTTCTTAGGAGCTTCAGGAGCTACTTCAGACTTTGCTTCTTGTTCTGCAGGTAGAGCATCCTCTTCAATCTCATACTCTACCTTTTCTTGAAGTGTAACGTCACCCCAACCGTTTTCGTTTTCTTCCATTTAAACTTTTCCTTTCGACTGATTCGACACAGACGTTTTACGAGTAACTATATTATACACTATTTTTTGCGTTTACGCAACCCCTTAATTAGATAAATTAAATGTAGGGTCTAAATCTTTTGGATTTTCTACCTTTAGCATAATTTGATCATCATATAATAGAATAAGTTTTATACCTTTGTAGATCATTTTTACACCAGCATGCTTACCGTAACATACATAATCACCTAGCTTACACCAAGGTCCGGTAGCAAACTTATCTTCGTCTTTGTAGGCAAGCTCACCAATAGCAATAACTTTTCCAACTGTAGTTAGATAAGCCATATCATCTACTGTTGAATCAGGTAGTATAATACCACCCTTTGTTTTTGCTTTGATAGATACGGGACGTATTAAAATATTATAACCGGGGATAATAGGTAGAGGACTAGGATCGGATACTTCTTTTTCATCTCCGCTAATCCACTGATCATTTTTAATTGACTTTTGTAAAGCAGGTTGCTGCATGGTTAATCTCCTTCTTCGTCATGAAATCTTGTTTTTACAATACGAGTTAAATCATTTCTGGCCCATGCTAACCCCTGATAAAACCCTGATAGTTCTTTATATGTAGCGTAATCCCCTGCACCACCTTCAACTAAATTTGTCTTTATCTGATCCATTTCTTCATTTAAAGATATTACTATTTCGTCCCATAGATTCATTAGAGTACTATGACTCCTACAATAAAACCAAGTGCTGCTGCACAGATAACCTTTATCCATACTTTACATTCATAGGAACAAGAACAATTAGAACATCCAATTATAGATTTAAGTTTAGCTATCATATTATTCTCCTGTCATTCGAGAAAGTTTTTCCATTGCGTCTAAAGTAAGACGGCCTTCTTTTTCTTTAGCATTAATAGTTGTTTCAATAATTTTTTGCAAAGCTCTTAACCCTTCAATATTTTCAGCAGATTCTCTATCTTCAGAAATTTTACTTAATTTACCAAGAAGGTCCATAGCTTTAAGCTGTTGAGAATTTTTCATTTTAGCATCTTCGGTAGCTGCATTAACAAGAGTATCAACCGCCTTCATGGTTTGTTTATTAATTCTATCTTTTTCTTTTTCTTCTGATTTAATAAGTTGTTGCTGCCCATCTTGAATTGCTTTAAGGGCTACTTCTGTTTCTTCAATATCAAGTTCTCTATTCTTGAGAGAAGCATCAGAAGCATTCTTCATAGTATCAAGCTGAAGTTTTTGTTGTTCAATCTGAAGTCTTGCTTTTTCAAGATCAACCATCTGAGCTTCAGGACTTTGTTGTACACCCATAGCCTTGTTTGCATTTTGAACTTGCTGTGCTGCTTGAGCCATAGCAACTTCCATAACATTAGGCATCTGCTGTTGCTCTGGTGGTAAGTTACCAACAAGTTGTTTAGCTACTCCTGTAACCTGCTCTTGATATTTCATAATCATATGTTCTTGAATATTAGATTGTAACACAGGAACAACTCTCTGCATTGCTGGGTTCTTACCATTCATAGGGTCTTGTAAGAAAGCCATCTTTACCTGTGTATGAGCATCATGGTTTTGACCGGGAAAGGCTGCAATAGGAAGTCCTCTTGTAGCCGCCGCAATATCCGATAACGGATCAAGTGGTTGAGCTTGTTTCTTAGCAGGTAAGATTTGATCTAGATTCGGCATGTTTGCCGCTTCAAGAATTGTTCTATTTAATGCTTCAAGGTTGAACATACCGGGAGGAGATTGCTGGGCTAATTGTAATGCCATTTGAGCCAACATCATTCGGTGAGCATTGGAAGGGATGTTTGGATCACTAACAGGAATAACATCTACTCTACCATCAAAATCTCTTTTAAGTATTTTCTGGGACATGCCCGGTACTTCAAAAGGATATTCATTTGGTAAGTAATCGTAATTTATTTTTGCTAGAATCTTAAACTCATCTTTCTGAGACTTATGAAGTCTTTTGTGGATTGCACTAAAGAACTTACTAGACGCTTCAAGAAGAGCCATCGTTGTACCAACAGGTCCATATGTAGAAGCATCTGATACAACTTGTTCAGTGCTGTCAGCAAACTTCTGTCCTGTTGCGGTAACAAAGTTTAGCATTTGGAATAGGGTCGAGGAAGGCTCCTTATATGGCAAAGGAACAATAGACTTTGTAAGGTCCATCCCAGTTGCTTCAACTTCCTTGAACTCACCCGGTGCGATTGGATCATTATCACCAACAATTCTCACACCCTTTGCTTTAAATCCTCCCGGTAAGTTCGAGAACTGACCCGCATCCACCAAAGCTCTCATAGCCGCAGTTGCGGTTAGCGTAAGGTTTCCTAGAAAATGGATCAGTCCTAAACCATAAAAACCAAAGCCCGGTACAAAACGATAATGGACAAAGTGCATTATCTTTTCTCTTGTAGGATCATCAGGACGATAGTTTCTACGAATACTTAAAACTCTACGAGATTGCTCTTCAACCGTTACAATGTAAGGAAGAGCAACGCCCTCAGAATATTCTGGATCAGCCTCAAGTTCTAAATAACAATGTTGTTCAAGTAAAACATACTGTGGATCATCTTCACCTGTTTGGGACATTCCCATAACAGTATCAATTTTAGATGATATAGGAGTAGGACTTGGTACATAGGCATCTGGTAAATCAATATCCAAATACATTCCAGAACGAATCTCTCTCATTAAATCATGAGGGCTTCTGTAAATAATGTGGGTATACCTGTCTGCTTTTCTTAGATCACTTGCGTAGTAAGACACATAAAACTGATCAATAGGAACAAACTCAGAAACAGGACGTTCAAGCGAGGCGTCATAATAAACCTTTTTAAAAGCAGAACCAATTAAGGGTAGATGGAACAGCATCCTTTCAAACTCATCAAAGTATTCAGGCATCTGTTCAGTAAGCTGATAGTTCATAAAATCTTGAACTCGTTTAGCTTGTTGATCCTTTTTATAGTCCTCAGTTCCTAGAACTTGAGACTTAACTGGACCGGCAGGAGGGAACAACTCACCAATAGCTTTTGATTGAAACTTAACAGCAGACTCCACAAGAAGAGGATGCACAGCCGTACAGGCTCCTTCAAAAGGCTCAGAAGTGTCTTCAAGTTTTAATCCAAGAAGATCAAAGCCTCTTTCAAACATTGACTCCCACTCTGATCTTGAGTTTACATCAGCATCATATCTGTCATAAACACCTTCAGCTATTCTTATTAAATCAAAATCATCTAAGTCTTCAGCGAGATTTTCAAACCATTCTTTAATATCTGTCTTTTCTTGAAACTCAAGTTCATTTTCAAAACTAACAACCACACCACCATCTTCTTCAATATCAAAAGATATTGATTCACCAACTTCAATACTGGCTCCCTGCTCTGGTATCTGAATAATTTCAGCAGAGGGGATTTGATCGTAGGGATTTCTCTCAGTTGCCATTTTATTATTGTCCTCAAACAAAGTTAGTAATAATTATCACTACACTATTATACCATTAAAAGTTCTTTAACGCAACCCTTTATTTAAAAAAACTAAGTTCGCCAATACCCAACTCTTTTTTGACGCCGGGGATTCTCGTCATCTTCCCAGTTGGGATCATCAGGATGTCCCAGCCGCCAAGACTCCCGCATGTAATGTACAGCCATTACAAGAGCATCTACTTGGTCATCATGACGGCCATGCGGAAAGGTAATCAACTCTTCCATTAAATCATCTGCCCATCTTTTATTACTCGGCAACCAAACTCTACCAGCTTCTAACATTGGACTTGCAGCATACACCCTAGATACTTTATCTCTATCAGGAGTGTAATCCATTACAGGTAAACCACTACGTCTTAAATCTTGGATCAATGATTGACCACTAGCTTTTTTCTCAATAATACAAACATCTGGCCTATACTCATTGTAGAGTTCCTGAGAGATTCTTCTCAAATCAGGATACTCAAACTTTCCTCTTGTACTCCCCAATAAAATAAGATTACTTCCCCAAGACTCTACACCATCATAGTCTTCTTCAGGCATATCAAAGATGCCCCATGTTTGGATGACAGTAAAGTCAGCGGTAGTCTTTGTTGAGAAAGCTGTATCAAATGTTTGTATTACAAAATCACAGGAAGGAGGATCACTGTATTCCCACCTTTCAATCCATCTCTTCTTAATAATCCCACCCTCTTCCGGTGTAGGATTTTGCATGTATAATGATTCCCAATATCTTGAACCATTACTTGCAATGATCTCTTCTTCATCTACTCGTAACACCTCGTCCGGTTTCCACTCAGGAAAATAAGAACTACCAACAGGTAAGTCTAGTAACTCTGAAGCTTCCTCGTCAACCCAAGCAGGTATCTTTACAACCTCCCAAGGATAGGTGCTATCCATGTCCATTACTTCTTCTTGCTTTAATAACCATCCACACAGGTCATCATGGTGGTATCTCGTATTAATAATAACAATAGCACCACCGGGCATAATACGAGTTCTTAAACCAGCGGGATACCATTCCTTAATATACCTACGACCAGCCTCAGAGAAACTATCTTCTTCAGACATAGCATCATCTAAGATTGCTATGTGTGCGCCTCGACCTGCAATTTGACTACGAACACCAGCAGCATAATAAGTACCATTCTGATTCGTCTTCCATTTACCTGCCGCCCTTACATCACTTCTTAGGGACACACCCGGAAACACATCCTGAAACTGTTCTGTGTTTACAATGTCTCTTACAGCCCTGCCGAAGTCTGAAGCAAGCTGATCACTATGAGAGATCGTCAACACTTCATGTTGAGGATTATTACCAATATACCATGCGGGAAATATCTTAGAACAAATCACCGACTTACTACTACGAGGAGGTAAGAAAACCATTAACCTTTTAATCTCACCATCCTTAACCTTCTGAAGTTTATCAGAGATAAGTTTAATATGTCTCCCCATCTTCCAATCAGACACAATCGTTGGAGCAACAAGACGAACAAAAGAAATAAAGTCCATCTTACTTTGTTGTAACACAAGATCATCTAGGAATGTACTCAGTGTCGCTAGTGTATCTATAGAGTTCTCTATAGGTTCTTCCATACTTTCTTCTAAAGTCATTGATTTCCTTTAATATTGTTATTAATAATAATTATAAAAAATAATTATTAAAGTTAATATTTTAAATATGGTTGGTTCTTTTCTCTTTAGTCTATAGAGACTATTATACACTAATTCATAATCCTACGCAACCCCCGATTAATAAAAATTTATAGGTGTGACATTTATGCAACAGTACCCTTGATGATTCATCTTGGTATTTTTGGTAAATATTTGAGGGGTCTGTTTTATATATATATGCCTGCATGCGTTTTTGGGGGTGGGGGTCTACAAAGTCTTTAGACTTTGACAGTCTGTCAGAAAAGAATGCTTTCCCGAAGGGAAAAAACTACAAAGTTCTCTGTAAATCTTACAGATTTAGCTTGACTGTGACATTTTGATCATAGATCAATAGTTTATTTATTACTCTCTACTTAGCTTTCTTTGAAAGCAGAGAGTGATAAATAACTTATAAATCAATTGGTTAGGGAGGTTTTGGAGACTGTGACATAAATGTCACTACCGATGAGAATCGACCAGCCCTTGATGAAGGGCTTGACAATCCGATGATGAAGACTTTAGTCTTCAATAAATACCTTCTACGAAGGTAGTTTCATTAGGTAACTAACCCTGAACGAAGTGAAGGGTATAGTTACCTTATAGGAGAATTGCAATGCGAAAAATACTCAGCGAGGATGGTTTTGAGATTGAGGTCTACGACCTTGATGACAACTTGGTTGCTAAGTTCTGCAGCCTTGAAGAGGCTGATGACTTTGTTTACAACTTTGAATTTGGAACTAATTAATAATCTTCTTAGTGAGTTCTTACGAACTAATAAGATGATTAATTAAACTGGAGAAACACAATGGGTTTCGGTGGATTGCTAATGATGTTCGCCTTGTTCCTAATCCTCTTTTGCTGGGGATTAGCCTTGACGCTGGGAAGATAACTAATTAATAATCTATCTAGTGAGTTCTTACGAACTAGCTAGATGATTAATTAAACAATGGAGATTGCCATGACAAATCTTGAGCTTATCAACTTTCACCACTCCGACCTTGATGCAACTGTTTCAGTTGCTGCAGGTGGTGGAGGTTTCGATATCTGGGAAACCTCTACAGGGAATTGGATTGTGACTTGTGACAACCTCCAAGAGGTTGAAGAGACATTGATGAAATGTTATTAAGTTGTGGGTAATTAATAATCTACAGGGTAAGTTTTACGAACCCTGTAGATAATTAATTAACTAAAGATTTCTTAACCGCCAACATGGAGGATTATCCAATGGCAAAATCGACCCAACTTTTCTTTAACGACGAATGGATCAACGTAGCCGAAGGCTTTGAAGCTTTCAAGGCAGCAAAAGCCGAAGGCTTCCCGATCCGGGTACTCCACCCTTCGGGATCATTCAAAGTTATCCACAATGTCGATCAACTTCCGGAAGGTGTAGAGGCTAGGCATAAAGCCTAGTCTCTGCAGGGCGAGGGATTGTCCCGGTTAAGCCAGTAACGCCCTAAAAATTAAGACGCTGGTAGGTGTGGTGAGCCTTCACTAGAAATCACCATTAACTTTTGCAAAGGAAATATACTATGGCTAAAAAGACAGTAAAGACTTCCATCCGAGTAAACCCGAAGGGTCACTACAACTATGGCTTCCATCGCTTGAATAGTGGATATCGTTTAGATATCCCCTATGCTTCGGTGTCAGTCTTCGATGGTGGTAGCAACGCTACTGTCCGCCGCCAATCATCCGGTATCCGGTTTATCTATGAGAATAACCGGAACAACAAAACCCGAATTGCTCACAACGTCTAACTAGGGTAATTAATAATCTACTAGGTAAGTTCTTACGAACCTAGTAGATGATTAATTATCTGAGGAGAAAGGCATGGATCGCAATAACATACGACTTACCTATAAAGGCTATGAAATATCCATAGCCCAGCATAGAAAAAAAGATAAAGTTGTCGTTTCTGAGGTAGCTCTAAAAGAGGATGGCGATTGGGAAGTCATAGACTCATTCTATGGTATTGCTGATCTTCAAAGCACCTTAAAGACTGTGATGCACATAATTGACGGTTTCAAGGAGGAGCGTAATGCTAGTTAAAGATGCCAAGACCTTCGGTGTTATCAGCACCGGAAATACAAAGATGGGTAGCACCACCTTTGCGATTGATGCCTTTGCTTGCAAAGTCGGATCAAAGCTTGCAAAGATCGAAGGCACCCCATGCTATACCTGTTATGCAAGAAAGATTCAGAAGCTACGACCTTCGGTCGATCAAGGATGGAAGGCTAACCTTGCCAAGTGGGAACAGTCTGATCCGAAGGATTGGATCAAAGCTATGGCTTTTCAAATCAATCGGTATTGTTTCGATGGTTTCCATCGTTGGTTTGATAGTGGAGACTTACAGTCTGTCGAGATGCTCGATGCCATATGTCAGGTAGCTAAAGCTACACCAGATATAAAGCATTGGCTCCCAACACAAGAAAGGGATATTGTAAAACAATACTCTAAGAAAATACCTGACAACCTTATTGTCAGGGTGTCGGCAAGTCTTTTGAATGGCGACAAGCCCAATGTAAAGTATGCCTCTCAAGTCTTTACTAAAAACTCTAAACCCAAAGGGTTTGAGTGCATGGCAAGAAAAAGAGGTAACTCTTGTGGTTTTTGCAAAGCTTGTTGGGATAAGGCGTTTGACTTTATCAGCTATCCGAAACACTAATATTATTTACTATAGGGTGTTGCCTAACGGCAGTATCCTGTAGTATAATAATGTCTCTATCATACATGAATAGGAGAAAGGCTATGAAAAAAATAAAACAAAGAAGGCTTGAGGCGCATGCCTTGAGCTTGCCACAGTTCAAGCGACAGATCGTTAAGTCTAAGAAGACTTACATTCGGAAACCAAAACACACCAACCAATCGGAGGGTAATTACTGTTATATATAGTGGAGTTCTTACGAACTATATATAGCAGTAATTATCTGAAGTAAGACTAGGGCAACGGAAGCCGGAATTGATGCCGGTAAAGGTGCTGTTTATTCAGCAGGTCAAGCCTACCTTGGACTGACCACCCAAGGTTTATGCCCTAGTCTTACTTGAGATAACTTTGGAGAAAGGCAATGGAGTACGAAGTAACAGTATACCGGACGATGGTACAAAAAGTAACTATTGTAAAAGATAGTCCCATTCCATTGTCCGGTCGGCATCTATCTACCGAAGGTCGCCTTGAAGCGGACCAAGTGCGAAAAATTATTTCAGAAGAAGCCGAAGACGAGGCTGCAGAAATGCCCGAATACGAGTGGGACGATCTTTCTGCTGAGATAGAATATACTTGGACCGGAATTGAACGAAAGAAATAACTAAAGGAGTTAGACTAATGCTTGAAGTTGAAGTGAGTGATACCGGAACTGGTACAGTTTATATCCGAGATGGCAAAGACTTTATTGTTGTGAGTGCCTGTTCAATACCGGACCTTATGGTCCAACTTGCAAAAGGACTTGAAGATTTCCGCTCTAATATAGAATGGGAATGGAAGATATGATTGCCAATCAACCTTACAATAGGTATTCTCAGATTGACCCTGAGACTGCCGCATACATATGCCTTGTCGCTAACGTCGATGACGTTCGGTCAATTGCATTGATTGACATAAATATTTTTATGACTGACATGGAAGAGTGGTACAAAGATGTATAGATATTTACCTATAGCGGTGCTATTAGCTGTTACAGTTGCAGCATTCATGACATACACCTCACAACTAATGGGACTAAACTAATGGATGAGACAGAAGGCTATTGCGAAGTCTATGACTTTAATTCAATCCGATCTTTTATTCTTGAAGAGAAAGGCGAATGGTCTTTGGAAGATCAAGTGAGAATAGATATGTTAAAAGATGGGCTGAATCCACACTGCATCGAAGATGTCCACACACATTGGTTTGGTATTGTCAACAACTACGGGGTATAGTTCTATGAAAGTAGAATATAGTCGCCGCCTTGACGGCAAGGTAAACAAGTGGAAGCAGGTTATGGCTTCCTCTATCGATAATGATCTCTATGAAGAGATCATGGAAGGTGGGAACAAGTTCCTCGATTGTCCGGTGTGGGTGATCGAGGACGTTCTCACAGAGAACGAGTACCAATTCGGTATTAGAAAGAAAAATAAAAGATGAAAGCCTTGTGCTTTCTTTTTATAATAACTATATTAAATGGATGCCTCCCGCTGACTATTATGTCAGTGGGCGGCTCCCTCTTTGATAGGTATGAAAAGAAAAAGATAGAAGAAAGATTAGATCAACTTGAAAAGGAAGAGAAAGACAATGTTAAATCAATTCTACAACACTGACCGGGATGTATTCTTTAAAGTCTTTGAGGAGCCAGTGATGGGCGCTATCACAGGGTTGCCCGCAAGAGATAAAAGAATGATACGACATGAAGACGGCACCTATCTTGCCATCGTTGGTTCTGGATACCGTACAGTAGAGAACGAAGAAGTTCTTATGCCTCTGCAAAGGGCTATGGTTAATTACTTTGATCCTGCTGTACTCGAAAGCGTTGAGATTAAAGATACAATGGGCTACCGAAAGAGTGGTCTAGTTACTTGGTCAGAATATAAATTCCCTGCATTAGCAAAGGCTATAGAAACAAACACCGGATGGCGTACTAATATTATCTTGAGATTAATTCTTAAAAACGGATTCGACGGTAAGAACGGTGTGAAACTATACGCTGGAGAGATTGATACTTATTGTACCAATGGACAGATCAGCGGGAGTTACGATACATTTAGTTCCCGCCACACATCTAGCTTTACACCAGACGATTTTGTCTTAGCCTTTGAACATAGCATGCAGAAGTATCATGAGGTTGTTGATCAATATCAACAGTGGGCAGATACTAAAATTGATCTTACAAAAGTTACAGAAGTTTTAGAAAAGTTTACTGGTTCAGAAGAGTATAAACCAAACCGACTAGCTACAAAGTTATGGTCACAGTTTATTGATGAAAGCAATGTCCGAGGTAATAATGTCTTTGCTTTTGTTTCTGCACTTACGCATTATGCTAGCCATAACGATAGCCGTTTCCCAGTTACCCGGTCTGGGTCTGCCGATACTTTGTATAAACGACAAGAAAAGGTTCAAGGTTGGTTACAATCTAAACACTTTAAAGAATTGGAGACTGTGTAATGAACATGAATGAATACCAAAGAAGGGCATCCTTAACCGCTATATATCCTAAAGAAAAAGCTTTTGAATACCTTGCTGCTGGGCTTGCGGCAGAGGCAGGAGAAGTGTCTAGCATTGTATCTAAGTGGATTAGGGGAGACAGAGGAACTATACCTAATCTAAAGATGCAGAGAGAACTAGGAGATGTTCTTTGGTTTGTATCTGAAATGTCTAGGATGATTGGTACTAACCTTTCTATGGTGGCAGAGACTAACCTAAAGAAGCTGGAAGATAGGCAGCAGCGCCATGTCCTTCAGGGGGATGGGGATGAACGGTGAAAATATATACGTCAGACGATCAGTTTGATCTACTCCATAGAGCAGTAGACAAGGCAAGAAAGAATGCTAAAGATATTAAAGTTACAAGACAAGCTTTGTTAAATATGTTAATGGACCATGCTAATTTTATTAGTTCAATGAAACAACATGGAGAGGACATTGAGTATCCGAATGGAGAAGGCAACTGATTTACTCTCAAGAGTAGCTCAAGATATTCCCGATCCAGTACGATGCTATCGTCTTGCGGCAGGTGTATGGCATAAAAATACTTTGATTGGTTTAGGTGTCAACTCGTATAAGACTGACCCTTTCCAAGCAAGGTATGGTAAACATGAGCATGCTATACATCTGCATGCAGAGGTAGCAGCAATTAAAAATGCAGTTCGTAGTGCGGGAGATGATCTATCAAAGTGTACGATGGTTGTTGTTAGAGTAAAAAGAAAGAAGGATAGATCAAAAGATTTTAAGTTAGCACTTGCTAAACCCTGCAAAGGATGTTACAAATGTATTGTAGAGTTCGGTCTTAGGAAAGTATTCTATACAACAGAAGAAGGATTAATTCAATTATGATTGAAGCTAAACTAGACTTAGGAAAACTTAATGGACAAATTGAAATTCATTCGGATGGTTTATACATTGCTATTTATATTAATAGTAGTGATACTATTAAAGCTCTTTGTAAACTTTCACTCGATGATTTAGTATTAGATTATGTTAAAACTTCTACACATAATAATTTAATATCAGAGAAAGATTTCTCAGAACTTTATGCAGAAATAAACGGAAGTTTATTAATGTTAGAAGAGCTAATCGATGATGACTTCCCCGACTCAGGATTTACAGATGACTTTTCAACTACTCACTAATTTAAAATTCTTAGTAAAAGAATTATCTAATCAAGAGATACAACATATCGATCCTTTGCGAATGAGAATAACATTACAAGGGTTAATTGATGCAGAGAAAGAGAAAGAAATGACGCAGTATAGAACAGGTGTAGTACCAGAAATACTAAACGAAATCAACGACTTAATAGACTTAGCTAATGATATTTCTATCAGTAAAAATGAAGAACAAATCTTTACATTAGCATTGTCTTTATCTTTATTAAAGGAGAAAGTAGCAAAGGAATTTATTGGAGATGTTGAGTGAATTAGAACTAGCTAAGAAAGAAATACAGCTACTAACTGAACAACTTTATACACAATATAAAATTAATAAAGAGTTAAGAAAAGAGATAGAGTACTGTAAAGTTAAGTTAGAAAGTTGTGAAAATGTTTTAGAACAATTGTCAGTAATTAAACTAAAGTAGATGAACAATGATAGTAGAACTTATAGTAATAAACGCAGTGATTGTAGGATGTTATTTAATATTAGGATCATTAGTATGAAAACATTAACAACAATTTTTATAGTTCTTTCAGTGTTAATGTGGACTACTACATCAGCATCAAGTAAAACACAATATAATAAACAACTAGATTGTTTAGCAGAAGCTATATACTTTGAGTCAAGGGGTGAAACTTTTCTAGGTATGTTAGCAGTTGGTACTGTTATCATGAATAGGGTAGAGCATAAGAAATTTCCAAACACTATTTGTTCTGTTGTCTATGCAGGAAGACATCGCAATGGTAAACCATTAAGAAATAAATGTCAGTTTAGTTATTACTGCGATGGTAAACCTGAATATCTTAAAGATAGCTTTGCCAAAACAGAGTCTTATAATATTGCTAACTTTGTTATGAAGGGTGCTAGGGTGGGACACCTTAGTAAAGCATTGTATTATCATGCCAGTTATGTTAATCCTTCTTGGCCTTATAAAAAGCTATTAGTATTAGGAACACATATATTTTATGGAGAAAAAGATGGTTAAGAATTTATGGGATAGAGATAGAAAAAGTATTTACAGAGGGCTTGTAAAAGAATATCAACAAGAAGGGTATGACATAAAAGAAGCTAGGCGTTTAGCTGCTCAAGAGACTGACGAGATTATGGCTGATAAAAAGTTTTTTGTAGATACACTTATTGAAGTAGAGGAGGAAGAGGCTGGTGAAGATCGAACTTATTAATTCTATGGGTGATGATTTAACTGTTGTTAATTCAGCTAGAGTTTCTTTTGATAAAGAAAGTGAATGGGAAAACATAACTCCCGCTGGACCTATAGACCACCTCCTTACAGAAAAAGATACAAAGTTAATAAATTACCTTGCAAAACATAATCATTTTACACCGTTCACCCACTGTACTATTACAATGAGAGAGACTGTTCCCATCTTTGTTGCCCGACAAAGGTTTAAACATACCATAGGATTTAGTTATAATGAGGTATCAAGACGGTATGTATCTGATGATCCAGAGTTCTTTTATCCTGATGTGTGGAGAGAGAAAGCTGATAATGCAAAGCAAGGTAGTGGGATAGGGCATATAGATATAAACCCAGTAGGCAACAGACCTCCTCCTATGGTTGACGAATACCACCATGCTATAAAGAAATGTATCTGGACTTATAAATATTTATTAGGTAAAGGGGTCTGCCCAGAACAGGCTAGGATGGTGCTACCACAATCTATGTATACAAGTTACTATGTTACTGGTTCTTTATACGCATGGGCCAGAGCTTATAATTTAAGGAGTGAACCACATGCACAGGAAGAAATACAATTCGTCGCAAAATACTGGGACACTATTATTAAAGAATTATTTCCTACCTCATGGGAGGCTTTGACTAATGAATGATAGATGGTTGGTACAAATTAACGACGAGAATGGAAGCGAAAAATCTTTAACATTTGAAACAAAAGAAAAAGCTGAAGAGTTTATTGAGGATAGAGTTGAAATGGTTAGGCACTTAGGGTATGATCCCGATGAGGTATACTATTTAATTCCTATACAGTAAGTTCTACGAACTGTATAGGGATTAAATAGAGGAGAGCTTATGGAACAAGACAGCAGCAAATTTCTACGACACACATCATGTGATAAGTGCGGATCGTCAGATGCTAATGCAGTGTACGACGATGGTACTACATGGTGCTTTTCTTGCGAAACATATGGAAGTGAGGATAACATGGAAGCGGCAGAGTCACCTATCAAGAATGTTTATACAACTAATTTATCAAGCGGTCAGGTAACTGCACTGCATGATCGTAAAATATCTGCAGATACTTGCAAGTCCTATGGTGTGACCACACTAAATAACAACGGCACTATCTTCAAACACATTTATCCTTACCATGACGAGTCTGGTAATAAGATAGCCAACAAAATTAGAACAGTTCAGAACAAAGCTTTTCTTTCTGAAGGTAATATGTCTGGTGCTGTTTTGTTTGGACGTAAACATTTCTCTGCTAAAGGTAAATACATTACTATCACAGAGGGTGAGCTTGATGCTATGGCAGCTTACCAAATGTTTGGTAGTAAGTGGCCTTGTGTATCTGTCAAGTCTTCTAGCTCTGCCCTCGCAGACTGCAAGAAAAGTTTCGACTATCTTAATTCTTTTGAGAATATTATTATTTGTTTTGATAATGATACACAAGGTCAGAAAGCATCTGAGAAAGTTGCTGGTTTGTTTGAACCACACAAATGTAAGATCGTAAGACTTACACAGTTCAAAGATGCCTCTGACTATCTTCGTACTGGTCATCAAGAAACCTTTGTCCGTACATGGTGGTCAGCAGAACCTTACACACCAGCAGGTATCTTAAATCTTGATTCTCTTGGAGACTCTCTATACGACGAGGATTTTTGTGAGACAGTTCCCTATCCTTGGACAGGACTAAATAAAAAGATATACGGTATGCGTACTGGAGAGTTGCTAACCTTTACATCAGGTTCTGGTATGGGTAAGAGCAGCATCATACGGGAACTTATGCACCACATTATGAAAAGTTCAACGGACAACATTGGTGTACTTGCTTTAGAAGAAAGCATCCGCAACACTGCATTGAACATCATGTCTGTTGAGGCTAATCAACGTCTGTATATTAAAGAGGTACGGGATACCTTTTCTATTGACCAGCTACAGAAGTGGCAGACTGATACCGTAGGTACAGGTAGGTTCTTTGCCTTCGATCACTTCGGTTCTATCTCCAACGATGAGATACTAAACCGAGTACGCTTTATGGCAAAGGCTCTTGATTGTAAATGGATTATTCTTGATCACCTATCAATCCTTGTGTCTGGTCAGGAAGATGGAGATGAACGTCGATCTATTGATATACTAATGACAAAGCTACGATCCCTTGTAGAGGAGACAGGAGTGGGCTTGTTGCTTGTGTCCCACTTACGACGGGCATCAGGTGACAAGGGTCATGAGGATGGACGAGAGGTATCCCTAGCACATCTCAGGGGTAGTCAAAGCATAGCCCATCTCTCAGATGGAGTGATAGCCTTGGAAAGAAACCAACAAGAAGAGGACGAGACACTGGCGAACACCACCGTTGTTCGTATCCTGAAGAACAGATACACAGGAGAGACAGGCATCGCAACCTACTTGTATTATGATAAAGAAACTGGTAGGATGTCAGAGATTTCTAATCCCTTTGAGGTAAACGATGACGATGAGGAGACAGATTTTGACAGCATCTAGAGTTAAGAAAAAGTTTGATCGTAACCTGTATAACATGGTCAATAAAAAGAGTGTTGATGCAGGTAAAAAATATTTAAAATCTATAGGGCATAGGATTACATCTACTAAGGAAGACTTTAAGGTAGATATCCGTAGCTCTAAAGATGGTGAGCAATACCTTACAGAAGTAGAGGTGAAGCTAGTATGGGATGGTAAGTGGCCTGATCATTGGAAAGATATTCAACTAAGTGAACGTAAGAAAAGACTTATTGAATATGCAAAGAACAATGAAAAAGATTTATGCTTCCTTATCTTTAATAAAAGCTTTACATCTGCTTGGAAAATTGATAGTAATATACTGGATGACTGTGAACTAAAGGAGGTTCCCAATAGGTTTGTATCTAAAGGAGAATACTTCTTTATTATTCCAACTGAAAAGGCTGAATTTATTACATTATGAAATGTATCCTTGACATAGAAACGAACGGGTTTTTAGACGAAGCAACTACTGTCCACTGTATAGTGGCTTATGATATCGACGGTAAGAAGCCCTACGTTTTCAAGGGCGAGGAATGTCGAGCAAAGTTTCCTAACTTTGCAAGAAATGTATCACAGTTTATTATGCACAATGGTTTATCTTTTGATGCACCTATGCTTAATAAACTTTGTGGTACAAATATTAAAGATAATAGTATCTTAGATACATTGATACTATCACAACTGTTCAACCCCATGAGAGATGGTGGACATTCACTAGAGTCATGGGGTGAACGATTTGAGTTTCCAAAAGGAAGTATAGAGAGCTTTGATTATTACACTGAAGAAATGTTAGAGTATTGCAAACAAGATGTTAATATAACATATAAATTGTATAACTATCTGAAGGAAGAAGGTTCTAAGTTTTCTAAAAGAAGTATTGATTTAGAACACCGGATAAGAAAGATCGTTAATGATCAAGAGAACTTTGGTTTTTATTTGGACATTCCATATGCAACTACCTTTATGGCATCTTTGCAAGATAGATCACAAGATATTTATAATCAGTTACAAGAGGTATTCCCTCCCATTGTAACCACTGGTCGAGTACACAAGAGAGGCGGTAAACCTTTAAAAGATATTATTGAACCGTTTAATCCAGCATCTCGAAAGCAGATCAGTGAGAGACTAATGGAGTTAGGATGGGAACCTACAAAGAAAACTGATAAGGGTAATGTGATTGTAGATGAAGATGTATTAAGTACGATTAATATGGATGAAGCTAAATTAATATCTGAATATTTATTACTACAGAAACGACACACTCAGATAGCTTCATGGGTAGAAGCTGTTAAGACTGATGGAAGGGTACATGGTAGGGTACTAACGCTACGGACTGTTACAGGTCGAATGGCACACACCTCACCTAACATGGCTCAAGTACCTGCAGTGTACTCTCCCTTTGGAAAGGAGTGTCGTTCCTGTTGGACTGTAGAAAACTCAGAGACACATAGTCTTGTAGGGACTGATGCTTCTGGGTTAGAGTTAAGAGGACTTGCTCACTTCATGGATGATCAAAGGTTTACCGATGAAATTTTAACAGGTGATGTACATACAGCAAATCAAAAGATGGCTGGATTACAAAACAGAGATCAAGCAAAAACATTTATTTATGCATTATGTTACGGTGCAGGTGCTGCTAAGATTGGTTCTATTGTAGGAGGAGATGCAAAGACAGGAGAAAGATTAATAAGTAAGTTCATGGGTAACATGCCTAAGTTTGGTTTATTAAAAAATAAATTGACAGAAGCTTCAGAGTCTGGCATTATCCGAGGACTAGACGGAAGGCTATTGCATATCAGATCACCGCATGCTTCTCTTAATACTTTGATACAGGGATCAGGTGCAGTGATATGTAAGCAGTGGCTTGTTCAAATGACAGATAAAATACAAGAGTCAGGAGTTGATGCAAAACTTGTAGCCAGTGTTCATGACGAATACCAATTCGAGGTCGCCAATGCCGACACAGAGAAGTTTGGTGAGATTACGAACGCTGCAATTAAAGAGACTGAAGAGATACACAATCTCAAGTGTCCCTTAGATTCTGAATTTAAAGTAGGAAAAAATTGGTCAGAAACGCATTAAGTTCTTGACATTCTAAATTAGTTATGGTAAAACTATTATACTGAAACAGACATGAAAGGAAAATATATTTATGTCCAAGTGTGAATCGAAAGTATTAGCTGCCCTTCGTAAGGGCATGAGAGTAACTCGTAAGACTGCTATTGAACGAGGTTGGTGTGAGAATTTAACAGCAACCATTTCTAAACTAAGGCAGAAAGGTTTCTTAATTGAAACTATCAAAGCCAAGCTACCTGAAGGTGGTAGCTATACTCGTTATCGTTTACATGAAACAGCAGGAAGCTAAAGGAGTTTAACATGGTTGATCGTAAATATAATATTGTTTCTGGTACTGCTTATTGGGCGTCTGTCGCTGCACCTAACACCACATTCGATAGTGATGGTGTTTGGGAAGTTAATGTTTGCAACCTAGACGACGATGCTAAAGCAACCCTAGAAGCAGACGGTGTACTCATCCGAAACAAAGGTGATGAGAAAGGAGATTACGTCCAGATCAAACGTAAGGTCCGGCGTAGTGACGGTGGAGTTAATACTGCACCAAAGGTCGTTGATTCCAATAATTCCCCCATGCATAATACCCTTATTGGAAACGGCTCCCTCGTTAATGTTAAGTATCGTTCTTATGATTGGAAGTTCGGTAACAAAACAGGAGTCGGTGCTGACCTAGTAGCTCTTCAAGTAGTAGACTTGGTAGAGTACCAACAGGCAGGAGGTTCGGATTTTGCTCCTGTCGCTGGCGGGTTTACATCTTCGGAAGAAGATATCCCGTTCCCCTCTAACTAATGGTAATGGGCAGGGCTTTTCGGAGTCCTGCCCTACCCATCATGGAAAACATACACACTCTTATAGAAGATATCTATTCATTATTTACGGAGGATAGTGATGATCGTAGATCAAAGGATGATCTAGATAAAGCGGCAAAGAAAGCCGGAAGAAATATAGCTACTGCTTTGGTTACAGCTATAGAAGAAAGAAAAGAAAAGAGACCTAATACATTACGTCTATCAAACATAGGTAGACCAAAGAGACAGTTGTGGTATCAGCTTAATGAAGTGTCTGGAGAGTCTACACTAAACCCAAGTGACTACATTAAATTTATTTATGGTCATATGCTTGAAGAGTTAGTTCTATTTCTTTCCTATGCCTCTGGACATCATGTATCAGAGCAACAGAAAAAGGTTAAGATAGGAGGTGTTGTAGGGCATAAGGATTGTAAGATTGATGGAGTCACAGTAGATGTAAAGAGTGCATCAGCCTATGCCTTTAAGAAATTTAAAGAAGGAACACTTTCAGAAGATGATCCCTTTGGTTACGTCAGTCAGCTATCTGCTTATGCTAAAGCAAATAATGAAAAGGAGGCAGCTTTCTTAGCTATTGATAAGTCAAGTGGCGAGCTAACATTATTACCTTTACATCAGATGGAGTTCGATGATGTTGAAACAAAGATTGAAGACATTAAAAAATCCTTGGAGCAATCAGAGCCGCCGTCTAAATGTTACGAAGACGTTCCCTTCGGTAAGTCTGGTAATCGCCACCTTGCCGTTGGTTGTAGGTACTGTGATTATAAGCGCCTGTGTTGGGCTGATGCTAACAATGGGGAAGGGCTTCGGGAGTTTAAGTATGCGTCTGGTCCTGTATACCTCACAGAAGTTAGATCAGTTCCTAATGTGGAAGAAGTTAAGTGAAAACCCAGAGTGCAAAAGCAAAGGGTAGGAGATTTCAACAGTGGGTCAGAGACAGGCTGATTGAGATACTCTCTATAAATGAAGAAGACGTAGAGAGTAGGAGTATGGGAGCCTCTGGAGAGGATTTAATAATGGCACAGGCGGCTCGTCAGAGGTTCCCCTTCTCCATTGAGTGTAAGAATCAAGAGAAGATAAATATATGGAACTCTTACAGTCAAGCAGAAACAAATTCAGGTAAGTATGAACCTATATTATTTATAAAAAAGAATAACAAAAAACCATTGGTGGTTATAGATGCGGAATATTTTATTAACTTATATAGAAAATAATCAAAAGCTTCATGTATATGATCCCATTGAAAAGTCTACTGATCCTAATGTAGAACTTTTTAATGGAGTAATTTTGCAAGCTTTAGTTGACATATGTAGTGAAGAAGAGTATGTTACGAAACACCATAAGGGAGCTAAAGAAGAGGCTATGGCTTGGTTCTTTTCTACTGTGGTATCTGTTGTGGATAACTTCGATATGGTATGTGACCTAGCAGGTATTAATTCTAGCAAGGTAAGAGACTTTGCTAGACGTATTACATTATCAGATAACAAAGAAGTATTGAGGCAACAAATGTTGAAACATTTTCATGACTGAATCTAGAGAAGATTTTACATCGTACATTGTAAGGAGGCATAAAGAATTGGATTTTGATACGAGTGCTAAATCTACACAGGTAGGTGGTAATCATTATAAAGATTGTAAGATACAACCCGTTGACTATATACATGCTAATGAATTAGATTTCTTTGAGGGTAACATTGTAAAGTATATTACTCGTCATAGAAAGAAAGGTTCTGGTCCAGAGGATATCAAGAAGGTGATCCATTACGCAGAGCTTATTTTACAGTTGGCCTATAACGAAAAACAGTAGGGGAATTAAATGTTTAAGTCTAATAAAAATCCACAGTTTAGATCAAAGTTTTCAGAAGACATTTTCTATACAAAGTATTCTCATGAAGGTGCAGAGACTATGCATGAGTTGGCGGCTACGCTTGTAGAAGATGTATGTCAAAAGCATATGAGTAAGTCTGAGAAGGACGAACTTGTAAGTCACATTGCGGACCTACGTTTTCTGCCGGGAGGACGCTATCTTTACTATGCAGGTAGGGATAAAAAGTTTTTTAATAATTGTTATCTATTAGATTGTGAAGAAGACACAAGAGAAGATTGGGCTAACCTCTCATGGAAGGCTGAGTCCTGTCTGATGACAGGTGGAGGTATTGGTGCTGACTATTCTGTGTACAGAGCAGAGGGTAAAACTCTAGGAGGTACTGGTGGTATCTCCAGTGGTCCTCTACCTAAGATGCAGATGATCAATGAAATTGGCCGAAGGGTCATGCAGGGTGGTAGCCGTAGGTCTGCTATCTATGCAAGTCTTAATTGGAAGCATGAAGATATCTATAAGTTTCTTGGATCAAAGAACTGGAAAGAGATGCCTATAGGTACAACAGGTCAGACGTTGTTCGATGTTAAACAGGATGATTTTAATTTTCCTGCTCCACTTGATATGACTAATGTATCTGTTAATTATGATACAGAGTGGCTGTTAAACTACTGGAATACAGGAGAACTTGGAGATGTCTTTATCACTAATGTACGGCAAGCTTTATCAACCGCAGAACCCGGCTTCAGCTTCAACTTCTTTGACAAAGAATATGAGACACTTAGAAATGCCTGTACAGAAGTCACAGCAAACAACAGAAATGCACAGGATGGAGGTGATGATTCCGATGTATGTAATCTGGGTAGTCTTAATTTTGCTAGGATTGATGGCGTTCAGCAACTTCGTTCGGTGGTCGAACTGGCTACCAAATTCTTAATCTGTGGCACACTACGAGCGCAACTACCCTATGATAAAGTTTATAAAACAAGAGAAAAGAATCGTCGCCTTGGTCTAGGTTTGATGGGACTACATGAGTGGCTTATCCAACGAGGAAGCCGCTATGAAACCACAGAAGAAATGCACCGTTGGTTAAAAATTTATAAATCAGAATCAGATAAAGTTTCTAGAGACTTTTCTAATAAACTAAATATCTCTAGCCCTGTTGCTATAAGGGCGGTAGCCCCAACAGGAACCATTGGTATTATTGCTGGTACATCAACAGGTGTTGAGCCTATCTTTGCTGTAGCCTACAAGAGAAGGTATCTAAAGAATCGTCGGTGGCATTACCAGTACGTTGTTGATAGTGCAGCACAGGAGATGATTGAGTTGTATGATACTGATCCAGATAAGATTGAGTCAGCTATAGACTTAGCTACAGACTACGAACGTAGGCTTTCTTTTCAGGCAAACATTCAAGAGTATGTGGATATGTCAATCTCCAGTACGATTAATCTTCCTGCTTGGGGATCAAAAGAAAACAATGAAGACCTTGTTGTTCCCTTTGCTAATACCCTTGCTAAGTATGCACATAGACTTAGAGGATTTACCTGCTACCCTGACGGTAGTCGAGGAGGACAACCTCTAACTGTTGTACCATATAAAGAAGCTGTAGATAAACTTGGCGAAGAGTTTGAAGAGAACATCCAGACACATGATATCTGTGAAATAGCAGGAACAGGAGGAGTGTGTGGGGTATAAAAACAAAGAGGATCAGAAAAAGTATTGGAAAAAATGGTATGAAAAAAATAAAGAAAGTGTATCGAAAAGGGCGAAAGAGTACAACTCAAAAGAAGAAAATAAATTAAAAAAACAGAAGTCCCAAGCTAATCTACACTCTCGGTATGTGGATATAAAGGGTAGAAGTAGAAAAAATAATATAGAATTTAATTTAACGGAAGAATACTTAGAAAGTATTTATCCGGCTGACGGCATATGTCCATTGCTAAACATAGCATTAAATTGGGATAGCCCTCCAAGACATGACAGTACTCCTTCATTAGACAGAATTGATAATAATAAAGGATATATAAAAGGAAACGTACAATGGGTAAGTTGGAGAGCTAATAGACTTATGAGTAATATGCAACCAGATGAAATTCTTATGCTTGCCCAAAACTACAAAAAGATATACGACGAAGCTATACTCTCGTAGCTCAATGGATAGAGCAACAGACTTCTAATCTGTAGGTTGCAGGTTCGAGTCCTGCCGAGAGTGCCAAATAAATACTTGACAATAATAATAAACTATGATATACACTAAGAAGGGAACGCCACAATGGGTTCCCAAACATCTTGCTCAAAGGAGATAAAAATGTTTACAGAGTTTATGAACAACCATGTTGTAGGTTTAAATGTTTTATTTGACGAGTTAAAAACAATGCAGGGAAATGCTGAGAAGGGAAACTTTCCTCCCCACAGAATAACTAATTATAAAAATGAAAAGTACTACTTAGAATTTGCAGTGGCCGGGTACTCTAAAGAGGAGTTAAACGTAGAGCTAACAGAATCAGATATTCTTGAGATTAGTTCTAACGGATCAGAACAAATGTACAACAAACTCATTGGTGCTAATGGCGATACAGATTGGAAATGTACATATGATGGTCTTGCTTCTAGAGCTTTTAAGAAAGAGTTTAAGTTGTCTCCCTTTATGGAAATTAAAGAGGTAACATATACGGATGGTATTCTTACAATAGCTATCTACAAAAAAGTTGTAGACGAGAAAGAAACAAAGACATTTGAAATTAATTAACAGGAGGGGGAGGCAGAAATGTCTCCCCTATAACCTATGTCAAAAGAAGTAAATAAAAAAATCTTAGAAACCTATCCGGTAAAAAAGAAAACAAGTATTGGTATGTCGGTTCTTTCAAGACCAACTAACAAATCAAAACGTAAAGCTTGGAAACCTTACAAAGGACAAGGAAAGTAATGAGTAAATTCTTAAAGTTAGACAATGAAGTATTTAATATTTTTTGGCCTGACTTGAGTAAACTTTTTATAAAGGTTATTAAAACTCAAGCATCAGGAAGAGATAGCCTTGAGCTACTACACACAAAGATTTCTAATAAGCTATTAGATGTGTGGGTCTACAGAGGAGAAGATGGTGTATACAATGATGATGGCGTTATTGAGGCTGCATTCTGCACAAGCATCACAGAGTATCCCGATAAACGTAGTCTCTTCTGGGGCTATATGTCAGCAGATAATAATACTATGAATAACTGGAAAGAATCTTTATGGACTACTCTTAGAAACTATGGCAATCAAAATCAATGTGACTGCATAGAATACTTTTCAAACAGAACAGGATGGACTAGAGTGTTAGAAGAAAACGATGACGTTGAAAACATTGAGCCGATAGGCACTGTATTTGAGATTAAATTATAATGACAACAGATAACACCATACCTAATATTTATATTGGTTATGACTCTAGAGAGGACCAAGCTTATAGAGTTTTAAGAGAGTCAATCTTGGATCATACAAGCGCACCTGTAAATATTATTCCCTTGAAACAGGGACGACTTAGAGATATTAATTTTTACAGACGAAGCTACTATGTATCGGGTGACGGTATTAAGTTAGACGACACAGACAGAAAACCATTCTCTACAGAATTTAGTTTCACTAGATTCCTTGTACCGTTTTTAAATATGCATAGAGGTACTGCTCTTTTTATGGACTGTGACATGCTAGTCAGATCAGATATTATGGAAGTTTTTAATATTCCTAAACAGTCAGAGAGGAAAGCTCTCTGGTGTGTTAAACATGACTACAATCCTAAGTCTGCTATCAAGATGGATGGACAGGTACAGCAGCAGTATAGTAGAAAGAACTGGTCTTCTTTTATGCTGTGGTCCTGTAGCCACCCCGACCATAAGAATCTTACTATAGATGATGTCAATTTAAAAACTGGTTGGTACTTACATAACTTTCAGTGGTTAGATGACAAAGATATTGGAGAGATTGATCAAGCATGGAACTGGTTAGACGGGCATTCGGATGATACCCTTGATGCAAAGAATGTACACTTTACAAGTGGTGGTCCTTGGTTTAAAGAATGGGAACCAAAGCAAAGATCAGATGCTAAGTATGCTCTAGAGTGGGAAGTTTTATCAGACAGTATTGAAGTAGAAGAAGTTCTCGGAAAGGAGAAACAATTAAAATGGAAAAAATCTTATGTTTAAAAATGTAACTGTAGTAACTTCCTTTTCAGAGGATGGTTGGGATACCTACGCAAAAGATATGATCTGGTCCGTCGCAGAAAACTTTGCACCAGAGATTAAAGTGGTAGCTTATTATCATGACTTTGATATTACAACAAAAGAATTACCTGAATCAAAAAACATTGAGTATCGAAACTTAAATAATCTTGAGGACATGCTTGAGTTTAGAGAGCAGTTTAAAGAGTATGACGGTACAATGGGTGGTAAGGCTATCTATAACTTTAGAGTAGATGCTATTAAGTTTTGTCATAAAGTATTTGCTATTTCCGATTGTGCTTTTGGAATGGTTGAGTCAAAAGAAAATCCCGGCTGGCTTGTATGGCTGGATGCTGACACAATAATTACAAAGCCTTTAAGCAGAGGTAATCTTTTAGAAAACTTACCTACTGGATCAGACCTAGTACATCTAGGAAGAAAGAATTTTACATATAGTGAAACATCTTTCATTGGTCTAAATCTAGAAAGTCAAGTACCTGTAGATTTCTTAGGAGATTTCTTAGGTGCCTACTTATCAGGAGAAATATTACAGTACAGAGAATGGCATGATGGTTTTATCTTTGAAAGATTACTTACTATTTATAAAGCACATGGTTTAAAGTATCATGATTGGACGGGACACATAGATATTAAAAGCATGACAGATGGTAAGCAAGCCTTTGAGTTATTTCCTCTTGGAGATTATATAGAACATAAAAAGGGTGCTAAGAAAAAGAATAATCTAGAAGTTTCTCCTGATGTTACAGGACCAGCAAGATACAAACAAATTGGTCGGATGATAGAAATTTATAAACCAAACTCTATTGTAGAAACTGGTACATGGAATGGTGGTCGAGCTATTGAGATGGCTATGGCAGCATTCCAGCATGTAGATGAAGTTACCTATACAGGCTACGATCTTTTTGAAGAGGCTACAGAGGCACTTGATAAAGCAGAGCTAAACAGTAAGGCACATAATAGTTTAGAGGCTGTAGAGGCTAGGTTAAATGAGTTTGCAGGTGCCATGGAAAGCCAAGGAAAAACATTTAACTTTACCCTATTAAAAGGAGATACAAAGGATCAGCTTAAAAATACTAAAGTAGACTTTGCCTACATCGATGGTGGACATTCAGAAGATACAGTCAACCATGATTATGAAATGCTTAAAGAATCAGATGTTATTGTATTTGACGATTATGTTAGTAAGGACGAGAATGGTAACGATCCCGGTGAAGAGTTCTATGGTGTAAATAAAATTATAGAAAAGTTTGAAGGTCGTAAAAAAGTTTTACCTTCTCAAGATAGAATTGTAGAGGGAGGTATAACACACCTAGCAGTTATTATTAATAACGATAACATTCCTGACATTCCAGAAAACTTTACTAATGTTCCTATTGTTATTCAACCTAGAGACTGTATGCCAAAGGAAGACATTCAAAATAATGTAAAACAAAATACTAAAATTATTAAGAAGTGGGTTGGTAGAGCAAGTCCTAACGACGAGGTTGCTCTTATAGTTTCTGGTGGATCAAGCACTGACTTTGATAAGGTTAGGTCTATTATTAAAATGGAAGGTGAGGAAAGAACAAAGGTGGTATGCGTTAAACATTCTTATCCTACTCTCCTCAAAGAAGGTATCCCGCCTTGGGCATGTGTAATCCTAGACCCTAGACCTATTGAAGGTATAAGTACACATGGTGTTGTACGAAAAGATTTATTTAAAAAAATTGATAAGAAGACAATCTTTATGCCAGCATCTATGACTGATCCCTCTATTACCAAACTTATTAAAAATAAAACAAATAATATTATTGGATGGCATGCATTCACACAATCACTTCAAGAAAATCAAAAAGATAAGCTTGTTAATAATGCAGTAAAGGTAAATGAAGAGCTTGGTATTGCAGAAGGGGCTACCATGATTACTGGAGGAACCTGTGCTGCTATGAGATCGATAGGCATTATGCACACACTAGGGTTTAGAAAGTTCCATCTGTTTGGTTATGACTGTTCTTTCCCAGAGCCATCCGAAGAAGAAAAAGAAAAACTATTAGAGGATGGAAAGCCTAAGTATCTAAAGGTAGGTATTAAAGATAAAGAATACTGGACAACAGGAGAACTTATTGCTATGGCACAAGATTGTGAAAAGCTTTTCTCAAAAGAAGATGTTGACATGAAGATTAATTTTCATGGAGAGGACACCCTTGTTGCTTCTTGTTGGGAACTATCTCCAGTACATCAACTAAAACACTATCATCAAGTACTAGATTTATAGGAGGATATTATGTTAGGAATTGCAGAGAGTGTTATTGGAGTAGCTGGTAAAGTCCTTGATAAATTTGTAGAGGATAAAGATTTAAAAACTAAACTTGACGCAGAACTTAGATCACAATTAATTAATCTAGATACTCTTCAAGCACAAACAAATATGGAACAAGCCAAACATGATTCTATTTTCGTTGCTGGGGCAAGGCCAGCTATCATGTGGATATGTGCCTTTGCTTTGGCTTGGCAGTACATCCTAGCCCCTATGGGAGCATGGGCGTTAGCTGTATGGTATCCAGTTGTAACGCTCCCAGAGCTAGGCACTGAGGAGCTTACAGGGCTTATCATGGCATTACTCGGATTGGGAGCAGCTAGGTCATACGAAAAATCTAAGGGCGTAGCAAGGAACAGTATGAATAGGTAGTTAATATGTTAAATGAAAAACAAGAGAAGTTTGCACAAGCGTATGTCTTAAATCATAATGCTACTGATGCAGCAAAAACAGCAGGGTACTCTGATAGATCAGCTTATAACCAAGGTTATAGGCTTCTACAAGAAGAGGCTGTAAAGGAAAGAATTGAAGAGTTATCAAGAGACTTAACAACTAATGTAGACGTTGTATCTGAGATTGAAAAACAATATGAGTATGCTAAAGGTCAAGGACATATCAACAGTGCTATTAAGGCTCTTGAACTCTTGTCAAGAGTAAGAGGTAATACCGTTGATATAGGGAAGAATGTAGAAAAGGATGAGCTTGTAAACATGGTAGTAGGTTGTCTACAAGTTTTAGGTAAGGAAGAAGTAGATAAGATTATGTCAAAGTGTACCTTTGATTAAGGCGGCATAGCCTGTTGAGAAATCATTTTTGAGAAGAAGAACCAAGTTGTTTCAAAAAGCTCATAAATAATTTTACATCTCCTCTTTTATTATTGGATGTTTACCATTATGCATGTGAGACAATCTGTCTACACCAGCCTCTAAAACTTCTATTCTAGTTTCCATGCGTTCTAAACTTCTATGAAGTTTCTCCCTATTATCAGGAGATAGTATACCCGATAGTGTATTAATTTTATTTTCAGTCACCTGAGTACTAATATTATTTTTTTCTAGATTCTCAAATAGTTCATTTATATTTTTTTGAATACTTTTTACATCCTCTTCTAACTCAATACATTTCTGCCGAGTCACAACAAAGCTTGTAATTACAGAGATTAACATACCACCCAATGTGATCAGCAGTCTAGCGTCCAACTCCATCAGTAGCTCCACACCCAAGGCCGAGGATGACTATTCTCATTCATATTATCAAGATGTATAAACCTATTTTCTGCCGGACCGTTTTGAGCAACACCTATTCCGGTCATGCCATGTTTAATAGCAATTTGAATTAGCTTGTAAGCAACGGTTCCCATACACACTATGTCAACTGCTCTACCATAAGTATGTGGAGAGTTTGTAGAGCCGCCTATTTTAGCATTATGCTCAGGACTTCTGTATCCTGAAGATACAATTAAAGGTCTATCCATTTCCCTTCTAACATTAACAAGCATAGACATAAAATCTTCCTGCATATTACAGGCACCAGTACCCTTACACTCAAGTTCATTGATAGTAAAATATTCCCATTTAGACATATGAACCTCCGTTATGTCTCATTCTTAATGTAGATAACAGAAAAGTCAGCAGACACAAGATTGTTTGATCCTGAACTAGATGCTCTCATCTCAAGGTCAGTCTTTTCCTGTACTTCAATTGGATATTTAATAACAAAGTCTGCTACACCACCAGACCCAATAGATTGTTTTATTAAAGTTCTAAACACACCACCGAAATTTCTTTGTATTGCTCTAATAGTTATGTACTGATTAGCATTTGTTGTTCCGGTTGCTACGTTAAAATGATCAAAGTATCCTGTATAACCCGCAGGTACTGTCCATAGTCCCATAAGAGTTTGATTCTCTCCCAGTGTAATCTGGGCATAGATAGTAGCAGGAACACCAGTAGTTACAGTGCCTACACCCACATAGATATTACCTGCTGCTGTACCTCCTGATCCTGCTGTCAGAACATATGCTCTGTTTACTCTAAGAAAAGAAGTGGTAGTGTTTACTTCTGTCTGACCATTGAGAGTTACAATTTCTTCTACCTCGTTGTAGTCTGCATCAAGACCTTGAACAAGGATAGTTCTTGCTCCTGTACCTGCAGCAGTATCATTAGTAGAACCAGATGAAACTTTCATCACAGTAGCTGCAGAAGGATAGGCATAGATACCACCGGCATCCCAGATAGTTTCTTCAGTACCGTTAATATCTGGATTAAATCCAAATTTAAAGATGATCTTATGATCAAGTATTTGATTACGAGCTGCCTGTAAATCAAATGGTTCTACTCGTCCATTCTTTGTTATACTCGATAGTATAGCCATAATTTATTCCTCTATTTTAGTAAAGGCTTACCAGCATATTCAGATACAACTTTAGTTAAGCCGTCAGTTAAATAATCTTGAAGTTCACTAGAAACTCCCCTCTCTCTTAAAGACTTCATAAGAGAATCATAATTCGGGGAGTCTGGTATAAACGCACTAGGACTTTCAATTATATCATTTTTAATAGTAGCTGCTGTAGCTAATACTAAATTATCATCTGCACCATACCAAAAATTATCTGTAGCCGCAGCTAAGACACCATCTAATTCAAGCTTTTTAGGTTCTTCTTTAATTTTACCTTTTTCTTTAAATTTTCTAACGTAATCAATATCTTTATACACATTAGCTTTTCTAGCTAACTTTTGCATACCAACATACTTACGCTCTTGTAGTGTTTTAAATTTTTCTATAAGGTTATCTGCAGCTTCTTTATTAATAACTTCAAAAGGTAATTTATAAATTTCACTTTTAAAATTATTTTTAGTTTGAGCTATAGCTTTTATATCTTTTGATAGGTCAAAGCCTATAGCTTTATTTACATTAGTTGTTACGGGACGGACACCTGATCTTAAAAGAAAAACTAAATCATCTGGATTTATTGGAAACCCTGAGTTTCTTTGAGCATTGCCCTCACCTAAAAGCTCTTCAGAAGACTTAGCTTTAAAATAATCTGTAGCAAGTTTAACTGTACCACCCGGCATTCCTTTTAATACAGCCTCAGTAAAATTAATTGCTTTATCTTTAAATGTAGCACCAACTGCTTGATCATAAAAAGGTCTTCCGGTATCTGGATTAACACCAGTAAGTGCATTTAATACAGACCTAGTTAAAAATGTAGGACTGTAAAATTGTGCTAATGCTCCTTTAGCTGCATTACCAAAAGCATTATCAATTTCTTGATCTGATATGTCACCACTACCTAAAATTTTACCAAGCACTAATCTAGTGGGAGCTTTTAAATAATCAAATGTATCACCTGCTGTCGATCCAACATACCTAGTTCTTATGTATGGTTTAAAAACTTTCTTCTGTTCTTTAGTCAAACCTTCACCAGTTTCATCTAAAACAAAAGGCTCTAAATAATAATTAATTGATCCTTTAGTCCATTCAGGTGACAACATATTTATAGCTTTCCTATTGTTTTCACCCACACCCATAGTATCATTATTGCTATTAACAGCAAGACTTGGAGCGCCAAGAGCAGTAGCTATTCCTGTAAGTCTGCTCAATCCTCTAGCCATTTGTCTACCATTAGCTTGAGCATAACCTTCTCTTAAATCTCTAACTCCTATTTTAACAGCATTCTTAGTAGTTCTTACAAGTTCAGTAGGAAACAAAACATAGTTACCAACAATAGGTGTTCTAGCTATATATCTAGCAGCACCCGGAGCCATACCATAAGTAGGAAAGGTATCTCTTACATTTCTAGCCGCCATTTCAAATACTTCATCAAGCCTAGCTTGTTCAGAGTTAGTTAGTCTACCAGTATCTTTTACCTTTAAAGCTTTTTTAAGTCCATTAAATTCACTTTGAAAAGCAATCAGTTTAGCATAACTGTCGGGTGTTCCATAAGCATTACCTACCTTAGTCATAAAATTACCAAATGCTTTTGAAAAACCTTTTTGTCCACCTTGACCATACAGATTAGCATTTCGAGCTATCATCTCACCAGTAATATCTTGATCAAGAACACCTAATGATTTAAGCCTATTTACAGTTTCTACCGCTTCTTTATTTTTTTTCAATCCTACAGCATCAAAAGCTTTCTCTCCTACTTTAAGTTGTTCAGCTAATGTCTTAACTTGCTTAACAGCTTGTGCATAATTTCTAGGATTTAAAAAATGTCCATTTAATACAAGGCTACTACCAGCACCATATAAGTTTAACAGGTATGCAGGAGCATCTAAAGATGTTTCTACAGACTGAATAATAGAGGATGTTTTACCTAAGAAACTAGACAAGCCACCGGGTTGACCAGCTATTTCTAAGCCCTGATTAATATACTTACCCATTTGTGGACTTGTATAAATATTTTGTAAAATCTTAACTTTATTACCACCAAATTTACCTATACTTTCATCTGCAATACGACCAAGATTATCTACCCCATCTACAAATGCTGCAGTAGAAAATTTAGTTTTAACACTAGGAAGTTTAGGAACTAATCCCGGTAAAGTAACCTCTTCTCCTTTAGCTATACTAGCTTTAGCAAACTTTTCAACATCAGTTAAAAACTCTAACTCACTAATTAATTTATTTTGATTATAAAATGTTGTAGATAATTTTTTATAAGGGTCTTTAATTTCACCTAATAAATCTAGAATAGGTTGATCTAAATCTTTTCTGCCAGCTAAAACTCTAGAACCTACTGTTGGACTAGAAGAAGATTTTAAAGTTCCCTCTAATATATTATCAATAATAGTTTTATCATCTTTAGCTAGTTTAGTAACAGCAGCTTCTATGACCCCATCGACCTCATTTTCTGGTACGCCCTTTTGTAAAAAATAAGTTCTAGCATTATTTACTTTATTTAAAAATTCAGCGTCAACCTTCTCACCTTTTAAAGCTTTTTTAATCTTTTTTAAATATGATGGATTAAGGCTTGATTCAAAACTTCTAGTAAAATAAATACCATCTGGTCCCTGACCAATACCTATACGAGCATCTCCCTTCAAACCTAATAGATCATTAATTTTATCTTCATTTTGTTTTATATTAAGTTTAAGTTTATCAACAGCTTCTTTTACAGGTTGAGTTAATCCTGTATCATCTCCATTATTTATATAAGCTGCTAAAGAATCATCAGATATTTTTTCTTTCTTTTGAATTTTTTCTAAATCATTTAAATCATTTCTAATTTGACCAGCAAAACCTTTAGAAGCAAACTGTCTTTTTGCAGCAAGCTCTGCTAACTCATCAGGCAAAGCAGCTTTACTTGTAAAGCCTCTTCCTAAAGTTGTGTTAATTTTTCCAATAATTTCTGTTACTTTATTTTGCTGTTTAATCTCACCTGTAGGAGTTTCAACTAATCTAGATTCAGTAACAGCAGTATTAGATGTAGGTGGAGGAACTTCTAAACCACCATCATCTACAGCTTCAATAGTCTTTTTAGTTTTTTTAATAGTTTCATTTATTAATTGACCAGTACCTTTAACACCATATTTTCCTATTAAAAGGATAGGATTAATAACGGCTGAACCAAGTGCTAAAAAAGCACTACTATCTAAATACTGTTTAGTTTTTGCTTTTGCAGCACTATCATCAGGATTAATTTGTAAAGCTTTAAAAGCATCTTTAATTACATCAGGTACATTTTCTTCATAGATATTACCCATTTTTAATGCAGTTGATTCTGCAAATCCCATCTCTTCTAGTTGTTCAACAGATAATGATTTATAAGCTTCTGATAGGTCTTTAGAAGAGTTAAAAATATCTGCAAGTATCTGTTCGTCAGCACCTCTTAATTGAACATCCATTTGTGTAGCCCCGGCAAAACCACCAGTAATACCTGCTATTCTTCTAGCCCTCTTTCCTCCCTTGCTTAAAGGTATAGAGGTTTTAGGTCTAACTTTTAAACCAGTTTGCCTACTCATTTCTGCAGCAATTCTATTTGCTTTAACCTGACCAAACTTTTTTCCAAGCTCATCAAATATTTTTTCAAATACTTTTTTACCAGCACCAACGCCAGTTAATATTGTAAGAAGATCGCTAGTGATTTCTTCTGCCGTAGTTAATTTAGGATCAAGAGCATCAAGAACAGTTTTAATAGATTTACTAGCATCAGCTTCTCTTATAGCTTCTCCAGTTTTAGGACTTACAACATCAACAGCAAACAAGGCTAATTCACCCGGTAACTTCATAGTCTCTATAATAGGTTGAGCAACAATCGCTCCAGTTCTATCATACTCTCTTTTAGTTTCGCTTACTTCTCCTATAGGAGCTATTACTCTTTCATCAATAAAAGCAAGTGGGTCTTCAAAAAAACCTACAGGTTTAGGTCTTTCTTCGGCAACAGTAAACTGTTCAGGTAAACCTGTTCCAATATCTACTGGTTCTATGGTTTCAGAAACTACTTTACTTTCTATATCTGATTGAGGAGCTTTTAATGATTTTAAAAAATTAGTATACTTATCTTCATCAGATTTTTCTGAGTCAATTTCATTATCTATATTTACTTTAGGTGCATCTTGACTTCCTACATTTACTTGAGAAGTTTCCAATGCATTTAAAAAATTGGTATAGTTAGTATTAAATTGTTCAGACATTTAAATATATCCTAATTGCCCATCTCTAATATTTCTGAAATTATAATATCTTTAGTTCGCTCTGTAGAAACTTTAATTACTCCAGTAGTAATTGCTGCATTAACAAATTGAGTAATTTGAGTTACAGGGTCACTGCTCGTTAATCTATCAACTAGATTAAATATCTCATCTTGTTTAAGTGGCTTTAATTCTTTTACTGATGTTTTTATAGCTTGTTCCATATTTTTTTTCTGAGAATCAGGCAACTTACCACTAGCTGAACTACCACCTAACTGGTTATATACATCTATTTCTAAGTTAGCAGAAGCTGGACTTCCCGGTTTAAGAGCAACACCTCTTACTTTAACTTGTCCAGTATCTGGATCAACAGTAAAGGCATTAGCTGTTGCTGCAGCTTTTCTTATAGCATTATAGTCTCCTGAAGTAAGCTTGTCCTTGTCTTTTAAATCAGCAAGTGCTTGTATATAATCATTATCAGCACCTTGTTTCTGGAGTAATAGTTTAGCAAGCTCTCTTTCATCTTGAATACGTTCCCTATTAAAACCACTAATCTTTTCAGATACTTTAAGAGCCGTATCAGCTTCTGACATATCTGCTTCTAAACCAGCAATCGTAGCATCTATTTGACTTCTTTGATCAGCCTTTGATATGTTAGCAACATTAGCTAAATTAGAAAGCTCTTGGTCATCTATTTTTAATAGATTATCTCGTTGTTTTTTAGCTGCATTTCTTTCAGCTTTAGCATCATCTAATAATCCCGCAACAAAATTAGTTTCTTGAGAGGCTTTGCCAACTGCTTGTAATCCACTTACACCTCCCTCTTGTCCTAAAGTTGCTAAACCAAGATTCATAATACGAAGCCATTTGTTTTGACTAATATCTTCTATTTCACTTTCACTGCTTTCTTTTATATCTTCTCGTCTTTTAGCAAAATCAATATCTTTGAGTTTACTTCTATATAATTCTTCTTCTGGAGTTAGTTTGGCTGCATCAAGCCTAGCTCGTTTAAGTTGATCTACGAGAGGTGCGGTAGCTGCTTGATATTCTTTTATAGCAGCAATTCTAGGGTCTGGTCCTCTAGGTGGTATAGCACTCCTTAATGTAACAGGAAGTGTAGCATTTCTTTGAAGTGCATCTGTTGGTATTCCTAATAGAGCTTGACTATAACCAGCACCGGGTGCTTTTCTACTTGCTATTTGAAGTGCTTGCCTATTTGCATTTCTGTTTGGAAAGCTCTGCATACCTGTAGGAAAAACATTATCTTGATGTCTTTCTAAACCTGCTAGTCCACCTCTAACCTGTCCACCAGATTGACGAGGCACTACCTGACCACCTGCTTTATTCTTAAAGCCACCCAAAGAACCAAAGAGACCGACGCCTGTACCAAGTGTACCTAGAATCTGTTGACCAAAGCTAGGTTGTGGCTCACTTCTACTTGTAACTTGGTATGTAGATGGTGTGAATGGGAAGCCTCGTACAAGAGATTGATACTCTTGTAATTGACGTAATGGAAACTCTCTTTGTTCAATAAAGTCTTTCTCAGCTAAGTTTAATGCTGCTTGTTCCTGTGCCTGTTTAGCTTCCCCTGTGCTAGAAAGCAATGCAAGTTCTCTTGCAGCTTGTGCAGGAGCAGCTTCACCAAGACCAGAGAACAATGCAGAAGATTGTAACTGCCTACCCCTCTCAGACTCAAAACCTTTCTGTGCTTGTTCAAAGGCTGTAGCTAATCCTCTTTCTTCGATATCACTTAACTGTTGTTGTAAATTTCTTTGGGCTTCTGCCTCAAGGATAGCTGCCCTTGATCCACCAAAGGAGCCAGCTTGAACTGCTGCTGCATCTAACTTCGGTTGAATAGTTCCTTCATATTCTCTAATAGCTTCTCGTTTAGCTGTATCAGTTACACCTCGTAAGAATGGGTTCATCAAACGATCAGCATCAGCTTCAGTAAAAGCTAATGAGCCTAGACCAGCCTGTTGTTTAGCTTGTTGAAAATAAGGAGCAGAGCTACTTAAATCAGGAGTGGTAGCCAAACCTTGCCTACCTAAAGCTGCTAAACCAGTAAGAGCTTCCTGTTGCTCACTAGAAAAGTCAGCAAGTCTTGGACCTGTAAACTGTTCAAAGGGAGCTAGTTGCTGTATAGTATCTCCTGTTTCTGGGTCTGTAGTGTCCTCAAAGAACTGCGCTCTTCCAGCTTCTAACACATCTTGGATAAAAGGTTTCGTTAAATCAAAACCTTCACTTGTTAGTGATTGAGCCGATACAGCAGTCGGTCCAGTTCCGAACTGTCCTGTTGAACCACCAAAAACATTTGCTAATACACCCATTCTATTTCTCCATTAACTCATTAATGATTGAAGAGCTTTACCACCATCCATCTCTGGTGGTTGCTTATCTCTACCATATTTCTTTTGTCTAAAGTCTGCAATAAATTTATCCATATCATCTGCACCATCATCAGGATTACCATTCCCAAGCATAGCCATAACATCAGCAGGTACAACATATTCTTTAGGTGATACCGCTAAAAGACCACCACCTTTAATTCCCATTATTTGATTGTCTTCCATACCATGACCATCACCACCCACTATACCTTCAAAGTCTGGCTGACCTCCATGCCCAAGAGATACAAGACCTCCCTGTGCAGCAGCTACAAACTGTGTGGGACCAAAGAACTCAAAGCCACCACCCTCAATAGCTCTACGTCTAGCCTCTGCTGCTGTAAGACCAGCACCACCTGTACCAAACTCACCAGATGCTCTACGCCTTGCTACTCGTCTACGAGCAATAGGTTCAGGTACACCACTCTCAATAAGTCTCTGTGCTTCCCGTTCCTGTGCAAGACGTTGAAGTTCAACAGCATCTACAAGACCTGTAGCTTCAACAGAAGCTAAACTTCTACCGAAATCATCAACGGATAACTCACTACCAAATTCTTTAGCAGCATCTAAATAATTTCCTTCACCAAAAGATGCTCTAGCTTTAGAGAATCTATCAAAAGATTGAGGTGTTACATATCTTTTGTTAGCTAAAGCATCGGCTGTAACTATATTTCCCTGTTGATTTAAAGTAGGTTCAAAGATTTGATCTGCCGTCTCTATTGCAGTGCTAACTGCCTGTTGACCTTGCTCATAAGTAGTTGGTCTAAAACCAGTTAATGTCAGAACTTCCTCTTGAGGTAAAGCTTGTACCTCTCTACCTATTACCTCAAATTGACGAGGAGATAAATTTCCTTTATCCAAAAGATTTGCTGCCTGTGGACTAAGAGATTTAAGTGCCTCAAGATTATTATTATTAAATACTTCAGTAGTTTCTGGGTAATAAAATTCATTGTATGTCTGTGAAAGTGGCCCTGAAATATAGGCATCACTTTCAAATCCGCCGTATCCGCCTACAATATCAGAAGAGTTCTCTGATAAATAATTTTCCCCCGGATTAATTCTGAATGGACCCTCCGTATTAAATCTAGGCTCATATAAAGCACCGGCTCTACCTGCGGCAGCTTTACCTAGAGCAATTCTCTGCTGCCTTGAAGTTCCTTCTTCTCCTAGATCATAAGCACTACCACCTCCCACACCACCTAAAAATTCTTTTAGTTTACTACCACCATACTGCAATCCACCAGAAACAATACCAGCAGATAAAGCATCACTAGGACTTCTAAAGGGTAATGAACCTAATGCTGTACCAGTACCAGATAAGATTGCTTGTGTACCTGTTCGACCAATAGTTTCTAGAACGCCGGGAGGAACATAGGGTCCAGCAATAGCAGGTAACGCAACAGAAGCAATTGCAGGAATTAAGTTTTCTGGTTTAAAATAATTTTTAACACTAGCTTTAACAGTATCAAATATATCACCTAAGAAATATTCTGGTAATCCAGTGTCAGGATTAACTGACATTAGGCCAGAGTTCTGAAGCCTATTAACTTCTGGCTTTGTCATATGTACAAGTTCAGTATCTCCTCCTCTACCCTGTAGAGCAAGAAGAGAAGCTATCCCACTTTGGGGTGCTTGCCTATTAATAAATACTGCCATAGTTCCTTACCTGCTGTGGTTGTGCATAAAATGATGCTGGTTGCATAGCATTAGTATAGTAATTAGTTGATCTTAATCCACCGGGTTGCTGCTGTCCTGAGATAAACTGTTGTGGTTTTTGAGCAGGAACAGTCTCTTCCGGCATAGCCATTCCTTTATTTACAACATCAAGAAGTGTTGGTTCTTTGTTAATTAAATCTTGAATACCACCACCTGTTTGTGCAAAAATTCTACCGGGTGTAAAGTTAAAAGGTCTTCTTGTTATTCTAGATGTACCAGATGCTGAAGACTGTACCTCATCCTGTGGTCTAACCTCAAGAGGATTTTGTTGTACAACAGATGCAAGTCCTGTTAATCTATCTGATCCATCAATCTCCCCAAAGTCTGACGTATCAGGTGTAGTTGAAACAGGAGACGACGGTGGTGTTGAAGATATACCCTTACCTGCTGTATCAGTACCAGTAAGTGAACTAGTTATAGCATCTACTACGGCTGATTTACCAGTATCAATTCCCTTACCTAGTTGATCTAAATTTTCTTGAACGGTGTTTAAACCAAGAAGTCCTGTAAGTGGTGATAAGGCATGAGCTATCTCAGATAGAGGATTCTGTGTGTTTAAACCAAGAACATTATCTTTATCTACTAGTCCAAGAGCTTGTCTACCTAAGAAACCAGCTAAAGGATTAATAACGTCTACTATATCTGCTACAAATTCGCCGGGACTAAATGAAAATCCTAGATTACTATATGTCGGGGCTCCGTATAGGTCTGCAGCTTTAGGAGAAAAAGTCCATCCAGCACCAAGGAATTCAGCATGAGGCTTATCTAATCCTACTGGTATTTGATCCATCTGTTCAATATCAGGAACTTCAAAAGGATTAAAATTTCTAGCATCTTTTTCAAATTTATCTAGTATTGCTTGTTGTAGAGTAATAGGAATATTTCTTTTTTCTATAGCAGTTAAAACCTTTGGACTAATTGGTGTTGGTCCGGGGTCTCCAATACCAGCTAAACCTCCAACAGCATCAGCAGCAGTCGTAGCAGCTACAGCTTCGGCAGTTGACATGTTTGCAGTAGGTTCGCCAAACTCTACATCTGTTTCGCTATCACCATCTCCAGCACCACCATCATCACCACCTTCACCAAAACAAATAAACTTACGCAAAGGTTTTTCTAATTCATCCCAAGGATTATCTAAGCCTAAAGCACTAGATAAACTATCAGACCATATTTTATTTTGTTTTAACTCAATCATTTTTTAATTCCATTAATTAAGTTACCAGCTAAATCAAGTTCCCACCATTTAATTTTGTTAGTATATTTACTAGGTTGACAGTGGTGATTATTATGCCAACCTTCTCCAAAGTTTAAAAATGCTAACCACCAAATATTTTTAGACTTATCATCAGAAACAAAGTTTTTATAACCTATATCTCTATGGCAAAAATAATTTGTGAAAGCTTGCAAGATCATCGTTACCATTGATGGAATAATAAACATAAAATATAAAGCCTCTAAACTTATAAAACTTAAAAGACTTATATAACTAAGAATGCAGGGCAACCAGTACTTATGGGTAAACCTCATAAATTTATTCTTGGCTACATCAGTACATTTTTTTAATAAGTCACTAGCTGTAATGCGATATCTTAAAAAAACCATATCAAATAAATTTAAATACAAAGGAGAGTGTGGATCATTAAAGGCATCAACCTTATTATGATGGTTTCTGTGAATACCCACCCAACCAATAGTACTACCTGTACCAGATATAACACTACACAATCCACAAAGATACTTCATCCAAGAATATTTAAACTCAAAAGATTTGTGCGTCCAATATCTATGATTGCCGACAATAATTCCTAAACCATTCATACAAGAATACATAAAGATAGACATTAAAATCCATAACCAACTAAAATCTATTAAAGAAATAAGGGCTACAGATGCTATCATATTCATAGCTAGTAGTATTCTAATTGATGTAAATCTACTTGTTAGCATATTGAAGAATTCTCCACAACGTATCTATGTTTATTCTTTCTAAATGTTCTCATGTATTTTCTATTCAAATGTCCAAAATGTTTTAAGTTTTCTTTCTTAACTTTCTTAATTGCCGCTGGACCACCTAAACAAACAAAGTGCATATACCAAAAAATATCTCCACAATTCCACTCATCAGGTTGTAATCTACGATTTGAATCTACAAAATCTTTTTCAATCTTTTCATTTATAAACGCATACGTTAAAAATCCTGAATCAAAAATTTTATACTGATTTAATTCCATCGGTGGTAAAATAAATCTTTTTAAATCTTTTAGTGTATAGTGTTTATGATTCTCTGATTTTGCTAAGTAGTCACATATAGTAATAAAGTCTTTATTCTTATCTCTCATTAGTTTAAATCATGCCAAGAAGTTTCTGCCCCTAAACTAACATAACCTACAAACTTCCCTCTACTTGCTGCATATGCAATGTTACCTGCTTGTGGTCTACCAATCTCTGTTACAGTAACAACAGTAAAAATATTTGTTGTAGGTCTAGTCTCTTCCTGTACATCCCTTGTCTGTAAATCTAATATTAATTTTGCTCCCCACTCAGATAAAGTATCATAAAGATTATCTACTTCTGAATCTATAAAGCGAACAAACTTAGGTAATTCTGGATAACGTACTGGCATTACCTAAGTCCGTCCTCTTGTAAAGAAAGTCTTAAAGAGCCATATCTCCATTCAGTCCCGCCAGTACCTTCAGAAGAAACTAGAATGATTGCTTGCCTTCCTCTTGCCCTTAGATCAACCTTCTTTGTAGCTGGTGTAATTGTGAATGGTCCTTTTGTAACTGCATCATTAACTGGAAAGTTTTGTGCAATAATACTAAAATTAAGATTACCATTGTTTAATGTAAAGTCAGGGATAAGTCTATCCATAAACATCATCTCATTTCCATCTTCAATATCAAATGCTGCTGACTCAATAAACGATGCTTGGGGTTGTCCATTAGCTGTAAAGATTTGGGGAGGTTCATTATCAATAAGATAAGAAGACACATCCGTTGTAATTGTATTTCCAAACACATCCTTATCGTCATACGTTGTATATGTAGTTGTACCAAACGACCATGTTTTTTCTAATGGATTATAGATAACATATTTATCTGGTTCTGTAGCCTCTGAAGAACAATAGAGCCATATGATTTCTTTAAACTCAGAATTAATTCCAGCATAAACTTTATCTTCAGCATTACGATTAAAGTTTTCAAAAATATATCTACGGACTGTACAATCTAAATTTCTAACTTGACCATCAAAAGCATAGAAATTATCCTTACCCATCCATATTGAGATACCATCAAAGTCAACTGCAGCATGAGGACCAATCAAACCACAGTTTGTACCTCCCTGTTGAAAACTAAATACAAAAGGTGGTCCAGTAAAAGTCATTAACCAAATAGAATTGTCAGTCCATATATTAACAGCATTTCTAGAACGAACCGCTCCAACAATCTCAGTGCCGTCTGTTAAAATATTTTCACCTGATGTACTACTAACAGAAGGAGTAAAGTTATTGTAATTGTTTTGATCTGACCAACGAACAAGCATAGGATTAAATGTACCTGTTCCAAATTCTGTTGATCCAAAAGCTACAACATGCCTATCATTAGGAGATACTAAAATATAATTATTAACAGAAGGTGAAGCACTAATAATTACAGCCCTATCAGGAGTAGATTCAATAGTAGTATCCCATTTAAATATTCGACTACCTCTTCTACAAGCTATAATGTCTTCTCCAAAGGTATCTAAACTCCACTGTGTGTTTCTAGTAATAATATTAGAAGCAGAGGCTGGTTGATTCCATGCTCGTACACCTGTTACAGAAGCACCAGCATTATAAAAATCTGCACCATAACCTAAATTAGTGATAGCTATATTTGTACCAGTAGGTAAAAGATACTTTAGTGTAGCAGTACCTACTCTGTTCTGTGTCGATTCTGCAGCTACGGTTGTTTCAAAATGAAACCGATTACTATTAATAACTGATACATTGAAAGTTCTACCACTTAAATCTTGATTACCACCTATTGAGGTTGAAGATGTAAATGTAACAAAATCTCCGGTTGCTGCACCATGTGATGAAACAGAAACAATAATTGTTGTTTCAGTAGCTACGGTATAAAAACCATTATTAGTTCCATCAATAGTAACGATAGCTAAAACATTAGTACCTACACTAACTTCTTTAATAGGAGTTATATCAATATTTTCATTGTTGTTATATTCATATAACTTCTTCTCTGTTCCAAAAGAAGCAAACTTATATGCATCATTATCAGACCATGTAATTATATCTCTAGCAGTACCATCAAAAGGAGTAGCAACTCTTTTTGCATAACCCCTTAAATTTTCAGGTCGGCCTTGACGAAACCTAACCTTATCACCATTATACCAAGAACCCTCTTCTGCATACTCAGTAGATTCCCTATTAATACCGGGTTTAAAATTTAATTTTACAAGTCTTGAATTAGTTGACATATGTTCTTACCCAAATGAAGAAACAAAAACTGTATCAATAGCCGATACGCCTCTAGCATTATACACAAGTAAGTCTACAGAGTTTATAGACGTAGACATTGTAGGAGCAGTTCCTCCTGAAAAGTTATAGGCATCTCCAAAAGCTAATGTTCTACTTCCAGTGCCATCTTGAATAACATAGATATGTCCAGTTTGCCCAGCAACAGCATTCGACGGATTCTCTAGTGTTCTATTGCCACCAAGACTTACAACAAAGTGTGTGCCTGTAGCAAAATCAACAGCAATAGAAGCTGCATCAGTTAAAGTTACAGGAGTACCAGCCACTTGTTTTTTAAAGGTAGCACTATTAATCGTTGCTGCTGAAACAGATACAGTACCTATGTAAGCATCTGTTGCAGAAATACTTGTAGCAAAACCTACAGCAGATGTAAAAGTATTAAGTTGAGTGAAAGTATTAGTAGCTGACAGTTGAGCAAAAGTGGCAGATAACTCAAATCCCGCAGCATTAAGAGGGTAAACAGATACTGAATCTGAAAAATATACTCCTGCAACAGATGCGTTGATTGTTGATCCTGAACCGCTTCCTGTTTTAAGTGTAATGGATGAGTCATTTTGTCTAACAGTTTGATCATTAACTATATAAAATTTAGATTTTACAGGTATAGTAATATTAATATCAGCAGAAACAGTACCCACAAATTCTAACATAGCTGAACGAGATTGATCTGCTGCACCATTAGCTTCGGTTAAAGTAATATTAGCCGCACTACAGGATATAGTAGTGTATCCTGCAATAGCAGAATCAACCAGATTAATAACCTCGTCATTAAGAATTAATCCCCAACTATTAGGATTATCCCCATCCCCTTGTTTTGTAAGGCGTATATTAGTTGTATAAGTACTCGCCATTATTATATTCCTTTATCTTGTGCTGGTATTCCAGCAGCTACTATGTAACCTGCTACCATTTTATTAGGTGTAACTATCTTCATTATAGAAGTTTCTATCTTGTTATAATCTTTATAGCTTGTAATTACTTCATCAACTATAAATAACTTAGGTTTTCCTATAAATCTAATACAATCTTGAGACAGTCTCTTTCTCATAACTTCACTAGCGTATGCTTCTCTACTTCTAGAATCTGCCAGTGCTAGGTCCATTATATCTTTCTCTTCTTTACAGATAAAAAATGCAGCTACCTTATCTCCCTTGCTCCATACTTCTTGTGCTGAGATACAGGTG
>WLWH01000198.1_pt1 | contig 52785 bp, 46 predicted proteins | sample 6712741 | NCBI WGS metagenome assembly WLWH01 (sample SAMN12718694, study PRJNA515312) | sponge metagenome | isolation source: marine sponge | host: Mycale hentscheli | place: New Zealand: South Island, Marlborough, Capsize Point | collected 2003-05-01 | reverse complement strand
GGTATTCTTTTGTCCAAAATCCCACAATTTCAAAATATACTTTTCGTCCAAACCTTTCAAACAAAAAGTCTGGAATCATTGCTTTTCCGTCGGCAATCAAAGGATCCGGCTCCCTTGACATCTTCCATCCAAACTCGTCAGCCGGATCAAAATGCTGATAAAATTTCTTGGCAAACGCCGCTTCAATGGTACTGTCGTAAACATATACGTCATCCAAGACATCGCCGCCATTGTTAGACGTAGATTCTATTCTTGATCGAATGAATCCCTCAGTACTCTTGTTTGACAATTCAAAAGAATAGATTTTTTTGCCATTATCGGTGTTTTTTGCAATTGAACCGCTGATTTTCCAAGTTGGCGTGCCTACAATTGACGGCAGTAGTTTGGCCATGGATGTGCCGTATCGGTCAGTCATTTTAAAGAGGCTGAGGGGGCCCTCCAAAGTACATTTTATCGAATCATCACCGCTGTCATCTTCTGAGCAATATTCCAAATTATACATCAGCCCATATCTTTTGACGTCGCGTAAAACCTGTTTCCAATACAGCCCACCTTTCACATAAAATTCCAATATAGTGCATTTGAAAAGAAGAGTTTGAAGCAACGACAGATTGTACCACAAGATAAGGTCTTTGGGACTGATTGTGTCAAACTGCGTCAGTAAAAGATTTTCATCTTTGTCACCCCACATTACAGTTTCAACAGTATCAGGTGAAATGTGCAACTGGTTTGAAATCTTTTGCATTATGGATTGCCTTTGCAGATCAGAAAGAGCCAATCCCTGTTTTGAAGATTCTTCAAACAGCTTTTGTCGTATAGACCAAGGAGCTACAATGGTAGATGACGATCCTGACCGTGTAAAAATTGAACGGCGCTCTAACAGTGCAAGCAATCCCCGCACCAACTTGTAATCATATTCAGATTCAAGCAGATTTATTTTTTGTAGCAAGTCTCCCTTGTGCTGCTTGTTTTTTTGAGCATTTGTAAAAAATACAATCATCTTGTTGACAAGTTCATAGTCCGTACCATTGCCAAAATCAGACGTGCAAAACAAAGGCATGACCTTTCCCCTACTAATCCGAATACGCAGAAGATCAGAAGAAAGCATCAGAAATCACTCACAGTTATTTTTGCAGTCTTGTCACGCATGATTCAATCCCCATATCCTGCTGAATCGGTGCCAATCAAAGAATTTTTTTTCAATGCAGATATTCTCTTTGCACTTGTACCGGTTTCTCGCGTATGTTTGGATACCAATTCAACCAATCTCGCCTTGCGGCCATCCTGTTTTGGTCTTAGAATCCTGCCAAGTCTCTGTATAAGCTCTCTACCACTTCCCGTACCGCTCATAATTATGCCCAAGTCTGCGTCTGGAACGTCCACGCCCTCATCCAGCACTTTGGAGGTTACAACTGCACCGTATCGGCCAGATTTGAACCCGTCTAAAACATCCCGCCTCTCATCTTTGAGCGTCTTGTATGTAATATGAGGGATCAGGAATCGGTTTGAAAGACTATAGACCATCTTGTTGTTTTGTGTAAAAATTATTATCTTTGAATTTGGATTCTGCCGTAGAATTTTTTGCAATTCATGTACTTTGGATTCGCTGTTTAGCGCAATCTCACTTGCCTTGTTTCTTGCAAGCATTGCCTCTCGTGCAGTCTTGTTCTTGTTTGACATCATGATCAATCGTTTTAGATTGTACATAGAGGGGACTTTGAATCCCAATTTTTGAATATTTGTCAAGAATTTTTTTTGATTGACCTCGTATTCGTGCTGTTCTTCAGGAGTCAGATTGGCTTGGATTCTGTCAACGGTGTATTCTGCAAGATGTTTTTGATCTGAAAGATCTTTGGAACCAAGACGAAATACAACTCCACCGGTAAGGTAAGGAATTAATTCGTGTAACTCATCCTCCCTCTCTATTGTTGCAGTCAGACCCAACCTGTATGGCGCAACAAATTGTTCCGCTATCAAACGATATCCGGGGGCAGGAAGATGATGTACCTCGTCAAAAATAATTAGTTTGAACTTATTCCCTATGGAAGATGCTCGAAGATATGCAGAATCATAAGTTGCCACAGTGATCGCCTGAAGATCATCCTCACCGCCGCCCAATTTTCCAATTCCAATGTTTTGCTCGCCTTGAGGGTGATCAACAGAAAGATATTTGGAAATATTGTTTGCCCATTGCTCCATCAAGTCAATTGTCGGAACCACCACCAATGCGGACGTATTTATTTTTTGAATGGCGTTAATTCCTATGGCGGTTTTTCCAGCACCGGTAGGTAAAACGACGCATCCCCTCATGGATGATTTTTCCCAGTTTTGCATGGCTTGCTGCTGATAATCTCGCAGAGATAAACCACGTATTTGAAATCGAGGCGAAGGGATAAAATTAGTCACATTGTCAACGAAATCAAGATCACTTTTTTTCAGATAATCTACAATTTCAGAATAGTTCAAACCGTATGATCGAAGGGATTTTGTCCGCTCATCATACTTTGTACCTGGAATTCGTATCAGATTACTGTCTTCAATGCGAATAGTGCCCTTGTCAAAGAAGAGTTTAGGTACGGACAATGAATTAGATGACAAATCTGATTCTGTTTTATCAATATCACTATAATCATTTTTTGATCATCTATTGTATCGTATTGGTTAATGAAGAATTACACTCAAAGACGGCACCAAAGAATGAGTTCAAGAATGCATGACTACAAAATTTTGAACGATGTCAAGACATCAAATGAGCCACATCCAAGTACAATGGCCAAGATCCACAATGTATGGCAAAATTTCAATTTTATTTATTTGGACATGTCAATGATCAATATCACCAATTTCCATAGTCGTGGAACAAAATATCAACTTTGTATATCCCCCAACCTTTAGAAATATGTCCATCAATTTTGGATTTCGAGTGCATGGCATATAAAAATAATCAGGTTCGATGTTCATCATTTAGTTAAGAAGATTGTCTGATTTAATTTGCTTTGCCATTTCATAAGTAATCAATCTCAGAACATTCGTAAAAGATAAAAAAATAGAACAGAGAAACTAATGCCAAAAAACAATCATCACGAATAAGAAAGAGCATAGATATCCAATAATCATTGTTGTTGTCGTTAGTTTGAGTGCATGTTAAAATAAGAATTTGATTGTAAAAGACTGTTTTAAAAGAAATAACTGATTTGCACAATCAAATGTGTCTGACAAAGACCCATGATTTGTAAAAATAGACAGGCAGTTTTACTTTGCAAAAACCCATACATCAAGAAAGAACAGGTACAGATTATTCAACTATTATGATTCCAGTCATGCCAGCATGTAATGCACAAAAGTAATCATAGGTTCCTTTCTCATCCAGAGTCACCTCAAATTTATCACCAGGTCCAAGTATGCCACTGTCAAACTTGTCATTATGTTGCAAAGTGCCAGAGTGTACTGAGGTTACAGTATGATGATTGCCATCAACGTTATCAAATGTCAGAACATTGCCAGAAGAAACTTTGACTGCATTTGGCATGTAAAACGGAGAAGCCAACCCCACAATATCCAGTGTCTGCATTGGTCTTCCCAATTACCGTATCAGATGAATCAGGTGTATCAAAGACTTGAATTGTAAAGTCAACGGATGCTTGTCCAAATGCAGGTACAGAATATGGTATAGTGCTTAGATCAACTTCTAAAATAACCGTGCCAGACTTGTCAAAGATTTGAGTTACAGACAATGAGCCCAGATGACCATGAAATGCGCCAGCCAATGGAATTGGAATAGGAGCCTCAGGCTGATCACCATAATCTGATTGGTAATAGTGTTGTGGAATTACAGAGATAAGCCCATCAACGTGAGTCGCGTCATTTCCCGTGTAATAGTCATCAACGTCAAAAACTATGGTGACAGGCTCGCCGACAACCACTCGTTCAGGAATCGTAGTCAACTTTACAAAGTATGCAGCATCAGGTTCAGAACCCTTAACCACTACTGATTGTTCTGGTTCTATGACGTCAACTGTAAACTCAAAAGTCCTAGAACCAAAGTTAGCCTTTGGATCTTCTTCAAATCGGAGCAAGTCGCCGGTAATAACGGATCTTGTCTGTCCAAGTTCTGGCACAGATGCACCCAACATGAACGGACCAGAAGACAAAGTGGTATAGCTTATTGTATAAGTTCCAGATGAAGGGAAGTAATTTTTAAAGTTCATAATACCAAAATGACCATGCAGCGTGGTAGTTTTGTAAATAGTATCGCCTTGAGAATTAGTTATTGTGTATGCCCAATCAGTATGAGAAAGATTCGCATTCTCTATTGAATTAAAAACTCGGGCATTAATTGGAACCAAGGTTTTTGCAAGAATGATTTCAGGAGAGCTAAACTCCAGACTAACGCCTTGCATTTGTTGAATTTCCGTATTAAACATCACATCATCATATGTTTTATTGACTGAAGGATTTTCTGCCACATTCATCATGGAACTGTCATCAGATGATTTTTTCATCACATCGTCACTTTTCATAGATTTAGAAGAGACAGATTTCATATCACTGCTAATTTCAGAACACAGCTTGTCTCCGCACACATCACTGTTAGATCCATAACTTCTGTTAGGAACACCTTCTCCTTTTAACGCAAAGACGTCAAATGACGCCACATCAACAGAACTTGCTACAAAGAACATCATCAATGTTATCGACAAGATGCCAGTAGAAAAGCTCATTTTTCTTTGATTGTTCATTATTACACAAATATATCATGATATCAAAATATATAGCTTTCTATATTTTGATATATTGATATCCGAAAATTAAATAGGGAATTAAGACGCACGAATTCATGAGCAAGGATGTTCTGGTAAGGGGATTTAATGAAAAAACATATTCAGAAATGAGCAATATTGCATCAAAGAAGGGAGTCAGCATCACGTCATTCATCAAAAACGTAATTGATCAGAAATTAAAAGAGCAAGATGCGGTTCAGCGAAAACACGACATCATATTGTACGATGATGAAGCGTCAATGGAATTCATGATAAAATCATTAGACAGGCTGACACAAGATACGGACCTGTTTCGCGTCTTTTGTGCCCCAGACAAATCCAACATGTCCAAAATATTTACAAAACTCAAATGGTTTAACGGAACGACACTGCCATATGAGAAGGATCTCAACAAGCTGTCAAAGTACCTTAACAGCATAATCGTAAAAATTACAAAAAAAACAGATGACAGATTGGTGTGTATGATGGATTGTATTTTGGAAGATGTGGCAAAAACATCCCTGAAAAAAGCACTGTCCTTGGAAAATGAATACAACAAAAGCAGATTGGAAGGGTTGATGTTTTGTACATACAAAACTGATCTAATATTAAAAGACGGAATAAAAGAAATGATGGAATTGTTCTCATGTCATGATCAAGTTTTCATTTTAAAAGATAATGAAATATTCAAGATGCACGTTACAAAAGAAAATACGCAAAAACTGCTACTGGATTAAATGAACCCCCATCTTCATGAATTGATAGCATTAAAAATTTATTGTGACGGTTCATGTGAGAATACTTTTCATGGGATCATATCAAATTCTAAATCAAGTTACACTTAGCAAGTAATTCGTGCAGAATCTCATAGCATTTACATCGTCATAGCTTTAATTCAATCATTCATTCTAACAGGATTTATCGTCACATTGCGAATTATTTTCAGTATTTGCCACAATCAGGTGAGACAATTCTTCCATTGTAAATCCAGCTTTTTTCATGGCACAGTTTAGGCAATACTTTTCATCAGGGAATTCAGGATTCTCAATGTAGTTTTCTTCCCCCAAAACACAAACTTCACAACCTACACCAGAACAAGTGAATTGTTCATAATGATTTACACAAATACAGGTCATCACGTTCTTTGTTTTTAAATAGATTAAAAATTTTTGTGAACCGTAAAACCAATGTCAAGTATGATTGAAAAATAGCTGAAATAGGTATTAATTCCCAGAATTGGCATTTTCAAGTAAGGGTTTGATTTCGTTTTCCCCATAAGATTTGTGAATGAATTTAAAATATACAAAACCCAGAATTGGGGATTTTAGTAATACCAATAGAAACAGATAATCATTAAATTCCAATCCAACCAACGTTTACACGCATGTTAGATGAAATTTAGTCTTTTTGAGTTAGAAATTCAATAGCATTAATGAATCATCATCTGAAGAAACATGTGAAACCACAACTTGAGAAGCCAAAAAATATTTTCTTTCATGAGAAGACATCACACATACAGCAAAGGATAAAACAAATGCAGACTAACATGATATAGTGGAAATTAAACGGGTAGGAAACGTAATGATTGCAGTGAAGGACATGAAAAAATCCTTACAATTTTATCATGAGTTGATAGGCCTCCCAATTAAAGAGCAAAGAGAAGACTGGATTGATTTGGGCACAGGTGAAAATTCCCTTATCAGCCTGCATCCTGCTTCAAAAACTGAACTGCACAAGGGCAGCTCACTTGAAAACGGAATTACGGTCGGATTTCTAGTAGGCGACGTCCAATCCGCAGTTGATGAGCTAAAGTCAAAGGGAGTTCAAATTTACAGGAACATAATCGAGAAGGATTCAGGGAAAAATGTCATTGTGCTGGATCCCGACGAGTATTTTGTTTCACTTTTTGAACCCGTTTCAAAGGACAAGAACACTCAGACTGGCGGATACCACGGATTTACACCCCAGTAGACGTTAAGAAGTATATCAGGTTACAGTTTATTTTAGAATGAATTTTTACATATCTGTGTAAAAATTGAATTCACAGATTGAAAATAATTTAAAAGAATTTGTCGCCATGCAAAAATCAAATTAAACAGGGTGATCACATAACCATGAAATAAATCCACAAGTACAGTCTTTTACAAGATATACTACCCAAGAGATGTTAAGCGCATATTGATTTTGTTTCTGTTGCTATGAATAATGAATGACAGTATTGACAGTTTTTTCATTCTAGATGTTTAGACTATAGATAAGACCTCATTACACCAATCTCATAGTCTATCTCCGTTGTATCCCTTGCCAGTTCCCTTGCGTGCTTGTACTTCTCCAATGCATCCTCAAAATTGCCCAGATATCTGTCCAAGTTTCCAAGTCCAAACCATGTGTCATATGATTTTTCGATGTCATGTGCCATTGCGTAGTGCTTTCTCACGTCCTCCACGTCATCAGACTGCTGAGCCATTGCAATTCTGAATAGTGCATTTGCCTTTATGATCAACGCATTCTTGTAGGTGGTTTTCTCGATTGGGTTAACCTCTGATTCATCATATGACTCATAGTGGTTGATTATGGGCGATACAAGCTGGGATGTCCTCTCAAAGTTGCCCAACACGTGATTGTCCTCTGCAAGTGATAAAGTACCCCATGACGTGTTGCCGATGAAGGGCGTGCTGTGAATTGCCATGGCACACTGGATGTTCTCCAGGTTCTGCCTGTCCTCGTCCCTCATCACATTTCCCAATGTCGACAGCATCTGGATGTCGTTGCCGTTGAAGTACTTCAATATGATTATGGCGTGCTTCTTTGCAGATGCATAGTCATGGTTCTCAAAGGAATCATCCATCATCTTGACGTATGTGTTCTTCAGGCTGTCCAGTCTGCTCGGACTAAAACTGGGCAGGTTCAACAGATATGGATACTCATCAGTTACGTCATTTGACAAGATATCATATTGTGAAACACAATCTACAGCATCTGCATCAAGGTAGTTGCGTGGAGAATTTACATGCACCACAGTTGTCACGGTTTGCTCATATCCAAGTGTATTTGTTACGATGCAATCAAATGAGTATTCCAGGCCGTGCATTATAGGTTCTGCATCACACTCATATCCCGACACATCACCACCACCAGTATAGATTCCGGTTATTCTCAATTCTGTTCCGTGTAATTCAGCTGGAAGCTGCACAGGATACAGAGAATATTCCACATAAGGATCAGAAAAAATTGCATCACTTGAGATAATTCCTCAGCCAGCAGCTACTGCTACTACAGATATCATCATGGCAGCAAGAACAGGTTTTGAAATTAAGACACTTTTTGCGGCAGTACCAGATAACGGTACAGCAGCAGATCCCGTTGAAGTTGATGATGTTGATGCATGAGCAGTATGAGTGGTCAATCCAATAACTCCAAATATTATACTGAATATTTTTTTCATAATTCCAGGTTCTGGATTTTTCTTTAATTCTCCTACAAATACTCTGAGTGCCTTGTTGTATTCACGGTGTAACGTTTCCGCATATGCGAAATCTTGACCTTTTTTAGCAATGACGTAGTATCCGTATGCATCACGTTGAATCATTTTTTTTATCTGTCAATATTTTCAAGTCTCTAAAGGTTGCAGACCTGTGCCGTCTCAATATTCTGGCAACTATTGCATTTGTTCGTGAAATATCATCTTCAAGTACAAACAATATTTTTAATTGTTCTTCACTACATTTTTCTGGAAGATTTACGGCTGACACAAATATTAGATTAAAATTGTTATTTTTAAGGATGCAGGATAAACATTAGCTAATGTGAACATTTGTTGATGTTGGTAGATTGTAGTTATTATGATATTTTTACCTAATCAAACCATATGGAGCTCATCATATTCATTCAAACCAATTGGCAATCTTTGTTAGTTCCAATATCAATTATAGGGATTGGAATTTTAAATTTTATTAAACCAGGATAGTTCCGATCGAAATACTCAAACAATTCTTAGGTCATCTACTCCAACCCAAAATACTCACATAATTCTGACATCCGTCAATGACAAGGTTTTTGTTGCCTAAAAGTAGAATGACAATCATAAATTGGTTTGCACGCCAAAATATGTTGAGCGTATGTTGGTTTTTGATGTTTTGAAATTAATCTAAAGTTTCAATGACATAGTCATGCAGACATTTCATGTTCTCACCATACTGCTTGTTCCAATTCTTCCAAAAGTCCAAGACGATTTCAATGTCATCTGTGTGATGAGTGTGATCAATGTCGCACTTTTTGCATGTAAGACGGCATTGCACCATGAAATCACAATGTAGTTGGATCATTTTTAGTCGTTGCGTATCATTGATCTACTAGCAAGATGTTGTGAGGTTTGAACAATCTTCCAATCTTTTCTTCCAGCCATTTGATTTTAGATTCTCATTGTTCAGGTCTATGCACATCCCCCGTCAGGATCACGTGCACCTGCTGGAACCACGGAACGTTGGGCCGGTCATCTATTTCCTGCTGTACGTTTTCAATGCATTCATCGGTGGACAGTCCAAGCTGATGGTTTACAAGGCAATAGTCCGCGTTGTAAAACGGATTGCGTGGCGACATTGCCAAAGCCTCCTCGTACATGCCCTTTGACTGCAAGAGCATGTCAGGATCAGTCAGGCCCTTCTTGTGCTGCATGGACGCGATTCCAGCAATCCAGTGCGAGTACTTGTCGAGGTTCTGAACAAGCACGTTCTTAAAATAGAATAATTTTTCCAGTTAGAAATTCTATAATTTGATATGAACTTATTCTTAATTTCATTACTTACAATCATTCTTGTTATTATAATTAGTAATGCTTATGCAAATGATACTGAAGAACAGTCACAGTCTAAGGAAGAATAAAAATATTTGTGTTTACGTGGGATTTAGACACATTGGGTTTTTTATTTTTTATTTCAAATGGTTCAAAATGATTGTGTTCAGTTTCCAGACTATCGACATATCTATGACTTAAAGATTCTGCCAATTCCCAACGTCTTTCATCAACAGCTATTTTGAGATACGTAATTACATCTTCATTGAAGTGTCCATTATTTACAGCAAAAATGTAAATTGATGTGGTTCTAACTTTTCTAAATAAACTTCTAATATTTTTTCTAATTGCCAGAAACAAGAATATAAGAGTCGTCAAAAGAATTAATTGTATAATCCACATATTTGGAATCAAGCCAGCAGTACAAGCTGAATTACCACATCCAGGAATAGCGGATAAAAAAGGATCCAGATTTAGAACAACATAGTTATAAAATCCCATGGAAAATACTTCATGAAATAGGGATAAGGTAACAGCAACAATGATACTAAAAAAATAACCAGTGGCAATAATTTTATCAATCTCAATCTCAATAGATTTTGTCTGCAATCCATGTCGGATATATTTAACAGATAAAAAATATTGGATAACATATGGAATACCCTGATGAATATAAAATTGCTTTTTAGATAACGGTTCAAAAATATTTTTCAGATTATTTATTTCATGATCAACCATTTCAATTTTTTCATGATCAAGTTGAATTTCTGGTAATTTTTTTTTAATTTCCAAATCATAGATATTTTTATTGATCAATTCACCAAATTTACTGATTTGATTTTCATGTCTTTGTTTAAACCAATTAATTTGAGATAAAGTTTTTAGAGAATTCATAAATGAATAGACTTCTTCTTCATTGTCGTTTTTGGTAATTTTTAGAGGTTTGTTCAGATACTTCAATACACGTTCTAATTTGTAACGCTCAAGAACAATTTTCTTAAAAATGAACCCTCCAGGATCAGTAATAATGAGAATTGCTGAAAAAAAAGTAAAAAGTAGAGCGAAAACAGCATCTTGTATGCCCAAATTATCAAAATTAAAAGATTGACCGCTTGTAATTGCTGGCCAAAAAATTATAGATGAAATAAACGGAAACTCAATTAAACGAAAAAATATATCATATTTTGCCACATCAAACCCAATTATTTCTTAGATTTAAGATTGTCCTAATTTCCACCCGTGAACATCATTTTGGCATTTCTCGCATAGGGCGATTCACATCATTGTTCCTATGGATACACGTCCCCTGTAAGATCACGTGCACCTGCTGGAACCATGGGACGTCAGGCCTGTCAGTTATTGCCTGCTGCACGTCTGCAATGCATTGATCAGTGTACCACAGGCATCAAAAATCAAAGATGATTCAGATTGTCAAAAATTCTGCCCCATTTCTGCCAGGGTCATCGTACATATTCAAATGATTGAGAAACTGCGCTGTTGCCCTTGGTTACCGTAATTTCATACTGGCCTGCAATCAAAGAAAAGTCCAGGTAGTCTGAAACATCATCAATTGATGATACACTGGGAAGTGAGAATATCAATCCATCAGGAGTTTTGAGCCTGATGATTGCAGAATCAACATTGACGTGGCTGTCGTCACCAGATTCTGAAATGATGTCAACGGATATCTTATCTGATGCAGACGATTCCACATTTATGTAAAATGACTCTGCTACAGATATGTCCCCAGTCGTCACGGCATATGTCGCATGGGCAAACTTGTCCGACTCGTGTTGGTTAGGAGTATGAAAATACGTGACAGATATCAGGTTGCTTCCGGTGTAAAACAGATACGGGTTGGACAATACAAAGTGTCCCGCAAACCACCCGTTGGAGTGAACCGGCAGGTCCAAGACTACCGGCACGTCATTGAGACGAATCTCTACAAGGGAATTGTTGTTTTGCAGTACGGGATCATTAAAGTCAAACTTGCCGTAGACGTTTACTCTGTCTCCAAGCAAGTAATGATCTCTTTCAGTCCAGATGATCAGTTCCTGTCCTGAGAATGAAGATGATGAAGACGATGAAGATTCCAAGGACTTTCCCTTCTCAGACGCGTCTGCAAAGGATGCGTCTGCAAGTGAAATGTCTTTGAGAGGATGCGAGTCAATTATTCCGCAGCAGTGGTTTCCGATTCTGGTGATGATCAGCTTTTCAGGATCCGGAGGATTGTCACATACGGTGCTAGAAGAAAGATCAACGTACTGACAGAACCAATGGTTGTCAGATATGGGCTCGCTTCTCCATCCTGAGCATTCTGCAAACGTGGGAAACACATTGCAGTAGTTGGCACTTCCTGTTTTGGCTCCAAAGGCGTCATGATCTGAATAGGAGAGTCCCGCAAGAATTCCAACTAGGAGTAGCAGTGGCAACATCAAAGGCAAAGGGCGATATCTCATTGTCTCTTTGCCCCTTCATCCATTATCTGAATTATTTTTTGCTCTCCATATCCCACGGTAAACGGATTCGACGAGATTATTTTTCCGTTGGCAAGTATCGCAGTTGCAGTGTACGAATCATCCTCATTTGCAACAGGCAATACATCAACCCATTCGGTGAATCCGTCTTTGTCTGTGTTCAGTGTGAAGGTCTCACCGTATACGGTTGCACCCGATGCGAGCTTTTCGTCATTCTCATATACCTGGAACCGCACCTTGGATGATTCGGGAGCAATGATGTGGCTTGTCTTTATCATGTTTTCCTCGAGGTGCGTCTTTACGGCATGGATGAATCTCCCCTCAAGGTATGTCTCTGCAATGTATGTTGTATCGCCTGGAAGAGTGAGAAAAATGACGTCATCATCATTTTTTTCAGAAGGGGACAGTCCGGATACATCTATCTTCTGCATCTCATCATATGACTCGTCATAGATTACAATGACTGCGGCGGAATCCTGAAAATTAAAGAGCTCAGAGGGATTCTGAATCTGAAATGCCAAGACAGAATCAGATTCAAGATCAGCAGGATAGATGCTTGCCGTATACGTGGAGCCCAGCAAAGGATAGTTTTCCTCTACCGTGACGGTTACTGGGATTATATCCTCAGAAGTTCGTATCGACTGAACAAATGAAAACGAGCCGTCTTGTTCTACGGGTACTGCCGTGTGACGACGTAAATCATCGAGTGTTATCAGGACCTGATTTGGAAGAAATTTCATATCAGGGGAGGACAGATTTCCGCTTATCGTAATCTCCTGCATCTTTGTGTGTGGATCATAAACCTGGAAGACGTCAAAGGTGACAGTTGATGGCAGCGGATCACCAATTGAGAACATTCGCTGTACGATATTGTTTGCGGAATTGTCAGTTAGGTGCGACAATGTATCGTGGTAGTTCAAGACTACGGTTATCACGTGATTTCCATCAGATGCTGCAAATAAGGGTCCCGAGGACAGCATCACTCCGTTTTGCACGCCGGGCTTTATGTCTGGCAGCTCCGCAATTCTTACAAGGTCGCCGTTTACAAAGTACCCGACGGTCACCACGTCACTGACTGACTTTGTGGATTCGGTTCCGGCATTGTATATTATCGACTTTATGCTGACGGGATCTCCCGGTTGAGGGTCTGCAGGATCCAAATAGATTTCAGACAGCAGCACGTCAACATTTCCCACCATTATTTGGGCAGATGAGGTGACGTCAAAACTGGAAAAAGACATCACCGAAAGAAGAAGAATTAATGTGATCACAAAAGATGCATTCATGCACGACACCATCCAATTGTTCTAGAGATTTCTCAGCAGATCTGCTACAATTACGTTTCGAGGATCCAACTGCAACGCCTTCTCAAGAAACCTCTTTGCATTATCTGTCGAACCGTTATCCAACAGCCACTGCGCCTCTGCAATCAGTGACTGCACCACTTGCTCCTGGAACTGTGTCATCTTGGCTATCGTCTCATCGGCCTTGTCCAACTTGTTTTGCTTTAGGTATATCGATAAAAGTCCTTTAAGTGCGTCAAAGTTGGCGTCGTCAACATCTAGCGTATTGACGTAAAACGATTCTGCCAATATCATATTTTCTGACTTTAGATGCGCAAAGGCCATGCCGTTAAGCGTTGAGACTCTGTCTGAGTCAATGGCAAGCGAAAGTACGAAATTCTCTATTGCCAGGTCATACTGCTCCAGTATGATGTGGACTGTCCCGATTCCGTTTAGCGCGTTTACGTTGGAATCATCAATCTCAAGTGTCTTCTCATAGCTTACAATCGCAAGGTTGGCAGTTGACTCTACAAGGTCATGCGGCGCATTGTTGCGGGACTGCGTCTGTGCATTACTTGAATAAAAGAATCCCAGTCCGTTTAGCGCGTTTACGTTATTTTTATCCAGGATCAACGTATTGGAATATGCGTCGATTGCAGAGCTGTTGTCACAAAGAAACGTCTGAGAGTATCCGACGCCGTTCCATGCATGTATGTTTTGTGGTTCTAACTGAGATGCAATATAATAAAACAGCAGTGACTCCTCAAACTGTTCTGATTCTGCAAAGATGTTTGCCTTTGGCAATAATTTTTGTACTGATAGTACCAATGCAGTCTCCGGTGGAATTGATATTGGATCATTTATCATGGAACCCGCATTACACATCACCTCATCGAATTGTTCTGAGAATGTAACTATTGCCTTATCAAAGAATATTTTTTGGATCCTCACATTACCCGCATCTGCGACATATAGGTTGTTGTTGCTGTCCACTGCCACCCCCCGAGGAACATTGAACTGACCGTCCTGAGAACCTTGTTTTCCAAACTTTTTGACAAAATTGCCGTCTGAGTCAAAGACCTGGATTCTGTGATTATTATAATCTGCGACATAGATGTTGCCGTTACTGAGGTTAATTACCAACCAGTAGGATTGAAGAACTGACCATCGCCAGATTCCAATGGACCCATACCGTCAGGATCAGTACAACCATATTTTGACTGAATGCTACAATACAGTATTTCTTCTGCCGCATGAGCATACTGTACGAACAGTGAGGACAGCTTTGACATCCCTTCAAATCCTGGAAATTCAAAAGATACTGGAATGATTGAACTTTTTCCTATGGTTTTGACTATACTGCCACTAGAATCATAAACTTTGACGCTATGATCATTTTTGTCTGTAGCATACAGATTATCTTTACTGTCAAATGCAATATCTGTAGCATGAATGGCATCAGTAAAGACATCATATACAGGATTGTCAAAAATGTCTGGTTGTATAATTTCAGAATCAGATATGAGTGATGAAACTTGAGACAATGCATCCGGCGAGTCAACGTCAGGTACTGCATCCGGCGAGTCAACGTCAGGTACTGCATCCGGCGAGTCAACGTCAGGTACTGCATCCGGCGAGTCAACGAATATACCTGATGATGATAATGTACTGACACCATCCGAGGAAAGATTATTTCGTGAAATAGTACCCGTATCAGAGTTCCCTTCTGATGAAATGCCTGATTTTACGGGAATATTGGAAATGCCGTCCACATTCGGATTCATTCCAAACAGTTCAGGCTCTACAATGTATGTCCCACTTGTAACTAGCATTGTAGCTACAATTGATGCCAAGATTGGTTTTGCAGAAAGAATTGAGGTTGACGATAATCCTAACGCCGTAGATTTTAAACCAATTGCCGCAGCTGAAGATGATCCTGTAATTGTTGTTTCTGCTGCTGCAACACTTTTTGATGTTACTACTATGTGTGATGAGGGATCCATTGATGGAAATATTGAAGACCCATTGGATGTAACGGGTTCAGCAGATCCAGAATTCAAAAGGGAATCAGATACAGCAGAAATCTTTTCAGGGATTGGAGTATACACATCTGGAATTGGACTATCATGAGGGACATACAAATCAGGCGATTCCTGAACGTCAGAACCTCCAGTGCTGTCATCACCATCATCTTCATCTAACGAATCGTCATCGTCTTTACTGTAACATGCCCCGTTAAACGAGTTCCCAACAACAGATGAGACAAATCCATTATCTGCAGGAATTCCAGCTTGATCCATCGCGTTTGACAAAAGAGCATACTCCTCCTGGGTGTGATTCATCTTGCCCATCACTGCCACTGCAGAATTATCATCCAGCGGATAATATCTCATAAACTGGGATTGGGAATCGCCAATTTCAAACAGATGCTCCTCCATGTTGAGAATTAATTCAGAACGAATTGTTCCATCAGAGGATGCAAATACAGTCTGGTTGCCGTTCATCGCTACAAACAGTAATGATGATGCAGCGATAGTTCCAGAAGCAGCAGTTCCTTTTCTTCCTTTTGGATTTTTATTTATCTTAAACATCGTATATGGAATTGAGTCATCTTTGTTCTTCATGGAATAATCCAGACATACTTCAAATCCGTTAGTTTCAAAATGTTCTTTGTATTCCTGTACGACCAGATTTTTGCGATGCTTTGAGCGAATCAGATCTCTTGTAAACACAGCAACATACAAGACGTAGATTCTGTTCTCATCTTTACGTCGGACTATGAGCTTGCAGGTACAGCAATAGCCATCTGTCCTTCCGATATCAAGATCAGAGCATTCAGAGACATGACCATGCAGGTTATAGTTTTCATACAACAAATACGGAACATGGTGATCGAGCTTCGGAATCAGATTTTTTAGATCTAGTTTTTTGTCCGCATTGGGAATGTCAATGCCGCACAAGAAATGTGCCACCGTACATCTTCCAAAATTATTCCCACGTAATGTTCCAACAAGCGGTATGATTTCACGAAGTTTGAATCCGTCAAGGATGCGTGCGTAACATGACAGGTCACTTGGAAGTGTATCGCATTCAGTTCCAAACTTACATGTAAGGTTCAGACGCTTTGCAAGTTTTGTGAAATCTATGTACGGGGTTTTATCATAGTAATTGGTTTTGATTACATTTTTGATGCTCAAGACGGTGTGATCCAAGGACATGTAGGAATTAGAGAACGCATCAGTTAGAAAATACGGGACCTTATTGCTGGTACTTGAAACATCTTCTTTTTCAAGTTGATATGGATACTTGCCTTTTACTTTAACCGAAGAGAAATGTTTTATGGATTTCCGATCTGCGTTTCCAAATGAAAAGACAGTGTCCTTCCATGTTGACGGCAGCTTGTTGGTTTTGACCTGCTTTTCTGTCAGTAAGTTTTCAGGACCGGTTATATTTGAAATTGTCACATGCTTTTCGTCAATATTTTCTCCAGTAAAGGCGCAAAGAGCGGTATAGAACATTCGGTTAAGAATGACAAAGTCAGAAAAATCTCCTTGCTTGTTGTTGCAGATGTCTGCAACAAACTTTCGTGTTGCAGCGTTTCCGGCAAGAATCTCATGAAATCCAATGTTCGCAATTTCAGGATACTTTGAGGACTCTACAAGCAACTAGATGCACACCTCCATGTGAAAATTATGTTTAGAATCTGAATGCGTGTCAGATAATTTACGGATGCCAACATAATTTACATTAAATTTTTTTTGGTATTTAACCAGGCAGTCAGACCCGACTGCATCTGGAGGATTCACCTCATCAATGGAATCTGAAATATCTCTTGCCAAAAAGAGTTGTCTTCTCACATGTACCAACATGCACGAATTCTTTATAGTAACAGTGATGCATGTGTCATCTTTTTACTGCACTTGATGGGACAGTTTGGTAACAACACAAAATGCCATCTCCAGATAGCAAAACCATCATACGTCATAAATTACAAAAAGAATAAACAAGTACATTATGCTCGTAGATTCAATGGCTGACACATCAAGGCAGGTGAATCCGAGGATACCTGTACAAGTATTTGACAAACTAGAAGAAGAGGCACTGAAAAAAGGACTATCAGTCACTACTCTTGCAGGCAACATACTGGAAGATCATGCAGAAAAAAAGTCACTAAAAGAGGAATGAGGCGATCTGATAGTGGGAAAGAAGGTTCTGAGTCATTTACTTGAATGCGGCAATAATCCAGAATATGGCAATACCGATGATGGCAGCCATAATCATGATTATGATGATATCATGTCATCCAACACGGACAAGGCAGCAAGTGAGATTCTGGCAGAATGGAGACTGCAGACAGACATTCTGGATCTAAAGGAATTTGACAAGAGGATACTTGAATGGCACAACCTCAACAAGTTGCGAATAAAATGTTTTAACAGCAATGAACACGTACGGTATGTGATAAAGCATGACATGGGGTTGTCCTGGTCGGAGTTTAACTGCATGATGTACTGCAGGATACTGGAAAAGATCGGAGTGCCTATAACGTCATCTGAATTTGATGGGATTTCGTACTCCATAGAGATTCCAAGTCATGGAAAAAAATAGACGAATCTGCTGCTGCCACAGTAAATTCGTCAGCTATATTGAAGATATTTTTGAACAGGCAAAAGCGCAAAACAGGAACACATAAACAAAACATATGGCGACAGATGATTTGACAAACATGCAACTGTAACATTCCAGTAGATAAAGAGGCAGTCATATACTGACTGCCATTCCAAATACTATTTACACAAAAAACAGAATAGCATGAATACAAAAAAAATCAAAGTGAAAAAAACATTTTCCCCAAAGCACAAATTTTGTTGTGGATGCAGCAGGGAAAAATCATTGTTAGTGAAAAGCTCAAAAAAAAGGCTCAACACAGAAATGAGAACACAATCGTATAAAAAATATATCTCAAGGTTCAATGATTCTGTGAAGGATAAATTTGACAAATATTCTTCTTCATCACCCTCAGTGATAAAAGATAAGAACATTCTGATAACAGGTGGTACTGGAAGCATCGGAAGAACGATACTTGAGCACATACTGTTGCATGAACCAAAGCATGTTGTTCTTTTGAACAGAGATCAACACAGACAATTGGAGATGCAGAAATTTTACAGAAAACGATCCAATATTGAATTTCAGCTGGGCGATGTCCGAAATCTGAATACCATGATGAATGTCTGTAAAAATAAGGACGTGATTTTTCATACTGCGGCACTAAAGGATGTAGTATTGGATGAACTTAATCCATCAGAGTCAATAGAAACAAATGTTATAGGCACTAGAAATCTGATTTACGCTGCCGTTGAACGAAAAGCCAAAAGAGTAGTAAACATCAGTACGGACAAAGCAGTTTATCCGACCAGCGTATTGGGGGGAACAAAAATGCTTGCTGAACGATTAATTACCGATGCAAGTAGACATCAAAAAGATACAATTTTCTGCAATGTTAGATTCGGTAACGTTGTTGGATCTAGCGGTTCAGTTATACCAGTACTGGTAAATAAAATTCGAAAAAAACGAACAGTTGCAATCACTGATCCAGACATGACTCGGTTCATGATGACCCTTGATGATGCGGTGCAACTAGTCTTACATGCAGCAGCAATCTCCATGGGAGGGGAAACAATGGTATTGAAAATGAAAGCCGTGCGCATTGGCAATCTGATTGAAGGGATAAAGTCCGTAGTGGCACAAAATGATGGATTTGACCTCAAACGTGTCAAAACAAAAATCATAGGATCAAGAAATGGCGAAAAAACTCATGAAATGTTGCTAAGCAAAGAAGAATTGACCCACGTGGTTGAGACTAATGATTTTTTGATTTATAATCAAAATTTCACACAAACCCAAAATGGAACCTTTGATCAAAAGTGGATTTATTCCAATACTGTAGAACAATTTTCATGGTCAGAAATTTGTAAAATTGTTTCAGATCATTTAGAGCAGGACGAGAAAAGAATTGCTTCCAACTAAAACGTATATTTTTTCTGAAAACTCAGTATTGAAAAAAATCATGAAATACGTGCAATATGGGGGGAGAGGGACATTAAAAAAAGAAGGCACACAAAATCAACCCTTTCCATTCATGCAAAATTCACAATTCAAGAATCAAAAGAATTCTATCACGAAGATATTATCTGAAGCGCTGATCGATTGGATTACTTTGTGTTTGGGTATTGGATTCCATCAAAAGTTGCAAATGCCAAAATTGTTGACTTCACCACGTAGTAGATCACATGCCTTTTTTTCTTTTTGTTAATAGATATGTTTCAATATTTTGATTTTCTGGACATTCTAATGATTTTATTGGTTCCTACAATATTTGATTGGTCCAGAATGTTTGCAAAGATATTGTTCATAAAATTAAAGACTAGAAAATGCGTTTCGGAGAAAAACGCATACTTTAGAGTGCACGACAAAAAGATCTCAATACTGATACCAGCACACAATGAGGAATCATGCATAAGAGAGTCAATAGAGGCCGCCCTGGCCACATTCTATCCAAACAAGGAAATCATAGTAGTTGACGATCATTCTACGGACAGGACGTATTCAATTGCCAAGGCATATGCAGACAGGAATTTAATCAGATTGCTGTACAGAAAGACCGACGGATCAAAGGCAGAAGCCCTCAACTACGGATATCTCTACTCCAAGGGAGAAATAATAGTCACGACTGATGCGGATACGAATCTGGATGTTCATTCATTGGAACACGTCATAAGGAATTTTGATGACGAAGGCGTCATGGTAGTATCTGGCAACGTATCAATATCAAGCGGGGATGAGAATGTCAACAACATTCTGACAGACTTGCAAAAATACGAGTATCAGAATACTTTCGATATTGGCAAGACATTTTCATCCTTGTTTGATACCCTCCTTTTGGCCGCCGGTGCATTCTCGGCATTCAGAAGAGATGCAATAAACTGGGAGGGAAGATTTCGCAAGGAAACATTGGGCGAGGACTTTGACAAGTCAATCAAGGTAAGAAAGATGGGTGCAAAGATAGTTCATGCAAAGGAGGCAATGTCATTTACTCACTGTCCCAACAATTTTGGAATGCTAAAACGACAGAGAAACAGGTGGGCCTCAGGACAGATGACTACAATCATGCAGCACAAGACAGTCTTGACAAATCCCATATACAAAAGACGATTCAGGCTGGCATTGTGGGACATGATCATGACTGACATGGTGTTAAATTTTGTGAGTCTTGTTTCATTGGCAGGGTTGCTTGTCGTAAATGTCCTTCCAGTTGTTTTGAATCAAGATTTTACTTTATTACAAGATACCATACACAAGATGTCGTTTTTACTTGCAATCTATGTGGTGTTGGAAATTGCAATCTTTGTATTATTCTATCAAAAGAACAGCACTAGAACAAAATTGCTGAAAACAATTTGTCTAATCCCTATAATGGTTATTGCATACAGGCCAATGATGAAAATGATTACCCTAAAGGGGCATCTAAGCACATTGCTAGGGTTGAAGAATACGTGGTGATCAATGCATTATGTGTTTAATTGACATTCGCATACTTGCAGGCAGGAGGTAAGAAAATCCTTTTCAGTTTTAATCACTCTACATTTGAAAAGTTATTGTTTTAACAGAAATAGATATTGTGCATAAATTGACACCTTTAAGATAGTCTGAGATAATCCAAGATGAATGATCACTGTAAGAAACTGCAATAAAATCTGAATTTTTTCTATTTATGTTTGATCTTTTTGGCACGCGACTTGGTTCGAAGTATTTCGTTGCAGTATAAACAGCGTACGCCGGGATAATCAAACCAGACATCACAGTTGTTGCAACGCTTACGGTCGTTCCTGTACTTTTCAGTTGATGGTACGACTCCCAACGAGTATTGGTGGCAGCGACCCTTACAGATTTTACAGGATATTATTGAGATCTCCCGCAGCTACAACAGCTAGGCATTAATTTTGTAGCTGCGATGATATGGTTGTTTTTAGGCGTAAAAACGAGATGTGCAGTATCAACAGCTACAACAGCTAGAGAATTGAGTGTTACTCTTTTACTGTTTTTTTCTTTTTTCTTTATACTTTTTTTAATAAAATTTCCAACAGAGGATTTTGTAGCTGTTGTAGCTGTTTGGGGGGTAAATTAGGCACAAATCACTGCAGCTAGAAAAATGGTTTGTATCTGTTGTAGCTGTGAATAAATCAGTAAAAATCATTCTTACATGAAATCGAGGCTTTATGGATGTGAGATAGCCATCCCACTTGAGAACAGTGTTGATTTTGTAGTATGTCTTATCCGGAGACACGTGATAGAGGATTAACCCCACATACTCGAAGTAGATAAGGTAAAAATTCGAGCATGGTTTCTCTCCCGTCAACATTCTGCCTGGCTTTTAATATCCAATCAGTCCATGCTGTTCCATAGTTTGGCAGTTCATTTGACAGTTATCCTTTTAGAAAAAAGTGTTTATCTGCTACATTATTTTTGGTGTTCTTGTATACTGTATCTTGGAGTCGTCATCGTCTGGAAGTTACAATGTTGTGCATTTTGATTTTAGCGATAAGAGAAGATTTAATTCTAAAAGAAAATAACATAACGTTCATCAATTAGCATTGATGATGGCCTCTGTTTCTCACCAATAATTGTTGCATTTCATCATAATTAAGACCGTTACATGAGATATATCCAAGATCTAAAACAGCATTCAGACGATGAAAATCATCGGGACTTGGTAATAGTGCAAATGTCAAATTGGCATTATTCATATGTAAATCACCAAAAGAAAAAGTATCACTTAGATCAGCATAACTAAAATCAGCGTTATCAAAGTCACCACTTATACCGGCATTATTCAAAATAGCGTTTGAGAAATTAGCTGATTCAAAATTACCTTCCAAATCCGCATTTTGTAAAATAGCGTTTGAGAAATTAGCTGATTCAAAATTACCTTCCAAATCCGCATTTTGTAAAATAGCGTTTGAGAAATTAGCTGATTCAAAATTACCTTCCAGTTTTTCATGGCTTAAATCATAATTGCTGAAATCACATCCACTGAAATCATACTCCATGTCATGTTCATATTGACTCGGAATGTCACATGATTTTTTTGTCAGAGTTTTGGATTCAATCTGAATTTCAGGTAAACCTATTATTCCTTGTTCTATTGCTGCTGTTTGAAGATCCAATAAGTTAGAATCAACATGTTCAAATTTTGGAATCTCAAATGAAGTGTCGTTTGGAATAACTCCGCCAACCACTCCACCTGACGGTTGTGCGATTGGATTTACTGGATTTGTACTTTGTGGTGTAGAACCAGATCCCACATTAGGAACGGAATTAGAACTTCCAGTAGTGGGATTAACTTTACCAATATTATTAGGTGAATCAATATTTGGTGCATTTGTCAGTCTTCGTGTACCTTCTTCAATCAAAATGCCATCCCGCCCACCTTTGACCATACCGGATACATTCTCACCCCTTACTTCGGTTTCTGTTTTTATCACAAGATTATCTACTGTAGCCACTTGTTCTGGCGTAACTTCTTCAAAGTACGGTTCATAATTATTAGAAAATTCTACAAAAGGAGAAATAGACAGGGATGCACCGCCAATCAATGCAACTGTAAGCATTGCAACACTGAGTTGTTTAGATGAGAGTTGCTGAGGAACTAGACTCATAACTTGATTTGGTGGGATTTTATTTAACATTTTAAGGCTAATTTGATCACATCTACGTTTAGATCTTCATCTTCTTTCTTCTCTTTTGATTACTCACCAGTCATCTGATTGAATTTCTTATTTAGTAATGCAGATATTCTCTCCGTTTGTATGCTTCATCTTTAATTACCGCACTAGAAGAAAGATGTCAAGAAAAATCTGTTCTTTGTTTTGTAGTATATGTTTAGGATAAAAATCAGCATAAACATCTACAGTTGCAAAAATACTCTCTGTCTACAGTACATCCAAAGGGATCACCCAAAATCGCTATTCACACACATTTACAATCTTCACTATCTTGTTACCTCTCACAAATACACCATCGTTTTTGTTGTATGTGGAAACCTCAATATCATAGTTCATGGCCCTCATTACAGGAGCAATCTGTTTGAGCTGTTTTCCAAATAATCTTACATCCTGTGGCATCTCTGAATTTCTTTTACCATAGTCGTTTTGCGGTGCAACAATCTCGTAAAGTTGGGACACCGTCATCGTAACATCTTGAGTTAGTTTGGTTTGCATGTGATTAAGAATCGGTGTTATTATCAGATATTCCTCTGACAGATTAAGATTTGACATTTCAAGCTTGTCACAATAAGCATCAAGAAACTTGTTGTCTTCATTACCCAGCACCCTCGATATCGCCTCACCCCACACTGCAAAGGATGCCATTCTTGGTAACTGTTTTTTAATTTCTTCATTCACGTCATCAAATATCAACATGGCTTTCTGAATTGTCTGCAGTGCAAAGCCCACGACAGAAGGTCTCATCGCGTCCAGTTTTTCAGAAACCTCTGCATCAGTCATTCTTTCGGTTTTTTCAATCTTTAATAATTCATAAAAGATTGAACGTTCAACCAGGTCAGGCTGATCAAGTGAAGGCGTAATCCCATTTAGAATAATTTTCTCTTTTAAAATTAGATTAAACTCCTCGCCATCAGTGTAAAGTTTACGTTTAGGATGCTGAGTTCCCGTAACTGTCCTGCAAAGAAAGTCAGAGACAATCTTTTTGATTTGATCAATGTTGTCAAAGCTTGAAATCTCTCGTTTTGACATTGTAACCGCGATATCATCAACGTCTTCAGGCATTGACAAAGAGTTTTCAATTTCAGGATCCACCAGATATTTGACACCATTTGATATTGAGGTCTTGGCTGAACCTTGTTCACCATGAGGTATCATTATTGGTACTGGAATGTTCTTCAAAAACTCACAGATGACATGGGACTCAAAGATCATTCTGTCATGCTCTTGAATTCTGCACAGTTTTGAAAAATCCTTTATCGTAAATGGCCCGTCAAACTGAACATCTCTGTTAATTTGAGCCTGAATGTTCTGCTTTTTTAGAAATATTGGCTGCGATTCATCATCATGAATCTTGGTTATTTCATCCTTGGATACCTTGTAGATGGTACCCTGTTCATCATTTGTGTTATAGTAAAGAATGCCCTCTTCCATCGCACATACTTTGTAGATTTTTTTGGTTTCAATGTCTCCAAGCAGTACTTGCGCATGAAGGTTCTTGATGGCATCACGATAAATAGAATCACCATGTATTGCGCCAAAATCATTTTGAATCTTTACTCGAAGAATTTGTTCAAATGACGGCGATTTTAAATCAGTCCAGATGGGTCTATCATTTCTAAAAACCTTGACCACGACCTGTTCTGTATCGTTTTCATTTCTAACCTGTTCTTGAATCACTTCTCTACCAACTTGAAAAGCCCTCATCTGTCGCTCTGTACCCTTTTCTTTTTTTGGTGCAAACCGCTTGTTGATCTTATCCTTGATTTGCTTGATTGCAACAGCTAGAAATTTTTCAAGCTTTATGTTGTTGTACGGTGCATCAAGGGTTTTGTTAAACTCAACCAGTTCTTTCAAGGCTTCTTTCTTGTCACATGTTTCAGCAAGTTTCATTGCCTTTTCAAAAATAACAGCATCTGGTTTTGGTATATCATCTTGATTGCCATTTAGAAAATCTTCGGTAGATTTGAAGAACCCGTTATCGGATTCCAAATTGCCTTTGTAGATTCTCTGCCCAGCTTGCACCCATTCAATTACATGATCATTGTCTGCAGGGGCAGTCAAACTGGAGTTTTTGTTTATAGCATATTGTTCTATTTTTTCATATTCCCATCCAGAATGAAACTGTCTAAGGGCCAGATCTCTACCGTTATCATATCTGATACCAACTGCCCAATCTTCAGTCTCTAGATCATTTGTAGATTTACGGGCTTTGGATTTACCAGTAGATGAATCAGTTACTTTTGTCTTTTCAATCTTGAATTTATTATCAAGAAACATCTTGAGAATTCCATCAAATTCTGTCCTTGAAAGTTGTTTTACAGGCACGTCAGAGATTATTTCATAGGCCTGTTCACTGTAACCCACAATAAACGAAGGCGGCAACACCATGAATCGGTTTTTTAGGAATAATTCTATGGTCTTTCCATCCTTGATGATTTTGGCACCGCTGTAAAGAAGTGGAATGTCATAGAGTCTGAAATAGACATGATATCCTTTCTTACCTGACTTTACGATGAACGTCTGTCCTTCGTAATGTTTTAGAAATTCATAAAGCTCGTGGGCATCAATATCAAAACAAATTAAATTTTGAGATATTTTACCAAGTACAACTCCAATATTCTGTCCATTTGCAATAGGTTCAAGCCACAATTCAATAAACCATCTTGTGTATTCTTTATCGGCAATGGCCTTCTTGTCTGACCTGACAGGAATTACATTGAACACATACTCTTCAACAAATTTCTTTACGATTTTATTTTCAGTTGTAATCAAAGTACCTCTCCCAACACATGCGTCCTGTCTTTCTTCCAGGCTTTCTGATGTGATTGTTGAATTGTAATTTTGTGTTCAGGTTTTAGTTCAACCTTAAACGTACATTTGTTACAGGAGAATATTTTTTTTATGTCCATCATATACACCTAAAGAAATGCCTCAAGCCCCAACCTGTGAACACCAAATACCTTTTTGCAGCTAAGACAAATTACTCTGTCACTACCAAGCTCACCGCATAAAATTCCCCCTTCACATTCTTTGCAGAATGCAAAAATGAATTCATCAGGAACGTTGATTGAACGTGTCAAGCAGATACAACTCTCATGAAATTATCAGAAACGTTAGTAGATTCCACATAGTCCAGGGTGCTAAGATAGATCATACCGATCTTACCCTCTGTCTGGGATTTGTCTGAAATTCAGAAAGTTTGGTCGCTGGCTGAATCTCTTTTTTATTTTTAATATCAGAAGCAAAACAGGGTTTCTCCAAGCATTCAGAGCATACCAAATAGGTCGTGGTAGCAGCACCGACGTCATAATCAATTACAAACTCTGATTCATTTTCACAGCAAGGTAATTGCATACCGGGCATCACTGACACTTTCCCTGAATGTGTCTAGCAAAGAAATTCTCAAGATACGCTGATCTTGACACTCGACCACGCCTGCGGTCAATCTCATTTGTGATTGTCGGTTCAAATGAGATACTAAGTATTCGTTTCAATGATAATAATCGTAATAAATCCTTATTAAAGGATCATATCTAGTATACACATGAGGAAACACATTGGAAAAGAAGGATAAGATCATTTCAGGGGTTCGCAGGATATTACTGGACTATGAGGATACGGGTATCTTCAAAAGTAAATTAATTGAAATTTTACAAAGGGAAAAAATCTGCTTCAAAAAAACATTCTACGCATATCTCAATGATGGAAAGTTTGAGGGTGTATTTGAGGAAAAGGGAGACAACAGATACAAGAAAATTTACCCTACTGAGAATTCACGTAACCTTACAATCTTCAAACACAAGCTGGAGAAGCTAGACAAGCTGCTGGATTTCATCGGCGGCTCTGATGTCGGAGATGTAATCTGGACACCAGAACGAATGGCAGAATGTCGTAACATTGAACTAGAAGAAATGGGTTGGTGGTTTCGCAGACATGAACATTTTACCCAGTCAATACACATCATGGAATCAAATGCATCACTCGGTACAGGAAGTCAAACATCAGAACAGTTTTCATTATCAGCTAGGTATGATCTGCTAAAAAATCTACCCTTGTTTCTATCTGCAAAGATATCAGAATACACACAAAACCAAACTATGGAACTTGACCAGGAATATTTTACAGCAATTCAGCCATTGGTCTTCAAGTCATTGCAAATTCTACGTCATGATTATCCACGTTCCACGCTGTGCCAATCGTCACTGCTAGATGACATATTCAAGATGGCTGACAGTCCGCAAAAAACAATAAATTTGCATTCTCTCAAAGGAGTTTCTTCACAGCATATCACTGTTAATTTTCTAAAGATATTGACTAGATATTACTTCAATCTATCCATAGTCTTTTCTGATGACATGGCACATGAATCTAGAAATGAGCAAAAGAAAGTGTCACGTGTCATAGAGGAGTTTTATCCCAAAAATAATGCGTTTGACAAATATGACAAAATTTTGACTTGGGAAAACATAGACAGTATTCTCGAGGCTACTACGCCACCTGCAAATGAAGTATTGGCAGCATACTATGGCTTGGGTGAACGATCATTAGCAATGCATTTCATGGATGATTTGAATTCGATTGAGAACAATGATCTATACTTTGTCAGGATATACACGTTAGAACTGTTCAAGACCATTGATATCTTCACAGATGTTGAATTGAGATGGCTATGCTACTGTGACCAGAAACTTAGGGAGAAGGAAATAGCAGAAGTTGACAAAATCAAAAATGAAATCAATGTTCAAACCAAAATAGACAGTCTAATTGAGAAACTAAACACCACAAAATCAGAGAAGAAAGCAAAAGAATACACGCGAGAAATGTTCCTCAAGATGATTGAGCAAAAGAAACTTCGGCAAGAACCTGTTAGTGATGATGCGATAAAGAATTATGAGAAAAACTTTGATGAGAAATTCTTCAAGAGAATTAAAGATACAACAAAATTGTTAGGAAACAAAGATTAGTTATTTCTTAGAGTTTTCCCGCTCTTTTTCTTTGTTCATCAAGTACTCAAGCGCATGGTCACGACGCTCGTTCTCGTTGGCCTGCTTACGATTCATTTCATCAATCTCTTTTACTTTCTTTTGCAGCTCCGTCTTCTCTGCATTCGCAGATTCAAGCTCGACCTGCTTGCGAGCGGTTCCATCAACGGTTAACTGTGCAATTCCCTTTATGAATTCCTTGAAGCATTGCTGTCTGGTAGGTGCAAGATAGACCCCATCCAGCCCGTTCTTGTGTCCAAGAATCTTTTCAGCAATGTTTGAATTAATTTCAGATTCCAATTTCAAAATCGTGTTTGTTCTTTTTCTAAACCCATGATTAATCTGAATGTCATAGCGTCTGCCCTTCTTGATTCGTTTCAATTCGGGTACGTGACAGACAACACGCTGAATTACTTGATTGACTCCCTTGTCATTAAGCTGTGTCACATCCTTTGATTTTTTCCTTATCGGGTCTGCCTTGAAGATTGGAGAGTCGCCAGTAAGATCCTCATCATGGTTTCTTCTGTATTGAAAATATTTGTCAAGATAATCCGTTGCTTCCGGTGTCAGAAAAGACCAGTAGGAATCACCGCTTTGTACGTCATCTTGCTTGTCACGAAGATCCTTTTCATCAACTGATTCATCAGAATCGGCATACAGAATTACGGCATAACATGCATGCCCATGCCATTCCATCATTGTCAGGTGTTTCATCAGTAATGGATGATCATGTACTCCTACACGTCCGCCAGTAGATGCCTGGAAATGAATAATGGCCTTGTTTCGGATATCACTTGTATTCTCAAGCATCACTCCAATCTGCATAGTCGACCAAGCCTTGTATCCAGAACGCTTTACTGATTTTGGAAATAATGCCTCAAGTGGTTTCCATTTGATATCGTTTTCACGATAGTCTGAATTTAGAACCCATCGGATTCCACGAAACATCTTGGGTACCGTGTTAGCTGAAAGATCATCTGAATTGACTCGCTTGTTCAGATATCGCATATAGTTGAGCAATATGCTTTGGAGTTCATCTGTAGGACAGTCAATCAGTTCGTCATCATTCTTGACGGGTGCAAAGGCATAGAACTGACCTAAACGATAACTGTATTCTCTCTTTGTAGCCTTGGCTAGATTTGACTCATGAATTGTAATTTTATCGGTTAATTCTGACATCTATGCAGTAGAAAGCTATTTGTTGGCTAAAAGTAGAACGGTAATCATAAATTGGTTTGCACGCCAACTAACCTAGAGGGATAACACTGTTGTTCCTCTAGGACATTACATCCTATCAGGAGTCTTGATTCCAAGCAGATCTAACGCTTTTTCCAAAATTATCTTAAAGGAATTAACCAGACATAGACGAGAGTTTTCCAAATCTGCATCACCCAAACCCAAAACCTTTGATTTTTCATAAAACGAATTGAAAGATACAGCTAGATCATGGCAGTATCTTGCAATGACTTTGGGGGACAAATTGTTTGCAGCATCACGCACTTGCAGATTAAAAAGACCAATATTTTTGATCAAGTTCAATTCAGGCTTGCCACTCAACAAAGAAAAGTCAACGTCAATCGAAGGCACCCTATCAGATTTTTCCAAGATTCTAGAAGCCCTCGCATAAGAATATTGGATATACGGGGCCGTATCACCCTCCAAACTAAGGGACTTGGTCAAATCAAAGGTTATGATTTTATCCAAATCCTGCTTTATCATCTCATATCTCAAAGTGCCAACGGAGACATAATGAGCAATTTTTTCAATTTCAGCAACGTCCATTTCAGGATGACGTTTCAGGGTTTCTTCAATCGTCTTTTCCTTTAGCATTTCATATACAGAGTCTGCACTGACATACAGTCCCTTACGGCCAGACATCTGAGCCTGTTTTCCATCAGTGTCAAGACCCAGTGTTTTTGCAGTTTCTGAGCTTAATGTGACAGACTCATAGCCAAGATGGACATATGCGTCATCAACAGATTTGAAACGACCCATCAGGGAGGTGATAATTTTTTGCAGTCGGGCCTGTCTGGAATCAATCACGGTGACCACTTTTTCCCCGGTGAAATTCTTGGATGTGGAGCAGTTTGAATCCAAAGTGGTTTGCCATAAAGTCCTAGATGTAGATTGTTCTTTGGCATATCTTTCATAATGAAATGGATCCTCCAACAGTCCCAGCTTCCAAGCGGCATACGGAATGTCTTTGGCAATATACGTTGCAGTCCCATTACTTCTTACAATCACCTTGTCATCTTCTTTGCCTTCACCCCGAATGACCCAGCATCCTGCATTCTTGCCCTCATCTTCAAATTCAAACAAACCAGTCTCTTTGAGGTTTTCAAATATTTTACTCCACAGTCCAGAGCGAATTATGTGGGATTCAAAGTTAAGACAGTCGTAAAAAACGTCCAAATTCCAACAGGTTTCAAGCTGACCCTCCAGTACACGTCTGGTTATTTTGTCTGCAAACTTTGCAGTTTCAGAATTGCCATCCTCAAGTTCCTTCAGAACGTTTTTTCTAATGTTCTGAAGACTCGCGTCGGCATCATACTTTTCGGTGGTCTTTACATAAACGTCGTCACCGCAATAATGATCAAACTTTTTCCCGTCGGGAGGTTCCTGATCATGGCCAAAATGTTTGAACCCGACCACAATGTCAGCGACTTGAAGCCCAGAATCATCAATATAATTTAGTACGTTGACTTTGTAGTTTGCCTTTTTTAAAATTCTAGATACGGTGTCACCGATAATTATATTTCTGATGTGTCCAATGTGAAGGGCCTTATTGGGATTCACGCTGGTATGTTCGACAACAATAGCAGAGCCATTGCCAAGATCAACGTATCCAAACGTGTCAAGATAAGATTCAGAGAGAATCAGCTGAGACAGTTTTTTCCAGTCTGCAAAAAAGTTCAGGTAACCAGACGGATGAGCCTCAGATTTCATGACAAGCATGCTTGAGCAATCAGAATATTTTTCAGACAGCATTTCAGCTATTTGTTGAGGACTCTTTTTGAGTTGCTTTGCAAGCAAAAACGAAATGTTTGAACTGACATCACCAAATCCTGGTTTTGCAGGCTCTACAGAAAAAGACACGTCAGAGATTGAAAGATCATGCATGATTTTGTTGAGATTGTTTTCGATTTCATCAAGAATTGATTTGAACGTCATGCTACACCTCAGATAGAATCGGTGCTAATTTATCTTAGAGGAATGATTTTAGGGGCTAAGTAACAGTCAGAGAGCCAATTTAACCGTCAAAACAACTTTTGATTAGTCATCTTCTTGCTGTTCTTGTAAATAATCACATGGTATCAGATAATCGCCTTTAGCTTGTCTTCAACTGTGAGATTGTCCTCAATGCATACGGACAGGAAATCCAGATATTACTTGTCCTTGATGTCCACGTTGATTCTTCTCAATGCAGCACCTTAACACTTATCGTGCAGTCATCTTGTGAGATCTCCTTTGAGTGATTTATGCAGAATCGCATGATGCATCTGGCAAACGGCTTGTGTCGAATGCCCTCTTGAGCATAGTAGAACATTACCTTGGTGTAGGCCTCAGTGTCACAGCCTAGCATATTGCAGATCATCAGATCCTAGAGTAAGACAGTCTGGGCATAAAGCAGGTGGTTATTGTAAAATAAATCACATACTACAAAGAAATGAAAAGTATCAGTGATCAATCTTTGTCTGAAATCCACCAATATGGTCTTTCTACATGCTTGATACCGTTGAATTTCATCATCGTCTGTATTATTTCCTCATCAGAAAAACCAGGCGTGTTAATAACAAAGTAAACATATCTATTTTCAAAAAGATCTGCCTCCTCTAATTGATCATATCTTTCAGGATGAAAGTCTCGCACGTAATCATCCAAAGGTATGATTTGAATAATTTTTAGCTGCTCTATATTATCACTACTCATCTGAGACCGTAATTTCATGTCATTTTTTAGATCAAGATGAGGTTCCAATTCCACAATCCATTCCTCATTACCCTCGCTATTCAGATACACGGCAGCTACAAGGATAAGGGAAAAGGCACTAAGAATGCTGATACGAACTGCCCAACTTGAAAGATAAAAATAGATAGATCTCATGTTTTATTGAAAATGCAATTTATAATATGATAAATCTTTCAGTTATCCAAATAATCAAACAACAAATCCAAATCAGAAGAAATTATCTAATTGTACCAGATGAGCCACATGCATTTCCTGTGATGCCCATGGGCATTCCTGATCCTGCATTTCTCAAACGGAAGGTGTTTCTTGCATAGGATGCAGGTAATGATCATGGTACAGTACTTGCAAAGAATTGCTCATTTTTGCATAATAGGATCAGGTTATTGTGAAAATTAGTCGGGTTGAAAAACTGTTGACCAGTATCGAACCAATTTTCAACGTATAATTTCAAATTGACTTTTGATGGGACATTTTCACATTAATTTCTGATTCCAGATCTTTGTGCCATACGTGCAGACGATTTCCAGCATACAACGTTAAAAAATAAAAAAAGGGTGTGGGTCATCACATCTGATGCCATCCGGACCATTCGCCATATACTGCACTGGATCCAGAACCGTACTTTACATCCACCTGCATGTAAAAGTATTCTCCAGGATTAATGTCGACGCTGCTGCAGGTTGCAGATTCATTGCTTTGGTCAAAGTCAATAAGGCATGAGTCGCCACCTTGACTGATGTAGACGTCTGCATCAGACCATGATTTGTTCGGCTCTCCACTGCATTGCCAATTGATTGTACCTGCATGGTCAACTGATATGGTCAACGTGTTGCCAGGCCCATTGTTGCTCACCTTTGTCTGTATACCGTTGCCGTCACCACAGTCATCATAGAGAATGTGGTAATCAGTCACTTGTTCTGCAAACGCAGGCTGCATTCCAATTGTTGTCGCCACTGCCATTACTGCCAGTGTCATCAAAATTGTGGTTTTTGATTTCATTACTAATTATTATAATATGATAATTAATATAGTTTTTCTTTAGTCAATATACACATCATATCCAAACTAATTAGGGAATAAGATAAATAAATTTTAATTTGATGATAATCCTCATGAAAGGTTTGTGTAACAAATGGTACTGTTCAGGCGTTGAGATCATTACCAACGAGAATAATCCTGAAGCAGTTTGTGAAAAGTGCAGGATCTAACTGCCAGTATACGTACTTGGATTCTCACCGGTTGGAACCTCAATGGCCTGAATGAATCCCTCTATGTCGGTTTGTGACCCCAATGCAATGACTTCAAGCTTTAGAATTGCCCCTGTCCCGACAGCTTTCTGTGCGATGTTTTTGAATTCATAGTCATATGTGAACACGCCAGGGTTGCCACTAGATGATGGGGCTTCATACGTGTGTTTTGAGGTTTCCACTATTGCACCATCGGCCTTCAAGACAACCTCGTCTGCCAAGGCTCAGGATAAGGTCGTATCATTTGAGTAAAACACCACCTTGGCTGCCGTCAGATACAGATCCTTGCCGGTACCCGCTGTCAGGGTTGCTAGGTCACCTACTGCAGAAAGAGACCTCTCGTCACTTTTGAGGCGATTATTAAAGGATGCCCGTAGCAATACGTTAGTCAAGTCGTCATTGCCTCCTCCAGCCGTGATAATGCTTGGAAAGAATATCCCTGTGCCTATCAATCATTTCTAACCTTTGGTTTTCTTGATGATCTTGGGTTTGGCAACGGTGACGTCTTTCTTTTGCTTTGTAAACTGTGATAATTGCTCAATTAGCTGCGCATTTGTCGCCTTTTCATTTGTAAGTTCCTGTGAGCATTTGAGATATGCATTATAGATTAGTTCAAACATCTGTCTTGAATCAAGCTCGCTTTTGTGGAATAACTGGTATACCTGTTCGAGGGTAGGTTTTGGTTGTGGCGGACTCACGATGTAATTTTAGAATTGCAGTACTAGAGAAGTATTGAGAGATGAAGATTTTTGGTTTCAGACCATGTCCCCGACGTGTCTTTTCCTGTTATATTGACTGTAATATTCAAACATGATATCAGAACATACATTCCCACAACATACTCTTATCGTGTAATCTCCATTCACAGTCATTTTTGGGCCACCACATGCAAAAACAATAGTTTCTGTGCGTTTCAAATCCATACCCATATTCATATGCGTGACTATTTCGTTTAGTGGGGATATTATCACAAGTATAGGAGGAGATGCAAACGACTCGTTAAGCCAGAAATGAATCACAACCTCCTCGCCATGATTGTAATATGATTTGTCGCTACTTACGACTATTCTGGAGTCATGTTTCACAACATTCTAACAATCTCACGGTTTATTTATGATCATAAAATAAAGCTCATTTCACATATTTCCCTCTACCGTGGTACTCACAATCCTTTTTTGGCAGTGCGTCTGCATCATTGATCTTGCAACCACAGTCAAAGGAATAGATTATGTCCGTCAAGACAAAAGAAAGTTTTTGATTATTTGTTAAGAGAAGAAAAGTTTTGTAATTCTATGACTGTGCATAGTCTGAGAGTTCCTTTGGCAGCACTATCTCACGTTTGCAATTCTCGTTTGGACATTTGCCTTTTTTCACAATATACAACAGATTCTCCTTGTATAGTAGAATTTGACACGTCTTACATTTTGGCACGGTTCTCCCGTTGAATCCTCGATCACATTCATAGCAATGCAAGTTTCCCTCGTTTGTTGATTTTTCTACTACCCGCCATGAATTACAAAACACGCATGCAATGCCATAATTGCCCTGAAAGATAGCCGCATCACGTGAATCAGGCTTGAATAATGGCAATAGTTTAGGCACTGTGCCTTCCTGAAGGTATCCAATCTGCTTTGAGGTAAGAAATTTTCCAAGTTTTTCATACTCTACAAGCTTGGCTTCCTGAATTGTCTTGCCAGCATAGTTAATTGATGATGACGTTACGACTTCAATGAATACTATGTTGTGAGTGTTAATTGGAGCATTTGTTTTTTTATCAAATGATGATTTTCCAATGTCCAATACAGACTCCCATTCATGACACAACATTTCAAATTCTTTCGGGGTCATTATTGACTCAATTTCTTCGGATTCAGAAAACATGTCTATACCCTTGTCGCAGATTTCCTTTGTTCTTTTAAGATAATCTATGAATCGAATGTTTGGATTCTTAGGTTTGCTGGAAGTATTTTCAGGTGCAGGTTCCGTCACCTCTGTTGATGCATATTTTGAATCAGTACATCCCTGCTGCCTTGCAACGTCTCTCCACCAACTGCCAACGGTTACTTCCTCAACGTCCATTCCCTTGGCAATGAGTTTTAATTTTTTTCTTTCAATGATGATTTGTTTTCCCATTGCAGAGATCTTTTCTTTTGGTACTCCGTCAATTTGTAATGGATCTATTAATCGAATATAATTTTCTTTTAGTGTGATTGATTTCTCGCCGTCTAGTTCTTCAAGGGCTATTGTTTCAGCTAGATTGTATGCTAGTAAACTGGGCTTGACTTCAGTTAATTGCGACACTACATACAAAACTTTCAGCTTTTAGCTTTTAACCTTGTTGGAAAAAACAACAAAAACATATACGAATTTTCGTATACAATCAACAAATAATTTTGATTTCCTTGGATGGCTTTTCTATCTTGCACCTCTCACAAAATTTTGACCCGGTAGTAACCCATGTTTCTTTTCCATTATGATTCTTTGATCTTGTGTATGTGTTCTGCATTGCATATCCGCAGTTAGGACAGCGTATTGTATTCTCACTCAAAGTTCTATGTCGTGCTCTTCCTTGGAGTGCAGTACCAGATCAACGTGCTTCATAGAGGTAAACTCGCAATGCTTGCATTTATGCTTGGGATGGTGGTTCTCAGATCCCGGCTTTGTAGGCATGATATGGGTGATTTTGACGAGTTTATCATAAACATTGTGTTTGAACGGTATACGAGGTCATTCCCATTGCAAATTCTCAGGAGATTGTTTTTTGTCATTGTTTGCAATATGTTGAGATTCGTGTTTTTTCCCACATAGATCACACTGTGATCTTCCACAATACATGCAAGTCAGTGTTTACAGCCATCAAATGAGGACAATCGAAATCTTCAGTCATTTATCTTCAAACCTATTTCCGCAATTATTACAGATCAACTTGTCGTAGTCTGGTGGAAACCTACTCTTGAACTGACAAATATATCCTAAATGATCCGTTGTCAATGCCAAAATACCTCATATTCAAATGATTCAAGAGCCATATCAAATTTACAATCACTACATAGTGGATCATCCAATTTGACTTTCTTTCTACATGATGTACATTCTGAACAATGTAAACAACGATATGATGATTGGGTATTCGTCATTTACTAAGCACCCGTTTCAAATATTCAGAACACATTCAAGGAAAATGATCAGTCTTATTGCAATCTAAACAACGTTTGTTTTCTTTGGTCGTCATACCACGGCCTCAATAAATTTGCCCCATGGTATGTACAGGGTAAACAAAGTGAGAGGCCAACACAAAATCAACATAATGATAAATGAGATTGCAAATGTGCCTTTACATTTCCAGAAAGTTCGAATAAGAAACGGTACAGACATGTATAAAATAATCACGCCTCCAAAACCCAAAGGTCCAAGAAGAAAATTAAAAAACTTGGTCTGCGGTTCAGCAGTGGACTTGCCTAAATCAGGTACGTTTTGCAAGATCAATACAACTACCAACAGAGACGTGACCCCATAAATCAGCATGATAAAGAAAATCTTTAGGTATTTTCTATCCAAATTCAATGATTGTTTTTTTATTGAAGATTTACATTCTTTGTTTTTTGTCATACTAACCATTTACTCCCAATGTCATCCATCATCATCTACACATCTGTCATAGTTGATTTCCACCAGACCATCTGGTAGTTTCCAAGCCTCACTTAAAATTGCGGGGTCATGTCCTTCCAAGGATTTAGTAAAATATCCCATTCCGCACTTGGTGGTGATATGACAAAGTTCTGCATACTCAGGAACCATTGTAGGACACTCACCTGGAATCATATACCACGTTTCTTTTTCTACAGGAATTAGTTCAGGCACAGATATGATTGCAAAAACCAGAGCAGCAAAGATTATTATCACAACTACCGCCACGGCAATAATATTTTCTTTATTCATCATTTACTCTTGTCACCTAACCTATTCTTAGTCAAGACTCTCGCACCCCATGATGTGATCTTTTAATATGTACAAAGTCACTAAAAGATTAATGGCTGAAAACTTGCTTGACGTGGCAATTGATTTGATTGCTGATGCTACGGACCACGTATTGGCAAGCATGGGTATGATTCCAGATGATAAATAATAATTAATTCTAATCAATTACATTCTCCACGTTTTGTATTTGACAACTCTAAAAAGAAGTCGGCCAACTCTTGATTTATTTCACTGATCAGCTTGTCCTGTTCCTCTTGCAAGTTTTTCCCTTCTTCATAGGCCCCCATATTATACCCGTGTGGAGTTTCCATTACTGCGTCAAGTTGATTCAATCGACGATTTGTGCTACGTATGGTGTCCAGAAGCATTATTTTGTGATCCATAATAGTCATTAGTTTACTAGCAAATTCCAATTGATCCATTACTTACGTTCCTCCACAAGGGTATGCAGCTTTTTGATTCCACGTCTTGTCTTCTCTAACCTGAAGTTAGGTGCTGCCTTTTCAGATTCATAATGTTCCTCACATACTCTGACCCGTATTCTGTAATGCTTTTCTCCAATTGCTGAGTCGGTAGGGAATGAAACATATCGAGTGGGGGTACTCTTACAGCCTGCACAATCACATCTGTCCCAAGTTATTTTCATTTCTTATCTCCCGTCTCAATCATGCAGTCATAGACCATGTTTCCATGAGAGTCACGTATCACGATTCTAATTCCGGATGACAGGGCGTGGTGGATTGTGATCATTCTTCTTCAATCTCCATAGTTTCATTCCAACAATTGATACAGAATGCAAAAGGATGTGCTGAAAGTTCCTTTTTGAAATTCACAACAGTGTTTGTAACTATCCGAGTAGCAACTGCTTGTTTACACACAGAGCACGCAAGACGGCTTTTAATGTCAAAGTTTGCCCTTGTAAACACCACATACCTTCCTCGAAAGTGTTAATGTCAAATCAAAGTCTACGTATGAAATATTTTCCATGTTTTTTCAACATTACTTGCACCAATTTCAATTTCAACAGTGCCGTCTTCATTTCATTTCCAATTGAGAAAAGATTGCGTCAATCCTTTTCTTTTTTCATACCTTCTGTGTTCAGGTTGATAGCATTTGTCAGGCCGTCTTGCTAAACATATCCCGCACTTACCCATCGCTTACGGATTCTCCACAGTGTTTTCAGTGACTGGATCCTCAGTTATGCTGTAGACACAGTTGACAATCTTCTTCTCTATCTTTCCTACCGAATCAAGCTCGCTTATTATTCTGCGAATTGATGGTACTGGTATTCCCATCCGAATAGAAATTCCCCTGCACGTCATCTCAGGATTTTCCTTCATGAAGCACAGTACCTTGTAGAATTGTGTCGTAGTAATGTCAAAGACCTTGGGCATTATTGCCTCAACTCCATGACCAGTCTTTTTCTCAATTTTGAATTTCTGGGTTTTGCCCTGAGACGTCCCCCGCAGCATGGGCACCAAAGCCCTTCCCATTTTACAAAGAGCTCACATGTCATGCATCGCTTGTTTCCCAGCATGTAATGGGATTGATTTTTGCCTCTGGTTGCCCTGTATTTCTCGCATTTTCAAAGTGAATTGCAGCCCGTGTTCGAAGGTTCGGACAGCTCTTCAGCATTACTTGAATTTCCTCAGTCGTCCAGCCCCTCTCTACTGATGTCTTTACCTTTGCAGGGAACAGTCGACGCATCTTTTTGAAATTGATCATGACATCATTCATTTCTAAAAATGCATGAATTGGATAATAAAATGTCGGAACGCTGTTTGGATGCTCTTTTTCTACCAGATTAAGCACGTAATCCTCGACAATCACCTGAATCTTTTTCGGGGTCAGTTTCAAAAATTTTTCATAGTCAATATCCATACTTTTGCGAAATCGTTCAAGATTTTTCAGATAATCCTTTTTGGTCTTTTCACTCTTGATTCCTGCCAGGAATAATCTGATGCATCTATTCAAGGCTCAAGGTTAGCCAGATCAAGTATTAAAATCTGATTAACTTAGTCCCGATAATTGTGGTGCTAATTTATCTAATGCCTCAAGAACACCATCACCTGCGTCTGCAGATACGGTCATCGTGGCCTCAGATCGTACTTTCTCAGACGCGTTACCCAAGGCAATGCTTGTTTTGGCCACCTTAAACAAAGGAACGTCAGTGGCACTGTCCCCTATGGCAATTACATCGTCGCGTGTAATTGATAGTTTGTTCATGATTTTAGCAAATCCAGATCCCTTATCAATGCCAGAAGAATTGATGTGGTATGCATATTGGCTGTCAGACAATTCGATGTCAATGTTGTTTTCAAGTATAATCTTTCTTGCAAGATCTAAATCAAATGTCCTCTCCAAGACAACTTCAGTCATTCTAGGAAATACGTGCTTTTGTTCGACATTGTCAATGTTATTTTTGATTACTCGTAATGCGTTATTGCAATCTTCAAGACTTCCCAACAACTGATGATCGTCAGAATCCAAGCTTATGCATCCTCCGTTTTCACCAACAGCAATTTTTGTAGTTCCCCCATAAACGGCAAGCAAGAACGCCTCAATAGATGATCTACCAGTCACATAGATCACGTTGTGACCCATGTCAGTTAAACGTCTTAGCGCTTCAAGTGCATCAAGATGAATTCGTCCCCCTCCGTTTTCAGTTATAGTGCCATCAATATCAACTGCAAATGTTTTCTTTTTCACAAAAACTGATTTTCTAACCAAATAATATTTGCTGCGAATGCAGAGTAATACGGTTTTATTTGAAAGAATGAAGAAATAGGTGAAGAGCAGTGGGAATTCCTGAAAAGATAAAAGCCATTCAAGAGGAGATGGCAAAAACTCAGATTAACAAAGCTACCGAACACCACATAGGTCTGCTAAAGGCAAAGATTGCAAAGCTGAAAAGAGAGCAAGAATCAGATATTGCTAAAAAATCAGGCATGAAGCAAGACGGATTTGACGTAAGAAGAAGTGGTGATGCGACAGTAGTGTTCATAGGATTGCCAAGTGTTGGAAAATCAACATTGCTAAACAAAATGACAGGTGCCAAATCCGTCGTCGGAGCATTTCAGTTTACCACACTTACAGTAGTTCCAGGAATGATGGAGCATAGAGGTGCAAAAATCCAAGTGTTGGATCTTCCAGGAATCATCAAAGGCGCATCTTCAGGCAAAGGACTCGGAAAGAGAATTCTGTCAGTCGCAAGAACGGCAGATCTTGTAATACTGATGTTAGACGTATTTCAGCCATTTCATGAAGACGTATTAGTAAATGAACTTGGCAATATTGGAATTAGACTCAATCAGTTGCCTCCAAACATCACAATTGAAAAAGCATCCATGGGAGGAATTGCAGTTGCACAACAAGTCAAACTGACAAAGATTACCGAAAAGCATCTCAAAGCCATCCTGCACCTTTATGGATTGGTAAGTGCCAGAGTTGTGATCAGAGAAGATCTTACATCAGAGCAGCTGTCAGATCACATTGCAGGAAACATTAGCTATTCAAAGGCAATTACAGTATTGAACAAGATAGATTTGGTAGACAAAGAATTTCTAAAAGATTTGAAGACAAAAATAAAGTCAGACGTTGTAGAGGTATCTGCAAATTCAGACATCAACATAGAACTACTCAAGGATAAAATATATGAAAAACTGAAATTCATCAGAATCTACATGCGGCCAAAGGGGGAAGAGACGGACTTTAAAGAACCACTGGTGGCCAGAGAAGGGGATTCAGTAGAAGATATCTGTAACAAGCTTCATCGTAGATTGAAAAGAGAATTCAGATACGGTTTGGTATGGGGTAAAAGCGTAAAATTTGGAGGACAACGAGTAGGATTAAGCCATGTTTTGATTGATGAAGATGTGTTAACGATAATTAAAAGACGCGGCGTATAATTTTTAAAAAAAATAATCATCGACAGTTTCAAAACAACATACAAGTGTGTGTTAGATGAGAAATAATTTACATTCACAACCTGTAAAAAAATTGAGTTGAAACACCAAACTGCACAGAAATAATTGTAAAAGAAGGATCAGATGTAATTTACAAAATAATTTTCAGAGAATATGGATAAAAAATATCCAATAACAGAAAAAAATAAGTAAAATTACTCGATAAATTGTAATCAATTTGTGTAAATTTCTTTAGTTTAACCACTGAAAAACAATGAGAATATCGATTCTGTAATGGCTATAAAAAGAAAAGCTGCAACTAAACGTAGATCAACTTCATCATCTACAAAAAAAGCAGCTCCAAAGAGAAAAGCAGCAACACGCAAAGCAGCTCCAAAGAGAAAAGCAGCAACACGCAAAGCAGCTCCAAAGAGAAAAGCAGCAACACGCAAAGCAGCTCCAAAGAGAAAAGCAGCAACACGCAAAGCAGCTCCAAAGAGACGATAACACCGTTTGCAAACTAACAATCGTCTCACAGACGACGAATTGTTTTCATTTTTCTAATCTTCGAAGTGATAACTAGGATTTTTTTTTCATCCTTGAAACTAAACATTTTGCAAAGCATCAACAATCTCAATTTTGAAAAAAATTAGAACAATCATATGTGAAAATACATCATAAAAAAAGGAACGATATTTTATAAAAAAATTAACTCATAATTAAAAATATAGAAAAAATAAATGGTGATTCAAATTAAGAAAATAAATTTTTGATAATCATTTTTAAGTAATAATAAAACAATAATCAAGAGCACTGCATTAAAAACACTAGTACAGATAACTCATCAATTTGATTTGTTCTTCTGTAGAAATGATATTTTTGTTTGTCAAAATTTCCAACAGATCTTTAAAAATTGCCTTTTGTTCAGAAGCCATTCCGCCAGATGGACCTTTTTCTCCCGGTGGTCCAGGCGGACCTTTGGGGCCTGACAGACCAACTGGGCCTTGTCCTCCCACTGGACCCTGCTCTCCGATAGAACCAATCGGGCCGGTTGGACCAAGGGGACCTTGCTGCCCTTGAATTCCTTGAGGGCCCTGAGGGCCTTTGTCACCAGGCGGGCCAGTAGTCCCGCGTTCACCCTGCTGGCCTTGAGAACCTTGAGGGCCTTTTTCTCCCTGAGGGCCTGAAGCTCCAGTGACTCCTTTTTCTCCAAGCGGTCCAAGAGGGCCTTTTTCTCCTTTTTCTCCCTGAGGGCCTGGAATCCCGGTTAATCCCTTAGGACCAGCAGGACCCTGAGGGCCTTGAGGGCCTTTTTCTCCGGATGAACCGGTCAATCCCTTAGTTCCTTTGTCACCAAGAGGACCCTGAGGGCCAAGAGCACCCTTGTCACCCTTGTCTCCGGGACTGCCAGTCGGGCCGGTCAATCCCTTAGAACCTACCGGACCCTGAGGGCCTTGCTGTCCTTTTTCTCCGGATGAACCTGCAATTCCCTTAGTTCCTTTGTCACCAAGAGGACCTGTAGGACCTTTGTCACCCTTGTCTCCGGGAGGACCAGTCGGGCCGGTCAATCCCTTAGAACCTACCGGACCCTGAGGGCCTTGCTGTCCTTGCTGTCCCTTGTCTCCGGGACTGCCAGTCGGGCCGGTCAATCCCTTAGAACCGGTTACACCTTGCTGTCCTTGCTGTCCCTTGTCTCCGGGACTGCCAGTCGGGCCGGTCAATCCCTTAGAACCGGTTACACCTTGCTGTCCTTGCTGTCCCTTGTCTCCAAGAGGACCGGGTCCGCCTGCAATTCCCTTGTCACCTTGAACTCCAGTTAGACCTGTTGTACCCTTACCTCCGGGAGGACCTGTAGAACCGGTTAATCCCTTAGAACCTTTTTCTCCGGTCGGTCCTTTTTCTCCCTTGTCTCCAGTAATTCCTCTTAATCCTGTTACGCCCTTGTCTCCGGGAGGACCTGTCGGTCCTTTTTCTCCCTTGTCTCCAAGAGCACCTTTTAATCCAATTGGACCTTTATCTCCAGAAAGACCCGTAGGTCCTTTTTCTCCCTTGTCTCCAGGATGACCAGTAATTCCCTTGTCACCCTTGTCTCCTGTTAATCCTTTATCACCTGTTAATCCCCTATTACCAGAAATTCCCTTGTCACCAGTTGCACCTTTGTCACCAGTTGCACCTTTGTCACCAGTTGCACCTTTGTCACCTGAAGGACCAAATTGGCCAGCTTGGCCCTTTATTCCAATTGGACCTGGAGGGCCAGGAGGCCCAGGATGGCCCTTGTCACCAGGAATGCCCTTGTCTCCAACAGGACCAGCTTGGCCAGCTTGGCCCTTGTCACCGGTAGGACCTGGATAGCCCTTGTCTCCAACAGGACCAGCTTGGCCAGCTTGGCCCTTGTCACCAGGAATACTTGCAACATTTGTTTTTGTAAATGGTTTTGATTGTGAAATATCAGGAATTGTATTAGGTTCAGATTTAGTGACATGTTGAATTTCAGGTTTGGTAATAGACGAGGTTTCAGGTTTGGAGTCAGATCTTGCTAGAGGAACATCAAAGACAGAATGTAATGAAGAGAACAAGTCAGTGACAACAATCCACACTTTTCCTAGATTTGCAATAGATGCCGGAAGAGGATTTGAGGCAGAACCAATTGTTTCAGAAAATAATCCATCTCTGACTCTAAGATGAAAATTACCCCTCCACAAAAATGAAAATTGTTTATTTCTAATCGCATCCTCAGTAGGTTTAGTATCAGTAATTGCAATCTGAGCCTCATATACGCCTGATTGATTGAAAGGTGCCTTTCCTTGAATCTCCAATCGGGGTTGAGATGACACAATCGTTTGAGGGTATTTCAAGTATTTTTATATTTAGATCGCTTGTTCAAATGACATATCAGAAGTCGGAATGGCCATAATGGAGCACACCACTTGGTATTTATCTAGATAAAAGCCCATCTGAGCTGTGAAGAAGCTTTTCGCCAAGAAATCAAAAGAACAGGTAGAAGAAACAAAGATCGAGAAAACAATACCTACGGAGAGAAGTTTAGTGGATGTAGATTATAATCGTAAAAAATTATTTAAAAAGGGAATCAACCTAATGGCTGATGAAAAACTCGAAGAAGCCATCGACATGTTTGAACAAGCATTACGAATTGAGCCAGACAACGTAGAAACCCTGATGAAGTTAGGATATGCCAGATTTCACCTAGAAGATTATAGTCAGGCCCTAAAAGTATACGATAAGATTTTAGAACTTGACCTTACAAATCCCGAAGCATGGAATCTGAAGGCACTAGTACATTATGAGCAGAAAAATTATTCCAAGGCGTTGTCTTCAGTTGAAAAGGCCATTGAGTCGGATCCAACATACGGAATGGCATTGTACAACCAAGCATGTTTTCTATCATTGTTAAATCAAGTTCCAGAATCATTAGAAGCGTTAAAAAATTCAATTGAAGTTGATGTCAAAAATGCAAGAAAATCAATTCGCGATAAAGATTTCAGCAATGTCAGAATTGAAGAAGGGTTTAAGAGAATTGAAGAAATCGTAGTGCTTGAATCAGTCAGACAGGGATATCACACTCTAGGTGCAATTGTTTGGACGACATTTTTAGACAAGATAGATGCAGAGACAGCTCTGAGAAAATTATTAGAGAAAGGACTCATAGTGCAAAATGAAAAGCGTGACGGCCTAAGTAAAATTCCAATATATGATCTTGCAGACAACATTGCAGAAAAGATAGGAAAAGAGAAGAGGGGATTATTTGGAATCACGAAAAAAACACTGCCAAAACCCATCAAGAATCTCAAAGAGCTCAGTCAAGCAGTCCATTCAGTAAAAGAGTCAATAGAAGATGAAGACGTGGAAAAGACGCTGGAACTTTTCGAAGTGTTCATAGATCCAGCAAAATCTGGTGAACAGATGATAGAGACTTTCTTTGACGAGCATAGAGAAATCAGACTGTGGAAAATTAGAATTAAGGATAGAGGAGCAGACTACATAATTGACAATAAAGAAAGCATGCTAGTGTTGTTTAACAACATAGAAAGCACAGTTACAAAAAAACTCAGAAGTGAAATTAATTAGTTAGTTAATTATTCTGCAGACAAATCCCAGTAACTTGCGTCTTGTTGTTTTTCAGTAGGCTTTGCAAGATTTTTCCATTCCTTAAATGAGCGAACGTACAGCTTTGCATTTGAAAGTCCTGCAGACTTTAATGCATAGTATGCCAATCCAGACAGAGTTCCAACACTTCCGCAATATGTGATGATTTCAGAATCTCCAGTAACGCCTCGATTGTCAAGCAATCTCTTCATGTCTTCTTTTGAGCGTAGGATTTTGTCAGATGTGGCAAGAGTCCTATAAGGAAGACTGATTGCGCCGGGAATGTGCTGTTCAAGAAAATTTAGTCTTTCACGATTATCTATCAGAATTACATCATCTCGAGCTTTTGCACTTTCCAGATAATCGGATGTTGCCAGGATGTCAGACTGTAGTCTCATGGAATGCTCTTTACTTTGTACTTCAGGTATTGCAGAATCACTTTCTAGGCCAACGGACTTCCAATTACTGAAGGTGGTTTCAAGCAAGGTCACGTCTGAATGTCCAAGATACTCCAAAGTCCAGGCCACTCTGGATGCCAGAGCACCAAAGGTATCATCATAAACTACTACGGGCGTCTCATCATCTATACCCAAAGAATTCACAATCTTCAATACGCGTTCAGGACTGTCATCAGACAAAAGATGCGCCAAAGGCAAGTTCACAGCAGTCGGAATGTGATCCTGTTTATAATCAGCCTCCCTTCGGACATCTATTACCCGGACGCTTTTGTCCCTAACTTCAGAACGTAAAGAGTCAACATCAGTGGTAATTTTAGTAGAATTTGTCAAGCAGCACATTCACCCTTTCCAGTCTTTGTGTGGTAACTAGCATCACTTCCATAATCCAAGTAAAAGTCAGGATCGTCTTCTATCGTAGGAGGAGTGACGAGGGGTTCAAGTATTTTTTTGATATCAACAACAGACTTAACTTTAGAGTCCTCATTTCCGTTTACAATCCTATGAATCCAAGACTTTAGAGTGTCATCAGACTGTTTGTTCTGTTTGAACGTCTCTATAATTTTTAGAATTACAGGAATAACTCTTTTTGCCGGAACCCTGACACAGGTCTGTCCCAGCATGGTGTCACCGTCAGAACGTCCGCCCAATGACATCTGATAGTTTGCATACATGTCTTTTCCAACACGTCCGCCCCCTCCAAAGAACCCGATAGTTGCAATGCCATGTTGCCCACAAGAATTCGGACATCCGCTTATCTTAATTGAAGAATCGCTAAGATCATCATCCTCATCCAATTTCATTTCCAGGAATTTTCTTTGGATTTCTTTTGCAAGCCTATGTGAATTTGTCAATGCCAGATTGCAAGACGTGGTTCCAGAGCAGCCAATTGGCGCAGTCATAGTAAGAGCTCCAGATTTTGCCAACCCAGCCTCAAGAAGTTTGGAATACAGTACGGGCAAATCATCATCATGGACATACCTCAATGCGATATTTTGTACAAAGCCGGATCTGGCCTTGCCTTCAGATGAAAAGTTGCGAATAATGTAAGACAATGCAAGCAGCTGGCTTGCGGTGACGTCACCTGCTTCAAGTGTGAGAAATACAGAGTGGTAGTCTTGCTGAGATTGTTTAACAGTATTTGTTTTAAGCCATCTTGCATATCCATCAGGAGCCACATCCCCGCCATTCTCATCAGAAATGCGAATAGGACGTCTGATTGGATTTGTAGAATGATCAATGTCTAGCTGAGTAATTACCGATTGAGTAGCTCGCACAATGGCTCTCTCTTTGAAAACAAGATTTTGGAATTTTTCCCAACCCATGTCATTTACAAGATAACGCATTCTGTTTCTTGCAAGATTTTTCCTATCACCAAGTCTGTCAAAGATCCTCATTACCGCAATTGAAGTGTAGAGTAGATCTTCTTCGGGAGTAAATTCTTCCAGCTGATGTCCGACAAAAGATTTGTTTCCCAGTCCACCACCCAGAAAAATTTTAAATCCTCTTTGATCAGATCCGTCCACCTGTCGAATCTGCGGAATCAATCCCACGTCCACCATCCTTACCATTCCGTGCTTCTCACAGCAGGTAAAATTGAATTTGAACTTACGTGGAAGATTCTGAGCCATTGGATTTCTCAAAAAGAATCTTGCAGTTGCAAGGGCATAAGGAGTAGAATCAAATTCCTCATCAGGACAAACACCGGACAAGGGACTGCACATTACGTTTCTCACAGAGTTTCCACAAGCTTCCCTTGAGGTCAGCCCGACCTCGGCAAGGCCTCGGAATATTTCAGAGACGTCTTCAAGGATGACCCAGTGAAGCTGGATATTTTCTCGAGTTGAGAAATGTGCACTGCCTATAGAATATTGTTCGCTTAGTTGAGAAATCTTTTCAATTTGATCAGGATAAATTTCCCCCGCAGGAAGCTTGATTCTAACCATGGCATAGTCCCCAGTCATCCTAGTTCCATATGCCCCATGCTGAAGTCTAAATCGCCTGAAACTAGCCTCATCATATTTTCCTTGACGGAACAGTTTCACAGTTTTGGCAAAATTATCAGCCTCTTCCATCCTAGCCCAATTAATTTTGGACTTTACAGGATCAGGCGGAGATTGTTTAAGATCAGATATTGTCAATACAAGTTATTTTCTTTTAGTTTGGTTATAAATTTTTGATATACGGATGTTTTAGGATAGAAATTTTCAAAAAGGAACGTAATTTTCCTATTTCCATTTATTATCAACATTGATCATCATGAATTAGTGCCACCTAATTTTTCAAATGTGGGAAAGTATTAATTGATTAGCAGATGAAACACCCACATGCAAGAAGCAACAATAGCAGAACAATCAACTAAAATATTTACGGACGTACGTGAAGTTGAAATCACACGTGCAATTGCAAATGAATTTCATGAAGTGTTAATTGACAGAGCAGAATCAGATGTAATAATTATTGGTGCAGGTCCTGCAGGACTAACCGCAAGCAGAGAGCTTTCAAACATGGGTTACAAGGTTTTGGTAATTGAGCAAAATAACTACCTGGGCGGAGGCTATTGGTTGGGAGGATACATGATGAATCCAGTTACAGTTAGAGAGCCATCTCAAAAAATATGGGATGAATTGGGAATACCATACAAAAAAGTTGCAGAGGGACTATACCTAACACCAGGCCCACATGCGGTTTCAAAATTAATTGCTGCAGCATGCGATGCAGGAGTAAAATTTCTACAACTAACAAAGTTTGATGATCTGGTAATGAAAAATGGCAGGGTTGCAGGAATCGTAGTTAATTGGATGCCCGTATCGGCATTGCCACGCAACATTACATGTGTTGATCCAGTTGCCTTTGAGGCAAAAATCATAATTGACGCATCAGGTCATGATTCTGTCGCAGTAAAAAGACTCGTGGATAGAGGACTAGTGAAATGGAAGGGAATGGATCCAATGCACGTCAACGAAGGGGAAGAGCACGTGGTCGATAAAACAGGAGAAGTATATCCGGGGTTGATTGCAGCAGGCATGTCAGTTACAGAAACACACGGACTTGCAAGGATGGGTCCCACATTTGGATCAATGTTATTTTCTGGCAAAAAGGCAGCTGAAATTACGGCAGCCAAAATCAAAGAGCTAGAAAGATAAGTAATTAAAACACAATTTCAGCGTGAAGATTACCAAAGTTATTCTGTATCACGAACCTACAGTTCCTGAAATCCAGTTAGCAGATATACAAAAATTTGTCACAGACAGGTTTCCAGTTGAAATAGAACTAAGAGAAAATTTTTTTGCATCTTTGAATGGCAAAATATTTGAAAAGATTGCAACCACAAGAATCTTTGATTTAAAAAAACAATTCAAAAAACATATTCCTTCAACAGAAGACATACGAATTGAAAAGGAGAACAAAGACTCATCGGAGGAGGAGACGATGATGCTGTATGACGGATTTGAGCTACAAAAAATAATTACAGAATACATTCCAACAGATGAAAAAACAGATAACATACTACATGTTATTTTTACAAATAAAACCACATGTACATTTGATGATAACAATGGTTTCAGATATCATGCAAGGGCACTGATTGGATCCAACCCAGCAATAATTTCAACCACAGGGATGATAGAGGCGCCTGCAAAACCAAAACAATACTATCTAGATTTAATGACATGTTTTTCTGAAGATGAAATTAAAGAGAATAAGGAAAAATACAAAGGGGAATTTTTAGAATTTCATGATTCACGACTACATAAGATTGCAGAAGGGTATCTTCTGCAAGGCATCATGTATTATGAAACAGGTGAAGCATTTTGTGATGATAAGGAATGCAGACTGTTTAATGCGCATTGGCAAAAAGATCTATTTTATTCTCAAATAGAAAACAGGAAATTTTGTAAGAGGCATTCAGAAATTATGGACGAGTTAAAAAATTCGGTTTAAACAAGACTTTTCCGATCAAGTAATTGTAAAATAAGTTATTTCGTGTAGAATAGGACAGAATCAATTTCAATTAAAATTTGAAGGACAGTCAAGCCGTAACCGTCAAAATCATTTCCAAGAACAGCCATCAACATTTGGTTTTTAAAATCTGTAAACTTGAAAATGAATTATTTTAAAAATTAACTACGTATCTCAAAGAGACATCACTTAAATTATTGAAATTGAGTGTAGAATCATCATGATGGCAGCAGATTCAGGTGCAGCAGTACTTGAGACAAATAACGACGGTCCAAAAATACCAGATAAAAGTAAAACAAAATTTGACGTGATTATTATCGGCGCAGGTCCTTCAGGATACACTGCGGGGATTTACTGTTCAAGGGCAGGATACGATACTTTGATTTTATCAGGAATACTTCCAGGAGGACAACTGGTCAATACCACAGAAGTGGAAAACTATCCTGGATTTGAAAATGGCATAATGGGTCCGGATTTGATGATAGACATGAGAAAGCAATCTCAGAGAATGGGGACTACAATTATTGATGATGAGGCAGTAAATGTTGATTTCAGACACGAACCGTTCAAAGTACTAACAGCGTCAGAAGAATACGAGGGACGTGCAGTGATTATTGCAACAGGTGCAAACCCAAGAAAAATGGGATTGGAAGGAGAACAGACGTTTGCAGGAAAAGGAGTATCGTATTGTGCCACATGTGATGGGCCATTTTTTAAAAATATGGAACTAATAGTGGTCGGCGGTGGAGATTCTGCAATTGAGGAAGCCACGTTTCTAACAAAATTTGCAACAAAAGTTCATCTCGTACACAGACGCGGGGAACTTCGCGCAAGCAAGGTAATGCAAGAAAGGGCACTCAACAATGAGAAGATAAAATTTCATTGGGATTCGGCAGTAACGGACATCAAAGGAGATCAGAAAATGCAGCAAGCAGTATTAAAGAACCTGAAAACCGACGAAGAGTCAACAATTGACGTCGGAGGGTTGTTTGTAGCAATCGGACATGAGCCAAATACAAAATTATTCAAAAATCAAATAGATCTGGATGACGAGGGTTACGTTGCATTAAAAAATAAAACACATACCAACGTGGAAGGAATCTTTGCAGCTGGAGACGTGCATGATAGAAGTTACAGGCAGGCAATCACAGCGGCAGCGTTCGGATGCATGGCGGCAATTGATGTGGACAAGTATCTCACAGAAAATTCAGACAAGCAACAATGAGAAACTCCCAATGCAAACGATGTCAGAACAAGTTTTACGAGAAAGAAATCTATACAATCCAGCAGTTTCAGTACAGGAAGGAGCCACCCTACAAATGGACACAAGCGTTTTTTGAGAAATCAGGAACTGGTGAATGGGATTCATTTTGTGAGAAATGCATGGTTTTTCACGCCAAGGAGTCAATGAAGGTATGGGAAGAATCCAAAATCTAAACTCTTTATTGTGATCAAAAAAACAAAGTTGCATGGATCAGGATCCAGAAAATCTGAAAAAAGCAGTAAAAGAACACAGTGAAAAACTGGCAAAACTTGGAATGGAGTTAGGGAAAAATCAATTCAAGTACAAGATCGAGGAAAAAGCATCCAAAGAATATTGGCAGTGCAGGATTGAAGATTTTAAAAAATATAACGAAAAAGGACTGGAATACTATGGTCAAGTGCACGCAATAATGAACCTAGTCAGCAAAGATGAATCACAGATGTTCCTGTTACGTACAAGTAAATTTCAACAGATGAGTAAAACAATGATCGAAGTCATGGAAAAGATAAGAGAAAACCCATCAATAATAGATCCCAAGGACAGGCAACAAAGCAAATGGAGTAAAGAAATCAAGAGTCAACTCACTGAACATAGCGACAAATGTCTGCAATATGAAATAGGCACAAATACAATATTCAGAGAATTTTACGAAAAGCGCCTAAAGAAAATATTGGAATAGACGTGTATCAGTATGCCAATTCAGACAGGTGTTCTGCATCCTCAAGAGAACTGTCAAATTCTTCCTCGGTCATTACATTCTGTTTAGCATAAACGCTTTTGAACTTTCTTCCATCATCTGCAAAAATTCCCACAACGCATGCATCATCCCCGACAGAATATTTTTTCATGCATGCATAAACTGCTGCAGAAGACGGACTGATCAAGAGTTTATCTTTTGCAAGAACTTCATCCACTACAGAAAACGCCTCATTGTTATCAACAGAGATCCAGTCATCCACAACACCTTCGCGTTTTAAGAACAAGTCAGGTTTTGCAGATTCCTCAAAATTTCGCCATCCCTGAATCAGATGGTTCTGCTGAGGCTGACATCCGATGATCTTGACATCGGGATTTTTTTCCTTTAGAAAGGATCCTATGCCGGTAATCGTCCCGCCAGTACCAACACCAGTGAAGAAATGAGTCACCTTGCCCTCAGTTTGCTTCCAGATTTCAGGCCCGGTTCCAACATAGTGGCCCTTGAAATTTGCCTCATTGGCATATTGGTTTGGAGAATAATACGTGTCAGGCCTGGAGGACGCAATGGATGTTGCAAGTGCAATGCTTTGATCAGTGCCAGCACCAACCTTGGGGCATAAATCATCACTGGTCTCAAAGACCTTGGCACCGAGATTTCTAATTATATCCTTAGTTTCATTGCTGACTTTGTCAGGTATTACAATTTCCACTTTGTAGCCCAACACATTAGCTATTCCAGTTAACGCTATTCCGGTATTGCCAGAAGTCGGCTCTATGATTATGCTTTTGCCTTTTTTTAGAAGGCCTCTTTCTTCACCATCCTTGATCATCCAAAATGCAGCTCTGTCCTTTACAGAGCCAAACGGGTTATGTCCCTCCAATTTTGCAAAATACTTTACGCCGTCACGAGAAAGGGAATCCAGATCAACCAGAGGGGTATTGCCAACACGATTCAGAATATCTGCATCATCAACAACAGTCATGGTTTAGGCTACTTCACCTTTTTAATCTGAAATGTTATTTTGTCACCATCTTTGGACAGATCCAATGATTCATGTCCGTTTCGCGTGACCCATCTAGAAATATCTTCTTCAGCTGCAGGATCATCAGCAGACACAGTAATGA
>WLWH01000195.1_pt1 | contig 53208 bp, 74 predicted proteins | sample 6712741 | NCBI WGS metagenome assembly WLWH01 (sample SAMN12718694, study PRJNA515312) | sponge metagenome | isolation source: marine sponge | host: Mycale hentscheli | place: New Zealand: South Island, Marlborough, Capsize Point | collected 2003-05-01 | reverse complement strand
AGCATACTGGTCGACTGTTTTCTGCATTTGTTTTGCGACAGCTGGGTCTGCTGTATCTATCTGAGCAGCGATCTTTCTAAATGTTTCTGGCTCTATTATTGCCAAGTCAGCTTGAGCTCTATTGGCTTGCTCTAAGCTTTCTAAAATCGCAGTTGGTTCGTAAAGGCTAAAAGCTTCCGGAAACTCTTTTTCTAGATTAACTAATTTAGATCCCATTCGCTCGGCAAGTTCGTCGGCTGGCTTGCCTAGCTTACTCGCCAAAGAAGCCACCCACCTAAAAGCTGTGTCTCCTAGTTCAGCTAATATCCTGCCTTTACCCATTATTCACTAGCCTTATATTTTATTAACTCATCTAAAATATCTTTATCAGTTGAGTCTGGATATTTTTCTTTTATTTCATTAATTAGCTCCTCAGTCAGAGTGCCTTCAATGCTTTCTTGTTCTAATTCATCTGTGATAAGTGAATTTAAAAAGTTATTGTCATCCATAGCTTGAGGGTCATTCGGAGCAAGCCTTTCAGCAATTCGATCATCTAAATAGTCTTTACGAGTTATATTGTTTGGGTCTATACCCATTTTTTCAAGCTCTTCAAAACCAAAAGAGTCTAAAATTATTTCTGACATCTCATCGCTGTCGTACATGTCTGAGTTTTCTCTAAAAACTGTGTCAGTGTAATCATCATACATTTTTTTGAAAGAAGAAAGATCTGTTAATCTGAAACCTTTTGGAATTTTTTTAGCTATAGGTGCAGCATCATCTATCATTTTTGCAATAGGAAAATCACCTAAAGTTCCTGCGACGACTGGGGTGGCAGCAGCACCTGCCATAAAAGTTCTTCTTGACTCGTCGGTTGGCAAAGCACCTAAGTTGTCTGTCGATTTTGATAGTTTAGAAGCGACAGAGCTGAAAAAACTTTTAGCTGGTTTTGTCAAAAGCTTTACTCCAGGAATCATCTCTACAGCACCGAATCCTAAGTCAAGTGCACCTTCAAGATAATCACCTCGCTGAAAAGCTCTTGAACCTTCTTGCATAACGAGCGGTAAAGCAAGAGGTGTTAAATCTAAAAGACCAATGTTGTCTATTAAATTATCAGCACGCATATCTCCAACTAATACGTTCTTTCCTCTGTCGTCAACTCCGATAAAATCTAGTGCACCTCTAATTTTGTCTCTATATGTTGGACCACTTAAAAATTTTGCATCTGGTGGAACAGTTATAAATTCAGCTTTCGATGCAGCCTTTTTACCCTCTTCGAAAAGATCTGCCACTAGACTTGACCTCCGGAAAGTTCACGAGCCAGCATTTTTAAAGTTTCCATAAAGCTTTTGTCTAGTTCTTTTGCAGCTTTGGCGAACTCTTTAGGAGAGATCTCGTCGGACTTAATTCCTCTGCGTTCTAGAAAACTTTTCGCAGCTCTTATCTCTGCTTGTGCTACTTTTTTAATCGCTGCTCGTGCCATAATTAACCTTTTATCTTTTTAGTAATGTATAAGACAGCAGCATAAACGACAAGTCCAAAAACTGTGGCAACGCCAATATCGACTAAATGCTCACGCATGTGGTAAATAAATTCTATGCCAGCCTCTACATCACTCATGCCACCACCTTCGCTAATGGTAATGTTTTTTGTCCCAGTAAAAGTTTCTATCGTTTGTTCCATTATCTAGCAGTCTTTTTCTGATCTGGGTGCACTGGGGATCTTGTAAAATATTCTAATGTGCTTTCTAAATTTTTAACACGAGCCTGAACTTTAATTATTTCCATCATATGAGAAGCCATGCCACCAACATCCTCGTGCACTAAGTCAATTTCTTCCCATATGTCGTTGTCCGCATCTTCCATGTCCTCGTATATTTCAGCAAGGGTATCGATCATTTCCTCGATATTTTCTTTATTCTGCTCTACATCTCTTATTAAATTAGTTTTATCAGTAGCATTATTTTCAACAGTCAGAATATTAACTGTCTCTTCAAGATTTGATATTGTGCTGGCTTGCTGTGCCGTCCACCAAATAAAGCCACCAATCTGGGCAATAACAACCCCAACAACAGCAATACTTACTTTGGGCATTTTATCCATTACCAAGCTTTACACGACCAATATCGTGCCTTTGTTTTTGGTCCAGGATTGTCGCAGTTATGCCTTGCTCTAAAATTACTCCTGCGTCCTTTTTGATTTTTCTTAATACGCATATTTGGGTCGCCGAAGGTAACACGTTTCACTTTGTCGCCATCCATAACATAAACGACTGACTTCTTTTTTCCATAGCTCGTTTCGCCTTTAGCAATCCTGCGAGGCTTATTTAGTTTTACAGCTTTGCCTTTATATTTAGCCATTACTTCTTATGAACCTTTTGCACCTCAAAAGATGCCTTTTTGCTAGCACCTTTGTGCGGTTTATAACCTGTTGCTGGATTTTTCATTAGCTTAAAACCTGTGCCAGATTTCATCCAATGAAAACCTTTAGGAGCTTCAACTGCTTTTTTAGCCATTACTTTTTCCTTTTCGGTTTCTTGGCTGTTTTTGCTGCAGCTTTAAATTGAGATGCGGTCGGAGCACCTTTAGTTCCTGGCTTGCGCATTTTCTCCCCAGAGCCAGCTTTAATTCTTTTTCGCTTGGCATTAATATTTGCATACAATCCTGGTTTTTTAGCCATTATGCTGTCCTCTTTTTCTTTTTAAGCTTTTTGAAATCGGCACCTGTGATTTTATTACGAGGTTTTGCAATAGCAGCAAGTTTCTTCTGCTTTGGGGAATATGACTTACTTCCTTTTGGCTTCGGCATATTAACCTCCTAGGATCTGATTCATCATGGAATGAACATCGTCGCCAGAGCCAACTTTCATAATTTTGACTTTAACATCCGAGTCGTGATCTTCCATCATTTCCTCTTCTTCATACTCGTCGCCAATGCCATGTTGCATCTGGTGACAAAGCAATAAAAAGTTTACAAGCTGATCGTCGGTCATGTCTAGACCTTCGGAGTCGTGAGCAAAACCCATTTTCTCCATGAAGAGTTCAGCGTTCTCTTCCATATTTTCTACATTTACTTCAGCCATATTAACCTCCTATTGGTTCATTTCCATATCTCTAATTCCGGACTCTACATCCTGAACTAGAATGCCAGCATTTTTAGCTCCCATCATTTCTCGCTCAGTCATCTCGACAACTTTACCATCGACCATGTAGCTCTTTGTTTCGCCACCACTCATCATACCACGAAGTGCACCACCAAGGCTTTGCAAAATAGACATAATGCCAGATGACTCGCCTTCAGTAAGTGCACCACCAGCCATAACCTTTTGCTTGGTCATTTCTAAACCATCAATAATGTCTTTAGCTCCTGTTGGATCCATCTCCATAAGACCCATCTGAGCATTGTTAATCATTTGTATTTCGCCACTTGCCCTAGCTGAGTCCATTTCTGATGGTTTCATGCTTACTGCTTTTCCGTCAACAGTGTAAGACATCTCCATCTCATTAGCAGGCATTTTTGCATCCGCTGATAAAAGCCTATTCATTTGTTCTGTTTGGTCTGCCATTCCAGCCTCCTATGATGATAATGCTGCGTTGTTAGCTGCAACAAACTGATCATATTGAGCTTGATTTGGGAAAGTAACCAGCTGACCAGAAGCTGGGTCTGTAACGGAATAAACCTGATTTTGTGCTAAAATATCTGCATCTAAGTCAGGGTTGTATGCATCTGTGTAATTTGTAGAAATTAAATTACCTGCTGCATCGTAGTCTTGCGATCCGATTGCAACACTTTCCTCGCCTATTTTTAAAACTGTTGGGTCTCCGGAAAGCCTATAATTAGAACCAATAGACTCAGGATTTATAAGCTGACCATCAGCACCGAAAAAGTTCACAGTTCCATCTGGGTTTTCCACTTTACGAACCATCTCGTTGAACTGCTCTGGGGAATAACCGAACCTTGTTAAATAGCTGTTTGCGAATCTGTCCCACATGCCTCCGGAACGACCACCATAAAAATCACCCATTATGTCCCTAGTTCCATAAATGTCTGTTGAGTAAGGCTGTGGACCATCTGGATCAATAATAGGACCATCTGGACCATCTGGACCAAGAGGTTCTAAAATATCTGAATCCAATAAACCATCATCAATAGCAACATTAATAATATTTATTGCATCTGCACTTGTTATTTTTTCATCACTATTAAGGAATGTATATCCACCATCCTCTCCAGGAACAATCATTTTGCTATCGTCACCAGTTTTTAACAAATGGTCTTTGCCGAGCTCATTAAGTATTGCTGCACCATTCATCGGGAAGTCAGTTTCGAATGGTTCGCCTTCTACTCTTTCACCTTCTAAATTAACATATGATCCTGTTGTGGCTAAGTCTAAGCTCATGTTGTAGTCTGGAGAATTTGGATCTGTAGAGCCGTAAAAATTAGTGTTGGCATCTATAGAATAAGGATCTTTGCCATCATAAGGAACGAATAAAGTTCCGTCCTCATTGTAAGACATTGTTGCAGGATTATTGGGATCTAGACCACCGAAAACTTCGTAAGAAGCCTCACCATCAGAACCAGTTCCTGTGTATGTTAATATTGGTGTATTGCCAACATTATCGGGTTCGGCTGGCATTTGCTTACCACCAAGACTTAAAATTTCTGCTTCTTTCATTGAGTCGGCATATTCTTTCATCGCATCAGCAGTTGAAGTAGATGTTTTAATCAAATCTGGATTAGCAATTGCATCCAAAGCTGTTACCAGCGGTTCACCTGCTGCTGCTTTTTCAAGATTTAATAAACGTAATGCCTCTAATTCTGCTTCGGAAAGCCCGAGAGTTCCGAGATTAACACCGCCAGTGGTGACAGCTGTATTAAGACCATCAGCAGTCGCATTGTAATTCATGTTCATAACGTCTGGATTGTAAGTACCTGTGTCAGCAGCACCAAGAGTTACAACTTCTTTAACGGTGTCGGAAACAACATTAGCAGCTGCATTCCCAGCATCGCTAACAAAATCAACTGCGGAACTTACTGTGTTGCTTACTGCATTAACAACTGAACTAACACCAGAGCTGACAGCATTTACTATGCTAGAGAAAACTCCTGGACTGTCGTCATCATCGTCATTACTGCTAGAGCTAGCAGATGATCCACCACCACCACCCCAGCTAAATCCAAATAAATAAGCAGGAACACCATCAGGACCAGCAACAGGAGGCAAGTTGCCTCTGTAGTCTTGAATAAGACTTTCCTCTTCGGGATTAATGTATGCCAACATGTGTGGCTGACCACCAATAGTCGTTTGTCTGGGGATAGAACTTAGTGCTCCATAATTCATGCTGCTGGTGCTCCTTGTTGTTGCGGTGGTGGCATTGCTGCCATGACGTTGCCAAGTGCACCTAGCTCACCTTGATTCATTTTCTGGCGAATCTCCATTACTTTTTGCATTAGGTATTGGTTTGCGTCAAATGATTGATTTCCTTGCTGGGGTGCTTGGTCTTGAGGCAAGCCACCGAATGCAGCTGGATTTATTGGTCTAATAGAAGCTAACAACTCATCCATTTTTCATAGCCTCCATCTGCATTTTAGCTGCATTCTTTTCTCGTTCTAGTTGCAACTCAGCTTCTAATTTTAAAACTTTTGCTTCTAAGTCTGCACGAGCTTTGGCTGCATCGATTTCCATATCTTGCTTGGCTTCAGCTTCTTTAATTGCGATTGAGGACTGTGCTTTAGCTTGGTCTGCAGCGATTTGGGACTCCGTCCTAGCTTTGAGTGCTTCAGCTTCGAGTTGGGCGAGTTGCTTGGCATATTGTAATGGATCCTGCTGTTGACCTTTCGGCTGAATTGCAGCAATCGCTTTCATCTGAGGTGCTTCTTGCACAACCTGAGCAGCACGCTGACTAATTAGCCTGTCTAAGTCTGGGTTGATATCGTCGAACTGAAAGTCTTTTTCTTTCAAGTCCGGAATAGTTGGTAATGGAACGCCAATACTTGATTCCATTCGAGTTCTATAAAGCAACGCAATATGCTCAGCAACATGGGCAACTAAAACAGGTTGCATGCCTGCAGCTCCAGGATTACCAGCGAGCGATGGATCTTGTAAAAACTGCATATGAACTGCGATGTGCGATTCGTGATCTTGCTCTATAAATGCTTTTATTGGTTTGCCATACATAACAGACATATTCTCATCGATAGGATCTAGCATCGGTGCATCTGCAGGCTTGACCAGTATCTCGTCGATATTAGGAATTCGAATCGCTTCATACATACGTTTGTATGCAGAATACATATCGTGCATGTCTGGAGCTGACTGAGCCATCTGTAAAACAGCTTGAGCCTGAGCAATCCTCTGGGCAGTAGAAAAAATGTTGGGGTCACTGACTGGGAGAATATCAATGCGTTCGTTAAAGTCAGCAGCAAACACTTCCGAGTCGCCACCTATCAACGAAAATGTAAACTGCTCCGGAAGGTTCTCAGCGTTCAAGTCGGCTAGGAGCTTGAACTCTTGACCTTGGGCATAATGCAACCTTTTGTGAATCGCTGAAAAGGCTTTACTGCCCTGCTCAATAAGTGCGACCGTCGAGCCCACAGGTGCATTAGGATTTACATCCCCAACATTCAAGTCCGCAGTGCTAGCAAACCGCTGACCTGCTTCTACAATATAACCGAGTAAACTGAACAAAGATCCACTTGGTTCTTTGAAAGGCAATGGCATTATTGCTTTGTTAACATCGTCGACTGTTGCATCTAAGTCAACAAACTCTCCAGGATTTACCTGAACTTCGCCACCTGAAACTCTGCCTCTTAACTTGAAGCCACCTTGCATATTGCTAAATGCAGCGGAATCTAAGAGAGCTCGTAAGGATCCAGTTGCTGCTTTGCCCAAGCCACCAATAAGATGATATAAGCCAAAGCCATAAAAACCCAATCCAGGAAGGAACTTATAAGATACAAACCAATCCCTCCTTTTCTTTAACTCGTCGTCCTCTCGCCAGTTACGACGAATGCTTACTATGTTTTCATTGTCATAGTCTACTGTAACAACATAAGGAATTGCAACTGCATTCTCGTCGTCGGTGTCTTCTTCCTCGAACGAGTGGTAAACATGCATCTCAAGAAGCGTCATTAACTCATCTTGCGAGTCGTCGGCATACTGGTCGACACCTTCTATCTCGCCAATGGTGTCGCCTGATGGATCTAAATCGCCACCTTGGTCGGTGCTTGGTAAATAATAGCCAGACTGAACATAGCGATTGTAGTCGTTTTTAGGCATGCGAATAACATGCGTGTATCTAGGTGAGGTATATAAGTCTTTACTTTCCGGAGCGACGACGAAGTCCTCAGCCTTAACGAACTGCGAACATTGCCTATCCATGTTGCTGTCCCACCAAACCTTTTTAAATGTCTGGCCAACCAACGGTAAATGGAAAAGCATTTGATCTAAGTCAGGGAAATACTCTGGCATCTCCTGCGTAATCTGATAGTTCATGTATTCACGAACTCTGCGAGCTTGTTCTTCTAGCTCTTCACTTGGGTCGCCAACTATAACTGTTTTAACTGGACCACCACTAGGATAAAGCTCGGCAATAGCTTTCGCATTAAACTGCGTTGCAGCTTCAGCGATCATAGGATGAACAACGATAGATAGACCACGAGTAGCACGTTCATCCTCGGATTCGTCCATGCCACCATCTGGGTCTAGCGTTTGCAAACCTTTTTTGTATCGTTCTTCCCACTCAGAACGAGCTTCACGATCATTATTATAATATGTAATGAGTTCAGATGCAGATGAGTTGAGCTCTTTATCAGACATCTCCTCAGCTAAGTTCTGGTCAAAGGTGCTGTCTGTTTCCGGAATATTGTCTAGCTCTGGGTCTCCGATTAAAACATCATCACCAATTGTTTCAACTTGTAAGTCATCAGCAGGAGCAGGTTCTGCAAAGGGAGCTAACTGTTGTTGAATCGCAACTGGTTTTCTAGCCATACAATGTTATCCTTCTTTTGTCCTCATAATCATCGTCATCCAAATCATTAGAATGCGTTACAAACCAACCTTTTCGCAGCCTCAACCATGCCTGTGTGCAGGTATCAACAATGTCATCATTGTCGGTCGCAGGAAAAGCTGCACAAATATCAATTAAATTCTTAGCCCATTTTTTGTCAGAAGGATAGTAAATTCTTCCATCTTCTAAAAGAGCTGATGATGCATGAGCACGAGCTTCTTTGTCTCTGTCAGGCATATACTCTAAAACAGGCACACCTGCCATGCGTAAATCTTGCAGCAGGGACTGGCCAGATGCCTTCTTTTCTATCAATACTGCGTCAGGTTCCCAGTCGTAATATGCTTCTTGTGCGAGCTTTCGGAGCTCAGGATAACTAACACGATCATACCACATTTCTAAGACCATTGCGTTTATCTGGCCATCTTTACGGAAAACACCCCATGTTGTGCGAGCCGAATAAGATGACTTTTCTTTCGTGCTAAATGCTGTATCCCAAGACTGCAAAACATATTCAATGTCCGGAAGATCATCTTTTTCCCATGGCACCCACCACTCAGCTTTTAGAATACCGCCACCTTTTGGCATTGGTCGTTGTTGTAGCTGACCTGCTGAGGCATAACTGCCGAGCGATCTTTCTAAGTTGTCTAATGTTTTAGAGTCAATTCTTTCTGGCCAAAGAAGATCACCTTCCTTGGTTCGTGGATCAGTGAAGCCTAAACGGGATCTTGTTGGTGTGGGGTGGCCAATCTCATAACGTGCAGGAATGCATAAATGATCCCACTCGCCTTCCATCTCGTTTGCTAGTATGTGCCCAGTTAAGTCTCTTTCGTGAACTCTTTGCATAATAATAATGAACGCACCAGTTTTAGGATCGTTAAGTCGAGTTTGCATAGCCTGATCCCACCACTCAAGCACGCCATCCCTGACAGCTGACGACTCGCTTTCCCTAACATTGTGCGGATCATCGATGACTATTATGTCACCACCTTCACCTGTCAAAGCACCATCAACCGAGGTTGCAATCCTTGCACCAGTATGGTCGTTCTCGAACCTTTGCTTCTGGTTTTGGTCGCCAGTCAACTTAAATGATTCGCCGAAGTGTTCCTTATACCAACGAGAATCGATGAGCCTCCTACACTTTACCGAGTCCCTGATGGAAAGAGAGCCAGCATAAGATGCATAGAGAAATTTTTTGCTTGGCTGGATAGTCCAAGTCCATGCTGGGAGAGCAACAGCAACCGAGATTGATTTCATGTGCCGAGGTGGAATGTTAATTATTAGACGTTTAATATCTCCTTCAACAACTGCCTGCAGATGTTCGGATATTGCATCAATGTGCCAGTTGTCGTGAAAGTCTCGTCCTGGTTCAATCGCTGGCCAAGAGCTTTTGGTAAACTCCTTCAGTGATCTCCTCATCTTCTCCGCTCGGACTTCCTTCAATGACAGCGTGCTCAAGAACTCGTTCAATTGTGGTGAGGTCATTGTCTGTTAATCTGCTTATATCAAGCACCTTTCTCTCTTCGATTTGTGCTGTTATTTCAACAGCCTTTAAATCAGGCACGCATTTGCCCAATAAAGTCTTTGCTGCCATGACTCTCAGTTCTGGATCAGCACCAACCTTTCCTATGTTTTGAACTGTGCCGTCTTGGTCTTGCGTGTAAACATTAAACATTTCTTTGCCATGCATAACCGAAGCGAGAAAACCCACAGGGTCTGCTTGTCCCATAATCCAATTGATTGTGGCTGGATGGTTCCATTTTTTATAACGAGCTTGGCGATGCTCAGCAGGCTTCTGGTTCTTTAATGGCTCGACAGATTTGAACTTTCCATCCCATTTTTCAGGCTCAACTTTACGACCATTATTAACTGGTCTTTGCACTTGTACTTTCTTGCCTTTTCCTGACACCAGATTAATCTCCTTGAAACCTTTGTTTGCAGTGGTCAACTGAGAATTAACTGTATCCTATTTCTGAGCAAAAAGAAACCCCACATTTCTGCAGGGTTTTAGTTGAGGAGTAAATATGAACATCTAAGTCTCTGGGCATTTACTTAACTCCTAACATCTCGAGAGGAAGAATGCAAGAGCTGTAAGCTGTCCAGAGCTCCTTGTCCCAACTTTTGCAATCTAGGAACAAGTTTATTATAACAAAGCACAAGAAAAAAGATACAACTAAAATCATGGCTGTTGCCAGAACGGAATTAAGAATTGTTTTTACCATTGCGAATCCTTTTCAATAAAAATCTGAACAATCATAAATGTCAGGAATGCCGAGCGAGCCATCACGACCAACTTTACGAATGCCAACGCTCGTCGCACTATGGTCCATCACCCATCGTCTGGCGAGTCTAAGAGCATGATCAATATTGTCAGCATCGATCTCTTGAAATCGTTCAGGATTTTCAATCCTGCCATTCAACTCGACATGAATAACATATTGATGTGTGATCATAGGATAAGTTTCATCAACAGAAGTTAGTCGTTGATAACGAGCAGTTGCTGCCTCGTCAGAGCAGAGCCATTTAACAGAGTATGCCATTTAAATTCCTTTCTAAATTTGCTATCGCAGACCCAGTGGGTTTCGGGTGGGGAGCAACCCCACCACTCATCAGTGCGAATTATACTGGATGAAAGACTGCGCAGTTAGAATATTCACCATTAACTTGAGTTTTATATTGGTCGCCATCTATCAAAACAATATCACCATCTCTAACAGGAGCCTCGTTGCGATAGATGCGGTCGGTCTCTGCTCTATCTTCATCTGTGTAAGAGCTCTTTACCATAGCACCACTCATAAGTGCCCAGTAAATGCCATCACCAGACTTTTCATAATCTTGGTAAAGAGAAACTTTGCGAATTTTCATGTCGCCTTTGTAGTTTTTAACCTCGATGCCAAAAGAGTTTACTTGGTCGAAGCTACCTGTGTTAAGTGTTAAAGTTTTCATATCAGTTCCTTTCTCAGTTGATATAGAGATTGTATCTTTTCCTACCAGAGAAGTAAAGAGAAAAGAAACACATGAAAACAATAAGTTGCACGATTTATGAAATAAAGATCCCGATGTGCGGTTTCGGTTACCGACGATTTTTACATTAGGTAACGATTGCAACTCGTTATAATTTATAAATAAAGTGACTTCCGTTACCGACGTTACCGCAAATTCGCTAATTCTGAAAAAATATTTTTCACCTCAAATTTCTCTCTCTATAGAGGAAAAGCAATTTCCTAGAACGTGGTCAAAAACAACTGAGGGTCGGTAACGTCGGTTTCTCGGTTACGCAATTGTTATTATTATATAAGGTCGGTAATGCTAAAAAAGTTATTTACTTTTAAAATTTACAGATTACACTTAAATTCCTAGTGTTGAGAAAGGAAAAGCAGTGCACTGTATAGATTGTGATGAGCAGACAACTCGAGTTTACACTTCAGGAGTAAATAAAAAAGGCATAAGTTTTCGCTTTAGAGTTTGCGCAGTTTGCGGTGCAAGATTTAAAACTGAAGAGGTTGTTAAAAAAAGAATGACCAATCTAAAAGATGATCCCGAGGCAGAAAAAACTTTAGACGCAAAGATAAATGGTCGCATCTCTTCAGGCAAAATAAAATATAATGCCATGCTTGAACCTGTCCCGATATTAGACAAGGATGTAGACATGTGAAAATAAAACTTTTAATTTTTGTAAAAATAGATTAAAGTTTTTTCACGCTGAGAAAGGATAACGAATGTCTAAAGTTTATGTGGTAACGAGACCACGAGAAAATAAGTTCGGTTGGACTCCAGACCTGACTGATGCCACACGTTATGGCTCACTCGAGGTTGTGTTTGAGCCAAACGAAAAGCCTCAGTTTTTACCTAGCCCATCTATACAAAAGGCTAGACGAGTAATGAAAGACTTCTCCGCAGACGATTATCTTCTGTGGCCAGGAGGTGGTGACCCCATAGCTGTTATGATTGCTTGCATGATTGCATCTGAAATGTCACCAACGGTGCGTGTCCTACGTTGGGAACGCAACAAAGACGAAGGCGAAAGGGATAGACGAAAAGGTTGGTATATGCCTGTCGCTTTAGAAATGAGAAAGGAAAGTAATGACTATAGATCTGCTTGAGGATGTAGCACCTTCATCCAACTCGATAGGTGCAGTGGCTGATATGGCTCAACAAATGTTCGACCTCGAAATAGAGATAGAAGACTTGACTGAGTTGTTGAAGCAAAAAAAGCAGAACCTGACGAAGTTGGCAGAACAGGACTTGCCCGATCTAATGCAAGAACTGAATGTTAAAGACTTTACTCTTAACAATGGTGCTAAGGTTGAAGTCCAAGACATAACTTCTGGTTCTATTCCATCTGCTGGTGCTATTCAAAAAGCAAAAGGAGATGACAAGGCTGAGCTAGAAATGCGTCAACAACAATGCTTTGATTGGTTGCGAGCGAATAATGCTGGCAGTTTAATTAAGAGCAATGTTGAGGTTCAGTTCGGACGAGACGAAGATGAAGCATGCAATAAGTTTGCGAACGAGTTGCGTGAAAGAAATCTTTTCTATCGTCGTGCAATCGGTGTCCACCATGGGTCGCTAAACTCTTTTATTCGAGAGCGTTTGACCGATGGTAAGGATGTTCCACAAGATCTGTTTAAATTATTTACAGGTCGTAAAGCCAAAATCACAGGAGGAAACAATGGCTAAAAATGAAGTACAAGTGAAAGAAGAAAGCAACATAGTTGCATTTGATCCATCCATTCTATTAGAGGATGCTGGAACAGCGAGCGAAAATATGACAGCGGATGATATGCTTATCCCACGTCTTAGAATATTACAAGCTCAATCACCCCAAGTCAACAAAGCTGATGGTGCTTATGTAAAAGGAGCTGAAGCTGGACAGATCTTGGACAATGTTGCTAACGAGCTAGTCGATGGTGAAAAGGGAATGACTGTTGTTCCTGTTAGCTATCGCAAAACATATATCGAATGGTCAGATGATCGTAAGTTGATCAAAGACCATGGCTTGCAACCTGCAAATTTAGATATGTGTGTTCAAGATGACAAAGGTAAGTTGCGCACACCTGATGGAAATCAGATGGTATTGACAGCTGAATACTTTGTTTATGTTGTTGGCGATGATGGCAACTTCTCACCTGCTATCTTGTCTATGAGCTCGAGTGGAATTAAAAAGTCGAAGCGTTGGAACTCTATGATTAATCGCTTGCAAATTCCTCATCCCTCAGGTAAAGGAACTATAAACCCAGCAATGTTTTGGACTGCTTATAAGTTGACGACAACTCCTGAGCAGAACGATATGGGTTCTTGGTTCAATTGGGAAGTTGAAATGATGTTCGACGCAAAGTCTGGTGGTATTATACAAAACCTAGACCAAGGTCAGAACATCTATCTTGAGGCACGTGAGTTCCGCAAGAATATACAGAGCGGTGAAGTAAAAGTACAGCCTGACTCTTCTGATGATGATGTAATGTAATTGCGCACTGCATGATCTAGGGGAGCAGCAATGCTCCCCGACGACTTTTAGAAAGGAACAGGCGTGGAAACTAAAAGGTTTATGAAATTGTTCAGAGGCTTCGAGCTTGCTCATGGACAATATCGAGTAAACAAACAAGAAGCAGATGGCAAGATGTCTGGTCGAGCAGTCACTGTCAGCGAACCTGCAACGGAATTAAATTTTGAAGAGCACCTAAGTGGTGGTGAATATATTTTAGGAATTATTCCTTTATTGCAAAATAACAGCTGTCACTTCGGTGTTATTGATATTGATATTAGAGGGGATGTTAAATTAAATGAAAGTCTTGAAAGCCTCGAAAAGAAAATTCGTGATACGCCTCTGGTTCTCTGTCGTTCTAAGTCTGGCGGTGCTCACTTGTATCTTTTCTGTGACCCTGCCATACCTGCTATTGATATGGTCGGTAAGCTGAATGAGTTTGCTGCACTATTAGGTTATGGTGGTTCGGAAGTTTTCCCTAAACAAATATCTAGAGCCAACGAACGAGATCGAGGCAACTGGATAAACTTATGCTATTGGGATGGTGATAAAACTGAACGCCATGCAATACACAAAGGCAAGAAGCTTAACTTAAAAGAATTTGTTGACCTTGCTGAAAAGAAATTAACGACGTTCGAAAAGCTGGAAACTTTTACTCCCGACCTAGTTGATCACTTCGCCGATGGACCACCATGCCTACAACACATTATGACGATGGGTTTTCCGGAAGGTGGCAGGAATATATCTTTATTCAATGTTGGAGTTTACTTTCGCAAACGTAATCCCGACGACTGGCAAGAAGACTTAATGAAGTTTAACTATGAGCATCTGCCTGAGCCTTTACCAATGGGTGAGGTGAACGGATTAGTTAAGTCAGTCAGCAAGAAAGAATATGCCTATACTTGCAAGCAAAGTCCAATATGCAACTATTGCGAAAAGTCTAAATGTATGAAGCGAGACTATGGTGTTGGCAGAGTTGGCGGTGGGTTGTCTATTGAGGTTGATGCGATAACAAAATACGAAACCGAGAATAGACAGTCGGTGCGTTGGTATATCGAAATGCAAGGCGAGCGAATAGAAGTTACAACACCTCAGCTCCTTGACCAAAGACAGCTACAAAAAATTTGTGTCGAGAAATTAAATAAGTGCCCAAGTACAATGCCATCACAAGCATGGGAGCAAAGAATAAATCAACTGCTAGAGAATGTAGAGGTGATAATAGATCCAGACGATGCCTCTCCCCAAGGTCAGTTCGAGAAAATGCTAGACAGCTTTTTAACAGGAAAAGTACAGGCTCGCCAAAAAGACGAGATAATGAATGGTAAGCCATGGCACGACTCAGATGAAGCCAAGGTTTATTTTAGGTCGGAGGATCTATTCATTTATCTAGAGGCTCGCAGATTTAGGTTTACAACTCAGCACCAAGTTTGGTCTTGGTTGAGGTTGATTGGTGGCGATAGAAAATCATTTAGAATAAAAGGAAAGCCAGTTAAAGTTTGGTCAGTACCTGAGCCAGAGTTTTTCGATGATGAAGAGCAACTAGACATACCGAGTGCAGTAACGGAGGAGTTTTAATGCTACCATATTACAGACAAACAATTCCTTGCGACTGGTGCGGAGAACATACCCATGGCAGAATATTTGAAAAAGATATAATTTGCGGAAGCTGTAAAAAAGTAATAATTAATGACTGGGAGAAAAGTTTCGACGATAAAGAGCCTGAGCGATACCACGAATGGATATTGTGGAAGTTCAGGAAAGAAGATTATCGAGATGCTATGACTGAGAAAGGAAATGAAGATGAGGCACGTGCAAATAATACTGGGACCTCCAGGAACAGGAAAGACGACGACTCTTCTGAACATAGTTGAGAACTCTTTAAAAAGAGGGATAGCTCCCGAGAGAATTGCTTATCTTGCTTTTACTCGTAAAGCTGCAAGCGAAGCTCAAGAAAGAGCAATGGTTCAGTTTGGTTTCGATGCGGACAGGTTTCCTTATTTTAGGACGCTGCACTCTTTAGCGTTTAAAACTTTGGGTCTGCAAAGAGACGAGGTTATGACCGACAACCATTATAGGAAGTTGGGCAAGGCTATCGGTGTAGAGTTTAAAGGCATCTATGATGAGAACCTAGGAATACACACAGGCGATGGTCTCGGAGATAAATGTTCAAGAGTAGAGTCTTTGGCGAGAGTTGGTATTCGTTCTATGGAGGAGCAGTTTCATTTAAGTAATCAAAATGACTTGACGTTACATGCAGTTAAGCAGTACAATAATTCATTAACCACCTATAAAAAGAGGAATGGCTTGCTAGACTTCACCGACATGCTAGAGCGATATGAAACTGCATTGCCGATAGATATATGCATAGTCGACGAAGCTCAAGACCTGAGCTCGTTGCAGTATCGAATGGCAATACTAGCCTCCTCCCAAGCCTCGGAAGTTTACATTGCTGGAGATGATGACCAAGCAATATTTGGTTGGGCAGGTGCTGATGTTAATAAGTTCCTGAGTTTAAAAGGTGACAAAAGAATTTTGCCTCAGAGTTTTAGAATACCTAGGAGTGTGCATGCTTTAGCTTCTGATGTTGTTAGCAGAATAAAAAATAGATATGTTAAGCCATGGCAACCCAAGCTTGAACGAGGCACAGTAAATTATATTTCAGATGACGAAGGAATAGACTTCGGAGCTGATGAGGGAACTTGGCTTTGTATGAGCAGAAGTAAATATTTGCTTTACAGAATTAAAAGAGTTGTTCGGCAACAAGGTTATGCTTACACCTACAATGGTCAAAGTTCATTAGACACCGACGAGACCAAAGCTATAACATCATGGGAAAAGATCCGCAAAGGCAAAGAGCTTAACAGACCAGAAGCCAAGAACCTTATTGGCTTTTTCAATTTTAACGTAAAGCTCGAGAAAAAAGACACTTATAGAATAGAAGACCTTGGACTTCCGGAAGAAGCTAGAAGCAAAGATTGGATGGCAATACTAAAAGGACTGCCACCAGACGAGCGAGAATATTTAAGATCTTGCTTGCGTAATGGTGAGAAGTTCACCGACAAACCCAGAATAACAATCTCAACAATACACCAAAGCAAAGGTGGCGAAGCTGACAATGTGGTATTGATAACTGATATGGGAAAGTTGAGTTGGGACAACCTAGGAACAGATGAGGAGAACAGAGTATGGTATGTTGCATTGACCAGAGCAAGGGAGAATTTATACCTTGTACAACCAAGAGGCTTGAGATATTTTTCCATATAATTTGCAAGCCTTTGTTTTTAAATGAAAGAAAGATGTTTACATCTCTGTCTAAAAAAGATACAATGACTACATGATACTGAGAAAGGAAAAATCATGCAAAATATTACTTATACACTCGACCCGAAAAGCTTAGTTGTAAAAGGCTATGAATCCGAAAAAGTTGCTCGCTCTATGGGCAACGGTGTTGCATTTTTCAAGAACGCTGATGAGCTTCTTGCTGATCGCAATGTAACAGGAACACTACTCGTTAATGCATACAACGAGCTTGTAGAAAAGCCTGTTAAAAAATTCTCTGACAACAAAACTGGTGCCAAGCGTTTTATGGATGCTATTGCTGATATTCATGTAACCAAAACACCTTTTGATAAAGTCAAGTCTACACCTCAGGTCGAGGCACTTCCAGGAATGACGCCACTTGGCATTGCTCCTAAAAAAGTTGCCAAGCCTCGTGGTTCATTTGCAGGCAAAATGATCAGACCTCTCGTAAAAGAGAACCCTCGTAAGGTAAACAAAAAAGAGGTTTGCGGTTATGCCTCATTCCAGCTTCTACTAAAGCATGGTGCTGCTATGCCTTATGAGTATTACATAAAAGAAGGTGGTCGCCTTCAAGATCTAAAGTGGGATATTGACCACGGATGGGCTGAGGTTTACAATGCGTAAAGTTGTAAAAGAAATTCTAGGGTTCACCATCGAGCATGGTGTGCCCTATTCTGAATTTGATAAGTCTAAAAATAAATGGGTCAGGCTTGTTAATGCAATGGCTGTAGGAGATAGCACTGTCCTTAAAACTTCAGGTGATGTAGTTTCTTTCAGGATGACTTGTAAAAAGCAAGGTTTCAAATGTGTTTCAAGAGCAATCAGAGATGATAGTGGAAATGCAACTAATGACATAAGAGTTTGGAAATTAAAAAATGAAAATTGAAATAATATCAGACGACAGAGTTTCGTCAGGTAAAAATTTATCTAGGGTCGCTTGGGAGCTTTCACGGTCTCCCGACGACACCACTCCATTAGACACAATTTTATCTATCGACGCACCAGTCAACGAGATACCCTCAGTTGTTATGAGCGTTCAGTGCACAATATTAGAGCGAGAGATATTTGCCTCATTCAGAGATCACGTTATGTGGGCAAGAACCTCTAGAGTTGACGCACCTTCCGAGTTTGTTGTTCCGGAATACTTTCAGCTTTCCGAGGACAACGAAACCATATTGCTGCTTAAACAGAAAATAAAAGCCGATATGGATGCAGGTATTATTCAAGACGAGTATCGTTTGCACATGCCTATTTCCGCAATAACTTCTTTCACGACTAGGTTGTCTTGGCGAGGCTTAGTAAAAATTTATAAACTCTATGAGCACCTCGCAACTATAAACGAATATTTCGTTATCGGTAAAACGGAGCTTAATAATAAATTTCAGCTTCATAAATATGCTGGAAACTATAGCTATGTCGATCCGATACCTATGCTTAAAGAGCATGAAAAAACCAGTGGTGTTATTGGACCAATAGTTACTGTGTGTCAAGAAATGACTATTGGCTTAAGAGCTCAAGTTGTTCGCCACCGCAACTATACAATAAAAGATAATCTTATGGAAATAATAAAGTCCGAGGATTGTTGGACGAGAACACTTGGCGACAAAATTACAATATCTATTTCAGCCGAGATAGATTTTTGGAAAACTGTTGTCAATAAAAGGCAATGTTGGATTGCTCAGTATGGTATTTGGAAAGATATCATAATTGCTGCACAAGAATACATATCTTTCAGCGAGCAAGACCTGCCATGCAATAAAGGCTTTTGCCCTTATACTAGGGATGCCGAGCTGAGGCACACCGATGACGATCCTGGAGCACCTTGCCCCATTCATAGTGACTTAACCTCTACACCCATCGACCAAAAGTACATGGACATGGTTCGTATAGAGGCAAGTTACAGACCTGCCTTTTGGCAAAAACACATAGAAAAACTGGAGAACGCATAATGACTATGAAAATTTATTTGGCTGGACCATTCTTTAACCCCAAGCAGATCGAAACGATCGAGGCTATCGAAAAAGAATTCGATAAGTATGGCTTTGATTATTTCTCACCTCGTAAAAGTGGAGGTGTAATATCGCATCTTTCCCCAGAGGATAGGACTAAAGCATCTAAGAGCATTTACGACAGCAACATCAATGCAATGATTGATGCTAATGTTTTATTCGCTATTGTAGATGGTCGTGATACTGGCACAGTTTATGAGATGGGATACTTTAGAGCTTTGACTGATCACTTTAAATTTAAAAGCGAAAGCAGTGCAGCTGAGCATAAGCGATATTCAATAACCTATACCAACGAGAACTTTGGCTTGAACATTATGCTTAAAGAAAGTGTTGATGCTCATATTGTTGGAATCAAAGATCTTGAAAAGTTCGCAGGACTTTCATCTAGAGCTTGGGACAAACCTCAATGGGGTCGTTCTATGACGCATAACATAAACTGGGAAGACCATATTGGTCGTAGGCAGAAAATCCTAGAGCAGTTTCAAAACTTCAATCCGGATGTTGAATAGATGGATGTCGTAAAACTATTCAGCGTTTCTCAGGGGATGTCTGCGATACAAAGGTATTCGCAGCTCCACCTGTTAAAGAGCGAATCAGTAATGGAGCACACTGGGTTCGTTTGTCTTTTTACTTACACTATGTGTGAGGAGATAAACTCAGTTTCTCCTGATGCTCACAAACTAAACACTGGCAAAGCTCTTAAGAAAGCTATCGTGCATGATATTGACGAGGTTATAACTGGAGACATCCCTAGACCAACCAAGTATTATAACGATGATTCTATTGCCCTTTTCGAAAAGATGGCAGAAGCTGGAATTGACCAGATAATTAAAGAGTTGCAGATAGACAACCTTGATATGAAAACCGACTGGAAACAATCTAAATCTGGCAGGGAAGGTGCTATAGTTGCATTTGCAGATCTGTCTTCGGTTGTCTATAAGCTTTGGGAAGAAATAATAATGCTCGGAAATAGGAAGCTGTTTCGTCAAGCTGAAGAGGTCAGTAAATATGTAATGAACTTCCATGACAGAATAAAAGGCGATAGCATGTTCACTGGAGCTCAGCAAGTGATTATTTACAAATCGATAGAACAGCTTTACGCTATACTTCGTCAGATAGTTAAAACTTCTGATCCTATACATGGAACACTGACTGCGTTTGAGAACGAAGTAAAAGACTGGGGTTGCTCAGCGCATCACAAATAGAGAGAAGGAATATGAAAGAAAAATATAGTCAAGAATTCGTTAATAAAGTTCACCAATTAAAAGCAACAACATTTTCAAATGCTGATATTGCTAAGGAGCTTGATATAACTCCAAGAGCAGTTTCTTATATTTTAAATAATAGAGAGTATGTTCAGGAGATTCCTAAAGATGAAGTTTTAGAAATTTTCCACGAAGCAGTTGAAGAGGAAAAACCAACTTTTTGGCAGAGAATAAAAAGCAAGCTAAAGTTTTGGCAAAAATAAACTTTATCTTTTAACTAAAAAAGGATAGAGTTTTAATATTGAGAAAGGAAGTTTAATGAATATTTTTTATTTGGACACTAGTCCGAAAGAGTCAGCTATAATGCATTGCGATAAGCATTGCGTCAAGATGATACTCGAGACTGCGCAACTGCTATGTACTGCGCACCGAGAGCTAGATGGAAACTATTGGGCTGACAAGGTTGGCTTGTATCAGTCGACTCATAAGAACCATCCTTCAGCAGTTTGGGTTCGGGAAAGTTCCGAACATTATTGGTGGGCACTAGGATTGTTTGTACACCTATGCAAAGAATACACAGCTCGCTATGGCAAGTCCCATAAAAGTGCAGAGATAATGCAGTTACTTTGCATCGCACCTATGAATATAAAAGAGATTGGCTTTACTGATCCACCGCAATGTATGCCTGATGAGTATAAGTGCGAAAATACAGTAGAGGCATATCGCAATTATTATTTAGGCGAGAAGATGGGTTTCGCAAAGTGGAACTACACTCCAACTCCGGAGTGGGTTTATGCTTAAAATAAGAGGAAATGATATAGAGCTTAACGACAAAAAAGTTGCTAGGCTTTTCGACCTTAACACTTTTGATAAAAGAGACCTAGAGAATCTTTTCGATAAGGCTAATAATTATGAGCGAGATATTCGCAACTCATACGAGAATGGGAGAGACGAGAGTAATGAGCGATCTTAAAACAATTGGAGATGTTGCTAGAAAACATCGCAGGAATAAGTCACCTATAGATTGCATGGAGGATGCTCTAGAAACTTTTAAGGAACGCAATAAAGTTTATGGTGATAATTATCATCGTCATGGAAAAGTAATGATGGCTTTATTCCCCAAAGGAGTTACTCTTGAAACAGAGAAAGAATGGAACAGGTTCGGCATTGTAAATATGATTGTTGCCAAGCTGACTCGTTATTCCGAGAACTGGCCAGGATCGCACGAGGACTCAGTGCATGATATGGGTGTGTATTCTTTTATGTTGCAGTCCTTAGACAACGAGGATAAAGAATGATTATATTTGATCTTGAAACAACAGGCTTACCAAAGGCTGAAGGATCTGATCTAGATTTGCAACCCAGAATTATTGAGTTCGGTGCAATAAGAATAACCGATGGTAATTTTGAAGAATATGATAAATTAGAATTTATGTGTAATCCTGGACATGAGTTAGATCCTAAGATAACAAAAATAACTGGAATAACAGACGAAGATCTAAAAGACAAAAAACCATTCGTTGCTCACTATAAAGATTTGTGTAAGTTCTTTTTAGGAGAAACTTCTATGGCTGCACACAACTTGCCTTTCGACCGAAAGATATTAAGGTTCGAGCTTGAGCGTCTTGATAAGGTGACTAAGTTTCCTTGGCCAATGGATCATATTTGCACAGTTGAAGTTGGGCAAAGTGTTTGGGGTAAAATGCGCAAGCTCGGAGACATCTATGAAGAAATAATGGGCAAGAAAATAGAAGGTGCTCACCGATCTCTAAATGACGTTGAAGCAACAATAGAAATTATCAAGTGGTACAAAAAGGAAGGACACATATAATGACAATTGCATTAATAGGTTTTATTGTTAGCTATGCGATTATTGCGGTGATCATGTAATGCTTCAAATAAGAGCTCGTACAGAATATTCTTTTCGCAAGGCTTATGGTCCAATCTCTAGCGTAATAGAAAGTGGTGGGGATGCCATAGGCATAGCTGATGTGGGAACTTGGGGTCATGTTCCTTTTAGCAATGCTTGTAAAAAGGCTGGAAAGAAACCTATATTCGGAGCTGAGATTGCAGTTGTTGTAGACTCCACCGACCGCACTAGGCAAACCGCAAACATGATGGCTTTTATTGCTAAGAACAACGAAGGCTTGTCAGAGGTTTATGACCTCGTAACAAAAAGCACGAGCAAAGAAAATTTTTATTATTTCCCAAGGATAAGTTATTCCGACCTGTTCGATATATCGGAAAATGTAATTATTATTAGTGGCACTCATCCAGAATGGGGACTGCTTCCTTTGACCAGAAAAGACGATCTTTACATCGAGATAAATCCTATGAGTTCTAAGAAGGCTCTAGAGTTTTGCGAGAAAAAAGGTTTTAAACCAGTAGCAACCTCAGACAACTTCTATCCCAAAGTTGGTGACCGAAAGGCTTATGAGGTTCTGGTTGGCATGAATAGGATGGAACGAACTAAGCCTATGCACTTGCTAAACGAATATGAGTTATTAGATTGTGTGCCTTGGCTTCCTGACGAGGCTATAGAGAACACCTATAAAATAGCAGATATGTGTAATGTTGATTTGCCTGTTGCTCAGATGATATCATTTACACCTGAGAAAACTTTAGAGCAGATGTGTATAGATGGTGCTCCGGAAAGAGGAATAGATTTAGAGGATCCTGTTTACAAAGCTAGACTAAAGCGTGAACTCGATATGATAGATCTAAAGCAGTTCCATGATTATTTCTATGTTATTGCTGACATGATTAATTATGCGAAGCAACACATGCTCGTTGGTCCAGCTCGTGGTTCGTCAGCTGGTTCTTTAGTTTGCTATTTAACAGGGATTACAGATGTTGACCCTATAAAGTTCGACTTGCTATTCGAAAGGTTCATTGATGTTACTCGTGCTGATTTGCCTGATATTGACATTGACTTTCAGGACGATCGCAGAGAAATGGTTTTCCAATACCTGAGGGACAAGTATGGCTCCGAAAAAGTTGCTCACCTAGGAACAGTCAGCAGGTATAAAGCCAAGAGCACAATAACCGAAGTTGCCAAGGAGCTAGGTATTCCAGCTTGGGAAGTTAATGACTTAAAAGGTGCAATAATTGAACGGAGCGGAGGCGATGCTCGTGCAGCAATGTGTATTATGGACACCTTTAACGACCTAGACATAGGCAAGCAAGTTTTAAATAAATATCCGCAAATGCGAATAGCCGAGAAGATGGAAAACCACGCTCGCCATTCTGGAGTTCATGCTGCTGGAATTATTGTTACTGAAGATCCTGTTAGTAAGTATTGCTCGGTCAGTGCGCAAACTGGTGCAGCCCAGATAGACAAGAAGGATGCTGAGAATTTAAACTTGCTAAAAATAGATGCCCTAGGACTTAGAACACTATCAGTATTGCAAGACGTTTTAGATCAGGTTGGTTGGTCTAGGCAAAAGCTCGTAAACTTTCCACTAGACGACGAAGCCTCGTTTAAAATACTAAATGACGAAAAATATGCAGGTATATTTCAGTTCGAAGGTTATGCTTTGCAGTCTTTAACAAGGCAGATGAAAATAGCGAACTTCGAGGACATTTGCTCTATTACTGCCTTGGCTCGTCCTGGACCACTAACCTCAGGAGGCACAACTCAGTTTATTAAAAAGAGAACAGGTGCTGAGCCTGTTTACCATTTCCACGATATGACTCAAGAAGCAACCGAGGTGACTTATGGCATTGTAGTTTACCAAGAGCAGGTTATGACGATAGCTCGTGAAATAGGCAAGCTGACTTGGGAAGAAGTTTCTGAGCTCCGCAGAGCTATGAGTAAATCTTTGGGTGAAGAGTTTTTCGATAGGTATTGGCAGAGGTTTAAAGTTGGTGCTGAGGAAAACGGACTAGACGAAAAGAAGTCTCGTGAAATATGGGACAATATTAACACGATGGGATCTATGGCTTTTAACAGGAGCCATGCAGTTTCTTATGCAATGGTAAGTTATTGGTGTTGTGTTTTAAAAAGCAGATATCCTTTAGAATTTGCTGCTGCTTGTTTAAGGAATGTTAAGGACGATGACCAAGGTGTTAAGCTATTGAGGGAAGTTGCTCGAGAGGGACTAGCTCATAAGCCATACGACAAATTCAAGTCTGAGCTAAATTGGTCGGTGCAGGAAGGTGAGCTGATTGGTGGATTAATAGGAGTAAAAGGCATTGGTCCAAAGATGGCTGATGATATTGTAAAACGCAGGGAACTGAAGCAACCTTTAACACCTCGTCAAGATAACCTCCTAGACAACGGAGAAACGCCATATGACGACATCTTCGAGTGCGAACGTAGGTTCGGGCATATTAAGAAAGATCCAGCCTCCCACAATATAAAAACAAAAATAACAGACATACACGACCTAGAAGCTGACAATCCTGGAGAGTTCGTTGTATTCGGCAAGCTCGTCGAGAAAAACCTTAGAGATTTAAACGAGGCTGTAAACTTAGCCAAGCGAGGTGGTCGCAGAGCAGAGACCCACAACCTATGGCTGAACATGAAGTTCGAGGACGACACTGGTCCAATATTGGCAGGAATAGGCAGATTCCAATATCCCAAGCTCGGCAAGCCTATAGTTGAGGAAGGTAAAATTGGTGACTGGTATCTTCTAAAAGGCAAAATAAACAAAGGCTTTAGGAAATTACAATTAGATAAGTGGCGTAAACTCACATAAGTGATTGTTTTTAAAGTGAACAAAGTTCTTTACTTCTCTGGTGAGACAAGATACAATGACTATATTGATTGAGAAAGGAAACAAATCATGGAAAAGCATAACCCTAAAACACGTCAAATTATTTACTGCGACACAGGCATTCACCGAGTTACATGGTGTGGTCCATTTTCTGTTGCGACTGTTGCTGGCATCGAATACGAACCAGCTTACCAAACTCTTCGCAAGATTCGTGGCAAGCGTCATTGTAAAGGTGTTAGCAATGGCAACATCGCAAAAGCTTGTAAACAGCTCGGTCTAAAAGGCAAGTGGACAACGCTCGAGAAAAAACGCAAGCTGAGCAAGTTCGTTCCGGAAAACCTTGAGCAAGGTAAAGTTTACATTATTCAAATTACTAAGCACGTCCTAGTAATGGACACTCGTGATTGGACTACAATCGACAATCAAGTTCCTAAGTGGAGAGCTATGGATGCTTCGCACCACTGGGGCAAGCGATTGGTTCATGCTTTTTACGAAGTTGAGAATCCTAAGTTCTCAAGCCAGTGCGACGACCAATTAACTTTCGATTTCGATTTGGTGGCGTAATGTTAGAAACAGCTCTTATGTGTCTAGCCTTGAACATATACTTCGAGGCTAGATCAGAACCGATACAAGGTCAAATAGCAATAGCTGAGGTCACTCTTAACAGAGTGGCTTCACCTAATTTCCCGAATGATGTTTGCTCAGTTGTTTTGCAAGACAACAGCTCTGGTTGCCAGTTTAGTTGGTGGTGCGATGGTAAATCGGACAAGCCTAGAGAACGCAACTCTTTGCAAACCTCAAAAGCAATAGCCAAACTAATGCTAGAGCAAGGACAATACATAAGTGTTGTTGGAGAAAATGCAACTTATTACCACAACAACGATGTTAATCCTTATTGGGCAAGCGAATTCCAAAGAGTAAAAAGAGTTGGCAAGCATATATTTTATAAGGAAAAAGATAAAGAATGGTTGCGTCCAATGCCCAGACCAAAGGAACTTTCTAAGTAAAAAGTTGTAAGTCATTGTTTTTAAACAGATCAAAGTTCTTTACCTTTCTGTCTAAATAACATAGAATACTTGTATAAACTGAGAAAGGAAAAAATTATGGCGATATTTTTACCAGTCACATCCGCAGGATACAGCAGACCTTGGACTAAAGAGCAGATTGTTGCTCGTGGAATTCAAAAGAGGAAATTTGCGTCACAGCAGAAGGCGAGACTTATGGCTCCTGAGAATAAAACTAAATTCAACGAAGCTAATCCAGGACTGATAGATGCTCTTAGAGAGCTTACTTCTTGGAACAGCTTTGCTGCTTCTTTAGTAGAGCAGTTCGACGATCGTGGTTCGCTCTCCGAAAAGCAGACTGGTGCTGCTGTTGCTATGCTTATGAAAGTAAAAGCCAACAAAGCTAATAGAGCTGAGGCACCAACTGTTGATCTTGGTAATGTTGTTTCTATGTTCAACAAAGCTCACGAGGCTATAAAAACTCCTAAGTTCCGTTTTGAGGACTTGGTTATTTCTCGTGCACCTGACAGCGGTGCTAATGCTGGTGCGTTATATGTTAAGGTTGATGGCGAGTATGCTGGTAAAGTTAAGGAAGGTAAATGGTTTGGTTTACGCACCGCACCGCAGGACACGCTCTCTAAGCTGCAACAGATAGCCAATAGTCCCCTTGGTTCAGCTGTAGCATATGGACGCAAAACAGGCAACTGTGCGTGCTGTGGTCGTGAGCTTACTAAGCACGAGAGCATCGATCGTGGCATTGGACCAATATGCGCAGAAAGGTTCGGACTATGACTTGTCCTGATTGCGATGGTTGGGGTCGTTGCGAATATGAGAAGCCTGTCGTTGATTATGTCAACGGTGGGTTCCTCGACACTGTTATGGACACCTGCGAAACATGCGATGGCTCAGGCGAAATCGAACAGGAAGAAGACGAATGATAATAACTAAGGCAGATTATGGAAAGTATTTAGTCATCAAGTCAAAGCTTGATGGTGATACTTTTGAAAAGCTATCTACACTTCCAGGATTTAAGAAGTGGATTGGCAGGGATCTTCTGTTCGATCCAACAGGTGCGAATATAGATAGAATTCGTAAATATTTTCCTAATGCTGAGTGGGATGAGTCTGCTTCTCCAGCAATCGATAAATATATTAGCAACCTAAAAGAGATGGAAGCTAATATTAAAATGAAACACTCCGAGTTGCCAAGCAACGACGACTATGATTTTAAAACAAAACCTTTTGACCACCAACGCAAAGCTTTTTACATGAGCCGAGATAAAAAGGCTTTCGCTTTATTGATGGAACAAGGCACAGGGAAAACTAAAGTTATCATTGACACTGCTGCATATCTTTATGCAAAAGGTGAAATAACTTCTATTGTTGTAATTGCTCCTAATGGAGTTCACCGAAACTGGCTGAGGGAAATAGACATACACATGCCAGATTGGTGTCCTAGAAAGTCTTTCTATTATTCTTCCGGAATGACTAAAAAACGAATAGAAGAATATGAAGATGTTCTAGGTGCATCTGAATGCCTTAAAGTTTTCACTTTTAATGTCGAAGCTTTTACAAGTCCCAAGGCAATATACTATATGCAGAAAATATTGGTCAGTAATAAAGTTCTGCTAGTTGTAGACGAAAGTTCTAGGATTAAACGTCCAGGAGCCAAGCGAACAAAGATAATAACTAAGTTCGGCAAGCAAGTTGATTACAAAAGGATAATGACTGGCACTCCAGTGACCAAAGGTCCAGAAGATGTTTATTCTCAGTTCAAGTTTTTAGAACCGCAAATATTAGGATATGACAGCTTTTATTCGTTTCGTGCGAGATATTGCGTTATGGGTGGTTTCGAGAACAAGCAGATTATATCTTATCAGAATGTAGAGGAACTGACCAGAAACATAGAAGGTCACAGCTTTAGAGTTTTAAAGAAAGACTGCCTAGACTTACCTGATAAAATATATCAGCGTCACTATGTTGAAATGACTGCTAAACAAAAGAAACTTTACCAGACTATGAAAAAGTCTTTCGTTGCTGAGCTAGAAGGCAACATGATAGAAGCACCCGAAGCAATTACTCGTTTGCTAAGGCTTCAGCAGATACTTTGCGGTTGGTTTCCTAGCGAGGAAGGTTTGTCCCAGATAGACGACAAAAACCCTCGAATAGAAGCTCTAAAAGAGATACTCAGTGACATCGACTCTAAAGTTATTATTTGGGCACGTTTCAAGGCTGATTTAAGAGCCATAGAGAGGGCATTAGGAGATCTAGCAGTAAGTTACCATGGAGACGTTACAAGTGACGCTAGAGAGGTTGCAGTTGAGCGTTTCCAAAATGACCCAAGTATTAGATATTTTATAGGTCAACCGCAATCTGGTGGCATAGGCTTGACACTTACTGCTGCAGATTATGCTATTTATTATTCCAACAGCTTCGATCTAGAGCAACGGATGCAATCGGAAGATAGATGCCACCGCATCGGAACTAAAAACAACGTCACCTATATCGACATCGAAACACGCAAGTCAGTCGACAGCAAAATAATCAAAGCTCTGCGAGAGAAAAAGAACCTCGCTGATGTTATAACAAAAGACCCAATATCCCTATTCATGGAGGAAGCCAATGAGTGAAAAGAACTTCTGGACACTAATAAGAAACAACCTGCCTTTAAAAATGTATCGTGTTGAGAACAGAGTTGCCCAAGGAATGCCCGATGTTCATTACATTGGTAATGGAAACTCAGGATGGATAGAACTCAAATACATTAATAAATGGCCAAAGAGACGCTTCGTCAGTGGTCTTAGATTAAATCAAGCAATGTGGGCAAATACATATATTTCCCATGGAGGTGATAGCTGGATATTAATTCGTGTCGACAGAGACTTTACAGTTCTTGTTAGTGGCATTCATGCTAGAAAACTTTTCGACAGACCATCTAAAAAACAGCTAATAGATATGTGCTCTTGGAGTAAAAAAGGTAATTTAAGCACAGAAGACTGGGAGTCTCTGGCGAAAACTATTTCTCTTTCTCGTACTGAATAGATGCTTTGTTTTCCGATTTAGCAGAGTAAGCATTGAAACCCATAAATGCAGCTACAACACCAGATGCTGCAATCACATAAACGGAAGCAATATCCGTGATAAGAGTTGCTGCTTTGTCGAAACCGAGAACCGAAGCAAGCAAAATTATAAAAGGATAAACTAGCATCCCCATAAGAGCCAAGCCTGTGAACCTGCGTTCTGCATTTCGCTTTAAGTCTCGGTCTATTATTTCAAGTCGACGATCTTCTAAAGACAGCTTGTTCCACTCGTCTCGCTCTATCGTTCCATTTTTATCCAGATCAGCTTTTTCGAATTCTGTCATATGCGTACCTCTCGACAATCTTTCTATCATATCCTAATATAATCAACTTACCATTTTTATCGTAAGCTGAAAACTTATTTTTTCGCTCTATTATTATTGGTTTGTAATCTCTAGGCAAGTCACTGTCATCGAGGTGTGCGTTACCATTATCTCTGCTTTTGTTGCTTCTGCTTGGCATTCCTCATAATCCGAAAACGTCTTTAATTGATAATATTTTAAATGCTCTGTATTAACAAAATGCAAAAATATTAAAACATAAACCATTACCACTGACCTCTAGCTTTACCAATAAAATATATTACTATTCCAAATACAGCAAGTCCAGATACAACTATCCCAATCCCAACAGTCCAGTTTATTAGGTTGTCTATTTTTTCTTGCCTTTTATAAACCATTTCTTTTTGTAGTTTTCTTTGCTCGGCTTCAATATTTACAATCGATTTCCAAGCACTTGGTCCATAATAAAGCGAGATATAATTTTTCAATTCCTCTCGCATTTCTTTTGCTTTTTGCTGTGCTGCCCAAATTTCAACTGCTGAAGTATCAAATCCTGGTTGCACCTTTCTCCAAAGAGGAGGGTTCTTAGCTTTATTACCAAGATAGTCTAAATCAGAAACAGCCTTGCCAAACCTAGAAAGATCAGTTCCCAGTTGACTTATTTCTTTGCCTACGGAAACTGCTTTCTTTATGCCGTTGAAAGCGAGAGTACAGGCTGCAATTGCACTTGCTGGATCTACCATTTAGACGAAACCTCTTTTTGAATTAAAATAGAAGTGACGAAAATAATTACTGACTACTCAATATTTTTTCTTTTGTGCTTTCTGATACTGTGTTAATAATACCTTCTAAAGCACCTGAAGCAACAGGATCAAGAGCATCACCAATAGATTCAGTTGTATTTACTAAAGCTGTAACTCTAGGCTGAGAAGCACCCAATGCATTTATAGCTTTCCGGAAAACTTTTAAAGCTGCATCTATTTGAGTGTCATCGGTTAGTGCTCTTTGTAAAACGTCGGCATCTTCGGAAACAACCAACTCTGCTATTTGCTTGAACTGCTCATCTGTAAATGGTGGCTTTTTACCACCGAACAACCTAGTAACAATATTTGTCGTTGCTCCAATATCCATCCCAGCAGAATTAACAACCCTAGTGATGTCAGCGACTGTTTGACCAACTTGACCAACTCGAGTTGCAGAACCTTCTCTTCCAGCAGTTGGTGAGCCTTTAAATATCCCAGCTTCAGCTTTTGCAGCTCCGCTTGCTAGATTTATTTTAGTTACGATATCATCAAGATTTTCTCCAGGATATAATATCTGCAGAATGTCACGTGTTTCAGTATCGCCAGCAAGTTTGTTAACTGTGCCTATTTTTTGCGAACCTTTGGCTTTTCTTTTAAGTGCTGATGCTGCACCTGCTCTAAGAGCAGCAATAGCATCTTCATTTCCTGCATCAACAAGTTTTTGAAAAGTTATTGCGAACTGCTCTGGGTCAGTTTTTGTAGAGAATATTTTCTGTCCAGCTTCGAACTGTTTTACAGAATCCTCGATCATTGCCCAGTTTTTACGAGTTGCTTGTAGATCTGGTGATATTTCATCAAGAACATTTTTAATTGTTGTTTCATAGCCTTTCATTGTTCTGGCTTTATTATTGTTCCCAGATCTAGTGGCACTGTCTTTTAAATCCATGAATGCTCGTTTTACCAATTCCCCTTCTTCTAACGACAAAGATCTGTTTAACTGGAGTTTTGCCTTTTTGCCTTTCCCGACCATTTTGAAAGGAGAGGGAAGACCAGACTCATCGAAAAATTTATTTATTACATTTCTAGAGTTTCTACTCGCAGTTGCCAAAGAAAGAACAGCATCATCTATTTCTTTAAATGTCTGACCAGCTGCACCTTCGAAAATTTTAGTATAAGCTGCACTTTCAGATGCTTTTAATTTATCGGAGTTGTTTGCAAAAGTTGCAAAAATATTATCTGCCTCTGTATTCGGTGATAAGTCATCTTGCAAAGACTGGTAAAGATCTTCTACGAATTTATTTTTACGACTAACAACGGAATCTCGAATAACTGCAGCTCCAGGACCAGCAGTCTTAACGAATCCTGAAACAACTCTATATGCCTCCTCAGACATTTCTGGAATTATTTCGCCTTTAGAAACTCTTTCTAAAATTTCATCGACACTTAAGCCGCTGTCGGAGATTATTCTAATAAGTTCGTCTTCTACTTTCTTACCGACTTTGCCTGTTATTTTTCTTTTCGCATAATCGATCAAAGGAGTTGCTGCTGCTTGAACACCTTGAGCCAATTTAGCGAAAGCTGGGTTTGCAACTGCGCCTGTTATTGTAGCTGTAGGTGCATCTGATAAACGAGCAAAACCCTCTTTCTCTGAGCCACCTGTGCCCATAGCCAAACCTTGCGTTGCACCTATGCCTAAAAGCCTCATCCAAGTTGGTGCTGTTGCAGCTACAGATGTACCACCTGTAAATGGTGCTGCGATCAATGCACCAGCAGTCGGTATAAAAGCACCACCAATTTCGTACTTTAAAGATCCTGGTTTTGCCTGAGCTGATTTTAGCTTTTCTCTTTCATCTGCCAAAGCCTCGTCATAAGTAACATTAGGACTCAAGGCTTTTACACCTGCAATAGCTTCGTCTGCCCAATTAAATAATAAACCTGTAGCAGTTAGCCTTGCTCTGTCTGCCATTGTAAGACCAGAGTCTGGATCTACCTGCTCTTCTGATACAACTTCAATGCCTAGTTCTGCACGAAGCCTAGCAAGTTTTTCTTCTTTTGTTTCAGCCATGCTATTGATTCCTTTCAGGTTTCGCTAGTTCCGCAGAAATCATATCTAGCATTTGCTCCGAGTATAAATTTGCAGCATTTGGATTAGCTAACATGTCTCTCAGTGCTTGAGTTGTTTTTGAAGTAAGAGAGTCTTTGAAAAATAACTCTTGACCAAGCTCAGTCTTTGCTATTTTTTCATTCGCATAGCCTTGAGGATTTAAAATTTGATACTCCTCACCATCACTTGTATATGTTAAATATTGCAAACCACTAGGATAAATAACACCGAATGCATCTCCTGAAGCATTTATCATGCCTCTTGTTGCTTCTTCACGCAGTGCTTGTTTTTGCCTTATAGTTTCAGCACTATCACCAACTTTCGGGAAGTATTGTAAAAGTGCATCAGCATACTCTGAAGCAGCGATGGCTGCACCAGATTCATTTCTTAACTGAGCTGCAACCCAGTTTTGAGCAGCAACGTGGAATTGTTGAGCTTCCGGAGTTATGCCAATATTGCCGAGTCCAAGTGCACTCATTGTTCTTATTTTAGCAACATCTTCTAAAGTTAAAACATAACCAGAAGCGAGCATATTCCTTAGGATGCCTTCATTAAATAACATTCTACTTCCGAATGTTGCGGAGGTGCTTTGGTTCTGGTCGAATTTTTGCGAGCGCTCTTCTATTATTTTGTTAAGATCTAGACCATCTGGTATTGGCAAGTTTGTAGTTGACGAAAGGTCAATTCCTGGTTTTTTCCTTGTAACTTCTTTGCCATCTACAATTTCTGTAAACTCACCACCAACAACTAACTTTTGATAATTTGCAGCATATTCGTTTTTCTCTGCTTGGCTTACACCATTTGCGAGATCTGGATCTGCAAGGCGAGTTCCAATATCATTAACCGAAGAGAAAAGTCTTTCATACTGAGAACCTTGCGCAGCCTTTCCAGCTGCACCACCTAAGTAGTCCTGACCTTTTAAAAATTGTTCAGGAGTTAAAGTGACGTTTCCTTGCAAGTCTCTTTGTAAATTAGTTCCTAGTGCTTCATTTAATTTAGCAAGGTTTTCTTCAGATACGCTGTATTGCTTAGGAGTGCCAACGGAAGTAGAAGAAGTGTCAGCTATAGAAAAAGATCCTGCTGGAAGTTTAGCAACCTGTTCATTGGTAAGGTCGATTGTTTTGTTCTCAGGAAGAGCAACTCCAGGAAAAGCAGTAGCGAATGCAGCCTCATCCGTTATTTTAACAGCATATGGTTTTGTTGGTTTCCCAGCTGTTGTTTTTGTATATTCTAACAATGCTCCTGGATCTGCATTAATTACATCCGATGCAGCTTTATTCGTTAGAGTAACATTATCTCCTTTTTTACCGAGACCTTCAACATCTTTTTGCAATGTATAGGATTTAGTTGTTAGCCCACCGACTGTTGTTTTGTCTGGCTTAAGAGACGATGCCAAAGATATAGCTGTCTGGGGAATAGAGGCATCTAGCTTGCGATTGTATTGCTTAACATCCATCAAGTATTGTGCTGGGTCTGTAGCAGCAGATGCAGCTGAGCCTAATAGAGTCGCTCCTGGTTTTGAGGCTTCTCTCCCCAGTGCTGTAAAGTATTTTAATGCTGCGATTGCTGGGTCAAATTTTTCACGTTTCGGGGAAAGTGCCTGAGCAAGTGCCATGGCTTCTTGAGCTTGTTTAGATCCACCTGCTAGGGTTGTAATAGCATCTAATGCACCACCAGTAAACATTGCTGGGTTTGAACCTGATGCTCCGTATTCCCTTCTTTTTAATTCTTCGTCAAAAATATTTACCATCATTATCACCTACTAGCATAATATGCAGCTGCAGCACTTCCACCAGCACCTAGAAGCTGACCAAATAAGCTAGGAGCTTGACCTGTTTGCGAACCAACTCTGTAACCCATTGTTGAGCTTTGATATGGAACACCTTGCAATGCACCGAGCGCAAAGTTAAGAGCTTCTCTTTCTCTAAATCTGTCTTCCATGTCTTGCTGATTTGCAAGATCGAGTGCAGCCTGATCTAATCTTCTTTGAGCTTCGCCACTGGATATTAGTCCTTGAGCTGCAGCTTCTTGTAAGCTTTGCGTCAGAGGTGCTAAGTCTCTAAAAGACTGCATTTGTGCTAGTCTACTTGCTTCTTCAGCTTGGTATCCTGATCTTGCAGAATCTTCAGCTGCAAATCTAGATGACCTGTCCGCATCGAATTGGCTTCTGCGCATAGACTCTGTGTCAAATCTTGAGGCTCTGTCTGCTTCGTATTGTCCACGCAACATACTTTCAGCATCGAACCTAGCACCACGATCTCTGTCAAATCTGTCTGCTGCAAAACCTAATCCCTCAGCTGCAGCTCTTGATCTTAGGTCAGCTGCACTTTGCGCACCTTCTGAGCCAAGCATCGCTTCCGTTATCCCTAAACGAGAACCACCGAAAGAGCCACCTCTTGCAGCTTGAGAACGAGCCTGAACTTGGTTTCTTAAAGTTTGGTCTTCTAGTTCTCTTACAGCTGCATCTTGTGCACCTTGGTAAATATCTAGGAAAGGTTGTGCTTGATCTAAGCTAAATCCACCACCCAATAATTCGTCACGAGTTGCACCTTGGTAAGTTCCTTGCAGCTCTTCGTTCGTCATTCCGGAATATGGATCACCCATAAGTTCCGCACGAGTTGCAGAATCATAACCTTGTCCTAAAGTTCCAGAAATAGTTTCGGCTTGATCTACAAAAGGTTGGTAACTAGAAGCTCCATCTCTTAATATCTGGGCAGCAAGCCTTTCGTCAGCTGTTAGCCTTTCACCATCGTAAGATGCAAATTGAGGAAGTGTTGGGTCTCGTCCTGGATCTGTACTTGCTATTCCAACAGCTTGGTCAAAAAGAGCCTTACCTCCCGCTGACACCCATGCTGGTAAATCTGAGGATCCGAACTCTACTCCATAATCAGGAAGATCCAGTGTCGCTGGAGTTAAACATCCTGTACCCATCTAACTTACCTCCGTAAATAAAGAACCAGCCTTTACAAAGCCAAGCCTATTGAAAAAATTATCTTTACGATCCATGTCTCCAGAATAAACGTGACCCAATTTAACTTTTACCTTAAGCTCTTTTCCGATTTTAATAAAGCATTTTACTAATTTTATTGCTGCTCTTGATTTTCTATTGTTTGGATGTACAAAAAACCACACATCCGATAAAAATTTTTCTTCAGACCACCAGTCGGAAGACAAGTTGCCAGCTTGCGAACCAATGATCTTTCCTTCTTTTTCTGCGACCAGAACAATGCCTTTGTTTATCATATGTTTTATCATATGTAAAACTTTACCTTCACTCATAGGCGAGGTGTATGTTTCAGTTCCATCATGCATAGCACTTAACAACTCATATACCTCTTGAATATCATTAGCATCTGCCCTTCTTATTATCATCGCATCCCGCCAAGTGCTCCCATCTGCTGTTGAGGTGCTGGCTGTTGCTGTCTGTTTTGACCAGACGCACTTTCTATTTGCTGAATGATTTGCTCTAATTCTGGTAGCAACTTTGCTAAAACCCTTGCACTTTCAGGAGTTATAGCTTTATCAAGCGTTTTAAGCTCCTCTGGAGACATAAGCGATAGTCTTGCTATAAGTACAGCACCGATCTCTTGAGAAGGTTGCATAAGTCTCTGCTGGGCTTCAGGAGGCATTTGCCTCATTGGGCTTTGCATATCCCCACCTTGCATCGGTGGACGCTCACCCATTTCATTTGGATTCATTTCTTCAGCCATGTTGTATCTCCTTTTTGTTATAAAGCACTGACCAGTCTGTTACTTTACAGAATTTTCCTACAACCCAACAAGTTGGCTCTAAAATTTTCCTGTAAACTTTACCTAAATAGTCAGGCTTGTCTCTTTCACCATATATGTAGGCAATCTCGTTTGCACGATGCCCAGCAACGTGTTTCCAAAATTTAACGAATTTTCCTTTACGCATCTGCTTGACCATCCATACAGCCCAAACATGATAGCCATTAACATGAGTTGGTGTTAAATAATCACGAGTAAACCTATAATCTAAAACAACTTGTTTTCTGGTCAATAAACCTTGTCTCATAAGTTCGTTACAAATAACTCGTCCACCTATAATGCTTCCTAAAGCACCGCCAATAAATCCACCGATTGGACCACCTATTGCTGTTCCGAGAACTTTACCTATCGCACCTGCTCCTGCAGACTTTGCAGCTTTAACTGGATCTTGACCTAAAAGAAGCTGAACACCGAAGTTAGCAACCGCACCACCGAAAGCACCTTTTATGTTTTGCATTCCAGCTTCTGTTCCTGGATTTATAAGATCTCCGAATTTTGCATTTTGAGTAAGATCTCTGCCAACTGTTGCACCAACATCGGTTAAAACTGAGGTGTCACCAGCTTCGCCACCGAGAGCTTTTATAGCTTCAGCAGTGTTTACATCACCAGCTCCAGTTAATGAAGTAAGCTTTGCCAATTCTAAACCTTGCGTCTCGGTTAAATTTTTCAAAGCTCCAGGATTGAAATTTGTTGTTCCAGCAGCTAAATCTCCACCACTATCTATAAATGGCAAGCCTTCCATAAACGTGCCACCAGTTGCTATGCTTTCCCCAACATTCATAGCAATAGGAGCAACTGTTGATCCAATCTCTTGCATGATAACTTTAGGGTCTGGCATTCCAGAATTAGCACCACCAGCAGCTTCATAGTCTTTGATGTATTGCTCCATCATCTCTCTGTCAGCAGCACTGGTATCTGTATAGGTTCGTTCGCCAGAAACAATCGCATTTACAAAGTTAAAAGAAGGAATGCCACCTTCAGCAGCAGAGATACCGTAAACATCTTGCAGCTTTTGTCCATCCAGCACATCACCTATAGGATTCCTTTTTAGAGTAAAAAGGTCGTATGTAAATGTTTGCGGATCGTCTGTTCCATCGTCTACTGGGTTCGCTCCGTATCCTTCGTGTCCTGCAATATGTGGCATTGTTTCCTCCTTTAGCTTACTTCTAATAAACTGGCCACAACGTGTAGTCTATTTGCAGTTGCTGCAGTCACCTTTAAAATTTCATTTTCTTGCACCACCAAAGGTGCTGTTAATAATTCAATCGTTGTATTTGCTCCAACAGCCTTTACTTTAAAAAGACTAAATGTTGCTGGAGTAGAAGCAGCATCTGTAATAGTTACAGTTATTGTATCCGCGTTGCCTGAATCTTCCGAAACAAGAATAGATTTTACGAGACCAGTTGTGGCATTTGGGCATGTGTATAGCACAGTTGCATCTGTGGTTGTTAAGTCTACTTTTTTATTTTTATAGTTATTTGCCATTTATGCCATAAACCATGCTGTTGCTTCTGCTTGCTGTTTTGTATTGTCTAACGCAGAATCCGCTGAGAATAAAGTCGTTTGTTTATCTAGCTCCAAAGTGTTCATTAAACGAGCCATATATCCTTGGTCGTATTCTGAAGGTGGACTAGGTAATCTTAGCTGACCAACACCGCTCATCTTAAACCATCCTCTCTTGCGTTAATTCTAAATGTTCCTAAACTCCAGTCGTCTAAAGTTCCTGAGCTTTGCAGCTTCATGCTCATCTGCCGACCTTTAGCTCTTGTGCTAACTTTTGTTGTTGAGCTAGTTATATCGAATGGACCTTTAGTAACTTCGGTCGCATTTGGATATTTTCTTGTATTTATAAAAAGAGACAGAGTTGTGTTCGAAGTCATAGTTACATCTGGAATAACTTTGTCGACTAAATATAAACTATTACCAGTGTTTGGTATTTCTCCTGCGGAACTTTCTATAAAAGAGGTCATTGCTGAACCATCGTCGCTCGTCCCTGTTTCATGATTGTAAAGTTTACCATCTGGGTCAAATGCAAAAGGAACTGTCCTAGAACCAAAAGAATCAGACCAAACTGTTCTATCCATAGAGCCAATAGACCAAGCATTCTCTGCATAATTAAAAGTAACATAGCTGTCTGGCTCAGGGTTTGTTGCTGCTGTGTTTTCATTACTAACATAGAACCAAGTAACTTCTTTAAACTCTTTATTGTGTCCAACAGAAGTTTTATCGATATAACGAGTCTGCATTCTGTCGAATACATAATATTGCACTGAGCAAGGAAGCTCTTTAACAACACCATTGTAAACGAAAAAGTTGCGCTTGCCCATCCAAAAAACGTCACCATCAACATTCATCATTGTATGTAAACCAGCAGAGCCAGAGTTAGTTGCTAAAAGTCTAAAGCTGAAAATAAATGGTGGACCAACAAACGTCATACCATAAATAGCTTCGTCTGTAGAGATAATTGTTTCCTCACGAGCAGGAACCATAGCGACTATTTTGGTGCCGACTTGTAATCTTTGGTCACCTGCTGTATTGGTAGAAGTTGGTCCAAAGTCTGCAAAGTCTTCTTGATTAGACCAACGAACGAGCATTGGATCTACATCCCCACCACCACCACCAGCAGCATATGCTTGAGCACCACCAGCAATAAAATGTCTATCAGGGAAAGAAACTGTTGAAACTAATGTACTGCTTGGAACACTTAATGCTCCGGAAAGTGAAGAGACTAAAACTGCTCTGTTGCTAACAGTGGCAGATGTATCCCAATAGTAAATACCTCCACCACGAACAACTGCTATAAGATCTTCTCCCCATAGATTTAAAGTCCAATTAGAATTCGTCAAGCTAATGTCAGAATCTGATACAGCTCTCGGAGTTCCCCAAGTTCCAATGCTCCAACCACCAACACCCCAACCTAATGCTGGGTCTGAGCTTTGCGTTCCTAGTCCATCATCTATTCCTATAAGATAACCCAGAGCAACTGCATTACCACCACCTGCGGAAACTGTTGAAGTTGCTGCAGTGGGTGATGTTATTGTATAAGTATTTGTTGTAACAGAAGCTATCTGAAAACCAGCCTTCCTATTTAGCGTGTCAGCATCAATACCACCTGTTTGAGTGGCTCCTGTTATTACAACAAAGTCTCCTTCTTTAGCACCATGACCAGCATCTGTTATCGTGATTGTTGTGCTTGTGTCGGTTGTAGCAATTGGGTTTATTAAAATTTGAGTTACAACAGAACCAATGTCATGCGTTGCAGCTGAGGTGCTATTCGTTCCTCTTGTGCATCCTGTTAAAATTAAACCGCTGATTCCTGTGTAAGTTATAATCTCGCTGTCTATTTTTACAGTTCCAGCAGCTTTAAAACCTTCGACACTTACAAGGTCGATCTCAGTTTCACTGGTATCTAGAGCCTCGTTAGTTGTGGTCGCATCATTAGACTTGTCTCTAAGAGGTGTAATGTCGTAAAGTGCTTGATCTTGTATTATGTAAAGGTGGTTGTGCGTACCAACAGCGATTCTGTCTTCGCCATCAGTTATTGCTCTCCAATTAACCATTGCTCTAGCAATTCCAGTAATGGTTGTTTCTGTGCTTGTAGTTGTGCCAGCAGCATCAACTAAGTTTATCTGGTCTTTCTCCCAACCACCTATTTTTGTCGGATAGCCGTTACGGAAACGCACGAGATCGCCATCAACCCAAAATGGACCTTGTTTCCCAGCAGAATATTCTGTTATATCTTTAACAATTCCTGGATTAAATTGTAATAGCTGAAGTGCCATTTATGCTTTCACCCATTCATAAATTTTATTCGTTTCTTTTATTCGGTGATCTAAACCAGTATATCCACCATTTATTCGTTTTGTTAGTTTTTTAATAACATCATTGCTGACACCTTCGTCGCATATTTTCCAAAGGTTGTTTTTTCTGAAAAACCAAATAGCAGTCTCCATCGCATAATCTTCTTCTAGCAATGTCGGATTGCTTAAAACTTCAGGAAAACGCATGTCTGATGCAAATGCTCTGACGTTGTTATATCCTGTTAATTGCAAAAACCCTCTACCAATATATAGGCTTGCTTTTTCTTTGGTGTCGTTTCCCATCCTGTCGAAATAAACTTTCTCGGCTAGTGCTTTTGGATTCCTAGAATATGGTTTTGCACTTTCCTCAGTTGGGAATCTGCTTGGCCAAACACGCATCATAGCCTCAACGGAATAATTTAAATTTTCTCTCGTTAATTTAAAAGATGCACTTTCATGAACAATCTGCCCGAGAAAATGAGCACCACGCTCTGGCGAAAGCTCATAATGTTTTACAATACCACGAGCTGTGTTTGGACCAAAAGAACCATCAGCATCACATCCGCATTTAGTTTGTAGTAATTTAAGAGCATTGCTCATATATTAAACCTCGAAAAATTTATCAACCTCGTCAAGAAGATCATCTTTGCTTTTTCTTCTATCCAATTCTATACCTTGCTCTCGCATAAAAAGCTCTAATTCTTTTTTCGTCATGTCGTGGTAGTTTTTGCTAGCCTCAGGGATTTTTTCTGCAACAACCTCTGTTCCATTTATTTTTGCTAGAGCTTCTGCTTTTGTCATGCTTGGAGTCGGTAAGCTTCTGCCTCCTTTTACATATCGGAGATTGTAAAGCTCTTCTCCTTTATCGTTCTCACCAACATGAAACATTTCTATTTCGCTCATTTTGTAAGTCCTTTCTGTTTCTCATAGGTTCTCAAGCCTCCAATACCGAGCATACCTAAAAGGACAGTCATCAAACTTCCCATGTCAAACTCAGGCAGAGGTGGTATTGTTGTGCCTGTTAATGTTACAATAAAAATAATTAATGGAGATAATATAAAATGATAAAGCAAAGCGAATCCGCAGATCCAGCCAACAAAAGGTCTCCACCCACCTTTAAACAAACTGCCACTTGCAGCCTCTGCTTTGTTTATTTCTAGCTGTGCGAGCAAAGCCTCTTGCGCATGTCGCTCGCCCATTGTTGCAATCTCATGTGCAAGTGAAGCTTTTTGATCTTTGTCTTCAATAAATTTATCTAGCAATCCTGTAACTGGACCAACTAAAGATGTGATTAAACTCATTTACATTCTCCAGAGCATACTTGCCAGCAAAACGATTATCGTGCCAGCCCCACCAATTAGAATAGCCTCTATCCTTTTTATTCTAAGGATTGTTTCTTTCCAGCGTTCTTCCAATTGAACTTCTACAACGGTCAACCTACGACTCAGCTCCTCTAAGTTCATGATGCTTTTTCAGTATCCTTTTCGATAGTTTCTTCAGCAACCTTTTTAAAAGACTCTAAAAGTTCTTTTTGAAAGCTATCTGCTGCTCGCTGAACTTGATCTAAATCAGCTCGCAAAATATTAGCTTTACCAGAAAGATCTTTTAACTGTGCGATTAGATACTTTTGTTGGTTATTAAGATCAGCTTCAGCATAGCCTTTGCCATCGATATTCAATACATTTTCATCAGTCATTTTACCCTCCTTTATTTTAAGTTATTTAAAATCTGCAATAGCTTTATCTACAGCAGTCATACTTTCTGAAGTCCAGTAGTCTTTGGCTTTCATAAGTTCTAAATGCTCTACGTTACGAGCTTTGGTTGCAGTCCAATCTTCTGCTTCCATATCGTCTGGTTTCCCTGCGTTTAACAGATCAACAGAGTGACCCATTGCTGTGTAGTGCTTTGCGATTTCTTCTGTAGTTATTTCATCAGACATTTCTTTTCTCCTTTTTGTCTAACTGATTATGATTCCAATGTAGCTATTCTAGCCAGTGCTGCATCTAAAGCTGCTGATAGTTCCTGAACCGCCTTGACTAGCACTGGGTAAGTTTTCATTGGATCAGCTTCTAAACACTCTTGCATTGTTCCGCTGACATCTTTTATTGGATCACCGTTTTCATCCTCAGTAGCATTAGAGTTTTCAGCATCAGGAACAAGAACAGTACCTTCGTGAACCAAACGCATATGGTCTGCGTAGTCTGTTGAATCTTGTGCTGTTTTTAATTCTTGAGCAATAAAACCGAAATCTTTTTTGCCTACTTTAGATCCATCTCTTGCATTCCAATCAAACGCAACAGGTCGAAGTGTCTTAATAAAGTCTAGCCCCAGTGGAACATCAACAATATTTGTTTTGTCTCTTTCATCAGACAAGCTTGAGATAGAAGTATCCTGACAACGCAAGTTAGTTACACCTGCGTTACCTAATGTGAATTCGTCATTTACTGTTGCGCTTGTGGGGTAAGACCCATAACCAATGCAAGTATTGTTAACGCCTGTTGTTATACCATTTGCTGTCGAAGTTGAACCATTATAGTATCCTGCGTATGTTCCTAAGAAAGTGTTTTGTTGGCCTGATGTTGATAGTTTTACACCTGCTTCATACCCAATTGCGGTATTAAAGTTACCTGTTAAACCACTTCCGCTTACACCAAGTCCTGCTTGATAGCCTACAAATGTGCAATACCTTGCTGTTGTTGCATAAAACCCTGCTTTCATACCAAGACCCACCATATTGGAAGATCCTGATCCATAGTCTGAATGGTAAAGAGCCTGATACCCCATCGCTGTGAGGTTACTTGTAGCAGTGTTGCTGTACATACTTTCAAAACCAACCGCTGTGTTGTTGCTTCCTGTAGTATTTAAACGACCTGCTTCGTGTCCCACGGTTGTTAGTTGACTACCTGTTGAGTTTTGAACAGAAGCTAGTTTGCCAAGTGCAACGTTTTGAGCACCCGTGGTGTTTCCAAGTAGAGACTCACGACCAACTGCGGTGTTTCCTGCACCTGTTGTGTTTGCCCGTAATGCCCTTGAACCAATCGCTGTAACTTCTGTTGCAGTCGTGTTGTTTTCTAAAGCTTCTTGTCCAATTGCTGTGTTGTTACCGCCAGTTGTATTGGAATAAAGTGCCTTATACCCCATAGCCACGCCGTTAGCACCTGTGGTGTTGGAGAGCATGGCATTAGAGCCAATCGCTACATTGTTAGCACCAGTAGTATTAGTCTCTAAAGCAGCATAGCCCATTGCTTGATTGGAATTGCCTGTAGTATTATTTGACAGTGCATAATTGCCAACAGCCTGATTGCTAGCACCAGTAGTATTATCAAGTAGTGCCTGATACCCAACAGCGGTGTTGTTGGAGGCGGTGGTATTGTTTTCTAAAGACCCATAACCCAAGGCAGTGTTAGAAGAGCCTGTTGTGTTATCATACAAAGCACGTTGACCGATTGCTGTGTTTTGATTGCCTGTAGTATTAGCATATAATGCTTGCCGACCCATAGCAACGTGCTGTGTGCCAGTCGTATTACTATACGCAGCCTGATACCCAACGGCTACGTTGTTGCTTGCGGTGGTGTTGTTGAACAAAGCATGATAACCGTGTGCAACATTGTTTGAGCCAGTGGTATTTAAGATCAATGAGGCACTACCGACTGCTGTGTTGTTGGAACCTGTTGTACTTTGCCGTAAAGCCTCTGTTCCAATGGCCGTATTTTCAGACCCTGTTGTTAATCTACGCATGGCTTGTGTGCCAAATGCTGCATTGTTGTTTGGTGTTGTAGCTTCATTTAAAGCCAAATAACCAAAGGCTGATATTTGCGTTCCAGTAGTATTAGCATAAGCAGCCTGATAACCAACCGCTGTGTTGTTACTTGCGGTGGTGTTTCCTTCAAGTGCATGATACCCAACAGCGGTGTTGTTAGCACCTGTGGTATTAGAGTTTGCAGCCTGATAACCAATGGCTGTGTTAGCACCACCAGTTGTGTTAGCCTCAAGTGCCTCTCTACCCAATGCAGCATTTGCTGTACCTGTTGTGGTCAGTCGCATTGCTTCATAACCAACAGCAGTATTGTCGGTAGTAGTATTTTTTTGTAATGCTCGTGTACCAATAGCAGTGTTGTTATTGCTAGTTTCATTAAGCTGTAATGCTTGATAACCCATTGCTACATTATTGGCTGCGGTGGTAGCAGTTTCTGCTGCTGAATATCCAATAATAGTATTATCAGTACCTGTAGTAAGTGTCTGCAAAGAAAAAGGTGAAATAGCCAAGTTTCTTACACCAGTTGTAATGTTTTGCCCTGCCCTATGACCAATACCTGTGTTGTATGAACCTGTTGTGACATCCAACAATGCTTGATAGCCAATGGCTGTAGTGCCTGTTGCTGTAGTATTAGAAAAACCTGCTTGATAACCAACAGCCGTATTGTTGCTTGCGGTGGTGTTGGCACGAAGTGCATCAGAACCTATACCGACATTATAGCTACCTGTTGTGTTATTTGCACCTGCATCTTCACCAAAAAAAGCACCGTTATTTCCTGTGGTGTTGCTGTATCCAGATACTTTTCCAACAAACGTATTTTGTGCACCAGTCGTATTACTATACCCTGATTGATAACCAACAGCGGTATTAGCTGCGGAAGTGGTAGTAGAATACAATGCGGTATAACCAACAGCCGTATTTTCATCACCAGTTGTAATCGAAGTACCTGCCTCATCGCCCAAGACCACGTTATAGTTACCACCAGAGACTATGGCATCACCAGCGTTGACACCAAGTCGTAAGTTGGATGTGCCTGCTGTATCTGTTGATAATCTTGCGACAGAAAGATTACTAAAGGCATCTACAACAGCAGCCCCTGATCCTGCACCGTCTAAATAAACAGCCTTCGTTTTTCCATTCGGAACAGTTTCATTCGCTCCTGACCCTTGGCTAATAATTAAATTATAAGGACCACTTGATCCAGAATCAGTTGTTGCATTTTCTATAAAATAAAATTTATTAACAGTATTTGGTCCAATAGTTACCGTACAGTCCGAATCTAGTGCACCTGTGTATTTAACATACATCGCTCTAACAGGATCTGTAGCACCATCAGCTATTTCTGAAGAGTGTGTATCAGCGTTTGTGGTTATAGCTTCTGTGCCAAAGCCTAGAGCCTCTCCGATTAATTCTAAGTTCGTGTTAGTGACAGTTCCCCATGTGCCTGAATTGTCACCAGTGTCCATCTCTGATAATCTGAGATCATTTACATAGGTAATTGCCATATCAGTCGATCCTTACTATTGCGTTGCTCGCTGTTGCTGCAGGAAAAACAATCTTAAAAGTTCCTCCTGAAACCGTGAAATCACCACCAAAGTCAAGAACTGCTATTGCACCTCTAGCGTTCGATGAAGCATCACCCAGCGTTTTGTTATAAATTAATGCACCTCGTGCTGTAAATGTAGCTGATGTCCACTCTGGATCATCCGCATCGAAACATCCACTAGTGCTGTCTTCAGTAACAGCTTTATTTGCGAGAGCATTACCTCCAGTGGTGTATCCGTTTCCACTCGCAACTTCGCCAGATGTTACATATCCATCCGTTGTTGCAGCTAGACTTGCTGAACTTGTGTACAGTGCAATATAGATGTTGTCTGAATCTAGGTGTTGGTCACCCAGAAGGACATCCTTTTTAAACAATGTGCACATTGCTTGAGTTATTGCCATGGTTATATTCCTCCGTTATATTCTGCTGCATAGTCTCTGCTCATTTCTTGAACGAACAGCTGAACAGCCTCATCAAATTGTGCTTTATATAGTTGTAGCGTTTCTCCAGCCTTAAGGAAAGCAGAAGTTTCATAAAGTGCTGCTGCTAATAAAACTGCAGGAGCATTCGTATCGACCCAAGTATTTGCATTGCTAGAACTCAAACCTGTTTCTGGAGCAATAAAGTCGACTTGATAAGCAAGAGTCGCATCAGGTGTCGGAGCAAGTGTTATGACTGTTCCGGAAGTTGTTGCGTTTTTCGTGCTATACATTATTGGTGTTCCAGTCGTGCTTGACTTTGGCCAATAATCCCTTAAATATGAATCTATCCTGTGATTCAAATAATTAACATTGCTACTGCTATCAGTAACTGAAACTTGTCTTATCATTCTTGCTGTGGCAACTGTATAATCAAAAGTCCCGACAACAAGATTACCAGTCGTTACTTTTCTAAAACAAGGAAGATTAGGAAGTCTTTGGAAAACCATCTCTTCAGCCTGAGCAATTATAGTATCTATAGAATTAGTAAGCTCTGTTGAGTCGTCCTCTACAAAATTCTGTATATTTGCAACTAAAGTTGTATAACTCATTATTGACCCCAAGCTCCTTCATTCCAACCCGAATCACCCCAAGCTAGATTAACTTCAACATTAGTAGCATCTCCAACACCACCTGTACCAGCAACTCCTGTTTCAACTACAGCTCCGAGGCCAACTTCATCCCCAACACCACCTGTACCAGCAACTCCAGACTCAGGGATAGAAATTTGTATAACTTCATCATTTGATTCGCCGTGATTACCTGTTGCACCAGTGCCTGCAACTCCTGTTTCATTTATAATAGCTTCGACGACTTCTGTTCCGACTGCTCCAGTGCCTGCCACACCTGCTTCAGCTATAGAAAGTTCAAATGCTTCTGTGCCGACAGCACCAGTGCCAGCCAAACCTGTTGCATTAAACTCTTGGTCAAGAGTTATTCCAGGAGATGTTGCTGGGGTAGTTCCTAGAGTATTAAGCTGACCACCCATGCCTGAATGACTTGTGCAATAATAGTAAAGTGTTGGTGCACTTGCTGCAACTGTTATCTCGGTGTATGCTCCTGAGCTTCCTGGAGTGCCATTAGTTGTAACTCCAGTTGTATACTCTGAACCACCACTATGAGAACCACCAGAAGTTGTTGAGAATCTTAAAGGATGACTACTATTAGAAGAATCAGACTGATCGAATCTATATGTTTTTGTTTCTGTCATGCTTATTGTCGGAGCAGGACCACCAGTGTCGATATAATATTTATTCCCACTTCCTGGATTCGCAACAGTAATGCTAAAAGAAATTGTTCCAGAGGCTGGCGTGAAAGCAGCCCCACCAAGCTCATCATTCTCTTCAGAATAATAATTTAATTTTGGTGCACTTGAATCAACAGTTATTTCCGTGTAAGCATTGGGGAATCCAGGAGTTCCCTCGGTTGTTACTCCTATGAGATATTCAGAACCACCACTGTGAGTACCTCCAGAAGTTGTGCTAAATCTGAATGCATTGCCTAAATTAGAAGAGTCTGACTGATCGAATCTATATGTTTGACTTTCTTGCAAATAAAGCTGTTGCTGAAGAACGGAGTCAATATAAAATCTGTCTCCTGATCCTGGAGCAACAGTTACAGAATAATTTACATAAGAACCTGAGGACTGAACTGATACGCCACCAATTCCAGGAACACCTGTTGCATTTATAACAGTTACTATATCAGGAGTAGTGCTGCCAACCGCTCCTGTTCCAGCAGAACCTGTTGCATTTACAGTAGCATCTTGTACAAGGTCTGGTCTGTTTATTAAACCAGATCTTCCATGTCCAGGACAGCCAACTGGTGGTCTGTCTTGTATCGGCGTGAATGGATCGAAAGAATAGGCGAGATATATTACAACGTCTTCTTGGCTTTGGGCAGTCGACCTAGGTTGAAATAATTGCTGGGCATCTATAACATTTTTCGCAGGAGTAAGCTGTGGGTGTTTTGGTTCCCATTCATCAGGAGCAACACGCAAACCATCCCAAGTTGTCTTGAGCTGAGTATAGCGAACTCTTTGACCACCTCGGTCGCTTATCGCATATGATTTTTTGCCTTTTGCATATTTTGCCATGTTATACCAAATTCAATGCGGTTGGTTGAACTCTTAAACTTACACCATCATTGTCGGAAGATGCTGCAAAATTAAAAGCTCGTTCGTAAAGTTCGTTTAATAATTGAAATCTATCAGGTGCATATTTAATAGATAACTTGGCTGCAAGCCCAGCAGAAATACAATCGCTCCAACGATAAGGAACATCTGTATCTTGATTAGAAGCTGTTATATCATCGAGTTGATTTACTGCCCAATAATTTAAAGTATATGTTTTATCAGGAACATTCCAGAAATAAATAACAGGAGTATATTGCTTATCAAGCATGTACTGGCTTGGTTTGCCTTCAGTTGTTTTGTTCGGGATCTGATTGTATTCGGATATTGTAACTCGATTTATTGTTTGGTCTGTCGAACCTTCTCTTATTACAGCATCTATAATATCTATTGTTCCTGCTGGTAAAGTATAAGAGGTTGTTCCGTCAGCTAATGTTAGAGTGTTTTGAGTTACTGCCCAATAATTAATACCTCTATTTGCAAATTCCGAGAACAATAAATTTAAACTTCGTCGAGCGGAAACCGCCTGATCACCTGTTCGAGTTTGCGGATCTATTCCGCAACGCTCATAGGCTTCAGTTATTACCTCTTCAACATCTGGTCTAAATGCTACTGTTCCGGAAAGTGCCATTAATACTGTTTAATCCCTCTAATAACAACTTGATATGCATCACCTGCTGCACCAGCACCAGTTGTTGTAAATTTAATATCACCAGTTCCATTTGCACCATAACTTGAACTTGTTGGTAAACCACCGAACTTAGAAAAGTCTTGGTATCCAGATTGACCCTCGTCAAGATGCAGGACTATTATGTCTGTGTCAGCATCTGCAAGAACCTCAACAGTCATTGCTTTAATAACCCACCAACACTCTACAATCCTAATTCCTGTACAAGCATTACCATTTGCATCTGCAGTTAATCCAGAAACATCTATTTTTAAAACTGCACTTTCATCGCCTGTGTCGACATACTGATACTGAAAAGCAAAAATAACTTCACGAGAACTTTCTGAAATTTTGGTTGACGTCGTAAGATCTGCCATTAATTTCTCCTAAATTATAGGTGAGGTTTCCCCCACCTAATTAAAATCCTCTATTACTGATCAGCAAAAGCAGGAGCAGTTGCACTTGTAACATTACCAAAAATTTGATAGTTCGTGGAATCTTTACCAATAATTGTGATATCGAAACCAGCAGGAACATTCAATGTAATCTTGCTGTTTGAATTACCATCAGAAAATACTGAACTAACTTCGTTGTCACTGTCTAGGAATGTTACTCCACCAACATAAAAATTAGTATTTCCTGGAGTTACGATTATTGCAGCGGTTGCATCAGCTGCACCACCTGCATAAACAAACCTATATGCCACCCCAGCTTCTGGTGCAGGCAATGTGTAAGTGTTGTTTTGCCCACCATCTGGGACTAAATTTATTCTTCCACCATGTGTTGCTTTTGTTATTGTAATATCACCATCAGCTAGAACTACTGGTGAGACTTGAAATCCAGCATTAGAAATGACTGGTCCTGTGAATGTTGTATTAGCCATGTAATATCTCCTTGTCGTGGCTAGAGTCAGCTTGCGCTGTCAAGTTGATAGTAAAGAGGGGAGACAAGCTCCCCTCTATAATTTTTATGCAGCACCTTCTGTGCCGAAGATTCCACGCCAGTCAGTAACACCGAAAGAATAACGCTCACGCACTTTGTAGCGAACATTACCAGTTTCGAAATCACCTTCCATGCCTTTTTTCATAGGCGAGCGTTGGAACATTTTCATGCCATCAGGAACATCTGTCTGAACAAAGAACGCATCTGAGTCAGTTAGACGACGCATAATATGATATCCTTTCGGCAGATAACCACCTGATTTGATAGCATTGATGTCGTTGTCCGCTGTACCTGTGCGAAGCTGTGATTCTAACAAACGCTCTGCAACAAAGGTGTAAGCAGTTGGAATAATCAACTGTGTACCTTGTGCAGCAATCCTAAGTCCACGGTCGTCTTTCATATCCGAGATTTGGATAAGGATAGACTCGAGTGAAGTTTCAGATAAGTCTGCAGCAGTTGCTAACACATTAGACTGAACTCCAGCAGTAGTTGGGTGAGATGCACTTAAAAGTACAACACCGTCGCCACCGTTAAAACCAGCAGTCTGTGCATTATTTAAAACATTCGCAGCTTTGATCTCTTTAGTAGAAGCCATTGAGCGTGCGAGTGCTTTAGTATAGCGTGATGCAATCGAACCATACTGACCATCCTCTTCAGCTTCCTCAGTAATTGAGAATGCCAAAGCAACAGTTTCGTGCTGATAACGTGCAGTCCATTGCTGACTACCAGTATCATACGAAATTGCTGCACCTTCGTCTTTAGTTGGTGCAGAGCCAAAACCTTGCAACAATACATCTTCTTCGAAAGCCTTACTTGAACTGTTTGAAGAAAAGACTGCTGAGTATTCTGGTGGATAGCTGTCGTATTCAAGACCGAAAAGAGTATTCAGTCCTGGCTCGAGCATTTTAGCAAATTGTGCTCTATTCATAGCCATTATTCATACCCTCCTATATACCAGCAACATTCGTGCCAAGAATATGCTCGTTAATAAGCACCTCCATGACAGCGTTTGCGCCAAATGCGTTGTCTGGACCTTCCCACAAACCAATGATTTTACAAGTAGCAATACCTGCAGCCATTGTTCCGCTTATTTCAAATCCAGATTGTCCAGTTACAGTTGAACCTGCCCCAGCAACAACATCAGCACAATTACCGATATTAGTCTGAGCAGGAGACCCTGCACTTTGAACCTTAAACACAGTATATGGATCATCATATACATATGCGACGATGTCTGTAGCGACTGTGCCTGAAGGCCAGTATTCACTATAAACGTAAGAACCATCTGATGCGGTATAAGAAACCCCAGCAAAGACACCAATATTATTAGTTTCTGTTGCAGTGTGCGGAGTAAGCAAACCAGTATTGATCAGAATAACTAAGTCACCTGTGAAGATGTTCTCAGCAAGACCTGAAGCAATCGTGTACTTATTCGTGCGAGGTGCATTACCACTCATATGGCGAATTGGGACAAACCCAAAGGCTGCATCAACATTAGCCATTATTCGCTCCTTTCAGCGTAAAGTTAATCTTCCATAACAGAGAGATCCCTGCCACGGCTCGAAGAGGACTTCCGTTCTTGATAGATTGGTTGTCCGTTATTTCGTCCTAATGCCTCGAGATCCCCTGCAACTGATTCGTTTGCTTCGACACTACGATTATGGTAGTATTCTTTCATTGCTCTATGCTTTTCTTTAGGCATTTCGCAAAGTAACATTCCTTCAATTCCAATTGACCCTGCCCACTGACCATGATTGATCGTCGGAAACAACGGATCTTTCACGCTATCAGCTTTGCGAGGTTCCCAGCCTTCACGCATACGTTTGTAAACGTTATCTGGAGTTTCTTTACCCTGAATCGAGGTAGCAATCCACCGTTGAGTGTATCCTGGACGAGGTTCTGGAGCATCCAACAGTGATGGTGGTTTCCACGCAGTATCTGGGCGACTTTGCTCATTACGAGTGGAGTTTCGAGTTTCGTTTGCACGCACGTTTCTTTTCTCAGTCATGACTGGCTCCTTTGCTGACGCCTAATTTCGGCTTCATATTTTTTAAGACCTGATTCGTCTGTAATTCCAAGTTCACGAGCCATCCTAAGTTGTTCCTGCGACATACGCACTCTATTGCCCTTATAAGATGAACCGCCTGTAGTTGGCGCAACTGGTTGTCTACTTTTTGTTCTTGTCTTAGACGGACTTGACCCTGAGTTTAACTCAGGAAACACTTTTTGTAAACGATTATTAAGAACGTCGTAATATTCGTCTGAATCTTTGTCATATCCTTCTATATCTAACTGAACATCGATAGATCTTGCAGCAGCAGTTTCTCGCTCAAAACCAGCAGAATTGAACCAACGATTCTTTTCCCACCAATCCATTGCTTTTCTAGGTGCTGGATTCTGCGCAACCTGTTGAGCTCTGCCAACGGTTGGTGATGAGGCTCGCTGAGCACTTTGTTGCTTTTGCATTTCAGCAATTCGCATCGCAGCACGCATATCTGCCATCTGCTCTTGGAAATTTACCTGAGCTTCAGTATCACCTTCTTCAACTGCTTTGGTCAATGCAGCCTTAGTTTGTGCATAGCGTTGATTAAACGCTTGTTCATTATTTTTGACCGAGCCTTGCTCTAAACGAGCGAGTCTTGCACTTAATTGTGCATTTTGCTCTTGTATTTGCTGAGTTTGTATCTCTGCCTCTCGCCTTTGGTCAACAAGTTTTTTGATTCGCTTTTGAACCTTTGGACCATAGTTGTCCTCTTCTTGAGCTGCTTTTTCCTCAGCAACGTCTTTAGCTTCTTCAGCAGGATCATCGGTTATCTCGATTTGAAAATCTTCAGGCTCTCCTTTTGCCTTTTTGATTTCCTCTTCGATTTCATTAACTACATCTTCATTTGCCATGGTAGCGTCCTTCCAAGTTATGTCGCTAAATATGCGGTGACTTCAACTTCTTCCGGAAGAATCGACGTTAATTCGTCGTCGTTCAGTAAAAGAAATCTAACACCATTAATTGTTACTTTCTGGCCAGCATATTTGCCATAAGTAACTCTATTGCCAGCTACAGGAGTATTCATTTTCCAAGCTGCACCAGAGTCTCTGTCTCTGAAAGCAAGATCGCCCATAGATGCAATTCGACCATGAGCAGTTAAATACTCCTCGTTGTCTTTAGAAACGCTAGGAAGATGTATTCCACCTTTTGTTTTCATTTGCACTTGATGGGGTTGAACTAAAACTTTCCAATTCAGGGGAACTGGGAGTTGGTCAGTTGTGACCGTTGAATCTGTTGATTCGTCTTTATATTCATGTTGATGAGACATGTTAATCATCCTTTTCTAATTTTTTTAATGTTTCACCGATTATCTCAGAGGCTTGTTCTAAACCTTCCGCAATACCGACGTTCTTTTGGTATGACTCAAAGTCGGAAACCCGACCTTGAATCAAGCTTTCAGCTATTTCTAGCCTTTTCTCCCTCAGATTCTTTTTTATCTGATTGAGTAGATCTGTTACTGTCATTTTTGACACCTCCTGACATAGAAACGCCAGTTACAAAAATGGTAACATCTTTCTTTTCATCTGACATTAATATCCTTTCTTTTTCATTGTTTTTTTCTTTTTGGCCATAGGCTTCTTTTTGCCTTTCATAGCCATTTTCTTCATAGGCTTCTTTTTACCATACATCATCGACTTGCCTCCTTTCATTAGTTTGCCGAAACTTGATCTATTCACCTTCGCCTCCTGGAATAAAAGGCAAAGCTCCGAACATTGACAAAAATTTAAATAGGTCTTTTGAGCTTCCTACTTTTTTGCCACCTTCACCTTCCATCTGCATAGGACTTACTTCGGTATAAACATCCGAAGGTTTTCCTTTTTTACTAATTACCTGTTGGTTTCTAAAATATGGTGTAACTTTAACGAGAGATTGTAAAGCTCCAACTTGTTCCATAGCTCTATTTCTATGACGACCGTCGTGCCCAACAAACTGAGCAACATTTTCCCGAGGAACATCATATTCTAAAAAAGGAATGTTGTCTTCAGGATTATTTAGAGGAATGCCTGAATCTATTTCAGCAGCATACTGGTCGACTGTTTTCTGCATTTGTTTTGCGACAGCTGGGTCTGCTGTATCTATCTGAGCAGCGATCTTTCTAAATGTTTCTGGCTCTATTATTGCCAAGTCAGCTTGAGCTCTATTGGCT
>WLWH01000192.1_pt1 | contig 53893 bp, 79 predicted proteins | sample 6712741 | NCBI WGS metagenome assembly WLWH01 (sample SAMN12718694, study PRJNA515312) | sponge metagenome | isolation source: marine sponge | host: Mycale hentscheli | place: New Zealand: South Island, Marlborough, Capsize Point | collected 2003-05-01 | reverse complement strand
CAGCAGTACCAACTCTTAGAGTAGACTCTAAGATTCTGTCAGCTACAAATTGAATGTTAACAGGAATAATTAATTTCTGTCCTTTCATTGCAATTTTTAAGCCTCTTTCGTCGATAAAACCAGCAATATCAATCATCGCTTGTTCTAATGAAACATCAGTAAGGTCAGCGTCAGTAGCACTTCTGTTTGAGAAGGTACCACCAAGTGCTGTTGGGTGAGCAGTGTTAGCTAAAGTAACTCCGTCTCCACCAGTGACTGAAAACGCATTATTTAATACGTTAGCGCCTCTTACTTGTTTCGTGTAAGCCATAGATCTTGCTAGGGCTTTTGTGTAACGAGCAGATAAAGTATCATACAAGTTATCTTCGACAGCTTCCTCAGTTAACGCAAATGCTAGTGCAATTGTGTCATGAGTGTATCTAGCAGTAAAAGATTCAGAAGCGGTATCAAAACCAACTGCTGATCCTTCTGCTTTTACATTTGCTTGTCCGAATCCAACTAACATAACTTCTTCTTCAAAAGCTCTATCACTTGTTTCTTGCTCAAAAATTTGAGCTGCTTCGTTTTCGTAGCGTGCGTACTCCAAACCGAACAGGGCGTTCAAACCAGGTTCTAGTTCTTTGGCAAGCTGTGCTCTATTAATAGCCATATCCTAATCTCCTATATTCCTGATGTTGAGTCCATAAAATGAACGTTAAGTTTTACGATCGCTAATCGACCTGCTGCAGTTTTATCAACTGCACCTTCTGCTACTGAAGCTTCATCATCAAAACCTACAACCTTCATATTTAATGAAGCAGTAGTATTTACTGTTCCTACATCTAGTTCTCCTAAAGAGTAACCAGAAGTATTAGTTCCAGTAATTGCTGTTGCGAAGTTAGCATTAATAAACAGATTTGAATCAGGCATTGCTCCGTTACAATTAATAACGAATAATGCGTGAGGGTTATCTGCTACATAAGCTATAGCTTCTGTTGACGGCTTGATTGCCGCATATCCAGGCCAGTATGGTGCCCATGTTGGAGTTCCATCAGTTGCAATGTATTTACAACCCATGAAGACACCTAACAAAGGTACAGTACCGCCTGCCGCAGCGCCAGGTACATCTATTAATCCGCTAGCTAGAGGGATGACTGGAGTTCCAGTCCAAATCAAACTTGTTGTTCCACTACTTGAGCCTTCAAAATTAATAGGATACGCATTAACGCCTTGGTTATTATAATTTGAGCCTGATCTTTCGTAAGGACGAAGACCAAAAGCTGCATCTATATTAGCCATAATTTGTCTCCTTTAGACAATGTTGGTGTAACATAGATCTTAACCATTAAGATTTTTTGTTTCCACCAAATTCTACCCGAGATTGCCTATCTTGTGAAATTGGCATGGAGGGGTGCTCTTCCCTCATAAGATCGTTGTCAACTGATTTCTGTTGATCGTTAGTTAAGTTTTGGAAATATTCATCCCTAGACTCTTTAACTTCAATCGGACATCTCATTAACATTAATCCACCTACTGCAATAGTGCCTTTAAATTTTCCCTCACTTAAATGAGGTAAATCCATTCTGTCTGGATATTCATCTGCTCTCACAGGTTCATATCCCGATCTGATTCTAGAAACTACATTTTTATCATCTTGCGTACCTCTATACTCAAATCTTACCCACCGATGGTGAAAACCTTCTGGTGGTTCAGGGGCATCTAAATTAGATGGCGGAACCCAACCTTTTTTACGAGTTTTTTGTTCACGGGTTTCTAATTTGCGTGAGGTTTTTTGTTTACTATCTATAGTCATATTACGCCTCCTTCACGTGTTTTGCGTACTCTTCAAGTGGCACACCAAGTCTTTTAGCTATTGCTATCTGGGAGGGTGTGAGTCTCACTACTTTGCGTCCATTTTTTGTCGATCTATTAGCAGAGGCAACCGTTTGGACTCTTCGGCTGTCTTTGTTCTTATCCTCGAATTTATGAGGAAACTCTTTTTTTATTCGTTTGTCAAGCTCATTATAATACTCATCTGTCTTGCCGTCAAACCCTTCTTGTTGCAAAAGTTTTTTATGAATAGATAAAGCAGTATAAGTCATAGCCTCGTCGGTGCCAAACCATTCATTTTTTTCTGCCCATGCTTCTGCTTTAGGATCAGGTGGTGTTTTGGGTTGCGATTGCGGTTGCGGTTGCGATTGAGTACTAGGTTTTTTATCCTGTACTTCTCTTTGCTTAATAGATGCATCAGCTCTTTCTTCTTCAATAGCTAATCTTGCTATTGCTTTTTGAGCCTCAACTTGAGATTTTGCATCGCCTGCATTAATTGCAGATTGTAAAACATTTTGAGCTTTTTCCATCTCTGAAGAAACTCTTTTTTTATATTCGTCTAGATACCCAGAATCAATTTGTTTAACTTTACCAACCGCATCGTCTCTTTCTTTTTTTACAGATTGTGCATAGACTAAAGCTTCTTCCTTTTGACGTTCTGCTTCTCTAATTTTAAAAGTAAGTTTATCAATTCTTTTTTTTACAGATTGTGAATATTCTTCACCTTCCTCAACAGTTTCTTTTTTTTGTTGATCCTCTTCAAAAACTTCTTCAACAGTTTCCTCATTTTTATTTTCTATCTCTACATCCATTGATTCCCCAGATGTATCTATTGGAACAGTTTTATTAGTTTCTTCTTTAGTATTTAATATTGTTGGCATGGGCCCTCCATGTTAAATTAAGTTAGCTGGCAATATATCTCTAGGATCTTCGACAACTGCCAGTACTTCATCGTCGTTGATTATACGAAGTTCACCACCATCAATGCTAAGTCTAGCTCCAGCATATTTTGTAATGATAATCCAATCGTCTTTTTTACACCACGCACCATTAGGAAACTTATCTTTATCCATGTAAGCATCAGGTCCTACGGCAATAACTTTGCAAATATTAGTGGCAATAGAAGCTTGTTCAATAGCGGTATCTGTAAGAATTACACCTCCTGCTGTTTTACCTTCTAATTTTAAAGGAAATAAAACAAGACGATATCCTGTTGGTTTAGGTACTTTTTCTATGTCTTTTTTCTGTGTTTCTTTTTTTTTACCATCCCAAATATGTTTTGGCATAATAAGTTTACTTGCTGGTTTATTCATCCAATAGCTCCTGTTTTTTTAGCAGGTCCGTGAGTTCCTGTACTTCTTGTTTTAAAGCATGTAACTTTCCCGTTAAATACTTATATTCGTCCCAATTTGGAACGCCTTGCAATATAGCTTGTTCTACGGTTGCTTGTCTAGCAATTAATTCTTTTTTGTAATAGGTAAAAAAATTTTCTAAGCGCATGATTTCATTTGGTCAGCTAATTTTTTGCAACGATTTGGAGTTTGTTTATTCCATTTCGAGTCGAGCATTTCGTAACTCGCACCAATAAAATTGCTTTCCTGCAGGCATTTCCACATGTTACGGAACTTGGACACGCCTGTAGGGCCAAGCTGAAATACCATTTCGGTAATGGTATGCTGCGCTGTTGTAGGCAAATCAGTTACACCATGTTCTTCCATAAGTGTTCTAGCTTTACCAATTGCATTATTTAAATCTTTATCAAATACTTCTTGTAGTTCTTCTTTTGTATATGTTTTTCCATCTTCAAAATTATCTTCGTGCACTACTTTATGGCCCCAGCCTATTGTGCGAAATCCTTCGGTGTCTATGTATACGTGATCTCTAAAACCTTCGGATAATTTTACGGAACCAGCTAATTCGTCGTATGTCATGTAAATATTCTTGTTGTTGGCCTTTTATCTGGTAACATTCTACCAAAACCTCTTGGATTTACGGTTATATAGCCTCCATTAGATTTTTTTACAATAGTTTTTACGTTAGTAGGTTTACCACCAGGATTACCAGCGGCTCTTTTTCTAGAAACGGCTGATTTTTTTTGTGATGAGCTCATTGATCTTGCCTTTGCAATTGGAACACATTTAGGATAAGCTCTTTTGCTTCCTTTGGATCTACCACATGGTTGATATTTACCATCTTTTTTAGGAGCACCTATATCGACCCACTTTTCTTTAACCCAAGCTCTTAATCCTTTTTTAGCCATTATGCTACTGTGGTTACTTTCCTTCTATTTTCTTTAATACCTCCACAACCTTTAGCTATGCCACCTTGATTGTAATTAGATATTTTTTTTCTTTGTTGAGAAACTTTGTTAATCATTCCTCCATTAGCTTTTTTCTTTGGTTTTTTTCTACCACCCTCAACTGTTTTGCCAGAACAAATGGAACTTGCATACATGTTGGCATATGCACTTGGATATACTTTAAATTTACGTTTAGCCGCTGCTTTACCTTTTGCACAAAGTTTACCCATTATTTTTTTCTTAACCTAGATAATGTTTTAGCAAATCTTGCTCGTTGACCAAGTTTACCTTTTGCTTTTGCAGCTTTGTTTAATTTACTTGCAGGAATTTTTTCACCTTTTTTAACACCGAGAGATTTACGCAAAGCTCCAGGTTTCTTAATAGCTTTTTTAATATCTAATTTACCACCTTTAGCAAAAGAGACAGGTGTATCAATAACAGAACCTTCTCTAGATCCTTTAGCCATTCCACCTTTTTTTTTCTTAATAACTCCTCTGCCAATTAAAACATCTTTACGAGTTATTTTACCATCACCACTTAAATCTTTTAATTTTCTTTTTTTCATTTTGTTAAACCTTTCGCTTTTTCAAAAGTGCGGAGTCCCGATACGCCGAGCATTGAAGTGACAATTGCTAGAAGGGGCCCAGTTTCTATAGCAGGTGGTACAATATCCATACCTGAAAATTTTGCATACCAATCAATACAGGGAGATAGAATAAAGGCGAAGAACAGCGCTAGCGCTCCGCACCAACCAATCGCGGGTCGCCAGCCAGCAACGAATACGCTGCGATGGCTGGCTTCCTTTGCATTAACATCTAATTGTTTTTCTGCAAGCTTTTGTTGAATGCGTTGCATTATAATTTTTTTATCTAATTTCTCTTCTTCTGAGGTATGAATTGAATCGATAACGGAAGCTACTTGTTTTAAAGCGCCGTCTTTACCGCCCAGTAAACCAGATAGCAATCCGAATGCCATTAAATAGCTCCGATAATAATGATTACGATTACAGCTACAATAGCAGCTTTAATCCAATCTTTCATTTTCCAGTCGCTCCACTCTTTAAGGTGAGCCCATAGATCTTTTAATAGGTTCATAAAACCTCCTTTGTTAAAACAGGATTATACTATTTTAAACCTTTAAATGCTACTTTTTTAATTTGAACTTTACTACGTTGTCCTTTTGGTCCAGATCCTAAGTTTTGTTTTACTTTAGGTCCTTCCATTGTTGCACTATAAACATCAGCTATTGCAGTTTGATTTACATGGGGTCCTGCATAAGGATTCATATCTGTTGAAACTGTCATTTTAGCATTTGGATATAGAGAACCATTTATAAATTTTGGTTTTGGATTATTTAATGCCATGTTATCTCCTAGTGAATTGTTGGTTTATCTTCATCTAATTCTTGTAAAGCATGTTGAATAAATAGTAAAGTCTGGTCTTCACTATATCCTTTACCTTCAAACAATTCTTTTACTTTAACCATTAAAACTTCTGCCATAATTAAAGCTAAATGATCACTAGTTACTGTATCTTTGACAAATTTATCAAGAAGATCAATATAACTATCAAATAGTTGTTGTGGTGTTATTAATGTTTTATTTAGCATTTTTATATTGAAAACCTGGTCCTTTACCTTGAGCATCTAGTTTTTTAAGATTAATATTGGCTCTTAGTTGCGCAATATCTTCCTGAGAGTCAATTCTTGCATTATCAATAGCATCTTTTTGTTGTAATTTTTGTTGTTCAAAACCAAGTTTAGCTTGATCAAATTGTAGTTTAGCTTGATCATTCATTGCTCGTTGCTGTAATTCTTGTTGTTTTAATTGAATAACAGGGTCTGGTTGACCCGATCCACTCATTTGTGCTTGTAGTTGTTGTACTTCACCCATGAACTGTGCTTCTAGTGTAGCAATCTGTGCTTGAGCCATATCTTCTAAGTTACCACCCTCTGCTACTTGGCCCATTTGTTGTTCTGCTTGTTCTATTTGCATTGCCACTGCTTCTTTTGCCTTAATTGTGACATGTTGTAAAATATGTTTATTTAATTCAACACCTATCTGAGGCATTAACTGAACGATTGGTGATAAACCAAAAAGTATATGCGCTTGAATATGCGCATCATGATTTTGTCCTTCGTATGCTTCAATCTTATCTTCTTCAATAAGTTTACGGTTCTCCATGGATGGGCTCATAGGTTCGGGTTTTTCCAATTTCATAATCTTGTCAATATCCGAAACACCCAATGCCTCGTACATGCGAATATAAGCTTCTTTCACGTTGTGAAGTTGAGGCGCACTCGTTGCTAACTGAAGCTGAGTCTGTGCCAACTGAATGCGTTGTGCCATGGAGAATATGTTCGGATCTGCAACGGGAATAATATCCACGCGTTCATCGAAATCTGTTTGTTTAATAGATCTATCTCCTCCAACAACCGCATAAGGGTATTCATCAGGAAGGTATGATTGAATAACATTAGCCAATAATTTAAATTCTTTTTGCATTGCATAATACATTCTTTTGTGAATGCTACTCATGATACGCGAACCGCGCTCTAATAAAGCAATTGTCGTTCCAACAGGGGCTCCCTGATTTGCATCACCTACTTGCATGTCCGCAATTTGTGCAAAGCGTTGACCTGCATCAACAACAAAACCAAGTAAACCAAATAATGTTTGTGATGGTTCTTTATAAGGTAATGGCATTAAGCCTTCTCGAATAGCACCAGACGGTGCATCAACATCTCTAAACTCACCTGGTTGTAATGGATCATCATTATCGGCGATCCGTAGACCACGTGTCTTGAAACCCGCAGGAAGATTAGCTAATGTTCCAGCATCAATTAATTGACGTAATGCTTGTGTCGCGGTACGCGATAGGCCACCAATTAAATGTATTAAACCAAAACCATAAAATCCTAAACCTGGTAAAAATTTATAGTGTACAAAATATTGTTTCTTCTTAAATAACGGATCATCTTCATCGTAGTTACGACGAATAGATAAAACTTTTCCTGAAGACTCTTCTAGAGTTACAATGTAGGGAAGTTTAATTCCTGTTTCCTCATCACCTTGTTTATCTTCATAACCTATAAGATCTAAGTTTACATGAAACTCTAAAATAGAAACTGTTTCTGATTCGCCCGTTGGTTGAAGACCGTCTAAATTATTAATAGCATCTTTAATATTTCCTGTGCTGTACGTTGGTGTATCAGGAGGTGACGGCGTAATATCAATGTCTCTGTAAAAACCTGCAACTTGTTTTTTACGTACATCATTTTCTGAAAGTTTAACAACATGTGTAACACGTTCACATGAATCTAAATCACTAGCTGTGTAAGGAACAACAAGATCTTCAGCAGGAACAAATTTAGAAACCGCACGTCCTAGTTGTCCGTCGTAATATACTTTTTTAAAGGTGGAACCACTGAGTGGTAAATAAAATAACATCTGATCAAGTTCAGGCGTATACTCTTCCATTACTTGTGTAATGTTATAATTCATAAATTCTTTTACGCGTTGTGATTGTTGATATACTTCAACTGATTCTTTTCCTACGACACGCGTTCTAACAGGACCATCGGATGGCATCATTTCTTTAAAGGCCGTTGAGCTAAATTGTGTAACTGCTTCTGCTAATAAAGGATGGGTAACGGAACTCGCACCGCGAAACGGTCTTGTTCTTTCTTGAAACTTTACTCCAAGTAAATCTAATCCTTGTGTGTAAGTATGGGCCCACTCTTCGCGTGACGCCCGATCATTTTCATAATCACCCATAAGATCACTAGCAATAACTCCTAGATCACCGTCGTCCATGTCCTCCGCTAAATTACCATAAAAGTCTTGATCCATTTCTGGTTCATCAGAGATAATAGTTTCTTCGGTAACTACTTCAATTTCTACTGGTTCTTCGTTTTGAATTGCTTCTTCAATTGTTTCACCAACAACGGATTGTATTTTTTGATCAATATTATTATCAGCCATAATTTTTTATAACCTATTCACGTCTATAAAGCCACCAAAATGAAATGAAGGTATTTCAATAGAGCCACCTAATTTTTTCTTCGTTATTTTTTTGGTTGTGTCTTGGATGGTTTTTGATTCTCTTTGGAGGATTTGGGCGAAGAACTTCGTAAGTTGTTCTGCATAATTATAGATGTTTGGCCTGTCTCCACCTTGGGTAATTGCTGTAATGAGGTTACTAAAGTTGTTTTTAAAACTGCCACCTTGTTTATCCTTTTTCCAATTGTTAACTATTTTCTCTAATTCTATTTCAGATATATACGTACTAGCATTTAAATTCAAATCATTTGTAATATCATTAAGCTGATTTTGAGTAAATTCTTGAATATAAGGTAGTATATCTGCTTTTTTTAAAGGAGAATTCTTAATAGTTTCTTTGTCAACTATAATACGAATTCCTGCTTTACCGTCTTGAGTGACAATAGGGTGGTATCCTCTAAATAAACTATTAGGATCTGCATTTATAATTCTTTCAAACAAAGACTTTATATTATCACTATTACGTAAATTTTCTGAGCCCTCTTCTAAAATATCTAAAGCAAAATGATTAGGATTTTTAGTTAATTCTTTTGCTGTATTAACCCATACTTCATTTTGATTTAATAAGTAACCTAACATAGAAGCAGCTTCTTTTGCTGATTCCTTCGACATATATCCTTGTTGCACAGTAGTAGGAGCTTGAGCTTCTTGCCAACCACCTGTGCCAAAAACATTATTGGAAAAGTCTATTCCTGTAAGTTCTCTAACATATTCAATTGCTTTAGCTGTCACTTCTTCGTTTACTATAAATTTTTTATTATCAGGTAAGGCATTATATTTTTCTCCGTACTTCACGAACCACGGAGAACCTTCCGCAGGGTCTACTTCCATATTTAAACGACGCAAATTTCTATTAAGCGCCATATCAATATCTCCACTAGTGCCTAGTTCACCATACATCTTTGTTAAGTTCATCCAACCGATTGCTTGAATTTCTGCAGGGATCCAATCGTTTTTACCTTTCCAATTTATATCATTTAAATATTTTGTAAGATCTTGACCAAATAAAGATCTGTTTTCATATTTAGTTCCTGCTATACCGCCCGCACCAAAATCAGTTTTAATGTTTTCAGGAACAATATAACCAAGTTCTCTAAGTTTATTTAAGTAAGTAGGATCTACCATTCCTGTATCTCTTGCTGTATGAACGTCGACCACGAACGGCGAACCGCCTGCCTTGTCATTATTCATAATGGAACGCGTTTCTAAACCTTCGCCCGCATCAATAAAATCAGCAATCTTTGGACCAATACCACTTTCAATATCTCTTCCATAAATAATACTTTTAATATTATTTGTTGGCGCAGGAAGACCTTTTCCTTTTACCTCATCAAACGGCACACCTCTTTTGTATTGTTCATAAATATATAAAACATTGGTTAAAGCATTTGTGGGAGACTCATTGATTTGTCCCGATAACCATGCTCTTGCTACTTTATCACGAAGATCTTTATCTCCTCCAGTAACAACATCAAAACTCTCATATACTTTTTTATACCAATCCTTTTGATTAAAAATTTCTTCATCACTTAATGTAATTTTATTTGTCCAATCTTCAAAATTAATGTTACCTATAGCAATAGGAGGTAGATTAGATCCTTCGGGACCATTTAAAACTATACGATCGTTTTGTGGGCCACCTGGATATGTATCCGTCTTACCATCAATAATATTTTGTAATCGCAGTTTGTGTAGTCGTGTAATGTTATCCGTTTTTTCAGGAGCAAAATTAACACCTTTCTTTTTTTTCTTTTGAATATCTATAAACTTATCTTCAAGTTTGGTGACTGTTTGATCCACCGCTTCTTCCATTAAAACTTCAGCTAATCTTTTCCAATTAATATCTATCTTTGGTCCATCATCATTAGGATCAGGCATTTGATCGGGAAGGTCTGGAAGTATTCTTCCTTCTTGATCTATTGTTGTTATTTTTTCATCATCATCATCTTTTTTTGTTTGTAAAACAATATTATCTAAGGACGTATCGCCGACCACGGGAGGCGCATTATAAAAACTGTCTCCGTATGTTTTATATTCTTTAATTCGTTCTGATTCAGTCTCAGGGAATAATGTTTCAAGATCTACTAAATCATTGGCACCGTAACCTGAAAGATCTATATTTTGTCCTTGAAAATATTCAATAACAGCAGGAACAGATATTCCCATCTGTGTCGCGATAACCGTTAGAGGTACTGCAGCTTGAGCTACCATTTAATAATACTCGGGTTGTTGTTCATAAATAGGTTTAATCGGGTCTTCATAATCATCCTTCAGCGCAATAAAATTACCTTGACGATAACGCATTAAGGCTTGCGTCATACTATCAACTAAATCATCATGTTCACCATAAGGAAATGCGGCGCATTCTTCAATCATTTCTTCCGCGAATTTTTTTCCTTCAGGGGCCCACACTTGACCCGCTTCAAAAATAGGAGACACAGAATTTACTCTTGTTAACTTATCGTTACCACGTGACGGCGAATAACTTACCACAGGAATTCCTACTTGTCTAAGTTCTTGTATTAAGGGCATGCCACTTGCTTTAGCTTCAACAATAATTGTTTCTGGTTCCCAATACTCATACTGTTCTAAAGCAATCTTTTTCAATTCAGGAAATTCCCAACGCTCTTTGATACAATCTAATAATATAATTTGATCCTGATTAAAACCAGCTTTAAAAATTCCCCATGTACTAATAGCACTGAAATCCGCTTTTTCTTTTTTACTAAAGGCGGTGTCATAACTTTGAATAATATGAACTAGTTGAGGCATATCTTCTTTATCCCACATCTTCCACCATTCACGTTTTATAATAGCTCCTTCTTGAGACGTTGGTTGTTGTTGATATTGCGCCTCCCACGACATAACAGGTAAGTTTGATTTGATAGACTCTAGTTCTTGTTGTTTCCAATACTCAGGCCAAATAGGTTTACCACTTGGAAGTAAAGCAGGGAACTCTACTACCTCCCATTGATCCGCTTTAGTTTCTGCTTGTTGTTTTATTAAACGGCCCGTCAAGTCGCGCTCCGACCAACGTGTCATTACGACAACTATAGCTCCACCTGGTTGTAAACGTTGCCTTGGTCCTGACATATACCACTCAAATGCATTATCAAAATTAGTTTCACTTATACTTTGCTCTGAATGAGGGTCATCAATGATCAATAAATCTGCACCACGTCCAGTAATAGCACCACCGATACCAGCTCCAAAATATTCTCCTGCATGATTTGTTTCCCAACGTCCCGATGCTTTACTATCTGCACGTAATCGAACATCTTTAAATATTTTCTTGTATCCTTCGTCGTCCATAAGGTTACGCATTTTTCTACCAAACCTATATGAGAGCTCTGCTGTGTGAGTTGCTTGGATTATCTTTGTTTTTGGTTTCTTACCCATCAACCAAGCTGGAAATAAGTACGAAGCAAATTCTGATTTAGTGTGTCTTGGTGGCATATTAACAATTAATCGCTTTAACTTGCCAGATGCTATGTCTTCAAATTTTTTAGCCATTACATTGTGGTGATATCCATCAATAAATTCAGGCCAAACCATTTTAACAAAGTGCATAAAGCTATCCTTTGCCTTGGCTGCATCATCTTGCATCGCAATTGCTAATAAAAGCCTTAATTCTTCGTCCGAATACTTTTCAAATTTATTATTTTTTTGATCCATTGGGACTCCTACCCTCTTTATACTAAAAAAAAGGGGTATACCCTATAAAAAAGTGTTTCATATGAAAAATTGGTGGCTGAAAATTTAAAACATGGCCCGTACACTCGCGCGCTTCGTGACGTGGCACAAAAATGGGGGCCAGTAACCGCAGAAAACAGCCATTTTTTTCATAATTCACAGGTACCCTAACGTTTTTCGCGATTAATGGCAGATTTCCAACGATTACCAATGTACGATAATTGTAGTTATCGTACCTTATCCTGTTTTACCGCAGATTTCCTCGCTTTTCGTGGGGCGCGAACCGTGAACTTTTTCAAGATAACTAGATATAGTATCCCAACCTTCCCTCGTTGGCGGTTCGAGTACACCGTTTCGTGAGAGATCTAGCGATAACCTTCCCTCATATAGATTTATTATCTCTGGGGGAAGGTGCTTCGCGTGTTGCTGATAAACCAATATGTAATTGCAACCTCCAGTCTCCTTCCACAATTTAATGTTCATTGATATTTGATGTGGGCTCAACTTGATCTTGTTACCAGTTGCAACTTTAGCCTCAATGAAGATTGTATCTAAACGTGGAGCAACTCCAATCATATCAGGGAACCCATGAAGGGTTGTAGTCTCAATGCGCAACCAGTTATAAATAGTAAGCTTTTTCTTTATTAATTTAACAAAGTATGACTCTTTCATGTTACAAAATTAATATGATTATTTTTTTAAAAAGCACAGATACGCATGATTAAGGTTTGGTTACTCGTTACAGCAATGTCATTACAAGGTTGGCCAAGTGTAAAATATAGTGCAGAACTATTTATGAATGAGCAAACATGTGAAGCGAAAAGAATATATGTTGAGAACCAATCAATTGAAGGCGCATTGAATAGAGGATACTCTGCAGTGCATGTTGAAACGTGGTGTCTTGAAACACTTATGTTTACACCTAACAGTACTTAATCCTCGTGCTCAATTAGTTTTGGTTCAGGCTTAGTCTCTTCTTGTTCAATGACATTTTCTTCATTAACAATTGGAATTCCTTTACGTTGTAATTCATTTAGCTTTTGCAATAGTTGATCGCGCGGTAAGTTCTCAACAGCACTCTCCATTCTTATTGTTGGATCATACAATCCTGCAGCCTTACCTCTTAAAGCCTCAGCATTGATCGCTGCCGCATAATGTTTTTCGTCTTCAGCTTTTTTACTGAGATCATCAAGCCTAGCAACATGCTTATCCATATTAACAGAATACTTATCTGCTAATTCTTTTTTCATATCGTAGATGGCCTCAGCAACTAATGGATATTTCTTTGGATCTTGTAACTCCCAAGCAGATCTTCTAGCTGCAGAGTCAGAGTATCCCGCTTTGCGTGCAGACTCAGATGCAGATTGCAAACCCATTAATGTCTTGGTGCAGAACTCATAAACAAATCGTAATTGCATTGGTGTTAGCTTGCGTGATTTTCTTCCGTCAATTATTTTAACCATAATACACTATTTCTAACCCTCTTTATAAATCAACATATAAATTATTTTCCTCGTGGTGCAAAGAACAAAATGGCTGTTTTCTGCCAATCAATATTTTTACCTTACACTACTAGTGTCAGGCTTACACTACTAAAACTCGACAAGTGTAAGGTAGTTTATGGCTTAAACAAACGATTATTTTGTCTACCTGACACACCTTACACTAGTATTTCGTTTTTAAAAAATTTTTTTTTAAAAGGGGTCGGAAAAGGTGTAAGTAGTGTAAGGTGAACCACGGATCACGTGACACGTATCATTACTGATGCTATATTAATCAAGTGAATAGAAAACATCAAAAAGGTTTCATATCGCACATCCAAGCAATTAAATTTCTATCGGATCAAGGTTACTATGTCTTTGATAATTTCTCGCGCTTAGGCCCATGCGATTTAATCGGGATCAATGAGCACGGAGAAATATTATTAGTCGATGTTAAATCAACAAGCACACGCAAGTCAGGAGCATTAAAAGGATATCTCATTACACGCACACCAACAGACCTCCAGAAGAAACTCAACATACACATATTAATGGTCGATGAAGAGGGAAACTGTACCCTCAAATAACCCCAGAAAACAGCCATAATATCAATAAATATTGAATATATATAATAAATCATTATAAATTATTATATAAACATAAAGGAGAAAGTTATGAGAAAGAGAAAGAATAAAAAACTAAAAGTTTCTGTTTCATTACCAAGACTATCTGAACTTGAATTTTCAAATGCAGATAAATTTGAACAGGCAGTTAGTTTTTATCTTACTGAACTTGGTGTATCAAAAAGATTACAAAATACTTTGTCAGTTAAAGTACACATCAGAAAAACTACTTTGGGTAAATCAACTTTGGGTAGTTGTGATATCCTGCTTAATGGTTCTAAAGCTACTAAAGATTTTAAAATTGTTATTCGTTGGGATATGCCTTTTTATAGTCAGCTATCAACTCTTGCACATGAGTGTGCACATATCGCTCAACAAGTGAGCGGTAGACTACAAGTTAGACGTTGGTCTAGTGATGGTAAAAAACATGTTCGTTGGGAAGGCAAAGACTTAGGTGAGTACCTTGTTGATGTTTCTTACGAAGATGCGCCTTGGGAGAAGGAAGCCTTTGCTTTTGGTAAAAAAGCTTATGAAAACATTTTTAAAAAATGGAGAAGATAATGGAGAAAGTAGAATTCAAAATACCTTACACTAAGTTTGGTGTAATATTTGCAGATAAAGACGGTGATAACCTTGTTATCACTGGAGTGTCTAAAGACTATCACAAAAAGAATATCTGGGCGCCAGTTCATAAAGGTTTTAACTTATGGAAATACCGTGGTAACTTTGCCATCTACCAGCAAGACAAAAAGTTTATAGGTCTTGGTTTAGATAAAGAAGATAATCTTGTGGAGGTTAATTTCAGTAAAAGACCAAATAGATATATCATTGATGATGAAAAACCTGAGAATTCTAATTGGTCCTCTTATGACATTGCTACTTATGATGTAGATAAGATCTTATCTCAAGGTAAAGATGTCATTAAAAGAACCGAGGAAGAGGCTAGGATCAGAGCAGAAAAGCTTTTACATAAAAATGCTAATGAGAACCGTGCTAAGTGTGGTGCTTGTGAGCGTCACATTGAAAGATGGGATGAAGGTAACTGGAATGGTGTTGTATATGATCACGGCTTTGAACAAGCTGGTTACAGAGCAGGTGTTTGTATTGGTGCAAGATATCAACCTTGGGAGAAATCTCCTGAAGGTAAGATTGCTTACATCAAGCAATTGCAAGATAGAGAGGCAGAAATAGTTAAATGTAAGCCTGATCAAGCGAGACTTGATAAACTAATAAAAGCATCTGATGAGTATGTTGTTTGGAATAATGAGCTTAAAAAGCTTAAAGAAGACTTATGGCAGGACTTTAGACAGTCTCCTTGGTATCCTTACAAAAACTTAGATATTAACTTTAGAAGATATCTTGTGGAGCAAGGTCATGAAAAGTTTGAGGTGCCAAAAAGAAATTCTCAATTCTTTGGTGTCCATGTGTGGAACCAAACTACTCTTGATGAGTTGTTAAACGTTTGGCAGAGCCAATTAGATATGATCCGAAATATTATTTCTAAAGAACAACCTAAAGTTGATAACTGGCAAGAGCAGTTAACAGCTAGAGAGATTATTAATTCACGTGGTTAAATTCGTAATCGCGTGTATCACGGTGGGCGTATGTTGTTACCTTTATGTTTATCATACGCCTTACCAAACCTTCATGCGCGACTGCAGGTACGATGAATTCCTACAAGGTAATTTGAGTGATCAATATTGTACGTGGTTGTACTTTGAAATGATCGACGAGGACTCATGGGTCCGACAAATAATAGAGGCACTAGAATGATAGAATTAATTAATGATGACTGCCGTAATCACGTTTCACGGATCGCGGAGCACGATAACTGTTTAGTAATTTATGATCCACCTTATGATGAGTGGGATCAAGTAATCAATGTTGAGGCTACATCTAAAATAGCTTTTACATCACCACAAAGACGACATGAAACAGAAAATATTTTAGGGAAACCAAGAAACGAAATCGTTTGGTTTTTTAAAGATGGTAGATGGGTGAGTAAAAACTTACCGCGGATCACGCACAACTATATTTTTATTTATGGGAAGACGAGTGATGCAGCCGTGGGCCCTGATCAAGAAATAAAGACAATGAAAAAAGGATACACCTCTATTGGTAAAGATAATTTAGGTCCAAGAATATTTACAACCAAACCACGTAAACATTTAAACAGCGTGTTAGAATATCCGCGTAACATGAAGAGCGGATCGTGGGGCAAGCCAATTGGTTTATTAAAAAATATTATTGAATGGATTGATCCTGACATTGTTTTTGATTTGTATATGGGCACAGGTTCCGCAGGAAAAGCATGTTTAAATTTGAATAAATCATACGTAGGAATTGAAAAAAACAGCGATGTATTTGAAAAAACAAAGGCTCATTTTAGGCCAGAAAACCGCCAATAATCAGATAAATGTTTTAAAATATTATAAAATACTATATAAGTAAGGCATTAACAAATAGAAAGAAAGAAGGCAAAAATGAAAAACTTAAAAAAACAAATTAACAAAATCTTAGTTAACTTTTTAAATGATCAACACGCTAAAAGAGTTAAAAGCGGTGAAGAAGAAATCGTTTCTTCTTTTGAGAATGATAAATTTTCAATTGATATTTTAACTCGTAAAGAATTAATTCACCCAACTGATCAAAATAGATTTGATATGGATCTTGTTGGTGATTACGATGCTGTATTTTATTACAAAGGTACTAAAGACAAAGTGTCTAAAGAAGATTTTAAAGCATGGTGCAGTGAGTTTGTTTTGGTGGATGTAAACTTTAATAAAAGGTTTCATAACAATGAGCAATTTGTTGTTACTGATGATGGCCAAAGTGTTTTTATACATCTTTATGGTTCAGCAGCAGAACTTTATGATATTGAAACTGAGTTTTTCACTGAGTCTTATCATGATGCTTTAAACAAATGTCTTGAGGATGCAGGAATTGAGTTCGATCCTTATAGCCGTTCAACTTTACATGTGGTGGCTCAATAAAGAGCCACTTTCAACAGGAGAAAGAAATGACTAAAAAATCAATTATAAATATAAAAGTTTCAGGAGTTAAAAGATTAAATAACTCTTCTAATGGAAACCCGAAATACGAGTTTCATTTTCATAAAGGAGGCGTTGCAACAACGCCTTCGGATGCAGGATGGGTGTATGCTTTTAGCACTGATACTTTTTGGGGTAAGTGGGTAGATATTACTTATCACATGACTAAAGCAGGAAAAGCAATTCTGGACTCAATAACTTTAAATAAGGAGGATCAACAATGTTTGGTAGAAAAAAAATAGTAGATAAGTGTGTGAACTGTGGGGGTAATTTTCGTCGTGCAGGCACGGGGCACTCTGTTAACGTAGCACCATCAGGAAAAAAACTTAAAGATTTTTATAAAGGTAATGAGATCGCTTATAACTTTAGAGAGAAAAAACATATCGATATAGAGTTAAAATACAGTACTGGTGAAATAAAACACAATGGTGAGTCAGCTTATAGTTGGCACACGTGGAGTGGTGAACATTACTATTCAACATCAAATTCAATGTATTTTTGTAGTGGTAAGTGTGAAAGAGAATTCGGATCAGACTGCGCAAGAGCTAACGTTAGGCGTATCGGCGGAACGTTAGTCAGGTTTAATAAAGGAGATAGGAGGGCTTCATGAATAAATTTTTTAATTTTTTTAGGAAGAAGAAAAGAAGAATTGATTTAATTAAATTTCATCTCATAGCTAATCAATACAATGGTGTTATTGGTTGGCAAGCAAACGATCTCGAAACATTATATCCTGCAACTGGCGTGTATAGCAAACCAGTTAGAGGAGAAGACACATGGCAAAGAGAAGGGGAGTTAAAAAAATAATGGGAATGTTTGATGAGTTTCACGATTGTAAATCGTGCAATAGACGTTATCATCAGTGGTTGATGATAGCGATAAAGAATAAATATCCTGATCATTTATGTATCAGGTGTTACAATTTTAAGGATGAACATGAAAAAGAAAGAGAAAAAATTAACACATTACAATCAAATGATCACAGCGAAGACAAGAAAGTTGCTTGATCAGATGTGTAAAAAAACAAAGCTATCAAGGCCTATGCAATTAGAAAAGATTGTTGAGGAGTCATCATGATAACGCATATTTTATTAGGGCTAATTCTTTTAGCCCTAGTTGGTATTGGATTTATGGTCTTCATCATTGGTAAAATAATAGATGAACGTCTTAACAATTAATCCATAAAAAACTTTGGGTCTTCTTTTACAGGTCCGAGAACTTTTCTCAGGGCCTGTAGACCATCTGATAATACCTGTTCCCACTCTTCTTTTTTTAAAACTTTATTATATTGAGGGTTATAAAATTTAAGAGATACCTCGCCACATTTTGGACATTGAGATATTTTTCTCACAGGACTATTAGGTAACAACATAACCTTTGCCTTTTTTTATATTTAGGCGAATTATATGTAATTTTTTCCAAGCGAGCAACCTTATTTTTTAAGGAGGAAAATGTGAATAACTCGCTTGGAACTCTAAAAGGGAGGCTCTCCCTTAAACTGTATTACTGGCTTACTCTCCCGAAATTTTGTAGTTTTTAAAGCATTCTGGATCAAGCGGTGGCCCGTAGTAGATGCTAATATTGTCGTCGACACCCTCGGTCCACGATTGATGGTAGTATTTATTTTCATCGATTTCCCCTTGTGAGTGACAAACCTTACACTGTTCAATGTTTGTCTCTGCTTCAAATGATAGTCTGACATATCCGTTTCCTTTACAATTGGGACATGGAATCATATTAACCATTTCCTTATGTCCTCAGCTAACACCGATGTAGCTAAGTTTATTTTATTTCGTAGTGAATAAATAATTTTTTCATCAACTGTTCCTGTTGAAACAAGATCAATGTAAGTGACTTTATCTTCTGTACCAATACGATGGTTACGTGCCTCTGCTTGCTCACGGATTTCTAAATCATAATTGTTTGAATAAAAGACAGCAAGACTAGCTGCAGTTAACGTAATACCTCTACCACCTGTCATAGGTTGACCAATAAAGAATTGTGTATCTTCATCCTCCTGAAATCGTCTAATATTTTCTTGTCTAATATTTTGTGGTGTGTCTCCATAATACGTGACCACGGAGCGCGGACCGTATTTTTTTAATAATGTTTTTTCAATCTCTTGAATGTCATGACGATAATTCGCCCAAATGATCGCTTTATCACCGTGCTCTTCTAGAATAGCACATAGTTCTTTAACGCGGTTATTTGGTAACGATAATATTTTACCATCATCCGTTGCCATATGACCACAAACTATTTGATGAAGCCTTATCATTTGAGCGAGCACTGACGTAGTTGTCAATGTTTCTTGCTTGAGTTGCACTAAAGCAGTGCGTTTCATTTGCATGTACGCATCAAGCTGTTCCGTTGTCATTGGAACAATTCTTTTCATCCATACTTGATCAGGAAGATCAAGCGCGTCTTTTTTTAAAACACGATAAGAAAATTGTCGTAACTTATAATTTAATTCTTCTAAGTTTTTATATCCTGTTACTTTATTAAACGATCGACCACCAAAAGATAATCGCTGCATCTGACAGTAACGCGCTCTGAATGTATAAATAGAACTAAAACCTAATAGTTCATGATTTAAAAAATTACATTGCGCATACAGATCTTCAGGAGATTTAGTAATAGGGGATCCTGTCATGATAACACGATAACGCGCTAAGTTACCAAGCTTGGTAATGGCTTTGGTACGTAACGCGGTTGAGTTTTTAATGATCGTGCTTTCATCAACAGCCATCAATGCTTGACGGGTCATCAGAAATCTATCAGCAAACTTGCGTCCACGGTCCGTGGTAAACGCATCAACGTTCATAATTAAAATATTAAAATGTACTTTCGCAGGTTCCGTAATAAATAATGTTTGTAATTCTTCTTCATGTTTTTTTGTTTTTTGTCCTGTCCATACGACTACGTTACGATCCACGTGTGTTGGCATGTGTGTTTCAATTTCTTTAACCCACGTTCCCTTAACACCGTTAGGACAAATAACGAGTAAACCAAAAATATATCCATTGTCATAAAGAAACGAAGACGCATCAATTAATACTTTAGTTTTTCCACAACCCATTTCCATAAGCAACGCAAACTCTTTATTTTGCTTAGAAAAATGATTTAACATAGCCCCCATAGATGCTAATTGATGCTCGTAAGGCGTTGTTTTAAAACTATATTTATATTTCGGCATAACTTTCTAAATTATAAAATTTAAAAACGATAACATTTTTCTTGTATAATTAAAATAAAAATAATATAGACTCCCCTAGAAAGATGAAAGACTCAGAAAACAAAGGAAATGTGTACGTTATCCAAGAGGTATCTCGATTTAATGTAATCACTGCTCAGGAATATGGAAAACTAATTCCTATATTTGAGGAGGGAAAACAAATTATGTTATCACCTGGACCAGCGATACGTAAGGCTAAAAATATATTAAAAGATTTTAATGATAAAGATTATTTATTATTGATTGGTGATCCATCAATGATTGGTCTTTGTTGTTCTGTTGCTGCAGAAAATAATCGTGGCAGATATAATCTTTTAAAATATGATCGCCAATCGCATACATATCTCCCCATACAGATAGACTTACACGAGAGGAATAACTATGACAGAGAAAGTTGATTTTACAAATTTTTTACCTGAAGAAAATAAAGTAGAAATATCTGAGGTTAAAGATGTGTCAGAAGCATCCAACAGATATTTACAAATTGAAAGTGAAATACTTTCATTAGAAAACGACGTTAAAAGAAAAAAATCCGAGCTACAACAAATGAATGATTCAATTGTTCAGATGATGGAGCAACGAGGAGTTAAAGAGATTAAACTGACGAGTGGTGAAGCAATAAGTTATAAACCCTTTTATAAAGCGAGCATCACTAAAGATAATGAAGCAGAATGTTTTGGATGGTTAGAAAAAAATAACCACGATGAACTAATTAAAAACATTGTGTCAGTGAGGTTTGGTAAAGGAGATAATGATCAGGCATCTAAGTTGGTAGAAGACTTAGAGCAAAATGGTTTAGCTCCTGACCAAAAACGCAAGGTCGAGCCTATGACCTTGAACGCCTTTGTTGGCGAACAAATAAATAAAGGTACCGATTTACCTATAGATATATTTAATGTGTATATGGGTAACAAAGTAAAAATTAAAAAAGGGAAATAACGATGAACGATGTAACGAAAAAAAAGAAAAGTGAAATATCGACTAATGTTGTAGACTTTTCAAGCCACATTGGTGTTGGCTTTGAAAATGTTGGTGCGCAAGAAATGGCAATACCATTTTTAAAAATTGCTAGCTCTCAAACACCAGAGATTAAAAAATCAAATGCTAAGTTTGTAGAAGGACTTGAGCAAGGTGATATTTTTAATTCTGTTACAAAAGACTTTTACAAAAGCATAGCTGTAGTTCCATGTGCCTTTAGAGTACGTGGGGTAGAGTGGTCACCTTTAGGTGAAGGGACTGGTGCACCTGTAAAAATTTATAAGCCTGAAGACATGCCAGCTTTAACGCGTGGCGCGGATGGGGAAGATCATTACATGATTAATGGAGCGATCTCTCCTACCTATATTGTAACGACGGCTGAGTATTTTGTTTTACGAATTAATGATGATGGATCGTTTGAACGATGCCAAATTATTATGCAGAAGACACAATATAAAAAATCCCGTTATTGGAATACGATGATGATGAATCAGAAAATTAAATCCAGTGATGGGTCACTAAGAACATTACCTATGTTTGCTAATGTATATAAAATGGAAGGTGTGCAAGAAGCAAATAAAAAGAATGATTGGTGGGGATGGAAAATCACCTTGGATAAATCAGTCAATGATATTCCTAATCCATCTTATATAGTGGAGGAGGCTAAACATTTTCATGAGCTTGTGACATCAGGATCTATCGATCCTGCTCCAGAGGCAAATAATGATAATGACGATAGCGGTTTAAAAGACGTTACACCCAATGTGGATAGTGGCGTTTTAGGATCGTAATCACCTTAATTATCTAGGTTAGGGGCCTTCAAGGCCCCTAGTTATATTATTATTTATGAAAGTAGAAAAATTTAAAAATATATTTGATGGGTTAGATAGAGCTCACGGTTTTTATGAGTACACCCAAACAAAACAAAATGGCAAGCGTGATGGACGCATGCGTACAGTTCATGAAGAACCTACTTTACAAATGTTTCAGGATCATCTGGAAGGAAAAGATCGTGCTTTAGGTATTGTTCCCATTCGAGACGATGCAACTTGTACGTGGGGTTGTATTGATATTGACGAGTACCCTTTGGATCATAAAAAAATATTATCACAAATACGAAAATACAAACTACCATTAGTGATGTGTGCCTCCAAATCTTTTGGCGCTCATCTTTTTTTATTTTCCAAAAATCCACAACCTGCTTTTCTCTTTGATGAAAAGTTAAAAGAAATACGCGCTCATCTTGGCTATGCAAAAGCGGAGGTATTTCCTAAACAAATTAAACTCTCTGATGAGCAAGACACTGGATCGTGGCTGAACTTACCTTATCACGGCGACACACGGTACGCGTTTCTTGATAATGGTGAAGGTGCTACACTAGAAGAATTCTTTGAGTTATATGATAAATTTGTCTGTGATGATATTGGTAAAATATTAATACAGGTAGAAGATAATAACATGGCTGATGGTCCTCCATGTTTAGAAATTTTAACGGATCAAGGTTATCCAGAAGGGACAAGAAATAATGGATTATTTAATGTGGGAATTTTTTATCGTAAGTCTAATCCTGATGACTGGAAGAATTTATTAGAAACATATAACCGCGAATACATGGCTCCACCTTTAAATACTAATGAGGTAGGCATTATTATGAAACAAGTTGGCGCTGATAAAGCTGATGGTGCCATGAAATATATGTATAAATGTAATGATCAACCTATCGCTAGTGTTTGTCAAAAAGCTAAATGTAAATTAAGAAAGTTTGGCGTAGGCACATCAGGTCAAGATCATCCTGTATATGCAAACTTACGTGTCACGGATCGCGAACCACGTATTTGGTATCTTGATATAGATTCTCATCCAGTAGAAACACAAGTACAAGATGAAATAGAATACCATCATCGCTTACGTAAATTAGTTAAAAGAAAATTATTACGTTACATACCTATGATGAAACAAGCTGACTGGGAAGAAATACAGTCAGGATTATTTGAAACAATTACTACAATTAATATGCCTGAAGATGTATCTAAGGTAGGTGAGTTTAAAGATTATTTATTTGAGTTTTGTACCGCAAGAGGTGAGTCGTTTGATATTGATGAATTAGATATGGAAAAGCCCTATACTAATGTTGAAGAGAATTCGACATACTTTCGTTTACGTGATTTATCAAAATGGTTAGAGAATACAAAAAACTTTAAAGAAAATAGATCTTGGTTAGTACAACGAATAAAAGATCTAGAGGGTAAAGATGTGATGGTATATCCAAAAGGAGTACAGACACGGGCTTGGAAAATACCTGCATATACACAACCTAAAAAAATGGAAAAGATGCCTGATTTAAAAACAGAAGAAAAAAAAGATAAAGATATTTTAGGAGGAACCGAAGATGAGGTTATACCATTTTAATGATTAATATAATTGTAGGACCTCCTGGTACAGGCAAAACAACAGAGCTGTTAAATATATGTCAGCAAAAAAAAGAACAAGGCGTTCCATGGGAAAGAATTGGTTTCTTTTCTTTTTCTAAGAAAGCAGCGTATGAAGCTAAAGATAGAGCAAGACATAAGTTTCAAGCAAGTAGAGATGATTTAACTCACTTTAGAACGTTACATAGTTTTGCTTTTAGACATCTAGCTGTTAAGGAAGATAACTTAATGAAACAAAAACATTGGAAAGAGTTGTCTTCAAAAGTTGGTTTTAATTTAGTTTTTAATGATAATGATGATTCTGTTTATACGAATTCTAATCATCAATTTATAAATCTTATTAACAAAGCGCGTTTAAAAGATATTAGTTTAGCAGAAGAGGTAAGACTTTATCCTGATCCTATTAATATGGTTAAGTTAGATTATTTAAACAGAGTTATAAATAAATACAAAAAAGTTAATGAGCTTTACGATTATACAGATATGATTGTTGATTACACAACTGACACAGTTTCGACACAGTTTGATGTGCTCTTTATAGACGAAGCTCAGGACATGCCTCGCATTCAATATAACATGGTAGATAAATTAATTAGTAATAGTAAAGAGGTTTACATTGCAGGTGATGATGATCAAGCTATCTTTCGTTGGTCAGGTGCTGATGTAGATAAATTTATATCTCTACAAGGAACGGTAAAAGTTTTAGATAAATCGTATCGTTGTCCGCGAAGAGTGTTTCGATTAGCTAATAATATTATAACTAAAATACGAAACAGGCGTCCTAAAGTTTGGCAACCAAAAGAAGATGAGGGTAAAATATATCGTATACCACATTTACGTCACATTGATTTATCTTCTGGCAACTGGTTAATCCTTGGCAGAACAAAAAAAATTAGAAATGAAATGATAGAAGAAATACTTTTAGAACAAGGTTATTGGTATGGAAGAGGTGAGCATAGACCAGTGTCTACGACTGTTTTAGGGGCTATCGATGTATGGAAAAAATTAAAGTTTGGCAACACGGTTACCTTAACAGAGGTTAAAACTTTGTATAATAAAATAAAAACTAAAGTTGGAATTAAACATGGTCACAAAACAATGAAAGTGGAGAATGATAAACAATTATTTTCATTACAGCAACTAAAAGATCATCATGGTTTACTTGTCGATGGAGAATGGTGGGACGTACTCAGTTCTTTAACACCTTTTGAAATTACTTATTTACGGCGGCTTGAGAAAATAGGTGAAGACATAACAGCAGAACCACGAATTCGTGTTTCTACAATTCATCAAGCTAAAGGCGGAGAATGTGAAAATGTTATTGTGTTATTAGATTTAGGAAAGATTGTTTACAGATCTTATTTAAAAAATCCTGATGATGAGCACCGTGTTTTTTATGTTGCTGTCACCAGAGCTAAAAACAATTTGTACATTGTTGAGGCTCAAAAACAACAAGGTTACCGAATGTACGGTGATGAAAGGATGCATGATGATTTATAAAAAGATACTTAACAAAGCCATTGAATTGATCGGCGGAGCACGAAACACGGATTACGGAGATCGGGTTACCAATCATCAAAACATTGCTAACTTATGGTCTGCTTTTTTAAATAAAAAAATATCAGCTCATGATGTAGCAATTTGTATGGCTTTAGTTAAAGTAGCGCGTCTCATGCATAGTCGTAAATCTGATAGTTATGTAGACCTAGCAGCGTACGGCGCAATCGCAGGGGAGATAGCAGAACGTGAGGAGGGTAAAGATGCAGAATAATTTTGGCTTTACAAAATCCGAGTGGGTACCACCTCATGAACTACCTGATATTACCGATGCAAAGGTTATTGCTTTTGACTTAGAAACATATGATCCACAATTAAAAACGACTGGACCAGGATGGACAACTAAAACAGGGCATATTATTGGCGTAGCGGTAGCCGTGGATGGTTGGAAGGGTTACTATCCTATTCGTCATGAGAATGGTTTCAATTGGGATAGAAGACGTGTTTTAACGTGGGTTAAAAAGTTAATGCAAACTAATGCTATTAAAGTAGCACACAATGCTATTTATGATTTAGGTTGGTTACATGCTGAAGGCATAGAGGTAAAAGGACCTATAGTTGATACAATGTTAATGGCTCCTATTTTAAATGAGAATAAATTTTCTTATGCATTAAGTGCAGTGGGAAAAGATATGCTTGGTGAAATAAAAGATGAAACACTTTTAAAACAAGCAGCGACTGAGTTTGGTATTGATCCTAAAAATGAAATGTACAAGTTGCCAGCTATCTTTGTAGGTGATTATGCGGAGCAAGATGCAGACTTGACTTTACGACTGTTTCACCACATGCGACCACTCATTGAAAAACAGAGTCTAAACACAGTGTATAAATTAGAGATGAATCTTATACCAATTATATTTGAAATGACAAAACGAGGAGTAAGAGTTGATGGAGATAAAGCAAGACGTTATAAAAAAAGTTTTAAGAATACAGAAAAGAAGATACTTGATGAAATACTGGCAGACACGGGTATCGCAGTTGATGTTTGGGCTGCGGCTAGTGTTGCAAAAGTATTTGATAAACTTAAAATAGATTATCCAAGAACAGAAAAAACACAGGCACCTAGTTTCACTAAAGATTTTTTAGTTCATCATTCACATCCAATTGCTAAAAAGATTCAAAGTGCTCGAGAGTTTAATAAAGTGCAATCAACTTTTATTGATACTATTTTAAAACATGGTGAGTCAGGGCGCATTCATGCAAGCATTCATCAGATGAGAGACGGTACATCAGGAACAGTGTCAGGTCGTTTTAGTTATTCTAATCCAAACTTACAACAATTACCTTCTCGTAATAAAGAAATTAAAAAACAAATACGGGGATTGTTTTTACCTGAAGAAGGTGAGACATGGGGATCTTTTGATTATAGTCAGCAGGAACCACGGATCGCGTCACACTTTGCTTCAAGCTTAGGATGTGAAGGAGCTAAAGATGTTGTGGAAGAATATCAAAAAAATCCTGATGCAGATTTCCATAGTATAGTAGCAAACATTGCTAACATTGGCAGAGATCAGGCAAAAACTATTAACCTTGGATTATTTTATGGCATGGGCGTTAACAAACTTTCCAACGAATTGCAAGTGAACGTTGATGTTGCAAAAGAAATTTTAAAGGAGTACAATTCTAAGGTACCGTTTGTTAAGGAATTAACTAAACGCGTATCAAACTTCGCCAATAGTGAGGGTTACGTCTCAACAATCAAAGGTAGAAAATGTCGTTTTGAGTTATGGGAACCGACCACTTTTGGCGTGTTCAAAGCTCTACCAGAAGATCAGGCAAAAATAAAATATGGTAAGCATCACATTTTACAAAGAGCTGGTACTTACAAAGCATTAAACAGATTAATACAAGGATCAGCGGCGGATCAAACAAAACAAGCAATGATAGAATTGTATAAAGAAAATTTAATTCCTTTAATACAAATTCATGATGAGCTCACATTAAGTTTTAATGGTGAAGAAAAAACTAAAAAGAAAATAATAGAACTAATGACACATGCTGTAAAATTAACAGTTCCAAGTAAAGTTGATTGTGATTTAGGAAAATCTTGGGGTGACGCTACTTAAAAATATTGGCGGTTTTCTGCGGTAAAATAGATATGTCTTGCATATGATATAATATTATATAGTATATACTTATAATTTTAGAAAGAAGGAATTATGAAATATACTAAACAAGACTTATTTAAAATAATTGGCCCAGAATTTTTCTCTGCAATTTTTACTAAGAGTAATGGTGAAGAGAGAAAGATACTTGCTAAACTACATGTAAAAGATCAAAAGTTTTTTGCAGGTGGTGAATTACTTGGTGACAGAAATCATTTATTAGAATGCATTGATGTTAACGTTCTTAAAAAAGTTGATGATCCAAAAAAAGCTTGGAGATCAATACAACTAAATAATTTAATCAGCCTTAAAATAAAAGGTGTTGAACATATCAAGAAAGGAGAAAGTCATGCACAAGCCGCTTAAATTTATTGAACCAGTACAAATAGAAATGGATTTTAATGTTCCGTTTACTTTTAAAGATAGCATTGCTAAAGTATCTAGAAAAAATCCAATGAGAGGATCTATCTTACAAAGTTTCTTAGGTGATGTTTGTCAGAATAAAAAATCTTCTTTTACTGATTGGGTATTAGATGCTAAAGAAGAAGAGCAAGAACAGGAGGATATATAAATGCATCCTGAAATTAAACAAGAAATTAAACTTTTAAAAGAATCTATAGCTCACTATGAAAGTGAGCTAAAGAGGCCTGTTTGGAATTATAAGTTTGATAAAGAAGATAGTCATACAAGAGCTAGAAGACTTATCCAATTTAAAACAGAACAATTAGAACAATTAGAAAGTTGGTACGCATGAGTATTAAAACTATTAAAATCATTCCTAATCCTGATGATGAGATTTTGGAGATACCAAAATTTTTACGTGACCTTGCTGAAAGGGATAAAAAAGAAGGTAGGCAAGGTAAAGGTTTGAATTCTGTTTCTGAGGCACCCAAGATTGTGGTGCCTTCATTACCGATGTCACCTAAACAAGAAAAGAAAAAGCGCCAACAAGAGTTGATGTCTTTCCTTGCTAGCTTAGTTGATACTGGTTTAAAGAAAAAACCACTTATTGCTAAGATGAGAGATAAGTTTCCTAAGCTTAGTTCTTCTCAGATTTGTCGATTTGTGAATAATCAATTGAAATTAAAAGTAATTGCAATTGATACTAAATATAAAACTAAACCTGTTATTATCAAAGGTAAATACTGGAGGGTCCTATGAAAAATATATTTGAACAAAAATTAAACAAAGCAATTTACTTTACTAAACCAATAGAGTTTTTAGAAATTAGGTCTAGTGGTGGCCAAATTTATTTAAAATCTAGAGACACTTACGGTGTCTATTATAAAAAGAAAAAAATTAAAGGTGCAATGACTAATGTTTTTTGGTTACAAAGTAAATATCACAGAGGTACTAGAACTTTTGATTGGTTTTTAAAAGCAAGTGATGTTTGTATGAATATTAAAGAAGCATTACCAATAGCTAAAATAAAAAGAATGCAATATTCAGAACAACGATTATTAGATTTAGAAAGAATGATTAAAGTAAATAAAATTTATTTAAAAAGTTCTACTAATTTTAATCCTACTTTTGATAATGAAAAATTTAAAAAAAATAAAAATTATTCTACAAGTATAGAATTTCCTAAGTTAGATGAAATTAGGAATTCAATTTAAAGTATTAGTTATCTAATGCTTTCTCTAATAATACTTCAAGTCGTATCACTCGTTCTCTTATGTCTGGTATGTCTTGGAGTATTATTTTTTCTAGTTGCTGTTGCTGTGACTCAACTGCTTCCAATCGTTGAGACATCATTCCATAAGTTACTCCAGCACTTACCAAAATTAATCCTAGCCAAATAACATTTCTAAAATTAGTTTCCACGTAAACTCGCTATTCCACCATTTCTATAACCCATCATTCCAGGTGCCATTTTTTCAAATTGTAAATTTTTCATAATACGATCGTCAATGTTATCACTTGCGGATAATGACTCCGTGTTTAAATTTTGATTAGGAAAAGAGCTCATGTATCCACCATTAGCTAAAGTTGCTATTCCACCATTTTTAAATGTATTAAATGTTTCTGGTCTTCTATCAGGAGAAAAATTAAAATCAAAAGGTCCTGAATAAAAAGGTAAGTTTTCAAACACACCTTCTGAAATCTTTGGAACAGGCCCCATTGTTTCTACATCTTGAAAGTCTTCATACTGTTGAAATTTCGGACCTAATACTGGATAAGAAGGTCTGTCAATAGGATCACTAAAACGAATAGTGTTTAAATCTTTGTAATCGACGTTATAATCATCTAGCATTACTTTTCTAAGTTGATCTCTAGTACTACCTCTTAACTCGGAAGCAGGACCTTCTAAGGTTTTTGCAAATTCAAGAAAAGTTTGTATACCTGGTTTACCTTGAAAATCTGGTGGATTATCTCCTTCAGCTATTCGTTTTTCATATGATTTTTTTTGTTCATTCAGTGCTCTTTGAAAATTATCACTATCAAAACCGTATGTATCATCAAATTCTTGATTAGGGTTTATAGCGTTTATTTCTCTTAAAGGTTCTTTGTTTAATCTTTCTATACCTGTTGCTACTCTTTGATTAGGATCAACGTATGTATTAGGTCGATTTATTTTAGAGGTTGCTTCATCTATAATATTTGTCGTATCTGAAAAAAGTTCAGGTACTCTTTGATTAGGATCAACGTATGTATTAGGTCGATTCGTGCCGAAAGAATCACCGCCAAATTTTTCAGCTAAATAAGTTCCTGAATTAATATTATCTTTTTTTGTTTGTTTTGTTTCTTTGATGTCTTCAATGTTAGTATCAATTTTTTCTGTTAATTCTGGTTTATTAACAAATTGATTTTCTAATCTATCAGAAATAATTGGTATATTGACTTCTTTTCTAGATGCATTCGCATAAGAATCAGTAAATTTTGGATTTATAATATTACTTATTTTATCTTTTAATGTCCCAACACCAGTGTTTATTTTATCTTTTGCTGATGTCACCATTCTATTTACCATCCCTATACCTCCTGGTATAAGGTTAGGTAAAGTTTCCATTGCAAAATTAGCTGCTGGAAATTCTCGTGCATAAGCATTTTTCATTGCAGGAGAGGAAGTTCTTAATTTATTAAGTTCTCTTTGATAATCATTACGACCATCATTATAAAAATCAAACATAGCTTGCGCAGCTGAATTCATTCTTCCAGTTTGCGGATCAGTGTTTCTTAAAATAAAATCTCTTCTTGATTCGTTATCTTTACTAAACCGTTGAGGTTTGTTCGACACAGTGTCTAAAATAGAACTTCTTGTTGATTGATTTTTTAAATTTGAATTGTTCTTAATAAAATTATCAAGCCTAGCATCACTAGCGGCTTTATTACCTGCTTGAGATAAACCTACTATTCTGCTTTTTTGAGTACTAGATCCGTTCATTAAGCTACCATTGGTTGAGGTTTTTTTGCTGCTGTTAAAGAGGCTATTCCTCCCTCACGTGCGAATAAAGGTAAACCAACTCCTTCTAAACGTTGCATAATATTTGGATCCATACTAGCAGAGCCTGTATTTGGATTAGGTAAAGGAGCGACAACATCTGCCATTTCAATACTCTCATTTGGTGATGGTACGTTTAATTCAGTTTGATCATCAGGAATATAAAACCTGTTCCGAAGATCTTCCATTTCTTGTTCTTCTTCTTCTAATGTTTGACTTTTATTAAAGATGTCAGCTTTATTTTTTAAATCATTTAACAAATCGTTCATCATGTTTAATTCTTTTTCACTAACTACATCAGATAAATCTTCCACAACTTTAGAAAACATATTTACATCGTTAACTATTTCTTCAGGCTGTTCATTATGATGAATTTCAAAAATGGATTTCATTACATCTAGCTTGTTTCTAAAAGGCATTACTCTTGGCTCTAAACCATACACGTCTAGTATTTGCTTACCTAATTTAGGATTAGCAAATACTTTATTTACACCATACTTCATTACCATTAATCCTAATATACCTTTAAAACCTTTGGTAAATATTCCATCATCTTCATCAAAAGCCATTGTTCCGCCTTTATAAGCGGCTCCTGCTCCTAATAAAGTAGCGAAAAGATTATTAGCCCCCGCTAATTGAAAACGTCTTTGAAGAAATGTAGAGGGATCGCCTATTTTTACATTTTCAATAAAAGCCCCTGCTCTAATGATATCTTGTAGTTTTGAATTTCCTACACCTAAAATTTTAAATAATTCATCTGTAAAATCACTTTTACCTCTGATATCAAAACCTAATCTTTTATTTAATTCAGCAGGGTCAAAAGTAAAAAGACCTTTTTTAACACCTAAACCGAATAAAGTTGATTCAGCTTCTTTTGATAATGATTTAGTAAATACATCTGATAAATATTCGTTAGCAAAATTTTTAAATTCTTTATCTCCTACTAATTTTCTTAAATCTCTTAAACCTTGAGGAGATTTTATTGCAAGAAGAGATTTAAGGAATTCATCTATATTTTTTTTCTCTGTTTTAAAACCTGGTTCAAAAATATTATCAACATATTTACCAAATATGTTTGCTGAAGCACCTTCATATAATTGTGCTAAAACTTTAGTATAATTTAAAGCCGCACTATTTGTGCTTAAAATAGCAGGGAGCATATCTTCAGGAATTAATTCTTTAATTAAAGTCTTATCCATATTAGTTAATATGCCTTCATTTGCGTATCTTAATTGAGTAAGTAATTTTGAAAATCTATCCCCAAATACAGCCTCTCCTCCTTCTGTTAAATCTTTAAATAAAGTGCTAATTGAATCATTAAAATCTTTAATTTGAGTATAACTAAGATTACCTCCTTGTTCTTTTATATTTAATTGTTGATTACGAATACTTGTAATTAAGTCTTTTAATTTATCTCCTTTAAGACGAGATAGAGCTGTTCGATCAAAAAAACCCTCTTTAACAATAGTATCATACTCTTTAATTATTCCTTCTTCATTTACAGGAATGCCTTTTAACTGTCTTATAATATCTCCGTTTGTTAGTTTTTTTACAAAATCATTAATGGCATTTCCCCTAAAAACATTTTTATTAGGTAACATTGCATGAGCATCATAAGCTTTAGTCCAAAGACTGTTTAAAATTCTTTTTCCTGCTTCAAATCTTGGTGTTGCTCTAGCGAATATGTCTTTACTTATTTCTGTAAAAGGCCTGAGAGGAACATATAGTTCGGTAATTTTTTGAAAAGAGTTGGACAACTTTTTACCTTGCGACTCAAGATATTTACGCACTCCGCCACCAATAAACGGCAAAGGGCCTATCGCTTTGACTCTATCTGCATATTTAGCAATCTGACCAAAATTAATTTGAATCCCTAATCGCTCTGCCGAATCAAGCGCTGCTTTTACCGCAGGATCACTTATATTGGTTAATGCTTTAAAACCTGCTCCAATGAGTTGAGGAAAAACTAATCCTAAAGACTCATACCACATAGCTTGTTGAGCATCAGCATCAAGTGTGCCTTCTTTTAAAAACTCTAACATATTTGGATCACCACTGATAATAGCATTAGCAATATCGTATGCCACTCTTCCACCAATGTCTCCAAATACTCCGCCAAAATATGCTTTTCCCCCTGCCAGTAAAATATTATTAGGAGTAGGAATTTTTCCTCTACTTACATTTTTTCTTAATTGATCATATAAATCTTTGTATCCTCCTGCTGATGCAAATACAGATCCTGCAACTCCCGCAGTAGTTCTATCTAATCCTATTTGTTCTAAAGGTTTAAGATCCTGTAAATTAATCATACCTAAATCATCTAAAATTTTTAAAGCATTTTTTTTCTCTTCGGCATCAACAGCTCCTTCAAGAATACTTGCGCCAAACTCACTTCCTTTTCCCCTATATTTTTCTGCAAGATCTAAAATGTCTTCACCACCTGTCATTTTAACCTGATCAAGTTTTTCAACTAATTTTAAAATTTCTTGTGCTTCTTGTTTATTAGGGGCATCTCCTTCAATAGAGATACTAAATGGAAATCCTGGTAAAAATATTTCCCCCATTTATCCTCCTACAATCTCTTGTAGCTCCTCTATTGTGAAAGTATTTTTTTTGCCTGAATAGTTATCTGGAGTAATTTCTTTAAGATTTATTCTAATTGTTTCCATGTTATCATAAAATTCTTTAGCATTATTTTCATCATAGTTTCCTGATAATACTCCAAATAGTTTTGTTTTATCTACTAAAAAGTCAGTTAATTTATCTACTCTATCCAAAATTATTTCTTGTGAATTCATTGTAACAACATTAGCTCTTTTATCGGCTTTTTCTCTTACGTCTTTTGTAGTACCTCTTTTTCCTCGTAAACTTATAATGTCTGCTATTGCATCTGATAACTGTTCAACAGAACTTTTTACAGAGGCAATATCTTTATCTGTAACATATTTAATAGCACTACCTAATCCTGTACCATCGTCAGGAAAAACTTTATCTCCCATTAAATTGTCCATATCATTTATAAAACCTGCGAATTTATTCAAAGACTGTTTAAAGACTCCAGTATATCCTACCAATCCTGGATCTTCAGCTATAAGTTCTTTTAATTTTTTAAGCTCATTAATTCCATCATAAGCTGCTGTATATAAAGAGTTAAAGAAAGACCTATCTGTTTCAGTTCCTGCTTGAAATATTTTTCCTGCATCAATTGCTCCTTGAGCATCATTAAGAATATTTTCATAATATTCTAAACTATTTTCACCACCAGAAGGTGTTCCATCACTTCTTTTTACAATAGGGCCACCCTTAGCATTAAATGTTACACCTTTATCTTTTTCTACTTTTATCTCACTATTAGGAACTACTTCCCAACCTTCACCATTATTAAGAAAATCTCTAAGTTGATCAATGCTTATATCTTTTATTTCTATATTTTCTCCTTCACCTTTTTTAATTTTTACAAAAGTAAATCCTGCGGCAACAGGAATAAACATTGTTGTGTCTTTTATATTATTAAATTCAGTATCAGTATAATAAACAACTTTTCCTTGATCAGTATCAAAGTAAGCTTCTTTGTTAGGAACATTTGGTAAATTAATAGTAGGTTTATTGTTTGCGTCTACAAAAATTGTTGTTCCTTCAGGTAGGCTTGAAATTTTTTCTTTTAACCCTGCAACATTTGAAAATGATTCAGGTATTTCTACGCCTTGTCCTACAATATAAGATGTCCCTTTTGTATCTTTAGGAGTAGTTTTAGTTAATCTTGCTTTTTCTAATGCGCCCTCTAATTGTTTTGCTAAAGCTACATCACCCTCAGCAGCTTTCAACGCTGCTAATTTTATTTGTGTATCCATTGTACGTTGCTGTGAATTAGCTACTTTTCCTTTTTTATATAGATCATCAAAGAAAAGGCTAGCTGCTTGTGCAGGTTCTAATCCTTCACGTAAACCAAAACCTGCTTTAGATAAAGACATTAATGCATCAGCATCTCTATTTCCTAAATTTGGTCCACCTATAATAGATTGATAAAGAGGCAAACGTTCATCAAAAGAAGTTTGTAAGTTTGGTTTATTGCCTTCCATATATGCTAACAAAGCATTTATATCAAATGTATCATCTTTTGTTACGCCATCAGCATCGGAATCTGCATATTTAGGTATTTTTCTTAACATGCCTCCACTAGCAATACCTACAGGTTGTTGTGGCATTTGTAAGTCACCACTTTCAATATTTGCAATACCTGTGTTAGCTGTATCTTGATCAAGCATTTGCATAACTGGTTGCACTAATACAAGAACACTATCAGGAGTTTTTTCTGCATCTTGTTCGCCAACTACAGAAGCTAGTTCTTGTCTTCGATCAGACTCACTTAAATTATCGCCACGTATTGCGCGCATTAATTCATCGTATGTGTCAGAACTATCAATAGCTTCTTTAGATTGTTCTCCTTCAGCAACTACTTGTTCAGCAACTTGTTCAGGATTACTTTGATTGAATCCGTCCATAATACCGACGTTTTCAACGTCTACTTGTTCTTCTACCATTTCACCTTGAGGAGGGGAACCTTCTGCTCTATTAGTTATTCCTACTAATCTTTTATATTCATCACTGTCAGTACTAATTGTTCTCTCTTCTACTGTTGTCGTATTAATATCAACATTAGGGTACAACATACTAAATTCTGCTTCATTTAAAACATATGAATTAGGAATATTAGTGGTGGCCGCGTCTCCTGTAATGTAATCTAAAAATTTTGCTATCATTCCTTTTTCTCCTGAAGAAGGAGATCCTTCTTCACGACGAACTACGGGCATCGGTCGTTGAAACATTGATCTATTTAATACGGACATTATACTACTCCCATTCTTCTAAGACCCGCTATACCTGAAATTGCTCCTATTCCTGTTCCAATAGCTGATTGTAATGGGCTAACAGGAGGCATTTGCGATGTGCTTAATACTTGTGATGATGATGGAGCACCTTGTAAAATATCACCATAATAACTTAATTGTTGATAAGGTAACATAATTCCTTGTAATTGATTTTGTCGTTTAATATCTTCTTGTTGTTGATTAAATTGTTGTTGGAATCCTCCTATACCAAGAAGGTTAGAAACATCTTGAGAAGCTAAGGCTTGATTTTGAGCACCTAAACTAGCAAATTGAGGGGCTAAAGAAGCTATTCCTAATCCTGCTTGATATTCTCTACCTAATTGATTTTGTGCTCCTGCTTGTGCTTGACCAAAGTTTTGTAAATTTAATTGAGCTAAAGCTTGCGCTCTTGCATCTTGTTGTTGTCCTGCAAGTTCTGCTTGTTGAACCCCGTAACGCGAACCACCGAACACGCCACCTCTTACAGCATCTCCAGCTAATTGATTTGATTGTTGAGCCCCTCTTTTATCAAGCTCCGTCATTGTTGCATCAATAACTTGCTGTTGAAAAGGGTTCATGTAAGCATCAAGTTGCGCTTGAGTAGGCGCCCCCGTTGTATTAGACAACATATTTTGACTTTGTGTTAAAGCATCTCCTGCTTGTTTTAAGTAAGACTCAAATCCACCAATACCTTGTGTTTGTAATTGTATGGCTCTACGTTGTTCAGGAGTGAGCCCTGCTAAAACATAATCAGGAAGAGTATAACCTTTTTCTGTTAAAGCTTTTGCTGTATCAATAAGACCTAGCTTACGAGCCTCAATATCAGGAGCCTCTCTATTTATATATTCTTGCACGTCAACCATTATGCTACACCTCTTGTTTCATTAGATAGATTACCACCTTTTTCTAAATTTTTCATTACTTGATACATTCTTTTTGCGCCTTCTCTTCTATCACCTCCGCCTGCATTTCGTACAGCTTTTGCTGTAAATACAAATTCACCATCACTTAACATAGCAGGTATATCATCACTTGTCCCTGTTCCAGGCCCATCTATTTGACCGTTTTTACGTGGAAAATATTTTTCTGACCCATCTGCTAATTGTATTACTCCACCTTCTGCTGCTCTTACAAAATCAGTTGGTAAATCTTCTACAGGCATTCCATAATAGTTTTGTAAATCTTCCATATAAAGAGGTTTTGTGCCTAATCCCGATACTTGATAAGCTTGTGGATCAGTATAATATAATTCATTTAAACCCATTGGATCAGTAGGCACGTAATTTTCCATAGCTTTTTGTTGAGCAAAATAATCAACAAAAGGTAAAGCAACTGATCCTGCCAATAAAGTATTACCTAATGCTCCACTATTTCCAAATGCTCCTCCACCTTTTACAATTTCATTTACTTGAATTTGGTTAATAGCATTTTCATTTATTTTTAATAAATTAGCGGCTTCTTTGTTTCCTTTATCCGCTAAATCTTTTAATTGTATATTTTGTTCTTGTAATTTTGTAACTTTATCGCTTGGTCCTTTACCACCAAACATATTAAATAAATTTCCAATATCACCTTTACCACCAAATCCCATAAATTCTTTAGAACCTGCAGCATCTTTTAAAAATTGAGGACCAAAACGTCCTGCAACTGAACCGATACCATAACCAAGCATTGCATTTCCTAATGACTCTTCAACACTTTTTCCTGCTACGAGACTACCAATACCTGCGCCAATACCTGCGCCTGCAGATCCGCCTATCATAAAGCCAATACCTGCGCCTGCAATGGGAGCTACTTTCTTAACAGTGTCTTTTACTTTTTTAAAAATTTTACCAACAAAACCACCAATTCCATACTGAGGTATTGTTTGTAAAAATTGTTCGTCAATCATGCATAATCCTTCGTAGCAACTTGTTTTTGGTTGAATAGCAAGATGGCGAGGCTTGGAGAAATGCGCCTATTTTATTCTATATTTATAGGTGTTTTTATTGTAATGTGCAATGAGAAATTAGACATGGATATAGATATTAAGAAAGTACCGATGGTTCGTCTCACGTGGCGCGATGCACGGGACACGGAAACTGGATGGTTAGACATAAAAGATGTGATAAATGCTCCGTTAGCCGTGTGTCAAGAAGTAGGATGGATGGTACATAATAATAATGAAAAAATAATCATTATGCGCTCTTATAGTAAAGATAAAGACGACATATCTGGTGGTGGTGCTATCGCTATACCTAAAAGCTGGGTAACAAAAATAGAATATTTAGAGGTAAGTTATGGAGAAAGAAGCAGCAATCAATAGTTTATTTGGTGAAACTATTTATTACACAAACATTGTAAACGACGATCAAGATACAGCAAAGCATGTTGAATCTTTTGTTAAAGAAAAACCTGGAAGAACAGCAGCAACAACTGATGTCAAAGGTAATACGATGTTTACGGATTTAGAAGAAGCTAAGGATAATTTACACAAAGATAAAAAATATAGTAACTTATTTAAAGAAATAGCAACAAACATTAACGCTTTTTTAAAAGCAAAAGGTTATAGCAAAAAGAAGTTTGACGCTCACATTACAAAATCATGGGCTACTTACACCGTAAAAGATCAACACATCGCTAGCCATAAACACACTGCTAGTCACTTTAGTTTTGTCTATTACGTACGCAACGATGGCATGGGTAACATACGATTTGAAAAAGAATTAGCTGCACAAACAGGTTTATTTATTCCACCAACCGACCAGTACATTGTTGATTGGAATCAGTTTAATTTTTCTAGTTATATTTTTCCTGTGAAGACAGGTAACTTTGTTATTTTTCCTAGTGGCTTGTTACACTACACGGAAGTAAATACAAAAGAAAAAGCTAGGATAAGTATAAGTGGCGATGTGTTGCTTACAATGAAACCTGGGGTAAAAACAGAACACTGTATACCTCATCCAAGTGGTTGGGATACTATTTCAAATTAGTTGTCAAGAAAACAATTATAAAAAAATTACTTGATAATAAGGACAGACGTGTTTAAATTAGATCTCACCCCAAAATTATAAATCAGGAGATATTATGGAAAACCAAGACTTATTAAAAGCCATAGCTGTCCTCGCTAATAAGGTGAACAGCTTAGAAGAAAACTTTCACAAACACAATTCTAACTGTCAGTGTCAATCATCTCCACCTTCAATGGGTAGACCTTTAACTCAAGAAGAAAAACTTTTCGTGCAACAAAATATGGCACGTCAAGCCATGGCTGCTAGTCAAGATTCTTAGTCGTCTTTAGTTTTACCAAACACATCAGGTAATTTTACTACTTTAATTTCTATATTTTTTTCAACATCATCTGATGTTGTATCTGTAGAAGGATTATCAACGTCTTGCTGAGCGTGTTCCTCTGACTCGTAATCCGTTCCTGTTTTTTTATTTTTTACTTCCATGTGTACTTCTGGTTGAATGATAGGAAGTTCTTGGCCATCAATAATTTGTTTACCAATTTCTTTTGATTCTTGTACTTTTTTAAATGTCATTATGTTATCTCCATTACACTTACTAAAATTTTAATACCTGCTCCTGTTAGAGTTAAGGTATCTGCTTTTTCTAAAACAATCGGTTGATCTAGGATCTGTAACTGTGCACCATCAGCCATGCTATCCTTATACAATTCAGTAGTTACTGTAGCACTAGAATCTACCGCAGCTACGGTGGTTGTTACCGCACCACCTGATTCATTAGATATATAAATACTTTTAACTAATGTTGTTGTAGGTAAAATAGGAGGAATAGCTCCTTCGTTAGCTGTTGGTACCGTATATACAGTACCAGAACCTGACTTAGAAAAACTTAAAAATGCATCAGCCAAGGAACCAACTCCTTGCTGTTGACTCATCTTTTAAATCTTGCTGAAAACCAAAATTTAATTGTTGAGTTATTTGTTCAAGCAATCGTATTAACACATCAAACTGTGATGCTTCATATTCTGGTGTTGCCTGAGGAAATCTTGTTGTACTTATTTTAGCCATTATCTACCTCCATCTGGTTGAACATCTAATCGTAATGTACCATAACGCCAGTTATCACCTGTAGCATCACTTTCAATTTTTATGTTTGCTTGTCTTCCTCTACCCCTTAAATCAAATTTTTCTGTTGTCGAGACAATTGTTCTTGTTACCGTTGTAGGCGTTGTAGAACTAGGATATGTTTTAAATTTTAACGTAAGATCTACAGATCCTGTTAGCCCTTTAAAGTTTGGTATACCTCTTCCTATATGTAGAAACGGTTGACCATCTGCAATATCAAAATCACCTGACTCAATAAATGCGTCAATAGCTGCACTCACATCATCTGTTCCTGTTTCTTGTTGATAGATATTAGAAGCACCCGCTGTTACACCTAAAACTGTAGGCGTTGTACCAACGTTTGTTGTAGAATAATAACCAGCATATGGTTTTTCATACACACCATAATCAGTCCATGCTGTTCTTGCTAAGCTTCCTGTTGACCAACAATTCTCTAAGTAATTGTAGGTAACAAAACGATCTATTTGTTGTGCATTTCCACTACAATAAAACCACGTTACTTCATTAAACTCTGAATTAACCGCTGCATATGTTTCTGGTTGCTGTGTAATATTAAAATCTTCAAAAACATAATCTTGTACACTACAAGGCATTTTAGAAATAGCACCATCAAATTTATAAAAAGAATTTTGTGACATCCAAAAGGCTGTACCATTTACATCAACAGCAGAGTGCTGTGATACTGCTCCACAGTTAGCACCTATTTGTGATAAATTAAATGTAAAAGGTGCCCCAACAAATTGCAGTGCATGTAAACTTGTATCTGTCCAAACTAATACAGCATTACGAGAACGAATAGCATCCATAATTCTTGAACCATCTTGTATTCTAAAAGAACCTGCGGTGTTTGTTGCTGTTGGTATCCATGTGTTATAATCTTCTTGTGAAGAAAAACGTAAAAATAAATCATCAGCCGTAGACGTAGATCCTATACTTGTCTCTGTTCCAAATAAAAAGACGTGTCTATCAGGCATAGATATTAAATTAAATCTAGATTTACTTGGTGCATTACTAACAACGGCAGCTCTATTACTTGTTAAACCTGATGAGGTATTCCATACATAGGTTGCTCCACTAGAAACAGTGGCTAATAAATCTTCGCCAAAGTTATCTAGTGACCAGTTACGTCCATCAATTGTAACAGTAGATGTTGACCTTGGTGTATTCCATGTGCTTGTATTCCACGTTCCTGTGCCCCATCCATATCCATAAGCAGACTCAGATAAGCCCACACTAATTTGATAGGTAGCTGTTACTGTTCCGCCTCCGTTACCTGTTGCGTCAGCCGTGCTCCCTGTGTAAGTTATTCTGTATGTATTAGCATCAACGTATTGAGTTATTTCAAACTCTTTGTTCATATCTAAACTAGCTGTTGTTGATGCTCCACTAAATGTTACAAAATCACCAGCTTGAGCACCATGTGCATTATCGGTTACGGTAATCGTAGCACTACCAGATACTGTTGCAAAAGGATTACTTAGTCCTGCCTGTGTTGCTCTAATAGGTGTAATGTCATAAGCTGCACCCTCTGAATAAATATATAATTTTCTATCTGTGCCGATAGCCGTGTACCGTATGCCGTCTAGGTCTGTCCATGGATGCATGTCACGAATAACACCAATTAATTTGTCACTAATAAGTTCTACCCATCCACCAATCTTCTCTGGTAAGCCATAACGAAAACGTACCATATCGGAATCAGTCCAACGTCCTGCCGCTCCATACTCTGTATCTTGTTTATCAATGCCAGGGGCAAATGCTATTTTTGTTAAAGGCATTATGTAATCCTCATAAATCTATAGTTAACTTCACCAGCACCACCATCTCCTCCAGATGAAGATCCAGGTTCGGTTCCACCGCCACCGCCACCGCCACCACGAGAGCCGTCGCCACCTGCTGTATTACCGTTTGATCCGCTTGTACCACCTGTTCCTGCAAAACCATTGTAAGAAGCACCGCCGACACCACCACCAATAGTACAGTTATCGCCACCACAGTTTCCAGGATTAGTTCCTGCCGCTCCTGCTCCTGCTGAATTAAAAGAATTTGCAGGCCCTGAATTAAATGTTGTTATGTTAAGTCCATCCGTTGTTGTTCCTGATGTAAGTCTAGTGGCTAATGTTCCAAGACTTCCTCCTGTGCTTGCACTGTTAGAACGAAGAGGTCCTTGCACACCGCCTCCTGATACAGAAGCAGATCCACCACCATTTAAGGTAAGTATATCTCCTGTTGTCGTTCCTGTTACTGTTGTATTACCACCAGCGCCTGATGTTCCAGAGTACACGCCTGTTCCTTTTCCTCCAGCCGTTCCTGCTGTTATAGCTAGTGTCTCACCTGCGGTCACACTAAATACAACATCTGATAAATATGCTCCTGATGCTCCTGCTGGTCCAGCAGACTCACCACCTGCTTTATCATAATCTGCTCCTCGCATACCACCAGATCCACCGCCAACAGCGTATTGAAAATGTATAGCGTTTGCTCCTGACGGAACAGCTACACTGCCTGTTGTTTGTGAAAAAGATGTTGTTGTAAATAAAGTATAGAACTCTTCCCACGTTCCACTTTGTTTTATGTAACCATTTAAAATAGTTTTATTGGTATAAGAGGTACCATCTCTTACATAAAGTTCGGATGTTTCACGCCATGTACCACCTGATTTAACGTAAACTGGCATAGCTCATTACGAATACTTATACCAAACGTCTCCATCAGATCCGCCTGAAGGAGAAGAGGTACTTACTGTTCGTGCTCCGTTAGCGTTGGTTCCTGCACTAGCAGAAAAAAATCCTTGCACATCAACACCAATTTCTACACCTAAGTTATCTCTTGATGTTGTTGTAGAAGCGACATCGCTTAAGTTACTAGCTTCTTGCATTACGCCAGTAATAGCTGTTCCTGAAAATTTATATTTAATTGATTCGTATGTAGGCATATTATTTCTCCGTTAATTTCCACCCATAAGTTGCACCTGAGTACACTAATGAAAAAGCTGCACCTTCGGTAGCTACTGTTAGGTCTGATGTTTGACCATCTATCTTTAAACTGTTTCTTCCTACGGTTAAATTATTAGTATCAAAAGAATTAGCAAGGTCAACAAATCTTACTTCATCGCCAACAATAGGAGCTGCGGGTAAAGTAATTGTAAAAGCTCCACTCGCCGTGTTAGCAAATATTTTATCACCAGGAAATGCTGTATACGTTCCTGTCTTTGTTAGCCAATCAGTTCCTGATGTTTGTAAATTAAACCAGTTTGTACCATCTGTTGCGAGAAATACACTGGTGCTTGGTTGTATAACATAGGTATTACCAGATGCACCAAGGCGCATCGTAATAGTATATGTTGTACTATTGTTTCGTAAAAAAAATGTTTTTTGTGTTGCTGCTACTTGAATAATAAAGTTAGATCCATGCCCTGTAAATATAATAGCCGACTGTCTGTTTTCGTTATCTGCTTGCGCTGAACTAATAGTATTAGCAACAGTAAGAGTATAGGGGCTTGAAGCTGCTGATAAGTTCTTTGTATAGACACCTGTAATAGAGTATTCTAAACCATATTGTAGGTTATTATTGGTAGTATTACCCCATGAGTTTGCTTGTTCGCCAGACCCTATAAGTTCTAGCTGTAGTAATGATGAATAAGTCGATACCATAAATTATCCTATGCTGCTAAATCATTCCAATCTGGAGTTTGTGTTTCGGTGATATCGTTCCATGTGCCAGACTGATCATCATCTACAAGTCCCCAATTAGGAGACTGTGCGTCTGGGACTTCACTCCAAACGAGAACTGAGCCTACGGCAGCTGTGATTTGTTGTCCAACTAAATCAACAGTTCCTTTAGCAATTATACTTATATTTCCAATAGAAGCTACTGCTGCAGATGGTGCGGTTATTGTGACGGTTATTTCTAATAGAATAGTTAAAGTGCCTATTCCACTCGTCATACTTAGCCCAGAAACTGAAATATTATTATTTGTTATTAAACCAATAGAACCAAAACCCGACTGTCCCGAAACTAGAGGATTAAGGGTGATACCTGCATCAGCAGTAGTTGTCACACTTCCTAAAGCTGAAGTAACAGACTGACCTGTTGGGAGTACATTAGAGTCGGCTACAACATTGACTGTAACATCCCCTACAGAGGAAACTAAACTAGGAACAACTGCTACTGCTTGAGCGTTTACTCCAACACCACTGACTGCTGCTGTGGCTTGTTGCCCAGTTGGAACCACTTTTGCTTCAGCGTCTGTTATAACAGAACCGAGAGCAGAAGTTACGCTTACCCCTGATACACTTATGTTTGCAGCACTTAGAGTTGTTACAGTTCCGAGAGTAGAAGTTACACTCAGACCTGATAAAGTTGTATTTGCTTCTGCTACTATAGAAGAAGTGCCTAGTGTAGACGTTAAACCAAATCCAGGAACAACTACATTTGCTTCAGCAGCAAAAGACAGTGTTCCAAGTGAAGATGTGGCGGATAAACCACTAAGAGTAACAGGTATGCCCTCACCCCATGTGAGTTGACCCCATGTACCTCGACCCCAACCGTTTATGTTAGCCATTACTGGCTCCTACTAAGCGATTCTTATAATAGCTGTACCTGATGCTGCTGCTGGGAAAACAATTGTAAAGTCTCCTGCTGTTGATGTTTTATCTCCACCAAAATCAATGGTGGCGACTGATCTATCAGAGTTAGTGTCGTTATAGATCATACAACCTCTGGCAGTGATGGTAGCTGTGCCAAAAGTTAAATTCGCAAAATCAGTAAACCCTGTGGTACCTGAACTTGTTGGATTAACATTAGTTAATGCTGCTCCTCCAGAAGTATAGTTAGTACCAGTTGCTTGACCTGTTGTGGTAAAAGCTGTTGTGGTAGCACCTAAAGTTGCTGAACTTGTGTATAAAGCTAACTTAAAAGAGTTGCCGCCAGAAGCTAGAAAATTATGTTTTGCTTCTAGTAGCTCTTTTTTGAAGCTAGTAGTTAGTGTAGATGTAATTGCCATATTAAAGTTCCTTAAAAATCTTAGCTAAATCTTCGTGTCCTTGTGCTAATAATAGATTATGTATTGTGCACCGTTCACTATTGATTGCCTGCTTTATATAATAAAGTATTGTGTTGTAAATAGCTAGTCTATATGCCTCTGCTTGTTGTCTAATATGTGGTGCAGCGTTTTCGCTTATGCCACATATCCTATCTGTACACTGTTCTGCCCAAAACTCTGGGTCGTGACCTTTATTATTTTCTGTTGCTACAGAAATCAAACCAAGGTTTCCCATAACTGTGTCTTCTATCATATTAATACCTTTTAGCTTCTGGTGGATGATCCATCACAGTTCGAACTTCGGTGATGCTGTTCATTTGTTCTTCATGTAAAAGTTTATTGTACTTAGAAAGTTTAATTTGTCTGTAAGTTCCTTCATCATCGACAACTAAAATATCAGGGTCGTCAAGTCTATGATACCCATATACTCTTGAGTCAATAGGTACATCTGTATCTAATAAGCCAGATCTTGCGGCAACGTTTACTATCATTCCTCTCTCTATGCATTTAGCTAACCAGAACTCACAACAAGCTTTTCCTGCTTCTGCAAAATGTAAATTACCTCTATAACTAAAATCTATACCAAACAAGTTGATACTGCCAACTTTGTTGTATAAAGCAAAAGCAAAAGCAAAAGGCACAGTATTGTTTAAGTAAGCACAATCTGCATCCTGTGCAACTTCCTCTAAAGGATAAAGAACTGCAGAAGGGCACCTCTCATCTAGTTCACAAGTGTATATAGGTGTATCAGCTACAGGCAACCAACGTCTCATAACATCTGTCTGACTTCCTGCGTCATCAGTATCCATAAACCTACTAACTGGATCAAGCATAAATACTCTATCGCATTTAGTAATAGCCCCCATGCAGTTAATACCCCAAACTTCGTCATAGGTTTTTGAATGTACTAAACTAAGGTGAAAGTCAAGTTGACTCTCGCCCATAGCAACTATGGCAATATTCTTGCCTTCGAGTTCTTTTATTCTCATGCTTGTGGTTCTCTCCGTATCTCGTCGTACCTGTATTGGTCTCTAGTTGATTTAGCTTCACCAAGATTTTTTAATCCTAATAAAGCCTCCTGAAACTTAGATTCGTATGCTGGTATTGCTTCGTAATTTTTGAGATACGTGCATGCTTCGACTAAACTGCCATATAACATAGCATTAGGAGCATTTTTAGACAACCATGTTGTTTCATTACCTGTGGTGGTAATTAGTGAATCGGGTCTATAATAGTAGTGCAGCTCAACTGTGTAGGTTGAGTCTGGTGTTGGAGCTAAAATAAAAGTATTATCATCAAATTCTGCATAATACTTTGGTAGTCCTGTTGTGGATGCATTAGGAGTAAAATCTCTAATGAAAGAAACTTGTTTTAATAGTAAAAAGTTATAATTATTACTACTGTCTATAACAGCCATACTAAATGGTGCTAAGTATTTTTCTGGTGATTCTAGATAAGGCTGATCTTTCACAAGATCTCCAACTTGGTTTTTTCTAAAATCGTCTAATTGTACATTTTTTAAAATTCTTTCTTCAGCTGTTGTAATAAACGTAGGAAGATTCGAAACAAAACTTGTCTCTGTGCTTTCAACATAATCTTGTATAGCTGTTTTTAAAGTTGTGTAGGTAAAACTCATACTGACACCGTTACGCTTCCCACAGTCCCAGTTAGGGTGGGCATATTATACATAGAACCTATTGTATCACTATTTTGTGCCCACATGATAGGGGAACTTACACCTGCTGAATCTTTAGGGTTAGAAACTATAACATAACCTTCACCTGTTGTGGGTGCTGGGTTAGTTGGTCTTGGTTGATATAAAGATTCTGGGTCAGTTATATGGTGTGAGGGTTCTAGTTGAGGTGATTTAGGTTCGTAACATTCACCACAAACTTTAAATCCAGTCCATTCTTTTCTTAAGTCAAGATAAGGTACATCAAAACCACATCGGTCGCATATCGCTCTTGCGTATTTACCCTGAGCGTAAGCCATTAATAGAATCTCCTAGAGGGCGTCAACATAAGTGAAGCCCTATTTCTATCCTCGTCTGCTGCTAATTTAAAATCTTGTTCGTATTGTTGTTTTAATATTCCTGCTTTTTGAGGATTTTTCTTTAGTGCAATATAATAAGCCAAACCACTCACCATACAAGGTATAAATCTTGAAGGTACTTCAGGATTCTCAGCGGATGTATTTACATCATCAATACGTTGTATTCTATAAGAAACTAACTTGTAGTTAGCACTGTCTGGTGTTGGCCATATATTTATAACTGGTGTGATTTGTCTATCTACAAAATATTGTGTGGGTCTAGCTTGAGTAGTTTTATTAGGAATATTTAAAAATTCTTGTCTACCTATTCTATCTATTTCAATATCTGTTGAAGGACTAGTACTACTGTCTCGTATAACAGCAGAAAGTATATCAATATCATATGCGTTCATAGTGTATTGATTAGTGCCTTGGACTAAATCTAAAGAAACTTCTTCTATAGTCCAAAGATTAACACCTCTGTTTGCCCAGTCTGCAAACATGATGTTTAAAGAACGTCTAGCAGTTCTAGCATCGTAACCTGTACGCTGTTCTAGTCCTGCTAGTTCGTAAGCCTCTTCTATAGTATCCGCTATATCTAAGGCAAAAGTTTTAGTGCCTGAAAAAGCCATTTACTTAAAACTCTTTAAATAGAGTTAGTACTATAACGTACGAGTCGCCACTTGAGGCACCTGTAGTTGTTAGTAGTATATCTCCTGTTTTTCCACCTGATGCAGCAGTGTTTCTTATACCGCCAAATTCTGTAAAATCTTCGTCAGTTGTATAATCTGAGTTTAGATCCCAACAGATAGTATTAGTAGTAGCGTCCCACAAAAGTTTGACACTCATCCCAAAAGTTGAATAAACAATTTTAGCTAACCTTACACCAGTACATGTTGCTCCATCACTAGTTCTAGTTGCTAAACCACTTACATCAACCTTATTTACTGCTGCCTCGCCAGTTCCATCGGATGTGTTGGTCAGCTGAATAACAACTGACCTATCACTATCTGACAGAGTTGTTGAAGTTACTGCGTCTGCCATATTAAACTCCTAAAATTAAGAACCAGAGAATGGTGTTACTAAAGTTCCTGAACCTAAAGTAATTCCTTCTACAACGTATTTAGCAGTATCTGCAGCGTGTACCTTAATTACACTTCCCGCTAGACCACCTTGAGTTGTACCATTCAAAGTGATGATATCGTTAGCAGCACCTGAAATAAAAGTTTTACCTGTTGCGTTATTTACACCTGTGTATAAACCACCAACATACTTATCTGTACCATCTGTAATAATAGTCATACCAGTTGCTGCTGTAATAACTAAAAATGTAAAAGTAGCACCTAAGTTGTTAGTTTGATTTGGATCTGTAGGATCGCTTGGTGTTGTTGAAACAATTGAAGGTAAAGTAAATGCACCATCTGCATCATTACACAACAAAAGTTTTCCTGCGTGATCGTCTACTGTTATGGTTGTATCTGCTGTTAAACTAACAACTGAATTAGTACCTGCTGAAATAAATCCCGCCAAAGATTTGACTGGACCTGAAAAAGTTGATTTAGCCATTATTGTCTCCTAACTAAATTTGTTGCCCCATCTTGGAGTAAGTCTGCCGAGTCAGTTGGTGCAACGAGTTACCTCGGTTTATATTTATTGTAATGTAGTAGTGAATAAAAAGAAAGGGGAACATAATGTTCCCCTTAAAAGACGTAAAACGTCTACCCCGAAAGGATTAAGCTCCAGGTGAACCGTACATTCCACGCCAGTCACTAAAGCCGAAAGAATATCTTTCTCTTGCTTTGTATCTTACGTTTCCTGTGTCAAAGTCACCTTCCATGCCAGTTGACATTGGAGATCTTACGAAATGCTTCATGCCGTTAGGAGCGTCAGTCTTGATGAAGAATGCATCAGTGTCAGTCAGATAGTGGTTGACAACGTAGCCTTCTGGGAACATTCCCATGTTCTTCATAGCGTTGATGTCATTATCGGATGTACCGACTCTACCTGGAGATTGAAGTACTCTGTCAGCCACAAATTGTAACTGAGGTGGTACGATCAATTTTCTAGCCTGAACATTGATTTTGATACCTCTTTCATCTTTATAACCTGAAATATCAATCAATGCATTCTCAAGAGAAGTCTCGTTCAAGTCTGCAGCAGTACTTGGTTCGTTAGCTAAATCACCAGCTGTTAAAGTTGGATGATCTGTAGCGAATAATGCTTTTCCGTCACCACCTGGGAAGGTAGCTGAGAAACCATTATTAAGTACGTTTGCAGCTTTTACTTGCTTCGTGCTCGCCATAGAACGTGCTAAAGCTTTAGTATATCTAGAAGAAAGAGAATCATATAAATTATCCTCAATTGCTTCTTCTGTCAATGCAAAAGCTAACGCCACTGTTTCATGGGTATAACGAGAAGTGAAAGTTTCTTGAGCCGTGTCATAAGATACCATGCTGCCTTCCCCTTTTACAGGAGCTTGCGCAAAGCCTGATAACATAACTTCTTCTTCAAAAGCTCTCTCAGAATTTTCTGAATCGAAAATTTCTGCATGTTCGTTTTCGTAACGATCGTATTCAAGACCAAAAAGTGCATTTAGTCCTGGCTCTAATTCCTTAACTAGTTGTGCTCTGTTAATTGCCATTTATATCACCTATTAGTCGTTACCGAAAGTTGAAGCTGGGAATACAAAGTACCCTCTAGCGTATTGCCCAATTGAGTTGTCTGGTCTATCGACGAAGCCAACCTGTTTAGCTATACCACTAGCAGTAGTTGTAGTTACACCTTCTTTCGAACGGTTGTTGTTAGTATCACCTGCAGTTGTAGAGATAGTATGTACCTTACCGACGTCTGCTTGAGTTGGAGTACCTGTGTACTGTGCCTCGTAGACTATATCGGGATCAGCATATACATATGCTTTAGCATCTGCAGAACCTAGAGTTGCGGTACCATCTGGCCATTTTCTGGACCAAACTGGAGTACCATCTGTTGCTGTGTATTGTACACCGTAAAACACACCTAGAGGAGCGTCTGTTGCACCACCTTGAAGAACGTAACCACTTGTCAATTTTACTACATCACCTGAAAAAATATCACCTGATGCACCACTTGCGATTGCGAACTCTGAAGGTCTAATAGTGCCACCGCTCATATGGTATGATGGTGTAAATCCGTTAGGATCATTTACATTAGCCATTTATATCACCTTTATTGTTAATATAAGTTCAAAATATAGTTCTAAAAGATTATCCTTTAGAACCTCCGCTTCCAAAAGTAACCTTAGATGACCTAGACGGATTGTCTATAGGCATAATAGGGTTACTCTCTCGCATAAGATTATTGTCCACAGCGTTCATTTGATCGTTGGAGAGTTGAGCATAATATGCTCTTCTTTGATCAACAGTTTCCGCAGGCATCTTTGCGAGGATTAAGCCACCAACTCCTATGACTCCAGCGTGTTTACCATCCTCAACAGTAGGTGATTCAAAATCTGGGTGGTCTTCTGCTCTCACAGGTTCCCAACCTTCACGAATACGTTTTGACATATTTGCTTGATCTTGTTGTCCTACCATTGACTCTCGTATCCATCTGTATACATAGCCCTCTGGTGGGGTGGGTGCGTCTAATAAAGACGGTGGACTCCATGGTTTTAGGCGAGAAGTTTTTTCTCGACTTTCTGCAGATCTGGAGGTTCGATCTGATTTAGTAGTATTGTTATCTTCTACCATTTTTTTACTCCTTGATATGCTTAGCATATTCTTCTAGTGGCACACCTAATCGTTTCGCTATTGAAACTTGACTCGGTGTGAGTTGTACTTTTCTACGTGACCGTGTTCTTGCAGTAGTAGATCCTCTACTTGATCCTGCTACAACCTCGTTCACCTTGTTCTGTTGAGCTTGTCCTAATTTATGAGGAAAAGCTTCTGCCATTCTTTTATCCACTTCTGTGTAGTAATCATCAGAAGTTGGATCGTAACCTTCTTGCTCTACTAATTGCCTATGAAAAGCAAAAGCACTAGTAGTCATAGCTACATCAGAACCAAACCAGTCATTCTTTTTAGCCCACTCCTGAGCTTTAGGATCTGGTTCAACTTGAGGAGCTTGTTGTTGAGGCTGTACATTTTTATTTACAATCTCTTCAACATTCTCTTCAGGCTGTTCAGTTTCTTCTGGCTGTTTAGCTCTGACTCTTTTTAGGCTTTCTTCCTCAACTGCCAACTTAGCTAAGTCTTGTTGAGCTTGAATCATGGCGTCTGTATCGCCACTTTCATATGCCTTCTTATATCGGTCTTGAGCTGAACTAAGTTCAGAAGATACTCTACCTTTATACTCATCATATAGGTTCTGATCAGTTTTTGAAAGTTTATTTTTGGTTTTATTTAATTCTTCTTGAACAGATTTAGCATAATCTAGTGCTGCTGTCTCTCTTCTTTCAGATTCCCTAACTTTATAGGTCAACTTAGCTATACGTTTTTTAACCGATTCGCTATAGTCTTCTATTTCATCAGGCTCTTTTTTTGCTTCTTCCTTCTTAGGTTTTTCTTCCTCTTCAGGAACTTCTTCTGACTGATCTTCTTCAGTCTCAGGAAGTTCAACTTCTGTTAATTCTTCCTGCTCTTCTTGTTGTTGCACAGCTTCTTCTGCCATGTTTACTCCTTATAGTTGCGTGATTATATTAAGCTGTGACTACGTCTTCTGGGTTTTGTACTACAGCTAAAATATCATCATCGTTTAATAAACGCAAGTCACCACCATCAATTTTGATTCGTGCTCCTGCGTACCTGCCGAAAATCACCCAGTCTTTTTCCTTACACCATGCACCCTCTGGGAACTTGTTTTTATCTTTGTAAGCATCTGGACCAAGTGAAACTACATACCCAACATTAGTACCAATACGTTCTTTTTCTAATGTTGAATCTGCTAAATATATCCCACCTTTAGTCTTTTGTTTGCGACTAAATGGTAAGATCATAATTCTGTAACCTGTGGGGGTAGGAAGCTGAGTCTTAAGAGATTCGTCTTCAGTTACACTTTCAGGTGTAAACTTTTGTTCTTCTTCTTTAGGGATCTCAACATTGGGTTCAGTGAATCGTTCCACTGTGTTTGGTATTGGTTCGCCACCTTTACCAAATGATTTTACTTCTTTCATTCTTCTCTATCCTTGAGCAGGTCTCTAATTAAGAATTCCGTAAACGACAGACCTGATATTTCGCCTACGATTTTTTGATAACTTTCAAAATCTTGCACTCCGCCATTAGCGAGTGTTTCTGTTAATTGCTCTTTTCTTTCTGCAATTAACTTCCTTAACTTATCTACCATTTATACTATTTTTTCTTAGCTTTTCTTCTTGATTTAGCACCAGAACACTTCCATCTTTTTCTTGATAAGTTATTAGGAGTGTTCGGATCGTTTTGTTTCTTTTTCGATAGCCTCTTTTTAATACCTAAACTTCTAGCACAATAAGAGTCACCTTTGGATGTTCCTGGTCTAACTCTTCTTTTACCATCTTTGGCTTTTCCTGCTTGTCCGTAACTAACCTTTTTACCAGACTTAGTTACTTTGACTTTTGCTTTACCTCTTCGTGGTGTTGCCATTGTAATGTATTATAACTATTTTATCTTAGTTTAGTAGATTTTGTTTTAGTAGCTATACCGTTGCCTTTACACATGACTTCTCCGCCATGGTTCATCATTTTAAAATCAACTCCAGATATTTTGCCGTCTTTGTTTTTATCTAATTTAGTTTGACCACCAATTAGTCCGCCATCTTTTTTACCTTGTGCTGCTTTTATTTGAGCTTCGGTAGGTGCACCTTTCTCACCTTTTTTACGCATACGTTCACCTGAGCCCTTTTTTATACGCTCACGTTTAGCATGGATGTTAGCCCATAGTCCTGGTTTCTTAGCCATGGTTACTCCTTTCCACTAGGAGAAATATTGTAACTTAAACCTTTAGTAGCTGCTCCGCCACCTCTAGCTTTACCTTTGCCTTCACCGAAAACTTTCTTATTCAAGATAGCTCCCATAGTGACTGGCTTTGATAAGTCTATTCTTTTAGGTTCTTTTACTGTGTATTTCTTAAACATCTTAACCTCGCTTTTTAGCTTTTCCGCCTTTGGTCATTTTTTTGACACTTTTTTTAGGCTTCATTTTTTTGATAGTTTTTCTACCTCTATTCATTCCTGGCATGATTATACTCCTCTGTTTTGAGTGTCAGAACTTCTGACATCTTTTAATAATTCTGTATATGATTTACGAATATTGTCTTTTTCTTTCATTATAGCTTCTTCTCTGTCTTGAGCTATTTTCATTTCTGCTATGGCTTCTGTAGATTCTATTTTAGCTAAATCTACCTGACTTCGTAAAGCATCACTTTGTGCTTTTTGTGCTATTTCTTGTTCTTTTAGTTGTACGATAGGATCAATTTGTGCGTTAGCTTGTGCTTGAGCCATAGCTTGTGCCTGACCTGTCACCACTTGTGTTGCTTGAGCTGCGAGTAGTGCTAACTCATTCATAACTTGTGGTGGTATTTCTGCACCAAGTTCTGGTAACTGTTGACCTAGTACTTGTTCTATTTGTTGTTTGTATAGCATTGCCTGATGCTCTTGTATGTTGGCACTTATTGCTAATTGTGCTTGCTGATTCTGAGCCATCATTGGGTTTTGTAAGAATGAGCTGTGTGCTGAGATATAGGCATCATGGTTCTGGAACTCAAAAGCTTTGATAGGTTGACCTGTCATTGCTGCTTGTTGTTCACTTACTGGATCACGTGGGGGTATTTGAGCTGCAGGTGGTAATATAGCATCTATATTTTTAACCTCTAAAGCTTCATACATACGTTTATAGGCTTCTCGTAAATCATGTATTTGTGGTGCTGCCTGTGCCATTTGTAATTCTTGTTGAGCTAACATTACCCTTTGAGCCATACTAAATATGTTAGGATCGCTTACTGGTATAATATCTACTCTGTCATCAAAGTCTGTAGCTTTAATTTCTCTACTTGCACCTGGAACATCATAAGGATACACAGGTGGTAAGCTTTTACTAAAGATACTAGCTAATAACCTTAACTCTTTTTTCTTAGCAAAGTGTAAACGGGTATGAATAGCACTCATAACCTT
>WLWH01000188.1_pt1 | contig 54717 bp, 73 predicted proteins | sample 6712741 | NCBI WGS metagenome assembly WLWH01 (sample SAMN12718694, study PRJNA515312) | sponge metagenome | isolation source: marine sponge | host: Mycale hentscheli | place: New Zealand: South Island, Marlborough, Capsize Point | collected 2003-05-01 | reverse complement strand
CGAATACATATTAAATGTATCAGATACTCAAGGCGTAATGAATGCCTTGAAAAAAGCAGGGATAACAGACTATAGTATTAATGAAGACACAGGGGAAGTAAGTTTTATAAATATATTTGACTTTGATAACCCAACTCTTCAAGATAAAATAGGTATCTTTGTACAGGAATTAGAAGCTAATAATATTACTTATGAAAAACAAAACTACCGAGCAGTCAACTCCGTCTATGTCGACCAGGGAAAAAGGAAAGAAATTCTTGGAAGAGCTGCGAGCCAAAGGTCCGCTGACAGACAAACTGGGTCAGACGTTTATAACTCGCTCGTCCAAGCGATAGAGAACGATGCTAAGTTCGAGGGAATAACTACTGAAGAATACTTCCCAGGATTTAAAGAACTACAAGCCAGCTCAACCGCAGCGGCACAAGAGGTGGCAGACTTAGAGTCCACCCTAGGTGATACAGATTCAAAAGTAGATTTTAAGTTAAAAGAAGAGACTACTGAAGAGGGATTTGCAGATACAAAAGAAATTGTTGAAGCAATGTCTAAGGTAGAAGAAGGAGCTATAATTGAAAGTCCTACTAAAATTAAAGAGACCTCACCTGCAGCGCCTAAAGTTGATATAGAAGAATTAAACAGCAGGACAGACAAACCTCTGCCAGTAGTGGATTATGAAGTTATTGATGGCGTCCCAACTATGTTTAGTATATCAGACCAGCTAACAACTGGTGATACTGTCAATCCATATACAGGAAATGTTATTACAAATCTAAAAGGAGGATTTGGATTTAATGGAATAAATGGCCATGAGAATCTTGCATGGGCAAGCATAGACAATAACACTGTAAAGGGTCAGATTTCTACAGCACTTAAAATATATAATAACAATAAAGAACTTTATAAGAATTGGTGGGCAGCTAATCCTGAGTATAACGGATTAGTTCCTATGTCAATTGTTAAGATGGAGTCAAACTCTATCCTTAGTAATGAAGCTGTTGTTCGTGTTATGGCGGATAATATAGCATCGTTCCCTAAGGATAAAAGAGTTAAAGCTCTAGAGGTTTTCAGACAGGTATTAGAAACAAGAAGAGGTAAGCTAGACCAGGCTGTAAAAACAGGAGTGGGATTATCTGGTAAGCCTGTTAAAGAAGGTACTATTAAGCAATACAAAGAGGAATTAGAAGCAATAAAAGATGTCCAGAAAATGGACAAACAAATAAAAGCAAAAACAATTGACACCTTATTAACCTCTAAAGCTTTAGTAAAGTTGAAAGCCATTACATCTGTTAATGTAATAACAGGTAATTTAGGATACGGAACAACTAATAGCCCAAACAGAAACCCTGTAAAACCAGGGACTTATGGGAAAAACCTTGTTGCTAAAGCTTTACTTGGAGACAATGCATCTTTAGAAGAAAGAAGCAAGCTGCATCTAGGAGCGATAACAGACGTTATTACAGAACCTCAGCTTAAAAAAACTCCTGCTCGCTCAGTATTTTTGATAACAGGTATTGATGTTTTAAATCCAGGTATTGAAAGAACTGTTCACCCTAACTATCCTGTTGGGCCTAGGGGAAAAATAATAGGTGTTATAGAACAGCCAAAGTCTATGCTTGAATTATTTCCATCGGCATATAACAATGCTGTTCTTGGAAAAGCTAAAGAAGATGCAGGCTTAAATAGAAAAAGGTCTGACAAGTTAAGACTATCAGAGACTATACCTGTTGGGATGGGTCTTGTTAACAAAGAGTATCAAGGAACTATTGTAGGTGTAAATGAAGAAGGTAGATTTTTAGATTTCATTAATAGAAGTTTTCCTTTTGTTAATATTTCCACAGACCAGCAGACTATGAATCAGCTTTTAGAAAGTCCTGACGTAACAGCATACCTTAAAGGTGATACTGTTGTTTATGGAATGACTAAAGACGGAAATATATTTATAAATGAGGATGTTCATGATTCAAAATCTGAGCTGTACAACACCGCTATCCACGAGATGGGACATGTATGGGTTAAGCACCTATCATTAACTCCTAAAGGAAAGAAGATATATAAACGTGGTGCAGAGCTTGTACAAAAAACTGAGCTTTACCAAAGACTACTCAAGCGTTTTGATGGAGACATAGATAAGGCTACTGAAGAAGCTATGGCAACACTCATTGGTAACAGGGGGGAGAGTGTAGTGGATGCAAGTTTACAACAGCAGATTAAGGATTGGATTAGTGCAGTATGGGAATATGTTAGAGAACAATTTAAACTATCTAAAGACCTAACAACAAAAGAAATTCAGGAACTAACAATGGATGAGTTTCTAGGTACTGCATTGGCAGATATATTTAGTGGTAAGCCTGTGTCGCTCAGCGAAGCTCAATTAAAAACATTTTCATCCGAGCTCAAGGAAGCGATGTTTAAATCTGACCAGTCCATTGGTTCTATAATAGAGATGGGTAGAAAGAATGGATTCTCAGATGCATCTATCAAAGAGGTTCTTAAAGGAAGAGGATTTAAAGTTGCAGACATAACTACGGCAATGGAAGTTAAGGTCGATGCGTTTACTCAGCTACCGGAAGCGTTTGGTAGAGTTGAGGGTGGCATCAACGAGGGTATGAAGTTATTTAAAGAAGTGAGAGATAGCTTATCTAAGTTTGTAACACCAGAAAAAACAATGGCCGAAGTACGACAGAAAGCTATGGATTTAATTAAAGCTAATCCTTTATACAAAGCTCAGCCAGAACAAACTCAGATGGAGATTCTAGTGGACTTTGATAAGACTTTAAACACACGTTCTAATGTTGCAGTACAAAAAGAAATAGCTGCTGTTAAAAACAATATAAGACAGCGTAAGATTAATAGTCAGAACCTAAAAGCCGCACAGATACAGCTGAGAAACTATATAAGAAAGGCTTTACCAAAATCTAAGACATATACTCAAGCTCAAATAAACAAGCTTATATCACGTGTTACAAAGTCTACAGTGGACACATTCCAGGCAGACACTGAGTATGTAATGAAGATTGTAGACCAGCAGAAAACTAAGATGAAGAATGCTGCTATTAAAGATATGCTAAAACTGGTGAAAGCAAAAGCTATAACTGCATTTACTAAGTCCGGTAAGCGTAGAGCTAAAGGTTTAAGCAAGGAAGGTACAGCTTACTTCAAGGCTGTTAAGCAGATACTTACAGCTGATGTAGATGCCCTTAACAAAATACAAGAGGACCTACAAAATGAAAGCTCAGAGATTAATAATCTTATAGAGAAACAACAAGACGGACAGAAGTTAACTCAGATAGAACAGGCTAAAGTAAATCTTGCGTTAGCTATGGATACCTTTGGTGATGTATCTAACATGAGCCTTGAAGAGGTTCAGGATTTAATGCAACAGCTTAAAGATGTTAGAGCCGAATCAATCGCTACGTTTAAATCAAGAAGACAAGCAAGAGTAGAAGCAAACAAGAAAATGAAGGAGGAGGCTGATGCTCAGATTAAGGATACCAATCCTATGCTGTTTGATGCTGATGGAAATGTTTTAAACAGAAATGAGCGTAACGCCAGAAAGAATGAAATACTTTCTCATTTTAGAAACTTTGAAATAGGTAAAGCTTTTAGAGAACTAGGTGAAAGAATGTCATTTAGTACGGCTAAAGAGTATATCCAAAGCATGAAGCAAATGTTCCAGCATTTAGGAACATTAACTAATGTTCTAGACAGGGTAACGCAGGGTAAAAACTTTTTCACCAAGAATGTTTACGATGCTCTAAATAGAATGGATGACCTTAACAACGGAGGTTTATTTCAAACTCAAAAGAAACTTGATGATATAGCTAATACAATCCCTGGTATAACTAAAGGAGTAAAACAAATATATTCCAAACTTAATAGTGGTGTTCATGTTTTAAAATTAAAGCGTAGTGATACTGGTCGAGAGTATACAGACATGTTTAATGCAGATGAACTCATGCGTATATATGCGCTTAGCTTGAATGATGTTCAAAGACAGAAGCTTGAAGCTCAGGATATAACTCCTGAGATTATAGAGAACATTAAAAGTATCATAGGTCCAGAAGCTGTAGAGTTTACTGACAAAACTGTAGACTTCTTAAGCAATGAATACTATGAGAGTGTTAACGATGTATACTCATACGTTAATGATGTTAACTTAGGATATGTAAATAACTACTTCCCAACATCAACGATACAGAAAGAGACCACTAAGAAGATGATTACTGATGGTGATTTCAGTGGTGTGTTTAATGCAGAATCTGCTCCTGCTTTTAAGGAAAGGGTAGATATGAGGTCTGATGTAGACCTGCACTCAGGAGGATTCACAACTGTTCTTAAGAATCATGTTGATACAATGGAGAAATATAAAGCGTATGCTGTAGGTACACAGAGATTGAATGCTTTATTTAAGATTGACTCTGTCAATGTGTTGCTAGAAGAGATGGGTGTATCTGGGCCAATTAAAAACTCTGTTAACTTTGCTATTAATCCAGAGTCTGGAAAAGATGCAAGCTTAAATCCTAGTTTAATATCAAGATTACAAACTAAGTTTACAGGATTTGCTTTAGCTTTTAAAGCTATACAAATACTTAAGCAGGCTACTTCATTTGTTAATGCTTACTCTGATTATAGTTACTTCTCTGCCGATTCTAAAGTTCCTAGAGTGGTACAGGCTGCAGTTGATTTACCTATGTTTATGTTTGATGGAGCAAGAGTTGTTTTGTCGTTAGCTAAAGACTTGGTTGGAAAGAAAGGAGCTATAAGAGAAGCCATGGAGATGTCACCTACGTTTAGAAAAAGGGTTGAGCAAGGCCTTGAGGGTGATGTTGTTGGGTTAGAATCTGGTCGACAAACGTTTAAGAAGACTGCACTTACTGGAGGTAGACTTAAAAGAGCACAAGCTGCCTTTAAAACTGCAGCAGCTTCACCAACAATAATTGGTGATGTTTTAGGGGTTATGGGCTATATGATTAACTATAAGCGTAACATTGCAAATGGAATGAGTAAGGCAGAAGCTGTTAAAGCTTTTAATGATTACAATGCTACACAGCAATCAAGAAGAGGAACAGATAAGATTCCAATACAAAGAAATAATAATGTTTTTGTTCGTGGATTTACCATGTTTGGAAGTACATTATTTCTGCAGATGAACAAGGTTATGCAGAGTACTACTAACATTACTAGAGATATTTCACAGAAGAAAAGACCTCGTTCAAAAGACACTAGAGATTTAGCTTTGAACTTAGCTGTAGCTAACGTGCTATTTGCAACTGCAGCTAACATAGCTAAGTTTATTAAGGGAGATGATGAGGACAGGGAAACAGCTATGAAAAGTATCGCTGAAGCAATGATGGGCTTAAATCTTATATACCAGATTCCCTATTTAGGTTCTACTGTAAAAGATTTAGATATATCAGGGCAAGTAATAGCTGGTGTAAAAGGAGAAGAATATAAGAAAGGTAGGATATACAAGAGTGATGTTGTAAACCCTTTTGCTTCTGTGTTACAAAAATACAAAAAGCTCACAAAAGAAGATGAGAATAAAGTAGGTGCTGTAGTAAGGACATTAACTGAGATTACAATAGGCGCACAGATTGACCCATTTATTGGGTTATATAATTACTTTGCAGGTGAAGAAGAGGATGTAGACCCAGCAATGTATGATATTATAGGTATCTCTCCATCTTACCGACCTAAAAACGAGGGTAGTAAAGTTAAATCAATGAGTAAGTCAGATATGAAAAAGTTGATGCCTGACGTTTACAACGATTTATATGGAACAGGTGGTAGCTTAGCTCCTTTAGAACAATTAAAGAAAGACGAGAGAAAAAGAAAGCGTGACCTCCAGAAAGAGATAGACGCAGCCATGGGTCTTGATTAATAATACCTAGCGTACTTAAAAGTTTTTTGCTTTGGGTACTGCACAACTAGCTCTGAGTTAAGTTCTGTAGTGCCCATCCAAGATACAGTTCCGTATATTTCTTTTACCTTGCCATACATAATACCATCTTCACAGGCCCAGATTATAACTGGATTCAATCGTTTTAATGTAAGCTGAGATAGTTTGTTTAATGATACTGCTAATGGATAGCAGTCAGTCACCTTTTTCTTTGTAGGTATTACCAATACGAAGGCTATAAGATTATTTTCTTTATCGTATACCCTGAAGTCTACATCATCAGGACTAAGCTTTTTATAGCTGCCACTAAACCTTTCGGTAAATTTATTTATTGCCTTTACCTTTTCGGTCATTACAATTCCATGAGTCTATTTATAGCTGTGTGTCCACCAATCACAACTCCACACCCTATCGCTTGTTTCTTGAAGTTCTTTGCGTATGCGGCCGCATAAGCTGAGCTATCTACGCCACACCCTACCTGCATCCCAAACACCTTAAAATTACGGCCAACTGACCACTCAGTATAAGCCTGTGTGTGTATGTGTCCCTGCACTGTGGACATCATGTCATTCTTTGATTTAGTTCTAGCTGTCCCACCTTCTCCATGTACGTACTGTACTCCATCATACACAACTCTATCAACCCAATTCCAGTTAGTTCCAAGAACTTCGTTGTAGGATTTAACCCAGCGTTTAGGTATCTGAGAATCAAAAGCTTTGCGCATTATTATTCTGTCATGGTTTCCTATACACACATCAGCAACAGGAAACTCTTCAACCCACTTCTGTACTTCTTGTATAGCATAGTCCAGCTCATCTCCACCACCCATTCCGTCAGGGTCTGTAGTATGAAAAGAACTGTAGTGATTGTCAATTATATCACCAATAAATATTACTTGGTTGCAGTTGTATTTAGCGTAGGTATCCTTACAGAAATCAAAGTATTCTGGAAGTTCAAAGGGAGCATGTATATCTCCAATTACCAGAATTCTTTTTTCTTTTTGAGTCAGGTTATCAAATGCTGCCTTTCTGTTGCCACTTAGTCGTGGTCTAAAATCTTTTCTATAAGTCATCATCCATTGAGTCTATCATTGATTTCAATTGTAGTATTAATTTCTTAGTGATTTCTTTACACTCGATGTAGTCGTGGTCTATTAAGGACTCGTATATCTCATCACAAGAGTCGTGAAGTTCGTTAGCTATTGCGTTAACATGTTTAATTCTTTCGTTCTCTAATGATGTTAAATGTTCCATTAATCCTTATCCATTGCGACCAATAGGGGTTCGCCCATTTTTTGGTTTATATTTTTGATTGCTCTATATATTCTTCTGGAGTTTTTTTTAACCTCAAGCCTTTCTGCTTTTGTTGAATCAGTGCCTAGGTTTGTATACATATTACAATCAATTCGTAAGAGCTCATCAATTTTTTTTCTTTCACTCCAAGATTTAAACTCTTTTATCTTTTCTATGTCGTTAATTTTATATTCCATTTAAGTATGTATTTAATTTTTTAGTAACCTCATAAACATTCTTTGGTCTCACCCTTTCATTTATTAATTTATATAGCTCAGGGTATGTCTCGTTTTGTTTTTTGTACGTTTCATGTTCTAAATTTAAACGACTTAGTTCCAAAGCTAATAAATTTTTTTGATTTTCCAAAGAAAAAACTAAATTTCTACACGCTTCTAGGTCTAAAGCGTTAGCAACATGGTCTGTTTCATTGTAAATTCTACAACACAATAGGTACATATCCCATAATCTTTCATCTGGTTTGATAAAATATTTAAAGTTTTTATTGTAGTGAAGTATAGTTGCGTGATTTTTATTTAAGCTCTTGGCTATCTTAGATAAAGTCATAAATTCAGAGTCTCTAAGTATGCGAGAGTATACCATTCTAGCCTCAACCACTTCTCTCTTTCTGGTTTTCTCCATAACATCAACCTCAAAAACCTGATTGACAATGTCTTTTAATCTATCTTCTGTGTATTTCATATTAGTATTTGATTTAATAAATGATAATCTAGATACGTATCGCTGTCGATAATGTCTAGGTCTATATAAATTGTATTTTCCCCTTTTTGTTTCACATATTCTACTGCAAAAAAAACAGGTGGGTCAACCTGTCTAACGACACCACCATATACAGTGGACCATTCGTTTGTCTCTGGTAAATATTCAGCGTTCCAATCTATTTGACTAGCTATTTGCATTCCAACTCTAGATGGTAAGTCTCTTAGTATGCTGATAAAATAATCGTCAACCTCATACTCAACCTCACCCTCTAAAAATCTCAGTCTTAACCCCATGCTTTTTTAATTCTTTTAACCTATACTCCTGAAGGGCTGATACCTTTCCATCAGGTTTTTTAACTTCACTAAAGAGAACATCGCAGTCTGGAGGGATGGCTATTAAGTCTGGGATTCCATTCTTATTTGTCTTTATTAATTTGATTACATAATAACCCTCGGCCTCAAGCTGTTGAATTCTTTTCTTCTGTATCTGCTGCTCAGTCATCTATCACAAAGTTACAAATTTAAAAACTTCTAAAGTTACATAATTGTTTTGGCACGTGATACGCTATATCAATTCCATATCTTTTATTTGTATCCACCTGGATACAAACCTGGTACTGCTTATGAAATATATAATCGCTTCTACAGAATAAAAAATTATTTATATCGTTTGATACAAGAAAATACCAGAACATATTTGACTTAGAATATTTTTCTTTTCTTCCAAGAAATGATACTGTACTATATGGGTAATCTTTTTCTGAGGTCCAATTTAATTTAGTCCTAACCTCAACCTCTATTCTGTATTCAATATTATCTTTATATGCAATTATGTCTATATCATAATCCTCCTCTTTATCAGGAACGCTAAAGCCCTTTTCAATTAAATAATTACAAACCTTCTTAATAGATATGTCGTTATATTTATCGTAGTCATCTTGCCTGAATTTACCAGCTTTTGTCCTCATCAAATGTTAATTTAAGCTTAGTAAATCTTTTTTAAAGTGACGTAAGGTGTAGTCTTTCTTTTTAGTAACAGCTTTGTATATCTGTTTTTCTATACCACCTTTAGCAAACACCCAGTACACATCTGACTCCAATCTATCTTTGGTTGTCATCCTGTCTCTTGACTGCCAGTAACTGGTAGCAGAGAAGTCTATGTTGTAATACACAAGGGCTTCAGCCTTACGTAAGCTTATGCCTTCACGACCTGACACAATCTGGAGTGCTATGGTTTTATTGGTGCTGTTGAACTCATCTAGTTCTGTGCACAAGTCATCTCCATATACCTCTTTTAACGCCTTGAGTTCCTGTTTAAATTTGTAGAAGATTCCAATCTTCATGCCATTAAAACTCTTGCGTATAAACTCAGCTTTGCTTAGGTCTAGTATAGTGGAGTTGCCTGACTCAAACTTCACAGTTCCAGAATACATTTGATGAAGTTTCATCATAAGTTTTACTGGAGTATCAGCTAATATCACCTCTTCATTTCCCTCCACCACCAAATCTTTCTGTAGCTTTTTAGTTAACTGATAAGTTAACTTACTCATCTTACACTCTAGCACATGCTCCCTTGTATCAACCTTGAACCCTGCTTCCTTCTGTGTGTAAGCTATAGTGTATGGCTTCATCTTTTCAATAATAGAATCACGTCCTCTACTATAGTCCCTTATGTACATGCTGTTTATCTTTCGCTCTCTAACATCAACGTAGTCGTGGCAGAACTTATAGAAGCTTTGGTATTGACGGAAAGGATTATTCGGAATACCGAACACCTGGTGGTACATTTGACTGTACGACTCAGGCGTTGGCGTTCCTGACAACAAACAGACATCACAATCTGTTTTCTTTATAATACTTTTAACGTCTCTAGCTCTCTTGTTTGGCTTAGGAAATGCTCCCATTCCATGAGCTTCGTCTAAGATAATACAATCCCACTTAATATTAGGGAGTTTATGCATGCTTTCATAATTAATTACAAACAAAATAAATGAAGTTGGACACATCATTTCATTGTCTTTAACTATAGAGCTAATGGCTTTCTTCTTAGTTAGAAACAACACGTTTTCGTATCCCATTCTCTCTGCTATCCCTAAGCTTGTAAGTGTTTTACCGGTTCTAACTTCCATTGCTAGATAAACAAAGCCTTTTTTCTTAATTATTTCTACTCCTGTATCAATAATTCTTTTTTGATAATCTCTAAATTGAATTGCCATCTATATATTTTTTTATTTCCGAACACTTCTCATAGTCTTCAATCGTTTCAAAATATTCCAGTAACCCATCCATCTCTTCTCTGGTTGGCTTGCCCTTAGGATTGTGTGCAAACCAGCCTGTTTCCCCTCCCAACAAATCCAATGCTTTTTTATCACGTATAATAACAGCATAAGAATTTATAAATGCTATGTGTATTTCGTTTTCGTTCATTATAGCAGTGATGTTTGTGGGTTAACCTCGTCTTCTCTCTTGAGTCTTATCCATCTCCCAGAAGCATCCCTACCTTTTTCAGGTTGAACTCCTGTTTTATACACAGCATAAGCAGCTAGCCACTTATTAAATCTAACCTGTGATATAGATAACCTAGATTTAGGGCCATAATCTGGATACTCAATAATAAAATCTAAATATAAATTATTGGTGTGTATCCTTGAGTTCACTGGTATAGATGCTCCAGCATCAGTACCCTCGATAAGCCCAAGCCACTCTATAAAATCGTAAGATGACTCAGCAGATAGCTGTCTGATTTTAAGATTAACAAACTTACTTTTAACTAAACCAGTGTCAAGGTATCCCTGCATACAACCAACCATGTAGTTGTCAAACTTACACCAGTGTTCATCGTTCCAGTCACCGAACATTAGTTTACCGAACTCATCTAATGGTGTAAAGTTTTTGTTATAGAACTGGTGTAGTTCTAACTCCCACTTTCTTCGTGCAAAAGAATTACCTGCTCCTTTGATAGCGTAGTTAGTGGTGATAGAAATCTTAGGAGACTTACTAAAAGGAATCTTAATGGCATCCTTATTTTTTTTCTCTAAGGTCAACCCCTCAGTAACTACACTAAACAATCTTTCAAAGTCAAAGTTTTTCTTGACATCATCAAAGACCAGTATCTGCGTGTCTGCTGATACTAACTGATAAGCAAATGACCTTTCAAATGTAAATGATTTACCATCAATCGTTACCACTTTCTTCATGTGCTGTAACGCATTCATAAACAAACCTTTACCTGTGCCACCCTCTGGGTTGTCAGATATAACCTCATCATTAAGTATTACTGCAGGGCAGTAGCTTAGGTTTTTATATCCATGCATTAAGAATCCTATAGTAGACTCCATAGATTTAATTCTGTCTGGCTCATTACCACAAATGTTATGAATGAACTTGGTGTAATCACAGCCATCAATAGAACACTTATTGAAGGCTCTGTCTATCACGTGGTCTTTCCAAACAAAACCATTTAGGTCTATGTAATCTATAACCTCTACTTTATCTTTAGTTACCTTGATAGCACAGTTGTTATAGTAAAGGTATGAGGTGCTTTTATTGTCCTCAACAAAGTAGATGTCAATAGTAGATAGAAGTGTCAGGAAATCCTCTCTAAAGTACCTTACTTGGTCTGCAAAGTGGTTGTATATAGATGCATCATCCAGTTCAATTACGCTATTCAAAACAAAATCTTTAATTTGTTTCTCATCTGTGTGGTCTACAAGATTGTTAGTCACCTTAACAAACACATAGTTTTTACTACCCTCTGGACAATACTTATAGAATCCGTTGTCCTCAAGGAATTGTTTGAATAGAATATGTACAATCTTAATTACTCCCTTATCAGACTTTGTCCAGAATTGTTTCTGTTGATTCTCTTCCTCAACTCTATTAAGTACTGCCTCAATTACATTTGCTTCTACATGGCTGTCTTCTAGCTGTGACTTAATTTCTTTTTTTGATGTGCCTCGCCTAAGCTTCACTCGTATATTGTTAACCCTCTCTTCATCTTCATAATACTTTGTACCAAAGTTTTGAGTCTGAGCATAGGCTGAGTTTATAGTCTGATTTATTTCATTCTCAGAAAAGTCAGCTGTCCTGTAGTTCTGCAGCACATATCCTGCAAGAGATTTATTAACACCGAAGTCATTAAATGCTGATGCTAATACATAGCAGTTGTTATTACGCTGACCCTCAACCATAGGGTATTTTTTATTCCACCACTTCACAAGTATCTCTACAATCTTATTCTCGTCTGTGATTGGTATGGTTGGAACATCTAATCTAGTGTTTACTTCAGTGTATTCCTTTTCTTTAATCTCTTCCCATACACTTGAGTTCTTGTTTACATAAATTAATGGGTCGTATGACTCGTAGCATACCCTTGATATATTTTTACACGTTGTGTCAAAGTGTGGGTTATTAAAGTGTATCTCTAAGCTATTGAAATAGTTTACATGATTATCCACATCTTGTGGTATCTTTACAAGAGCTTTAAGTCCCTTTCCGGATGGAGATATGAACACAGAAAAGACATAGTTGCTCTTAGTTAGCTTCTCTTTGTCTGTTAATAACTCCTTGTTGCTTTCGTATCCATCAAAATCTAAACAGATATAACCTGAGTGCTCTATTATCGAAGCATCGTTCCTTTTGTTAAATGTTCCTGAGAAACAAATAGCCGGTAGGTTTTTCTTTAGCTCATTCCTTTGAGACTTATCTTTCTCTGTTCGTATTCTTTTTACCAAGTCCTTGGTAGCACCTCCCTTTATTCTCTCAAGAATAAAATCTACACTCCTAAAGAAAGGAGTTGAGGTCTCTTTAATGTTCTGAAAAATTGTGATTTCTTTTGCTGTCATGCTGTGTTTGATTTATTTGTGTCGACTTTGTGTCGACTTTGTGTTACCTAACTGACTGATTATCAGTAGTTGTGTTGAGAATGTTAACTTTTAAGCTACATATAGGAAGTAAATATAAATAAATATATTAAACTAATAGTCCTATATATTAAAAAAACTCAACACTAATCTTATCATGGTGCGTGCTACCATGAAGGAAATGATTCCTATGATTAGCCACACTATTATATTTTCTATTTTTTTCATGGTATAAAAAAGGGGTGCTGTTACACACCCCATATTTAATTAGAATGGCACATCTGCCTCTTGCACTGGTGCTTGGTTGGGAGCAGTGTCTACTCCATTGCCATTATTGTTACGTGCCTTTGGCTCAAAGTTATCAACAAACATGTAAGGGTTACCTGCTTGACTTTCTTTGATGCCTAAATTTACCCAACCATTTTTTTGGTTAGCTTTTAGAAACATAACAGCATCATCTACTTTGATACTCATACTTCCCAATACAAAATCTTTTTGATTAGGATGCTTCTTTCTGAACTTGAATCCGTCTGCGAATACAATTTCATCGTTGGTGTTTGAATTACTCATAATTATTAATATTAATAGTTCGTTCCAATGTTTCCATAGTGCTTAAGATGATTTCATCTTTTGCATCACGTGTGCTGCAGTCCATCGGAACTTCAAACCACATCACACGCCTTCCCACTTGATAACCAAGCAGGTTTTCTATAAACTTTTTAAACCTCTTCATAAAAATAGAATTGGTTTATATCTTCAGAAGGATTGTCACCATAGAACTTTCTGTATTGCTCTACAGCTTTAATAACTTTCTCTTCCCCTCTTGCTAGACTTTCATCACTGACTGGATACATTCCCATCATGCGTGATGTCTTATCAATCACCAGAAATACCAGAGGCTTATTGAATAGCTGTTGATATATGTACGCTTGACTATCATAGTTGTAATCTCGTACACTCCACCTAAACTTTTCAATAGAACTAGATGTCTTGATATCAATCAAGTGTTCGCTACCGACAATGTCGGCCTTACCTTTCCACATCTCGCCATGTATTTCTTTTACCATAGGGACTTCATACTGCACCCCTTCTTCTTGAATCAGTGCTCTGAAATCATCTACGTTCAGCATGCTTTCAACTAAGTTTTCTAGCATTAACTTTTCCTTTGTAAGCAAACCCATGGTGATGTTGTTCTCCTCGAGGAAGCTATCATACGCTTTGCCTCTCCTAGTAGCTAGGTCAATATGAGGTGTGGCTGCTGCTTTTTCTGGCTCAAGTATTAACTGGTGGAAGTATCTTCCAACCAGAAAGTTCTTGTTATCCTCTTGCTTCTTATTGAAGTTCTTAGGATTTTTTAAGAGGTCACCTATATTGGAGTTAGAAAGATAATTCTTTCCAACCCCATCATAGTATTCTCTATCGTCTTGAAGTAGTTTAATGATGTCTTTCATATCTATATTGATTTAGCTATTTCTTTTTTAACATCATTAGTCATTTCATACTTGGTCTTTAGCTCTTCGCCTATAACCTTAAGGCCTTTGCTTTTGTTAGCTATAACATACTTAAGAACCTTGTCCCAGTTGTCATCACCAATATTTAATTCTATGGTGTTCTGTCTTTTTGGCATAGGTTTCTTTGCTACAGGTTTCTTTGCCACTGGCTTTGATTCTCCATTAGGTAAGTCCTCACCTGCATACACATACAATCCTAGTCCATGTCTAGCGATTGCTTTAGTTAAGCTACGCTGTATGGTTTTGTTTACATCCACAGATGTAATCTTATCAAGCATAATTGAATTGTTTCTATAGTCCATAACCGGAAGGTATTCAATGTGCTCTTGCCCTTGAATTGTTACTCCAGTTTTTACCCATGCAGACTCACCATCTGTATGGTAGAACATTCCATTGATATCCTCATAGATTGTGTAGGCAGCCTTTGGATAGTTCTTCTTAACCTCTGCCCATGCCCACGCCCATGATAGATACGTTAGGTTATTCTTCTTTTCTACCTTGTCATTTACATTGATAGAGCTCAATGTCTCGAAAACTGATTTTTGATTACTCATAATTTAGTGATTTTAGTTTATCGTTTATTTTTTTATACATTTTTAGAATTCTTTCTCTGTGTGTCTTGAGATGTTGAATCTGCTTTGGATTTTGTTTGGTGTTCATCTCATCCTTAATCCTCTGCTCTATCCGATTTAATTTATCGTGATAGGTTTTAATGCAGAGTTTATAGACTCCATGTCTCCATCCTTTATCTACAAATTCCCACTCTGAATCATAACTTATATCCTTGTAGTAGTCACCACCCATCGCTGTGTTCTGTATCAATACGTTACCAGTATCGTTTTCTCTGGTAATTTTACAGCCATGTAGCATTCTGGACTCATATCCTACGCCATCTAGTATGGCAGCCTTGTCATCATTCAGTGCTTCCTCGAAGACACTACTTAAAGAGTTATACATTCCTTTATATTATTGATTATTTTTTGATAGTCAGAGTCGTACTTTACCCTACCTCTCACTTGTTTTATTCCATGTATGATTGTAGAATGACCTACTTTGTATCCGTTCTCTTCCATGTACTGCTGAATGTAACGTATACGCATAGGTCTTTCAGAGCAAAGGAAATATAGTAGCTGTCTAGCATCTACTATATCTCTACGCTTACTCTTAACAAACAAATCATCTGGATTTATTGAGTACGTATCGCTAACATGTGATACGTACCCACTAAAAATTGGATAATGCATTTAATTATATTTTTTAGATTCCTCTTGACCATACTTTATGGCCATAGCAAAGCCCTCGAATATATCATCGAGTGCTTGTGTTGTTCTCGTTAAAGATTTCTGGTGTTTAGTAACCTTTGACAGCCAAAGGTTGTACTGATAATCGGCATCAAGTCTGTCTGCCTCTTGCTCTTGTATATCTCCGAGCATCTCTTTAGTTCTTCCCATAATTTTAGTGTTTAATGAATTGCAAATATAATAAATGTTTATGAATTGTCCAAAACTTTTTTGTTTAATTCTTCCAAAGTCTCAGCAATTCTACCCTCTTCCAGTGGCTCATAGGCCAGGTAATAACCTGCAGGAAAAGTCTGTCCTGGAGTAACATGGTCAGATAACAAGACCATGTATTCTACTCCATCAACTTCAACAATATCTTCTGATATCTCTGGCAAATCCCATGAGAAAGAACTTATACATTCTCCGTTCTGGTACTCTTTTTCTTCACCAAATCCTTGCTCTTCTTCCCAGAGCCAGATAAAATCTGGTAATTTCTTGGTTAGTAAATCAAGAACATCAAAGTTGAAAGGTGACCACGCTGTAGTAAAATGTAAAGTCCCATGTACCTCATCATAATGGTTGTCATAGCAACCCCACTTAGTACCCCAGTTTCTATAGCACCAGTCGTACCAATTGTCGTAACCATACAAGTCTTTCAATCTGTTAGACTCTTCTTTTAATATTGTTTCTGGTATTCGCTGTGGACTTGTTGTTCCTTTCAAATCCTTAGGCATTGGCTTTACATATCCACATATTCCGTATTCGGTTTTGGATATTTCTTTTAATACTTTACGACCTTTGTCTGTCGTAGCTTTGATTGTGTGATAAACGTGATTAGGCATAATTATTTTTTTTAAGTGATTCAATTTCTTTTCTAGCATCTATTAGGTCTAGCTTTGTTTGGACTAATTCATCCTCATCTTTCGCTAACTGGATTTCAAGTGCACTTATCCTTGCTTCAAGGTAGTCCACTAAGTTTTCAAGTGCACTCATATCTCAGATAGTTTAGTTAAACGTTCCATTTTAACTTCATCTGAAAGCGTGTCCCAGTTGCTTGGTGGTTGCCAGTCTGGAACAGCATTACGCATTGTCGCAAACGCTATACGCTGTTTGTAAGCTACCTTGTCTGCCAAGGTGCTGTTTTCGTTGGTCATGTCTCCAAGGAGCATGAACATCTTCATTGCATCTATACTCATAATAAAATAAATTTAGTGGCTTTCGCCTGGTTTAGAGAGTAGGAAAACCCCTACCCTTTCGACTACTAAAGTCTCATCAGTAAACCTGCAAAAAATTAGTTCTTACTTTTATTGTATCGCCCACAGAGGTGGTCGCAGGATTACAAAAGCAATAGTTCTTGCTTATATACCCCTTGTCTGTCTTGTAATTAGAGGGGTTTACTACCAGGACTTTACACGTGGTAGTTTCAACCTTTGGCAGTTGAAAAATCAAATCTGGATTAATTTCTTTCATAATTTTAAACTTAATTTCGACAAATATAAAACTTAATTTGGACATATCCAAACATACTATGCATGCATAGTATATTTACTTCCAACCATTCTCTAATTTTACTTTCTGCCACCAGGTTAGCTGTTGGTATTCTAATTCTGTGTAGATATGCACTCTATTTTTCTGGTCCACGATTGCGTGTAGTCCAGATGGCAGAATTTTATGCTGTTTAACTTTCATAATAAATAATTTAATGATTAAGACAGCCATGCAAATAGGTTGCACAGCTGTTTCGGATACTGAATCCTCATCAGTTAATCTTAAGCGTACACGTGGCCAAACTCTTTTAGTTTTTCTTTGGCTTCGTAGTACATGCGTAGGTATTTTATACGCATCTGAAGATGTTCAATATCCTCTATATCAAAGGCATCTTCTACAGGACTTTCGTCCAGGTCTTCTTGATATCCCTGGATATCATAGTAATTCCAGTCGTAATTCTCATCGTCTGGATATCCGTTGTTGAGGTTGAAGTATTCCACTATCAACCTCTGTACTTTGTGGTTTAATTTACTCATAGTTTTAAATTGTTTCGTAAAGTTTGTATAAATTTCCTAAGATTTTATAACACTCTGGGTTATCTGCTTTGGCCAGTGCTTCACGCTTCATGTCGGCTGTCAGTCTTTTTATCCCATTGTTTTGCTTGTAGATATGAAGATAGGTTTTCTCTCTTTCTTCAATCAAATCACCTACTAACTTCTGCATGCAAGACCTAAACCTGTAGGACTCCCATGTTCTGTTGTAGTATCTCACTTTGGCTTCGCCAATAAAGTTTCCATTAGCATAGAGTTCAGACTTGTGTCCCCATGCTCGACTTGTGTCCCACCCACGACTCAAGATGTCATAAGTGATTCCGTTGATTTCTCTGGTGTGTTTCATAATAATAAATTTTAAGATTAAGACGCACCGAAGTGCGTTTCGTCCTGTAAGGACTCGTCAGTTAATCTCTTGTTGGGTAAATGTCTTCCCACCCATCTACTGAGTTTGGGTAAGCGTACTGCTTTGGCTCTTTGTATGGCTCTTGTTCGTATGGCTCTACCCAGAAATCTTGACCAAACATTTCTCCCCATCTTTCGATGCATTCCTTTGCCTCTTGCTGTGCTTCTTCTGGTGTTTCAAACCCATCTTCCTGTGTTACATTGAGACCAAACTCGTCCATCGTTACTACTTTGTACATTGTTTTCATAATAATAGTTTTTAATAAGCCGATACTGGTAGGCCTTGGTTAAAATTATAATCTACTTCCAGAAGTTCAGCAAACATCTGGCTTAGTTCTAAAGCTACATTTGTTAGCTCTGGATTGCCTTGCCAGTTGTGTATGGTGCAGTCGTTCTGGATGCTACCAAGCATCCCACCACCAAGGTAGTTGCAATAGGTTGTCATCTTCTGGTCATCATAGCCAAACGGAGTTAAGCTAATCTCAATCCCACCACCACGTGATGAGATTCTTTCTCTCAAAATTTCAAATTGTCTCATAATAAATAATTTAATGATTAAGACCACCGGTTAAGGTGGTTTCGACTATTGAAGTCTCATCAGTTAATCTTCTATGTCCTCAAGAATTTCATCTATCGCATATTCAATCCACTCGTAATCAAGGTCATCAACGTATATGACATACTCTTCATCAGTCTCATGTTCATTGTCTCTTATAACCTCTTCCAGTCGTTCAGATAGGTCGCTGTCATAGTAGAAAACATCATCCTCAATATTCAATTGTGAGTCTGGCTCATGTGCAATGAATACTTCGTATCCGTCAGCAGTGCTCTGACTATAGATTGCATAGTCTGGTCTGTTGTAGTCATCAGTTAGTTTAAAATTGAAATGTTCTTGTACTTTTTCTAATTTACTCTCGTAATTCATAATTTATAGTTTTAAGATTAAGACGGCCTGTGGCCGTTTCGGTCTATCAGACCTCATCAGTTAATCTATGTGTTGTTCAAGTGCATCAAGCACATCATACATCATGTGTCTTTGTGTAGCATCATGAATTACATTCTTCTCGATTAGCTTGTACATAAGAAGTCCTACGTCCTTAGCACTCAAGCTATCGACTTTATCTGACCACTCAAGGATGGAAAATTCAACCGATGAAGTCAGTTGTTCAATTTCTAGTTCTGTCATAATTTTAGTTTTTAAATATTCCAATTGTTTTGTACCCTCTGGACTCCATAAAGCCTATGTAGTTGTTGAGGTGTTGTTCGTCATTAAATTGTTTTGTTATAGTCTTGTACGTCTTGTACCAATGACTTTTCATAGATAGTGTTCGTGTTATCATAATAATAGTTTTTAAGATTAAGACTGCCTTTCGGCAGTTTCGTCCTATGAGGACTCATCAGTTAATCTTCTTGGTGTTCGGTTTCCATGTAGAATTCTGCATGCTCATGGCAGTCACCACACAGGGAGTCACTCAACCACGAAGGTGATGCTCCACAACAGTTGCTGTATTTACTCATAATTTATAATTTTTTAATTTGTTTTAATATTTCATTTGAAACGTACATACCATTAGTATGGCCTATTTCATCTTTCAGCCTTAGTATTATTTTTTCAACTTTGTTTAGTATTGCTTTTTTTGTGTAACTATCCATATTTTAGTTTTTAATTGGTTTTTCGTACTCGGTATAACTTATCATGTCATGATTAAACTTATCAAAGTTATTTAATGCCCAGATATGGGCATTTTTATAGGTTTTAAAATACTTTCTTTCAGTCTTAAACCCATTGTCCTTGTTCATAAAATCTATGTAAACCTCGTTTATCATAGCTCTATCTCTAAGTTCTCAAGGCCTTTCAGTAATGCCTTTCTGTTCTTATAATCTGCTCTGTTCCATGCAGTTGCAAAGTCACCTCTTGCCACAGCTGACATAAACCCACCGGTCATGGCCAGAAGGGCTCGTTTCTTTGCTAGGTCATTGTCTTCGTCCAGAAGACCAGTTGCAGTGCCCACACATGAGCCATTCTCTGAGTAGTTGGCAATTGCTACCAACATCGTGTAGTTCTTGTAGCTTACTCCTTCTGGAAGGTATCCAGTGGAAAAACCACTTTTCAATTCAATTTTTGTTTCCATGTTATAATTTTTAAGATTAAGACACCTGAGCAATCAGGTGTTTCGTCCTTTCAGGACTCATCAGTTAACCTAGGTTTTTATTCTTTTTGTAATCCTCATACTGCTGTACCTCGTCATCAATCCAACTTTCTGGGACTCCTACGACATCAACACCTTCGTAAGTAAGACACCAGAGATTTGCGTCCTCATCTTCCAGATTATCATAGCTGTTATATACAAAACCTTTCTGCACTAAGCTACCCAATATTCCAGCTCTGCTACGAGTTCCTACATTTTCTTGAGTAAAATCTGAGTGACCTGGCTCGTTTTGTTCTAATCTAATTTCTTTTAATAATTTTAATTCTTTTGCTGTAATTTTCATAATAATAATTTTTAAGATTAAGACTACCTCGAAAGGTAGTTTCGTCCTGTAAGGACTCATCAGTTAACCTAGTAAACCAAAACTACTCGGTGCTCCATTGATGATAAGGTCAGCGACCAACATCGGAAGTGATACACAGAACAGACTGAACAGCATGCCACATAGAGCAAAGCCGAATTTTTCAGATACAGATTGAGAGTTTTTGAATTCGTTGATAATAGTTTTCATAATAATAGTTTTTGTGGCTTTCGCCTGATTAAGAAACCTGCAAGAGTCTCAGGGAGCTTTACTATGCGTAATCTCTTAGGCTTTTTGTTCGTCTCTCCTGCAGGTGTTTCGGATAATAAATCCTCATCAGTTAATCTGTGGTTTTATTGAGTAAATTTCTAATACTTCATATCCCTGGTCTTCAAGGATTTCTTTAATTTCGACTTCATCATCTGTTGGTAGGTCATACATATTCATAGAATACGCACCACCTACAGCAGTGAACATGCATTGATAATACTTCATAGCTCTTAGTTTTCAATTGTGAATTCGTAACCTGTTCTCATCGATAGCATAAACTTGCCACCAACTTTTAAGATGTTGCCCTGGGAGTCATATTCGGTATACGACTGGACGTATGGTCTTCCGTACTGGTCAAATTTAATTTCTGTTACTTGGTCTTGATTGTAGTGATACAATGATAATGTTTCTGTAGTACTCATAATAATAGTTTTTAAGATTAAGACGCTTCACAGCGTTTCGACCTATCAGGTCTCGTCAGTTAATCTAGGCATCATAAACACAGCCAACTGCTGAGTTCTGCCACTCGAAGTACAGCCCATGCTTCTCCAGTGTTTTCTGTAGCTTCTCGCTGCCCCAGTACATTTCAGTATCGTAGTAATCTACCCACTGCTCTGCATCGTGCTCCTCTGCTTTTATCCAGAAGTACCCTCTGTAATCTTCGTATCCTCTCTTGTTCTGATACCAGATATCTACCGGACAGCCCATCTTCTTTAGTTCGATAAACGCCCTGATTGACTCTGGAGTCATGTGGTTGATTTCTTCTTTGTCAAATTCGTTGTTGAACATTTTTCTTGTGTATTGCATAATAATTAATTTTAAGGTTAGTCACCGGTGTAGGTTTCGCTCCTACTGGTCTGGTCTATCAGACACCGGTGTTTTTGTCGTACATTACAGGCACTGGCCTTACTTTTTCTCTCTATCTACAGATAGTTAATCGATTGGTTATCTCGAATAGTACCCTCATCTTTCGATGGGTAAGCAGTCTTCTCTCCCTTGCTTCACTTGTACTCGTCTGTCTGACCTATAAACACCTTGGTGCTAGCTACCTCGCTTGATAGATATGGATAGAGAGATAATCTTAACTGGAACGTTAAATGATTGATTATCAGCAGTTTACTTGGAGTAAATATCGTAACTGCTTGATTCTCAGTAGCTTAGGTCAGAATGTCAATGAACTTGTTTATTTCTGGTACAAATATCGTTTAAATCTTTCGTTCTCACAACCCCAGAATGAAAATAATTCATAACTAACTGGCTTTCAATAACTTATTTTTGTTGTTTATATTCATTCTAAATAAGAATTGTGTGCTTTCGCAGTTAACTTATTCAATCTCAGCGTATTATGTGGCTTTGTTCCCTATAGAATATTTAGTCAACTGGAAACTTGACCAGAGGCTAACGCACATCTCTGTGCTTCTTAAGAAGTTTATCTGGTAAACGTGGGGGGATATGGGGGTTGTTAGTACGTATATTACAGGGAAGGTAGGGAGGTGTAGTGTGTACTGGAGCAAGGGGAAGGGATGCAGCTGCAACAGGGAGCAAGGAGGCTAGATAAAAAGCCAAAAAAAACCGGAGTGCACCGGCAGAATCGTTAGGGGGGGTAGCAAAAAAAAATCGGTTTCCGTTGTGGGGTGTTGTGTGTGTGATGCTATAGAACCTCATGGTTCTGGACACCTAAAAAAAATTTGTATCTTTACAAAAACTTTGAGATATGAAATACGGTAACATGAATGATTATACTATAAAGAATGGTAGGCTAATAAACAATGCACCTGAATGTGAAATGGGTATTACGAAAGCCGCACGTATGCGTAAACAAATAAAGACAGCAGAAAAGGTTCGTATGATTGCAGAAGGTAATGAATTAGCCAAAGCTAACGTTAGTTTATTTAAGAAACTATAATTGCGTAGTGTTTGATGATTAGACTTAGTCTAGAGAGAAGAGGGGTAGTGCCCTCTTTTTTTTGTACTATAGTGTTAAACTAATGTTGAGTTAGTGTTGAGTTAGTGTTGACTTTTAATAGTTAACTAACTGATTATCAAGACTAATGTTAAGAATGTTATAAAAAAAACCAAAACGTCAAAAATTTTTAACGCTATTAAAATATAAATATATATATATATATATAGAACAATAACTTCAACATTATATATCTAGAGTAATTGTTGCGATAAATAAATATAGCTTGAATGTAAAGTAGTTGTATTTTTCATCAGCACTAATGTATTCCCATCCAAAAAGAAGTCTGTCGTGTGGAAAATGAAATTCAATTGTTAGTTCCCAGTTGTCCATATTAAATATATTTTTTATACCTTTGCTAAAATACTAAAATTTAATTATATATGAATCAAGGATATTCCCCTAAGGAGCTACGCTTCGGTGAGGACGGCAGAGAAAAACTAATCTCTGGAATCACCAAACTATCAGACGCAGTTAAGAGTACACTCGGCCCACAGGGCAACACAGTACTTATAGAATCACAGGAACATATCGGCGGCATTACTGTTACGAAAGACGGAGTTACAGTTGCTAAGTCTATTAACCTAATCGACCCAGTCGAGAACCTTGCGGTTCGTATGATGAAGGAAGCTGCCGACAAGACGGCCACTACTGCTGGAGATGGAACGACCACTGCGATAGTATTAACTGAGGCTATGGTGAAGAAAGGCACAGAGCTTATTAGTGATGGTGTAAACCGGACAGAGGTCCTGCGCCACATGGGTGAGCTTACGAAAGATATTATTAAATGTCTAAAGCAAGATTCTAAAAAATTATCTCAGCGAAAGATGAAAGACGTTGCGATTATATCGGCTAACAACGACAAGGAGCTTGGGACTACAATTTCCAATGTGTATAAAGAGGTTGGTAAAGATGGTGTTGTTACTGTGGAAAAATCACAGACCAGCGAGACTTACTATGAGACCACCAAGGGTATAAAGGTAGATAGGGGATATTCATCTCCATTGTTTATCAATGACCAGAAGAAAGACGAATGTATATTAGAGGACGTTAGTATCTTGGTATCTGATGCTGAGATAAGCAACATACTTCAGATAGAGGCTGTGTTAAAGCCAATTATCCAGCAGAACAAAAAACTACTTATCATTGCGCCTACATCGGTTAATGTAATTAACACGTTAGCGGCCAATGTTATGAAAAATAATTTAAAGATATGTAATATTGCTCCGCCGAACTTTGGTTACAAGCAGCATGAGTTGATGCAGGACATCGCATATACTGTGGGAGCTACATACTTTTCAGAAAAGACTGGGGATGACCTAAGCATTATAAATGCCGATGACTTGGGCCATGCAGCCAAGGTGATAGTTGGACGTGGCTCAACAGTCATCCTTAAGGATGATTCTGCAGACCAAGACGCAATAGACGGAAGGGTAGCTGAGCTAAAGGGCGCTTTTGATTTAGCAAAAACAAAAACTGAAAAAGATTTCATCATGTCTAGGATAGCTTCGCTAACCGGTGGCATTGGTGTAATATACGTAGGTGGTAACACAGACCTAGAACAAAAAGAGCTGTATGACAGAGTGGACGATGCGGTATGTGCAGTACGCTCAGCACTAGAGGAGGGCATACTTCCTGGTGGTGGCATGGCTCTGTATGGATTGGGATATGAAATATGTGAGCCCTGCTCACCCACAGCTGATGAAAAAATAGCTGCCAATATAATGAAGTATGCATTGCAAGCACCTGCTAGACAGATTATAGCTAATGCAGGAAAAGACTTTGAAGAAATTTATTCTCGACCTCCGCATGTCGGTGAGGGTTATGATTTAAAAAACTCTGAGTATGGCGATTTAATAAAGATGGGTGTTATTGACCCAGTTAAAGTAACAAGAACAGCTTTACAAAACGCAGTGTCGGTAGCAACAACGATACTATCAACTGATGCTATTGTAACTATGGCTCGCTCATACGAAACTAAGTAGATATGAAATTAATAGGTAAAAATATTTTAATTGAAGTAATTCATGAAGAGGTTAAAACCTCATCAGGACTACTACTATCTACAGAAGATACGTCTCAGTTTAGATACAGTAAGGGAAAAGTAATTGAGCCAGGAACTAATGTCGAGGTCATAAGTAAGGGCGATGTTATCTATTACGACAAGCGCCAGGGATACACAATGCTTATAGAGAATGAAAAGTTTACTGTAATTCAAGAGAGGGATGTTGTTGTGGTTCTATAACCACTTAGGGGTTAGGAAGTGTGATGTATAATCTAAAAATAATTCTTCTCCTTCCTGTATATCTTTTAATGCTTTTGCTAATAAGTCGTTTGACTCATTATATATAAAAGCTATGTTTGGATTAGAGGAGTGATTAGTGTATCTACCTAGATACGTTTTGTATGTATTATCAACTGAAGCCATCCCTATAAAATTACCTTTTAGTATTTTAGTTTTAGCGAACATTCCATCTCCATGTATATTTGATTTCTTGCGCTCTGCAAGATAAGATTTGACATCTATAACAGGACCGGTATCTGATAGCGTATCTAATTCTTCTATAGTTAGATTAAGCTTATCAAGAACATATTGAATATCAAAGCTCTTTTTTTGCATCACGAACCTCTTTGTTTATTTGAATTATAAAATTTCGATACACCTTGTCGGTGTATGACACGTTCTTAGCGAACATAGGATTAAAAGATTTGCTGGTGGGAATCTCTTTGCCTTCCAGTTTTTTATATATACCGCTTATTACTCTTTCAGTTTTATAGGATAACTGATATATTCCCTTTCTATTTCTAGAGCCTTTTCTGAAAACTTCAATCCATCCATCTCTAAGTAATTTATCAAATCTATTAACGTCCCAAGACAGTAGTTCATCAAACTCCTCAAACTTATCTTTAGAGAAATAATTTTCTGAGTATAGGAATAACAACATGTCTAAATCAGCTTGTGATAATCCGTACTTTGCTTTTATAAAATAACGGATAACCCTCCAGTATTTTAGATAATCAGACCCTTGAATATACATAAATTAAATTTCGTAACTTTGCAACAAAGATAATAAATTATGTCAGATAAACCAGAGGCCAAAGCTAAAGATAAAGCTAAAGACAAAGCTAAAGACAAAGCTGAAGATAACAACAGTGTAAACTTTAGAAATGCAGCAATAACTAGAATTAAAAATTTACAGGCTGCTTTAGATAAAGAGAAAAGCAAAAAGAAAACGAAACCAAATGTAACTCCTGCAACCAAACTTAGAGGTATGAGAAGTTTTGGAGAGAATTATAAAGCAAGCAGAAACGCATAATGGGAACAGCTATAGGTAATGGAAATGGAATACCATTTCAAGACAAAAGAAACGAAAACATACCAGATATATGTTTTATAATAACAGAGAACGATGAGTTCTGTGAACAAGAATTAGTAATTGGAGACAGTAGAATGTTTCCTGAGTTATGCGTAGCACCTAAAATAAATAATTAAAAATGGCAAATAAGAAATTTTCACAATTTGAAATAAAAACAGACCCTAGTCAAGTTGATTTTCTAGTAGGTTACACAGGACTGGAGAATATACAGATATCTACAGACGATTTACTTCCAGAGATAGTACAACCAAAGTCTATTATAGCAGGAACATTCCATAATCTATTTGGAGGAGACCCTGGGATTTTTGGTGACACATTAGAATTCGGTATACAAGCACTTCCGTTAAGTGACAGTTCATCGGTTTTGTCTATCCCTTTTAATTGCAAGATTGTAGGTGCGTCTATAAAATGGATATCAAGTGATGGAGCCGCTATTACAGCAGGTAACAGTTATCAAGTAAAGCTTTACAAGATGAACAATAATTCAGGGAAAACAACTGATGCATCTAATTATGATTTTGTTGGAGACTTTAGCGGACTGTTATTAGATAGTTCTGACAATGGAGGTTTTCCTTTTAAGACAAGCACAACAGAGTTTACTCTATCTGCAGGTGATATTATAAATGTATCTGGAGTTGAAACAGGTTCAATATTATCTAGTAATGCGGAAATGGAAATGACAATAGTAATACAACCAATATAATGGCAGAAATGAAAAAACCTTGTATAAAAGAATTATACCCAGGGAAAAAAAGAAGTGAGCTAGGCTCAATGGAAAAAGAAAGAGTAAGAGCTTGTAAACAACAGCGCATCAGAGACTTTAGAGATAAATTAAAAGGCAAGGTAAAAAAAGTTGCCAGTGATGTTGGCACTGCCGCTAAAACAGTTAAAGAAGTTGCTACAGGAGAAAAGAAAATAACGATTACTGATGGCAAAAAAAGCAACTAAAAGAAAAGGAAATAAAATTTGTGCTGCAGGAATATCATGGGCTAAAAGAACCTTTGATAAATATCCGTCTGCGTATGCGAATATGGCTGCAAGCAAATATTGTAAAGACCCTAATTACGCTAAGGGCAGTAAAAAATAAGTAAATATGTCAGAGCTTAGTGAAGACACTAAATTTAACATTAACGTTAAAACAATTATGGCTATATGCGCTGGGCTTTTATCAATAGCAGGCGTGTATTTTACTTTAATAGCAGAGATACAGCAAATGAATGTTAATTTAATGCGCATGGAAGCTGAGCTTGAAATGAATTCAGAATTTAGAGTTAAATGGCCTCGTGGAGAAATGGGTGCTTTACCAGATGACGCAGAGCAAAACTTGAGACTATTGTATGTAGAAAAATACCAAGAAAAAGCTATTAACGATATAGAAAACATTAAACTAAAAGTTAAAGAACTAGAAGGTTGTTTTACTGAAAAAAATTAATAAATTATGTACGGAAAAAAACCCAAAGTAAAAGCTAAGCCTAAGTCAAAGACAAAGACAAGTTATAAAAAGAGAAAATAAATGGGTGAGCTTAAAAAATGGCGAGATGAGAAATGGGTAAGGATAGGAACGGATGGTAAGATAAAAGGACCATGCGGAACTTCTAAGAACAAAAAGAACCCTGACCGATGTTTGCCATTAGCTAAAGCTCGCAGTTTGTCAAAAAGACAATTGGCCGCAACGGCTAGAAAGAAAAAGAAAGCTGGCAAGAAAGGGAAACAATTTGTTTCCAATACGACAGCAGCGAAAGTAACTTAAAAATTAACAAAAAGATAATTATATGGCTATTATACCTAATGGACAAAAGTTCCGAACAATGAGCAGTAGTTTAGACACTACACAAAAAGGCAGTAAATTAATAAACAAAAATGTTGACACCTTCACAATGGATGACATTGTAGAGACAGTAAATTTCGATTCAGGTGGGGGGTCTGAACAAAACATAGAGCAAGTCCTTACACAAGGAAACGATGCTAATGGGTTGCAGCTAAAAGGAGTAGCAGACCCTACAGAGGCACAGGATGTTGTTACTAAATCTTATCTAGAGTCAGTTCCGTCAAACTTACCTTATTCATCAACAATAATGAAAGTAACTCAGTCAGGTAACGGCACTCCAAATGTTAGTTTTTTATTAAACGAAATTGGAATAAGTTTTGTGAGTATATTTAAATCAACAGGACAAATTAGTCTTAACATGACGTCAGGAACTTATCCTTCTGATGAAAACACAATGTTTATTGTCGGAGATTTCCACAATGGATTTTATGGCGCACAAGGACTAGCAGCAGGGGTTCATAATGGTCAGACACTTTATGTAAGAACTTATGGTGTCGACAATGCAGGTGCGCTTCAACTTACAGACCTTGGTTTTGGAGGAACTGAAAGTATTATTATTGAACTAAGAGATTTTAGCTAACAATTAGATAATGATATGGCAGATAAAAGTAAAATGGCTTGTAACAAACCTCGCCCATCTGATAGGGCAGGCAAGAAGCGTATGGTCAAAGCCTGTGAGGGCGGAAAGGAAAAGCTAATTCACTTTGGTGCAAAAGGTTATGGCCACAATTATTCTGCTGCTGCAAGAAAAAGTTTTAAGGCACGTCACAAGTGCGGAACAGCAAAATCAAAACTAACAGCACGCTATTGGGCATGCAAGAATTTATGGGCCGGTAAGGGTGGTTCAACGAAGGCATCCCCAAAAACTCGTAAAGGAAAATATTAGTATCTTTGTAACAGAATATTAAAGAACAAAAGCATGTCATGCAACTCAATTAAAGACCCAGCAAAAAAAGCAAGATGTATTCAGGCACAAGAGCAACTAAAAAAACATGTAGCTAAAGAAGCATTAGGAGGTAAAGGAAATAATATTTCAGGCACTATGCATTATGGTCATGGAAAGACTAGAGATTCAATTACCTTTAATGACAGAAGCGTTAATAAAATATTGAAAAATAAAAAACTATAATGGGAAAAGCTTTTGTAAAAATAGGGTTGTGGATGCAATCAGTATGGTGTAAGTTTCAATGCACATGGAATTCATGGATGCAAGCTATAAGCTTTAAAAACATTGATAAGTGTCCAAACAAATTATGTACTTGTAAAAAATGAAGTCAAGAGGTTTAGGAGATACAATAGAAAAAATAACCACAGCTACTGGAATAAAAAAAGTGGTTGATACTGTAAGCAAGGTAACAGGGAAACCTTGTGGCTGCCAACAGCGCAGAGACAGTTTGAATAGAAAATTCCCTTATACCAAATAGAAAATGGCATATACAAAATTAACAGCTAATAGAGCCGCTGTAGTAACCCCAAGCGACACAGACTTGATACCAAATGTATCAAATCCTGATGGGATAAACAACGGATGTGCTTTATACATAGGATTACCAGGAAACGTAAGAGTTCAAACCGCAGGCGGTGACGATGTAATATTTGTTGGATGTTATGCAGGACAGTTTTTCCCTGTAAACGTAGTTCAAGTTTATAATACAGGAACAACTGCAGGAGAAATAGTAGCCCTATGGTAGGATATGTTCAAAACAATAGCGCACTTTTAGAATTAGAAGTAGAGTATACAATTGTTAAAGATTAATGAATTTGCAAGATTTAAAAATATACGCCATTAACTTTTTTAGCCTTGCTATTTCAATGACTCACGTAGAGATGGTTTTAAAATTAATTCTATTAGTAGCGTCTATAGTTTATACGGCTCAACGAATATGGATTAATTATAATGAAAAGAAAAATAAATAAGATTATTATTCATTGCTCAGCCACCCCTCCAGACATGGATGTGGATGCTGATAAAGTAGATGAATGGCATAAACAAAGAGGGTGGTCAGGTATTGGCTACCATTTTTTTATAAAGAGAGATGGTCAAATACAAATTGGAAGACCATTAGAACAATCAGGAGCTCATACTAAAGGATACAATAAAAATTCAATTGGCATTTGTTATGCTGGTGGGGTTGACAAAGATATGTGTCCAGAGGACAATAGAACAAGTGCTCAAATTGCTAGTCTCCTTACTTTATTAAGGTTATTAAAAAATATGTTTCCTGATGCATCAATTCATGGTCACAGGGATTTTTCAACCAAAGCTTGTCCAAGCTTTGATGCAACAAACGAATATAAAGGATTATGAAAAAAATTATACAATGGCTAACAGGCGGTGTTATAAAACAAGTGGGAACTGTTATTGATGACCTAGTAACTACAGACGAAGAAAGATTAGAAGCAAAACAAAAAATCCAAGAGATATTAGAGCAAGCCGATAAAGAGGCGCAGCAACAAGTAAGCGAGCGCTGGAAGTATGACATGCAATCAGATAGTTGGCTCTCGAAAAATATAAGACCTATGGTTCTTATATATCTTACAATTATATTTACAGCTTTATGCTTTACCGATGGCAATATTGGTGAGTTTCAAATAACAGAAGCTTATATCCCAATTTTTCAAACCTTACTAGTAACTGTGTATGGCGCATATTTTGTGGGCCGGAGCTGGGAGAAAAACAGAAAAAACAATCAAGAATAAAATTCATATCTTTGTAGAATAAATTAAATTTAAAATTATGTCAAAACAACAATTATCAAAAGAAGAGCTAACTAATTTACAAGAATTAAATAACTCTTTTACGCAAGCTAAAATATCTTTAGGTGATACTGAGCTACAGAAGGCAACCATCTTAAGTGGAATTCAGAAAATCAAAAGTGATTTTGCTAAATTAGAAAACGAACTAATAAAAAAATACGGCGAAGATTCAGTTATAAATTTACAGACTGGAGAGGTAGCTGAGAAAAAAGAATAGAACATGGCTAAAATTAGTAATACTTTATCATACCCTAATCAATCTCCAATTGAGGGGGGTGATTATTTAATTGGAACAGCTGCAAACTCAACACCGATTGTAAAGCAGACAAAAACTTTTACATTAGGAGATATTGCTAATTTTGTTATCGACCAAGCTTTTGATGGTTGCTCTTATAGGCTTCCTATATTTACTGCTAGCTCAGCTGGGGAGGAATCCTTTAAGCTAGTTAACTCATTATTTTATCAAGATGTAGCTGAGGCTTCTCCAGCAGACCCATGTAAAACTATTGCAGGTACAATAGTTTATCTAGACAATGGAAGCGGCATTGGAAGTTTAAGCATAGCTCAAGATTTAACTGTAGGAAGAAATACTTTAATTTACGGAACAACAACTCTTGAGAGTTTAACAAATGTAAATGGAGGAATATATTTTAATTCTGCAATTTATGATGCAAACGGAGACATTGGAAATAGTGAGCAGGTATTAGTTTCGGATTCTAGCGGAAGTGTTACTTGGCAAAACTTTCAAGGCTCAGGCCTTGAGTTTCAAGGTGCTTGGAATGCAGACACTAACACACCTGACCTACAAGCCATATCTCTTATACCTGGTAATACAGGAAAGTATTGGGTTGTGTCTGTTGCAGGAACAACAGACTTAGGTGGGATTACTGATTGGGAATCACAAGATTGGGCAATTATCTCAGAAGATGTTGCAGGTAATGTATTTTGGGATAAGATAGACAACAGCCCTGTTATTACAGGTTCAGGGACAGTAAACACTTTACCGCTTTGGACAGGTACTCAGATATTGGGAGACTCTTTGGTTACTCAAGATGCTGACCCATTAACCAATCCTTTGGTTACTGTTAATGGAAACATTATAATTGGAAGCAATCAACTATCTTTAACAAGCATAAAATCTAATGATAACTTTGAGCCTGCATCAGGTGAAACTACAGCTAGCCAGATTACATTAAACGGACAAAATAATAGTTTAGCAGCAGGGTACTTTTTATCTACTTGGACAGGTGATACAACTACTTTTTCCACACCAACAGGGAGGCTTTTAATTCAAGACATGCCAAACGGCATTTTTAATTTTGACGCTAGGATTGACCCTTTATTTGCAACAAATACAGGGGGGACTTATGCTAAATTGTTTCAAGTTACTGAAGGGTATGGAAATCACAAGTTTTCTATAACACAAAACGGAGGAGATACTGCTCAAGGAGACAGAGGTCCATCATTCCTTATGGGTGGAGTGGCCTACGCTAACGGAGCAAACTCCGTTGCTATGGGTACTGCAACAACGGCATTTGGAAATGGCTCTTTGGCAGCTAACTTTTTAACATTAGCAAGCGGCGGTGGCGCATCAGCGTTTGGACTTTCAACTGAAGCTTCAGCTTTAGCATCAGCTGCTTTTGGAAATAAAACAGTAGCTTCTGGAGCTTATTCAATATCAAGCGGTCAAGACTCAATGGCATCAGGACAATCATCTGTAGCTATTGGCGAAAAAGGAGATGCCTCAGGTAAAAATTCCTTCGTATCTGGATTTGAAGGAGAAGCAAGCGCAAACAACGCTGTTAAATTTGGATTTGGCGGAACAGCAAGCGCACCAAACTCTGTGGCTTTAGGATTTCAATCTACGGCAGGAGCAGATGGTTCGATTGCATCAGGATATCAAAATACAATATCTTCAGGAGCAGATTACTCATTTGCTTCAGGTAAGACCAATACCATTTCAAGTGTTCATAGCGCAGTATTTGGTAATAATAATGCTGTTGACAATTCAAATGCATTAGCTTTCGGTAATAACAATACTGTAACTGCAGCTTCTTCAATAGTCGGAGGAGGGGGTAATACTATTTACTCAGGAGTAAACTCTGCAATTTTTGGAACTTCCAACACTATAAATGCTACCACATCATTTGTAGCAGGACAAAATAACATAGTAAGCACAGGAGCAGATATTTCTGCTTTGTTTGGTGAAGGAAATATTGCAACAGGAGGACAAAGAGCTTTTGCCACAGGAAAGGGCAACCAAGTTCTAGACAAAAATACTTTTGCCACAGGCGTAGATAACGAGGTTTTAGCGGAGAACGCATTTGCTGCAGGTTATGGAAATATTTCCACAGCATTTCAATCGGCTGCGTTTGGACTTTCAACTGAAGCTAGAGGAAACAACTCATTTACAATTGGAGAAGAATCTACAGCAACTGGCTTAAATTCATTTGCAGGAGGAAAAAAGACAAACGCAAGCGCAGAAAGAGCTGTAGCACTTGGAAATCAAACTACAAGCTCAGGACCAAATGCATTTTCTATAGGATTTGATAATTTGTCTACTGCAGCTAACTCGACATCATTTGGACTAAGTAATACCGCAAGTGGATTGCAATCATTCGTTACAGGAAATAGCAATATAGTTAATGGAAATAATGCAGCTGCTTTTGGGCAAAACCATGATGTAACAGGAAATCAAGGATTTGCTGCAGGTGGAAACAATGATGTCTCAGGAGCAACAGGAATCGCTTTAGGAGCAGGTAATAATATTAATAGTGCCGCAGGAGTTGCAATAGGTTCAGCAATTACTGTTAATACTTCCGAGGGAGTTGCAATAGGAAAAGATATTACAATAGATGATTCTAGTCCTACATTTGCTTTTGGATGGAAATTAACTGATACAGCTTCCGTACAAGGTCAGGTTGTGATAGGGCAATATAACGCAGCATCTTCTGCTAAAGTAGTAATAGGTGCAGGGGGAGCTGTGACAAAATTAAATGCAATTGAAGCATACCAAAGTCACATTGCTCTTGGAGCGTATGGTAATGGAACTGTTGGCGCATCCATTGATACTACTTATAATTTAAAAGTTGATGCAGGTGGTAAAGTTTTTGAAGATGTAGCAACAAGCTTTTATAGTTATGTAGGTTTATTATCTCAAGCAGGAACTTCAGCTCCTACAATGAATCTCTTCTTTAACAGGTTGCCTAATTCAGGAACATTAACATGGAGCAGAAACGCAGGTGGAGATTATTCATTAACATCAACTTCAACTCCATTTACTTCAGGTAAAACAATGATTTTTGTAAATGGTGGTAGTGCAGAAAACAACCACGATATAGCGTGGGAAAGAGTAAGCGATAGCGAAATAAAAATACTAACACATAATAGTGACGATAAGTTAATTAATGGCTCACTAGAGATTAGAGTTTATCAATAAAAAAATATTATGGCAGCAACAATAACATGGACAGTTTTAACAATGGAGTATGACCCAGATACAGCTCCAGGGCAATTAGTTGTAACCTCAGCAGTACAAGCTAACGATGGTATTGGGTATGCTAGAAAAGTATATCAATCTAAATTATCTGGAGTAGTAGGACCACCTCCACTTACGCCATATAACGATTTGACAGAAGCTCAAGTTATAGCTTTAGTTCAAGCTGATTTAGGGCCAACTGTAGTTGGTGTTGGAGAAGCTTATGTTACAACTTATTCAGCTATTAAGAAGCAACAGATAGAAGATATAGGTACATCAAGCGGACTGCCTTGGCAACCGCCTGTTGACCCAGTAGGGTAAATAATTAATAATAAAATTTAATATAATGGATATAAGAAAAATATCTGTCGGTCCAGATTATAAGTCTGGAGCTATGCATTACTTAGTAGGTCAAGATGTTCTTAGTGGAACACATAAGATTCATTTAATAAAATATGATTCTGATTTACAGTCCTATAAAATATACATAGAAGATGATGATGTTGTTATTCTTTGGAAAGAGTTTAGTGCTACTATGCCGGTGTCCATTGAATACAACATAAACTTTTGAAATCACCAACAGACTTTATAGTTACACCAAAGGAAAACAAAAGATACTCTAATACTAAAAATATTGGAGGTTTGGATTTTTTGGTAAGCTCATCTGAAGAAGATGTTAGATACTCTAATAGGTATGCTGAAGTAAAAGCATTGCCTATAAACTATTGTGGGCCTATAAAAGTAGGAGACACTCTTCTTGTTCATCACAATGTTTTTAAATTCTACAACGATATTAAAGGGAGAAGGAAAAGCGGTAAGAGTTTTTTAAAGGATAATTTATTCTTGGTTGATAACGACCAGTTTTTTATGTACAAAAATGGTACACAATGGTTTTGTCATGATAGATATTGTTATGTTAAACCAATTGAAACAAAAGAATCTATTATATTTAAGAATACTAAAGAAGAACCTTTGGTTGCAGAGATGATTTATCCAAATACTACACTAATAAATCAAGGAGTAAAAAAAGGAGATTTAATTTCATTTAAGCCTGATAGCGAATATGAGTTTGAGGTTGATGGAGAAAAATTATATAGAATGTTTGACCATCAAATAACAATGATATTATGAAATCAAACACAGAAATTAAATTAGAAATTATTGATGCGGCCAGAAGAGCTGTTCACCAGTTAATTAAAGTTGCCAAAGAAGATATTATTAAGCCAGACCCTGAAGATGATTTGGCTGCAGATAGACTTAAGAATGCGGCAGCTACTAAAAAGCTTGCGATATTTGATGCATTTGAAATACTAAGTAGAATAGAAGCAGAGAAGGAAGCTTTATCTCTAGCGGAAGGTAATAACAAAGTAGATACAAAACAAGGGTTTGCAGAACGTAGGTCAAAATAGCGACATGTATAAAGTGGTACAAGATTACGTACCTAAATCCGTACTTACCAATAAGAATAATAAAAAAAGTTGGGAGTATGGGTATAACAAGAAATACGACTTTGTATGTATATCTAGGAGCGGCGAGCTTGGGGATATAATAAACATACAGGGCCTGATTATTGGTTTACCTAAACAACCAAAACAAACATACTCACGCTCAAATAAAAAATCTGAGCAATACTGGGAAAGAATAGATATCCCAAAACCTCTCACTAAAATTCAATCTATATTTCAATGGAACGAAATGCCTAGTGAGTTTAAAAACAACTGGGTTGATTATATAGAGAATGAATTTGACAATAGAGAGCTAGGGTATTGGTTCATGAACAATGGGACTTCTACTTATATTACCGGAGCTCACTACATGTATTTGCAATGGACATCTATAGATGTGGGTTATCCTGACTATAGAGATGCAAATAGAATATTTTATATTTTTTGGGAAGCCTGTAAAGCAGACAACAGAAGTTTTGGCATGATATATCTTAAGATAAGAAGGTCAGGCTTTTCTTACATGGGCTCTTCAGAGGGTGTCAATACAGGGACACTTGCAAAAGATTCAAGGGTAGGTATACTATCAAAGACAGGTTCTGATGCAAAGAAAATGTTTACCGATAAGGTTGTGCCTATAGCCAACAGGCTACCATTCTTTTTTAAACCTATTCAAGATGGTATGGATAAGCCTAAAACAGAATTAGCGTTTAGGATACCTGCTTCTAAAATAACAAAAAAGAACATGTATAATACTGACAATAATGAATTGTTAGGATTAGACACTACAATAGATTGGAAGAATACAGATGACAACTCTTATGATGGTGAGAAACTATTGTTATTAGTTCATGATGAAAGTGGTAAGTGGATTAAACCTAATAATATTTTAAACAACTGGCGAGTTACAAAAACTTGTTTACGTTTAGGAAGTAAGATTATAGGCAAGTGTATGATGGGCTCTACGTCTAATGCGTTAAATAAAGGTGGAGATAATTTTAAAAAACTATATGAGGATTCGGCATTAAATAAACGAAACTCAAATGGTCAAACCAAAAGTGGGTTATATTCCCTTTTCGTCCCCATGGAATGGAACATGGAAGGTTTTATAGATATACATGGGATGCCGGTCTTTAGAAAACCAGAGGAGAAAACAATTGGAATTGATGGTGAGATTATTGAAAACGGAGCTATAGACTACTGGGAGGCAGAGGTAGATAGTTTAAAAAATGACCCTGATGCTTTGAACGAATTTTACAGACAGTTTCCCAGAACAGAATCACACGCTTTTAGGGATGAAAGTAAACAGTCTTTATTTAATCTTACAAAGATATATCAACAGATTGATTATAACGATTCTGTTATAAAAGAACACCACCTAACTAGAGGTTCGTTTTCTTGGAAGGATGGAATAAAAGACTCTAAGGTTATATGGACACCCAATAATCGTGGAAGATTTTTAGTCTCATGGACACCTAACAAAAATATACAGAATATGGTTATAAATAGAAATGGCAAAAAATTGCCAGGGAATGAACACCTTGGTGCTTTTGGTTGTGATAGTTATGACATATCTGGAACAGTAGGAGGTAGAGGTTCTAATGGTGCGCTTCATGGGTTAACTAAGTTTAATATGGATGAAGCTCCCAGCAATGAATTCTTTTTAGAATATGTAGCAAGACCTCAAACAGCTGAGATATTTTTTGAAGAGGTCTTGATGGCCTGTGTTTTTTACGGAATGCCAATACTTGTCGAGAATAATAAACCTAGGCTTTTGTATCATTTTAAGAATAGAGGATACAGGGCTTTTAGTATGAATAGGCCTGATAAGATTTTTAATAAACTGTCAAGAACAGAAAAAGAATTGGGAGGTATACCAAACTCTAGTGAGGATATAAAACAGGCGCATGCAGCTGCAATAGAATCATATATCGAAAAGCATATAGGATTAGATATGGAGGGAACTTTTAGAGACTCTGACCTTATGGGTTCTATGCCTTTTACTAGAACTTTAGAAGACTGGGCAAAGTTTGATATAGGCAACCGAACAAGGTTTGACGCCTCTATTAGTAGTGGATTAGCCATAATGGCTTGCCAGAAGCATTTATATACACCTGAAAAGAAAAGCTCAAAAATTTCCATTAACTTTGCAAGGTATACCAATAAGGGATTAACAAGCGATTTAATTAGATAGATGAAAGAAGTTAAAGTAAATATCTCATCTGTAGGCTTCCCTAGTCAATTTGTGTCAGATGCCGAAAAAGCCACTGATGAATTTGGCTTACAGATAGGGCAGGCAATACAGTATGAGTGGTTTAGAAAAGACGGAAACGGCTGTCGTTACTATAACCAATGGAGAGATTTTCACAGATTACGTTTATACGCAAGAGGAGAACAATCAGTAGGTAAATACAAAAACGAATTAGCTGTAGACGGAGACTTATCTTATCTTAATTTAGATTGGACTCCTGTACCTATACTACCTAAGTTTGTAGATATTGTAGTTAACGGAATGTCTGACAGGCTTTTTAAAGTAAAGGCTTATGCTCAAGATGCTTTATCCCAGGGTAAAAGAAGTAAATATCAAGATATGGTTGAGGGCCAGATGGCTGCTAAAGATATACTCTTAGATATTAAAGACATGACAGGTGCAGACCCATTCACAATGGACCCTGATGCTCTTCCAGAAAACGATGAGGAGCTTACACTATATATGCAGCTTAACTATAAGCCTGCAATTGAGATAGCCGAAGAAGAAGCTATCGACACTATGTTCCAAGAAAACCATTATGTAGACGCTCGTAAAAGAATTGACTACGACTTAACTGTACTGGGGATAGGCTGTGCAAAGCATGAATTCCTACCAGGTTCTGGAGTTGAGGTTAAGTATGTTGACCCTGCAAACATAGTATACAGTTACACAGAAGACCCACACTTTAAAGATTGTTTTTATTGGGGTGAAATTAAAGTAGTTCCAATTACAGAGCTGCTTAAAATAGACCAGAGTTTAACTAACGATGATTTAGATAAAATATCTAAATACAGCCAGAGCTGGTATGATTATTACAACACAGCACAGTATCAACAGAACGATATTTTTTATAGAGACACAGTAACCTTAATGTATTTTAATTATAAGACCACAAAGAAAATGGTTTATAAGAAAAAGGTTACGGACAGTGGAGCTAAAAAAATGATAGAGAAAGATGACCAATTTAATCCACCGCCAGAAATGATGGAGGATGGCAAGTTTGAGAAGGTTTCTAAAACTATTGACGTTTGGTATGATGGAATAATGGTGATGGGTACTGATATTCTTTTGAAGTGGGAGCTTGCTAGTAATATGGTTCGCCCTCAGTCTTCTTCACAACATGCGTTGCCAAACTATGTGGCTGTAGCACCAAGAATGTATAAAGGGGTTATTGAATCGTTAGTAAGAAGAATGATTCCATTTGCTGATTTAATTCAGATTACACACTTAAAACTACAACAAGTCATAGCTAGAGTTGTTCCGGATGGGGTCTTTATTGATGCGGACGGATTGAACGAAGTTGACTTGGGTACAGGTGCGGCATATAATCCAGAGGATGCATTAAGATTATATTTCCAAACAGGTTCTGTAGTTGGTAGAAGCTATACTCAAGACGGAGACTTTAATCAAGCAAGAGTTCCTATACAACAGCTAACCTCAAACAGTGGAGCTAGTAAAACTCAGATGCTTATTACAAACTATAATCATTATCTTAATATGATTAGAACTGTAACAGGGTTAAATGAAGCCAGGGATGGCTCAACACCTGACCCTAATTCTTTAGTTGGATTACAGAAGCTTGCCGCACTAAACTCTAACACAGCAACTAGGCATATACTTCAAGGAAGTTTATATATTTATAGAACACTGGCAGAGGCTCTAACGTATAGAGTAGCGGATATATTAGAATACTCTGACTTTAAAGAAGACTTTATAAATAAGATAGGTAAGTATAACGTAAGTATACTTAACGATATATCTGATTTATATATTTATGACTTTGGTATTTTTATTGAAGTTTCTCCTGACGAAGAGGAAAAAGCTCAGCTTGAACAAAATATACAAATGGCATTATCTAAAAATGATATAAACTTAGAGGATGCTATTGATATTCGAGAAATAAAAAATATTAAACTAGCTAATCAATTACTAAAGGTTAAGCGTAAACAGAAGCAAGAGCGTGATGAAAAGAACGCTATGCTGCAGCAACAAATGCAAGCGGCCACACAGTTGAAGTCTCAGCAAATGGCAGCTCAAACAGCAATGCAAAAGTCTCAAGCAGAGATGAATACTAAAATGCAAATTAAACAAGCGGAGATAGCTTTTGAAATTGAGAAGATGAAAAATGAAGCTCAGCTAAAAAGTCAACTAATGGCTGAAGAGTTTAATTACAATCTACAGTTAAGGGGTATGTCAGAGCAAGCTTTATCTCAAAGAGAGGTTCAAAGAGAAACAGCTAAGGCAGGGCGTATTAGTCAGCAGAACACAGAGCAATCAAAGCTGATTAATCAAAGGAAAAATAACTTACCGCCTCAAAACTTTGAATCTAATGAAGATAGCTTAGATGGGTTTGATTTAGCAGAGTTCGACCCTAGGTAAAGTAAATAATTTATAATTGTTTAATGTACTATATTTGTACTAAAATTTAATCTAATGGAAATAAAAGTAAAAGAAGTAGGTGTTGTTGAAGAAAAGTCAGTAGCAGAAGTAGAGGAAACTCTAATTCAAAAAGTTGAACAGCAACACGAAGAGCAGACACAGCCAGAAGCTGTAGAGCAAACCGCAGCTCCTGAGGAAACGCAAGGTGCTGAACTAAAAGAAGAAGAAGTTCTTAATTTTATTAAGAGTAGATATGATAAAGATATATCATCGGTAGACCAATTGTTTGCAGAAAAAGAAAGCAATGATGAACTACCAGAAGATGTGTCGGCATATTTTGAGTATAAAAAGAAAACTGGTCGTGGCATTGAAGATTATGTTAAATTAAACAGAGACTTTGATTCCTTAGATGAAGACCAAATTTTAACTGAGTATCTTTTAGCTACCGAAGAAGGTATAGATAAAGAAGATGTAGAACTATTAATGGAGGATTACTCCTATGATGAAGAACTTGATGATGAGTCTGATATTAAAAGAGCTAAGTTAAAAAAGAAAAAGGCAATTGTAAAAGCTAAAAAGTTTTTAAATGAACAAAAAGAAATGTATCACCAGCCACTTGAGTCAAGTGCAACTGGTATTTCTGAGGACAATGAAGACTACAAAGCGTACAAGCAATATGTTGAGAATGCAAAGACTCAGTCAGAAGAGCAGTCTCGGAAAGTAGATTTCTTTGAAAAAGAAACTGACAAGGTGCTAAATCAAGACTTTAAAGGTTTTAAGGTCAGTATTGATGAAGCTAATTTGTTATACAATCCAGGAGGTTCTGTGGAGGAAATTAAAAAGTCTCAATCAAGCGTTATTAATTTTATTAATAATCATTTGAATGAAGATGGATTAGTCAAAAACGCAGCTGAGTATCATAAAGCATTGTCGGCAGCAATGAACCCTGACAAGTTCGCAAGGTTTTTTTACGAGCAAGGCAAGGCAGCAGCAACGGACGATGTAACTAGAAAGATGAAAAACATCAATATGTCTACACGCTCTGCTCCTGAAGTTACCTCTAAAGGAGGAACTCAGTTTCGTGCAATCAATCCAAGTGAAGGAAGGGGTTTAAAAATTAAGAGTATTAAACGAAAAAATTAACAACATTTTAAAAATTTAAAAAATGGCAGGACAATTATTAGGCCCAAATACTACTCCGGTAGGACCAGGATTTGCGCTACAGCCAGCACCACAACAAGTGCCGTTGGCTACGAACTATATTACTGATTTCAACTTTTTGAATCAGTACTTACCAGACACGTATGAAAAAGAATTCGAGCGTTATGGTAATAGAACAATTTCTTCTTTCTTACGTTTAGTAGGAGCTGAGTTACCAAGTAGCTCAGACCTAGTAAAGTGGGCAGAGCAAGGAAGATTACACACAAAATATACACAGTGTGGAGCAGCTGTATCAGCAGGCGCAGCAAATGTAACTTTCCAAATTAACGATGCATTAGTACCAGACCGAGCTGCAACAGGCTTGACTGCTGGAACTATCGCTATTCGTGTAGGACAGACAGTTGTTGTTTCTAACAATGATGACTCAGGAGAATTTAAAGGAATCGTAACTGCAGTAGGTGTTGCAGGCGGATTAAATGCTGATGAGATTTCTGTAGCTTTCTATAGTGCTGCAGGATATACAGGTGGCTCAGGAGTAGGTAATGCTGATGCAACTATCTTTATCTATGGTTCTGAATTTAAAAAAGGAAGCAATGGAATGCAAGGTTCTTTAGAGGCTGAAGATGAAATCTTCGACAACTCTCCAATTATCATCAAAGATAAGTATGCAGTATCAGGTTCTGATATGGCACAAATCGGATGGATTGAAGTGACTACTGAGAACGGAGCTTCAGGATACCTATGGTATTTGAAGTCTGAGCACGAAACTCGTTTACGTTTTGATGACTACTTAGAAACAGCTATGATTGAAGCAGTACCAGCAGAAGCAGGTTCTGGAGCAATTGCAGCAGGTGGAGATGTAGGAAACAAAGGTTCTGAAGGTGTATTCCACGCAGTAGAAAATAGAGGAAATGTATGGGCAGGTGGTAACCCAACTGCACTAGACGATTTCGATACTATCATTGCTCGTTTAGACAAGCAAGGTGCGATTGAAGAAAACGTACTTTTCTTGAACAGACAATTTGGATTTGACATTGATGACATGTTGGCAGCACAAAATAACAACGCTGCAGGTGGTACTTCTTATGGTCTATTTGATAATGACGAGGATATGGCTCTAAACTTAGGGTTCTCAGGATTCCGTAGAGGGTATGACTTCTACAAGTCTGACTGGAAATACCTAAACGACCCAACCATGCGTGGTGGTTTAACTGGAACTGGAGCTGTAAACGGACTATTAGTACCGGCAGGTTCAACTACTGTTTACGACCAAATCCTTGGAAAGAATGCTAAGCGTCCTTTCTTACATGTACGTTACAGAGCTTCAGAAACTGAAGACAGAAAGTACAAGACTTGGATTACTGGTTCAGCTGGTGGTGCAATGACATCTGATTTAGATGCGATGGAAGTAAACTTCCTATCTGAAAGATGTGTATGTACTATGGGTGCAAACAACTTTGTGATTTTCCAATCATAAATTAAATATGTAATTATTACCCTCGTTATTGTGACGAGGGTAATTATTACTTTTATTAAATATAAATTATAATCAAATGAAAAAAAATGTATTGGTCAATAAGACCTATAAACTTACCAAAGACGCAGCACCACTTTCTTTTATGCTGCCAACTAGAAACTCAAGAAGATATCCCTTAATGTACTTTGATGAAGGTACAGGAACTAACAGAGCCTTACGATACGCAAGAAACCAAAAAAGCCCATTTGAAGATGAGCAGGATGGTAACTCTATTGTAGAGCCAATTGTTTTTGAAGATGGATTTTTATCTGTGCCAAGAACAAACCCAACCCTTCAAGAGTTCTTACATTATCACCCAATGAATGGAAGTAAATTTGTTGAGGTTAATACCGAGAAAGATGCTCAGAAAGAAATGGATATTTTGAATTCTAGAGTAGACGCTCTTATAGAGGCTCGTCAATTAGACATTGAGCAAGTAGAGGCTTTAGCTAGAGTTTTATTTAACACAGATGTTTCTAGAACAACCTCTTCTGAATTAAGAAGAGATATATTAATATACGCAGAGCAAGAACCAGAATTTTTCTTGCGAGCTTTAAAAGACCCTGGGTTAAAATTAAATTCTAAAGTCCAGGAGTTTTTCGCTTATAAGGTATTAATATTTAAAAATAACAAGAAGGATGTATACTTTAATACAGATAAAAATAAAAAGAGAATGTTAAACATTCCTTTTGGAGAAGACCCATTCTACGTAGTAGCAGGGTATCTTCAATCTGATGAAGGTATTGAAATATTAAAGTTTCTTGAAAAAAACTTGGATAACAAAAAATAATTATTACTTTTGCAATAGAAGTGTTCATAATAATAGAGGAGCTGATTACTCCAACCAACCAAGAAGAGGCTGCAGAAATGCATCCTCTTTTTTTTTGCTTATCTTTGTATCAAATAAGTTAACAGATGAGCATAATAAATTCAGTACGAGAAACTGTACTGTCAGTTCTTAATAAAAATAACTATGGGTACATAACCCCTAGTGATTTCAATTTATATGCCAAGCAAGCTCAGCTAGATATTTTTGAAGATTATTTCTATCAATATAATTATCAAGTTAATAAAGAGAATGCTAGGCAATCAGGGGTTGGGTTGGCAGATATAAAACAAATATATCAAGACGCTATAGAGATATTTTCTGAGCAAGAGCTCCTTGCGCCGGTGTATCAAAATGGCACTAGTGAGGTTATTGTTTCTCCATCCGCAACATCTACTTACAGTGTCCCTACAATAGCTACCACAGGCTCCGACTATTATTTAATAAATAAAGTTTTACTACTAACAAGATACTTAGTTGACAACAGCACTAATACATTATCATTTACTCAAGAGCTGGTTGATAACACTAAAAACTTTTTTGCGTTAGGAGTTCAGCCAGGTGATGTTGTTGTAAATTTAGACACTGGAGATACAGCTAATGTTAGGTATTTAAGCCCATCGGCTACCGATACCTTGAGATTAGATAATAATATTTTTCCAAATGCAGGAGCTCAGTATACGATTCTTACGACTATGCAGGGTGTGAATGAATGTGAGAAGGTAACGAATAAAAAAATTACACAGCTTAATATGTCTAATCTAACCAAGCCTACTGAGTTATTCCCAGCATATTCTCAGAACGGAGAAGTTATACAGGTATACCCTCAGAACTTTCAGTGGGGAGCAGGTGTAATAAACTCTGGATTAACATCAGCCGGTAGAATTCTATGTCAGTATATTAGATATCCCAAAGACCCTAAATGGACTTACGCTCAGTTAGTTGGAGGAGAACCTTCTTTTAACCAATCAGATGCTCTTTATCAAGACTTTGAAATACCTCTTGAAGACGAACCTACATTAGTAAATAAGATATTACAATACGCAGGTATGTCAATTAGAGAAGTACAGGCAATACAGTTTGGCCAGTCGATGGAATTGAGAGAACAACAAAATGAAAAATAATGGCATATTTAACAGAATATCAATATTACGAAAACAATGGAAATGCTCCTGAGGATGCTAACTGGGGGTCTTATCAATACGTAAGCTTGTATGACATAGTCAACAACTTTATGTTAATGTATGCAGGAAACCATAGCTTAGTTAACAACGAGGAAAGATATAAGATTTTATTTCACGCAAAACGAGCTGTTCAAGAATTAAACTATGATGCATTTAAGGAGTTAAAAATATTAGAGCTGGATGTATGTGACACATTAAGATATGTACTCCCTCCAGACTATGTAAATTGGGTAAGAATATCTTTATATAAAGATGGTGTGCTTAGACCACTTACAGAAAACATTCAAACTAATTGGAGCGATGCATATCTTCAAGACCACAACTGTAGAATATTATTTGACCATGATGGAAACATTTTAAAGCCGTCTACGTCAACTATTGACATGCAAAGGATAGAGGGTACTAAAAAAAGTATTTACCTCAACGAGCAGAGCCCTTACAACGACAGAGAGGGGTATTGCGTAGATGGGAATTGGTATTTTGATTATGGTATAGGAGCTCAGTATGGGTTAAATCCTGAAACCGCAAACTCTAATCCTACGTTTAAAATAAATAAAAAGGCAGGAGTTATCAACTTCAGTTCAGATATGGCAGGCGAGTTGTGTATATTAGAATATGTTTCTGATGGAATGGAAGGTGGTGATGATTCACAAATAAGTGTTAATAAACTATTTGAGGAATATGTTTACGCTTATGTTCAATACGCTATATTAAATGCTAAATTTGGTGTGCAAGAATATGTTGTTGCTAGAGCAAGAAAGAGAAGCTCTGCACTGCTAAGAAATGCCAAGCTTAGAATTAGTAACATACACCCAGGGCGCTTGATACAAAACATCAGGGGTATGGATAAGTGGATAAAATAACATGGCAGAAACTACTAGAAATTTTATTGCAGGGCGAATGAACAAAAGCGTTGATGAACGCTTAATACCTAATGGTGAATATGTTGACGCACTTAATGTTAGGCTTGGGTCTACTGAAGAATCTGAAGTCGGTTCTCTTGAGAATACAAGAGGAAACAAGCAGTTAACATCTTTAAGTTATAATGGAGTTCCTTTAAGTTCGCAAGCTAAATGTATTGGTGCTTATGAAGACGGCCAAAGAGAAACGCTGTATTGGTTTGTTCATGACCCAGCAAGTCTTGCCGGAATAGTAGATATGGTTGTGTCATACAATGTTCAATTAAACCTACTAACGTATCACGTTATTACTACAGGTGCTCTAGAGACAGTATTAAACTTTAATGAGGACTTTTTAATAACAGGTGTAAACAGAGTTGAGGATTTATTGTTTTGGACTGACAACTATAACCAACCTAGGTTTATAAACATTACAAGAAACTATGACTCAAACTCTCCTGATTTAGAAGAACAACTTTTGGTTATTAAAAAACCGCCTGTTGCAGCTCCATCATTTGAGTTAACCAACCTGTCTGGTGAAGAGAACTTTATAGAAGAAAGATTCTTGACTTTTTCTTACAGATATATATATGAGGATGGGGAAAGGTCAGCTTTATCACAGTTCACAGAGCCGGCGTTTATTCCTAAGGGATTTGATTACGCTATAGACTCAGGTTTAAATGAAGGAATGACTAATGCCTTTAACAATGTTAGGGTTACATATAACAGTGGAGGACCTTTAGTAAAATCCATTGAGGTTGTTTTCGCAGAAACCACATCCAGTGTAATTAAGTCTATAGAGATATTTAATAAACAAGATTTAGGATATGCAGACAATACAGAGTATACTTTAAATTTTAGCAACAGTAAAATATTCACTGTAATTAGTCCCACCCAGTTAACTAGATTATTTGACAACGTACCTTTAAAGGCTCAGGCTCAAACCTTAATGGGCAATAGATTAATCTATGGTAATTATGTAGATGGTTATGACTTGTTGGACTTGAATACAAATCCTATCCGTCTAGAATATTATTGTGAACTTTTGTCTGAAGAAATAGGTGCTGATGATTTTGATGACAGAACTGATTCTTTTACATATAACATTAATGGAAGCCAAAATATTGTAAACGCTGCGGTGTTTTTTGATTTAGGTGAGTTAGAGCTAAAAGCTGGTGCTGCTTTAACTTTTGAAATTAGATACAGCCATGCTCAGTTTTCTGGGCAAACTCCTTTCCCAACTCAACAGTCTGCAAATTTAGAGCTTGAATTTACATATATATTACCTATAGATTTTGCAAGTGTTTATGAGTTATCTCAAAACGCTTTGTTTTTAGAGTCGATAGGGACAGCAGCAAACATACTTCCAGTGTATGACCCAGTCCCTGGAAATGAAACTTCTTGCGATGGAACAACTCTTACTGATGAATGGAATTGTTCTATTCCAAATACGCTTGATGCATTAATAAAATTTGAAAGTGGTGTTACGGCAGCTGGACAACCTATAGAAATGATTTCTAGTCCAGGGAGCACAGAGATTGGATTTGTAGTTCCAGCAATGAGATTTGTTGATGATTTAACTACTCCAACTCAGAGTGTTTATGAATACTATACAACTACATTTGCAGAGGGGACTTTTCTTGGTATTGGAAATCCTAAAAGTTTACATAGTGACAGGGATTATGAAATAGGTATTATTTATATGGATGAATTTAATCGTTCATCAACGGCTCTTGTTAGCCCTAATAACACTGTTCACGTAGGTTGCTCTGCTGCAAGGCTTCAGAATACAATACAGGTAACTATACCTCCATCGCAAGTAGCTCCAGTTTGGGCTGACCGATATAAGCTTTGTATAAAACCAGATTTTGAGGATTACAATACAGTTTATTCAAACATATTTATTAAAGAGCCTGCAACTTCAGCAACATACTTTTTGTTGGAGGGTGAAAACGCTAGAAAAGTTCAGGAGGGTGATAGACTAAGAGTAAAGGCCGATACCGCTGGCGTAACCACAAGATGTCAGTATGCTACTGTTTTGCAGAAAGAGGCTCAGACAGAAAACTTTATTGAAGTTAAAGATTCTAGTGGCGCACAGATTCCTATCCCAGCAGGTACTTATATGAAAGTGATTGCTAACGACTTTCAGGTAATTCAAAGCGAGTTGCCTACAGTTTTATATGGGAACAGAGCCGCCTGTGGTAACCGAAGAAACTACCACCCAAGAGTAGCCTATCCAGTTGGGGTTGAAGACCCTAATACTCCAGGCCAGTTTATCGACTATTCATTGCCTGCAGGTTCAAGAATAACTATAGGTGTTCAGTTTAGAAGAAGAGGTGGTCCAGGAAAGAGCTGTGATGGAAGACAGTACAATCTAAATTTAAGACTAACAGCCTCACAGGATTATGATACTTTCAAAGAGTGGTGGGATGGAGATAATATTGGTTCTTTATTAAATAGTGGTGCAGCCTCTGGAATTACAGGAAACCCAGACTGCCCCTCTCCTTATTATGACAACTATTACAATCCTGCTATACTAACAGCAGCTTCTACTAATGATGCACTACAATCAATGCCACAAGACAGATGTGTGTATCAGTGGCAATTTTTAAGAGCAACAGACACCAATCTACTTTCTCTTGGGATAATCGGAACTAACTCTTGTTCTGGAGCTAAGAATTCAGGTAGAAAAAAAGCGTGTGCCGATATAGAGATTCAGGTATTTAGAGCTGAAAATACATTGGTTTTTGAAACCGAACCTCAAGATGCTACGCCAGACTTATGGTATGAATCTGCAGATGTGTTCAATATAGATAAGACAACTGGAAGACATGATGGTAACATACAAAATCAAACCAGTGCTCAATCTGCTGTTATATTAACAGACTTTTTTAATTGTTTTTCTTTCGGAAATGGTGTAGAAAGCTATAGGGTTAGAGATTCAATTGTAGGAAAAGAGTTTAGTTTAGGAGAAAGAACAACCTCTACTTCTGAATTAGAATTCAAGCAGGTACATCGCTTTGCTGATTTAACATATAGTGGTGTTTATAATAACGAAAGTAATATAAACAAGTTAAACGAATTTAACTTAGGATTACTAAACTTTAAACCTTGTGAAGATATATATGGCCCAATTGAAAAACTTCATGGAAGAGAAACCGACATACTAGTATTACAGGAGGATAAAATATCTTATGTATTAGCTGGTAAAAACTTATTAAGTGACTCAGCAGGTGGGGGTCAGATAGCTTCTGTACCTGAGGTTTTAGGAACTCAGATAGCTAGAATAGAAGAGTATGGTATTTCAAGAAACCCTGAAAGCTTTTGCTCTTGGGGTTACAACAAATATTTTACTGATGCAAAACGAGGCGCAGTAATTATGCTCACAGGGTCTGCAGGACAAAATGAAAAGCTCACAGTTATTTCTGAATCTGGAATGAGGTCTTGGTTTAGGGATAGATTTATTGCTGGTATAAACACTCAAAAGATTGGTGGGTATGACCCATACATGAATGAGTATGTTCTAAGTATAAATGACGAGGAGCTACCATCTGAAGAATCTTGTATTGCCTGTGGAATTGATAGGACATTTACTTTCCCAGAGGATAAAACCCTTGAGTATTGTATAGACCTGGGGTTGTTAGTAGGAAATACAGACATAGAAATTCAGGCAAGTAATTCATCAGGAAGCAGTTTAGAGGTTACATACAATGGAGTAGATGTTGTGCCAACAACTATTATTGCCGATGGCAGCAGTAGTTTTACTTTTGATAAAAATGTTGTTAGTGAATCGGAGGCTCAGGTTGTCTTAACAGGAAAAGCAGGAGCTACTATACAGATTACTGTTAAGTGCCCTGTTGCTGAGGTTATTACTGTAACTCAGGTATGTATTACAAACTCACCTGAAGTTGGCGAGACAATACACAACGAGTACAGATGGGTGGACGGAACATATTTATCTCCATTGCATTCTGAGCAAGTAACATTTATTGATGGAACTGATTTTATTATTATCAGTCAGTTTGAAGCTGTTACTGCTCCACAAGGCGCAGGAGTTATACCAGCTGATAATGCATCGGTTCAAGTTATTTGTAACAAAAGAACTACAGATAGTTTTGTTTTTGAGCCAACTCAAAATGAGTTTTATGCCCTACGAACTAATGTTCAATACCCAGCTACACCAGCCGGTATACTTTCTTTAATTTCTGCCGCAGGGTCACCTCTACCATTAGATGTTACTCTTGCGCCAGACCAATACACTGGAGACTATACAATGGCAACAACAGGAAATCAGTTGTATTTAGTATACGATTATAGACAACCAACAGAAGAAGTTTTATGCTACGGAACATCAGACTTAAACGATGTCTGCTGTGACTGTAATGACCCAACACCTTAATTAAAGTAAATAGAATGGCAGTATCAGGAACATATTATTTAAACGGACCAGACTTAGCAACTTCAACAGCAATCTTTGCTGATGAGGATATGAATGTCTGTGCAGCAGATGGACTTTATTCAAATGGTATAATAGTTCGTGAGCTACTTAACTGTGTTTTATTACCTGCACAACCATGCCCACAATGTGCTTTACCTTGTGGCCAGGTCGGTGGAGAGTCTTCTAATATTAGGGGAACTTTCTTGGGTCAGATTAGTGGTGGTACAGATGTAGGTGCGGTAGTAATTTATTCTGTTGTTGGAAGCTTAATTCCTGATGGAATATTAAGTACATATAATGGACAGACATATAATCAGCTTACATATATAGGTAATAACCAAGGGCCAGTTGGGTTAAACACTCCATTAGGACAGCCAACTTATTTTGGTGCTCCTGACAACACGCCTGTAAGCACTCCAGCACTTCCAATATATACGATACAGTCTGATGGCTCATATCTTGATACTGGGAATATTCAACCGATTACAGTTAATGCAAGTCAGATAGACCTAAGGGGTGGAGGAACAAGAGTTTATACTCAGGTTATTCCTAAAAACTCAGCTAGCGTTAGCCAAATCAATGTTGATTTTTATGGACCGATACAAGGAACATTTTTTTCTTTTCAGACTGATTGTCCTATACAACTAGATAGTTTTGCTGGGTCTCCAGTTCAGACAGATGACACATGCGCTGATGCCACAGAAACTTATTATTTTGCACAAAATGCAAATGTTACATCAATTCAGCCAACCGTCTTTGTTCCTGAAACACTTACTACCCCAGGGATTGGGAACTATGTATTTCTAGATGATGGTGCAGGCACAAAAATTAACAATACGGCAACTAGTCAATACATAATAGTTAATAATACAACTTTTCTTGAAATACAGTATGGTATTGTTATAGCTACAGGCTCATGTACTCCTCCTGTATCACCTGGCAACCCATGTAATACTAACTTCTCTGCAACAAATCCAAGTAATGGTTATTTTACTGCAGACATTGATGTAGGTGGAACTCCATCTGATGTGGGTGCTATTGTTATACACATGTACATGGGAGCAACAATACCTGATGGTGTGTTAGCTACATACAATGGCAATACTTATAACATATTAACATCTCAAAATAATACTAATCAGTTTCCTTATGGAAGACAATTTAATTCTGGAACTGGATTACCTACCTATTTAGGTTTCCCTAATACGTTTAGCGGCTCTCCTTATACAAATGTAACTGATTATTCGCTTCAGAATGGAACATATCAATCACTGGGAACTACAAGAACGATAAGCATAACTAGCTCACAAAATGATACTGACGGAGAAGATGTATTTACTTTGGTAATACCTAAGCCATCTGCTACACCTAGTACTTTTCAGTTAGAGTTTTTTGCTCCAATAATCAACACATTCTTTATATATAATGTATCTTGTCCTGCAGCGTTGCAGTCATTTAGCTCTTCGTCTGGACAAACTGGTGATTTTTGCAACCAAGCTACTGAAACCTACTACTTTGCGCCTAACGCTACTTATGACCCTAATACTCAGGTATTCACTACTGATACTAATACTATACCAAAAGTTGGTAACTTTGTATATGAGGATAGTAATGCTGTGACACCATTAAATGATAGTAGCACTCCTTTAAATTACATTGTTCCAGTCAATCAGAGTTCTTCAATTTTAATTCAAGTGCGATACGGAATGGTGATATTTGTTGGACCATGCCTAACACCTTAAAACATAAAAATGGAAAATTATACACTAACATACAGCGGTTCAGCACAAGGGTGGCCTTCTTTTTATTCTTATTACCCAGAATTTATAAAGGGTATGAATCAGTTTCTATACACCTTTAAAGGTGGGGATTTGTATCAGCACAATGACGCAAGTGTCCCAAGAAATAATTTTTACGGAATACAGGGTGTATCTACAATAACTAGTGTTTTTAATGAATCTGCTTTAGATAATAAAAAGTTTAAAACAATTGCTCTAGAAGGAGATGACGCATGGGATGGTACTTTTATTACTGACCTACAAACAACTGGATTTATAGAAGCAAATTATTTTGAACAGAAAGAGTCAGATTGGTTTGCGTTTATAAGAAATAATACAGAGTTACCTGACAATACACCTCAGCTTCCTTTACGCTCACTAACAGGTATAGGGGTTAGTGATAACGTTGTAATTTCAAGTGGTGTAGCAACCATTACATTTATCCCTCCATCTAGTGTTGGTACGATTTTATCAAATGGAGATTTATTTTACTTTGGTATTGCAAACCTACAGGGTAATTATGTTCCTAATTTAGCAGGGGAAGTTGTTTCTGTAGTAAAGCAAAACGATGGGACGTCTATAGTAACTATAGACACTTCAGTATTAGGAAGTGTTCCTATACCAGGTTTAAATGAGTATTTTTTATTTATTAAAAACTCTATTGCAGAGTCTCAAGGAGTGTTGGGACATTTCTGTGAGTTTACACTTACTAATGATTCCACCTCACCCACTGAGCTTTTTGCAGTAAAAAGTCAGGCATTCAAAAGTTTCCCTTAAAATTCATATCTTTGTAAAAGTTATGGGTATATTAAATATATTTAGAAAAAATAAAACTAAATTTAAAAATATAGAAGTACAATTACTGGAATATGTCCATGAAAATAGAGGTCTCATTTGGGAGAATATTAATACATTCAAAGAGAACGTTTTACTTCATAAAGATTCAGTAAAGCATCATACTCCGGAGATGGACAAGTTGATGCCTTTGAAGCATGATTTAAAAGACGGACTATATACCAGGGAGATTTTTATACCGAAGGGTACGCTGGTTGTTAGTTTTATTCATAAACAGAACCACCCATCTTTTTTTCTAAAAGGTGAGATGTCAGTTTTACTAGACACAGGTGAGGTGAAAAGAATAAAAGCACCAATGAAAGTAATGACTGAGATAGGAACACAGCGAGTTGCTTACATACATGAAGATGTAACTTGGGTTTGTGTTTATAGAACAGACGCTAAAACAATAAAAGACGCTGAGGCAGAGGTTTATACAGAGAATTATAAAGACCTTCCTGAGCATGTTATATTAAATAAAAAATTATTATGTCAGGAGCAATAGCAGGCTTAGCAATAGCTGTAGGTACAACCACAATGAGTTTCATAGCAGCAGGTAAACAAAAAAGACAACAGGAAGCAGCTGATAGAAAAGCTGCAATGGCGATGGCTGAGGTAGAGAAAGAGCTTACAAAAAATGAATACAAAGCTTTGTCTTTAAACCAAGAACCATACGAGCAAATGCAAGACACTTTGGGGGCTCAGATAAAAACAGAAATGGAAGCTATAAGAGAGGGTGACCAGCGTGGTGTTTTAGGAGGTTCTCAAAGAGTTCAGGAAGGAACAGTTCAAGCCGCTGGTAACATAAGAGCTACCCAAGGAAAAGAATTAGATGAGCTAGATAAACTTGTTGCTGATGAAGAAACTCGTAAGAGTGACATTAAAATGCAGCTAAAACTAGGTGATGTAGCTGGCGCACAGCAAGCTTCAGCTGAAGCAGGACAAGCGGCAGACCAATTAAAAATGCAAGGTTTTCAAGGTGTTGGTAATGTTTTACAGCAAGGACTTGCTATGGTTCCTACGTATGGAAAGAGTGCAGAGGCTAGAGATGTATCAGGTATGAAAGCAGAGTTTGCTAAAGGTCAGAAAGCAGATTACTTAGCAGGGACTGGAGCGTATGCTGGGCAAGGCCCTAAAACAGGTAGGGAGTACAGACAGAATTTAAAGCCGATGATGGACCAAAAATTTCAACAGGCTGTAGGTGGGTTGTCTTTTACTGGCGACCAGTTTTCACAGTTCGGAAATATAGGTCAGCTTGGAGGTCTAGGACAAGGTCAATTTTCTAATCTTGATTTCCAACAACTAGGAGGCTTACAGGGCGCAGAATTTATGGACCAGATGATGCAGATGACACCAGAACAAAGAAGGATGATTAAGCAGCAGATGGGCTTTTAATAAAACAATAGTTAAATGACTTACTACGGATACGTACAAAGAGAAAACGCAGCTGGTGTTAACTGGCAGGAGGTAGGCGCAAATTTATCTCAAACATTATTAGATGCTGGCGCTGCAAGGCAGGCTAAACGAGATGCTTTCGATAAGTCTACCAAAGAATACCAAGAGACTCTTGACAATGCTCCATCTGGAGATTTTAAAACAGCAAATGCATTTGCGCTAAACCATGCTGCAGATGCTTCACGTATGCGTTTAATTCAAGACAGACTACTGAAGAGTGGTGTAATGAAAGATAGAGACTACACTGTAGCTCGTCAGAATTTAACTGACGGAACTAAACAGTTATTTGGTTTATCAGAGGAATACCAAACGGAGTACACAGACAAGATGAAAAGACTTAAGGATGGAGAAAGCCAGGAATTAGAG